>Ga0182024_10001742_pt1 | contig 55242 bp, 41 predicted proteins | sample P32metaG_FD_120480 | JGI IMG/M metagenome (GOLD analysis project Ga0182024, IMG submission 120480) | Permafrost microbial communities from Stordalen Mire, Sweden - P3-2 metaG (Illumina Assembly) | ecosystem: Environmental > Terrestrial > Soil > Wetlands > Permafrost | place: Sweden: Stordalen...
ATCATAACTCTGGGTTCCCGCGGCGACGTTCAACCTTATATTGCTTTGGGCAAGGCAATGCAGAGCCGCGGGCACGACGTAACCGTATGCACGCACGGAAACTTTGGTCCATTCGTCACTGAACACGGTCTGAAATTCGCTGAGGTTGGCGGTGATGTTTTAGAAGTAACTCAGCGTCAAGAGAGCAAAGAATGGATGGAGACCGGACTGAACCCAATCAAGTTTGTCTGGGGTTTTCGCAACTTGATGGAGAAAGATTTGGACGATGGCGCGCGAAGGGCGATGGTTGCTTGTGCGGACGCCGAAGCGATCATCGGTTCTGGAACAGGCCTCTATTCCGGCTATGCTGTGGCGCAGGCTAAGAACATCCCCTTTGTGCAGGCATATGTCCAACCAGTGCATCCGACTTGGGAGTTTCCCAGCGCGCTCTTTCCAACCAGCATCAAAGGTGGTGCTGTATTCAACTTCATCACACACTGGATCGGAGGACAGCTGTTCTGGCAGGCTCTCCGTCCGATCGTTAATCGAGTGCGTCGCGAGGTCTTCGGTCTGAAGCCGGTGTCGCCGCTGCTGGGACCGATCGTAGAAATGGATTTTGCCAGGATTGCCACTCTCTATGGTTTCAGTCCTACCGTCATACCCAAGCCGAAGAACTGGAATCAGTGGCATCATGTCACAGGGTATTGGTTTCTAGACGAGCTTGACTGGCAGCCACCGCCGGCGATGCTCGAGTTTATCGAGGCCGGTGATGCTCCCATCTGTGTTGGTTTTGGCAGCATCAGTGATACCAATCCTAAACGCACGAGTGCTGCGGTGCTAGATGCGATAAAGCAGTCAGGTCAGCGAGCGATCGTGCTTACCGGATGGGGCGGGTTGCAACAGTGCGAGCTGACCGAAAATATATTTGTTGTTGATCAGGCGCCGCATTCATGGCTGTTCCCGCGATGCAAGGTGATCGTGCATCACGGCGGATCAGGAACTTCTGGTGCGGCATTCCGAAGCGGGACACCATCTGTGGTGGTTCCCTTCTTTGGCGACCAACCGTTCTGGGCGGCACTCGCACAACAACTCGGCGTTGGTACTTACATTCACCACAAAAGGCTGACTGCCGAGACGCTGGCAGCAGCGATCAGCTTTGTCGCCGAGAATGACTCCATTCGCAATCGCGCGCGCGTGCTCGGAGAAAAGATTCGGACTGAGCATGGTGCGGACACAGCTGCAAGGATTTTCGACGAATACGTTTCAGGATTTAGGAAAGTTTAGTTATAGAGCGACGCCGCACGCCTCATCTGTTCAATGTCTCGCTGGCGTTGTACTTTACCTTTTGTTTTTGGCTGAACTCTTTTATCCTGCGCTTATTAGAATCGATTTCATTAAAGATCCACCGGCGCGATCTTATAGGCTGATTGAGGCTCTATATGAGCCAATCCCAAGTGAACAAGCTTCTGAACCTGAGGAGTGATCGAATCAAGACGGTACAGGTGCCCGCGCAGAATCAGCAAGTAGATTTCTGCTGTTGGGCGGTCACCAAGCAAGCGGATAAGTTCATTTTCGAGTGAGGCAACATCGTCCACCATTTTTCGTGGTTCATTCGCCCCCGTAACCTTGCACACCCGATGAATGGCGTCTCGCAACAATGCTATTTCAGCCTGTATATAGCGCCGTTCTTTTCTATCCGTGTCGCTTAACTTCGTGGCGGCAGAGGATGGAGAAAAGTCAGTCGCATGACCAGATGAAGACGCTTGCCCAGGGCGTACTGTCGTCGCGCTCGTGCCAGAGCCTTGTCCGACTCCTCTGGGTGAGTGGGCGTCCGCGATGGTCGTCGAACCTGCTGATTGAGCACCGGATGAGAATCGAGCATTGCTCGCTGTCGGTGTGTTGTTCCATGCCCCAGTCGGTGCCGGAACGGGCGGTAGTGCCACCGTCTCTACTTCGTTCGTGTTTATGGTAGAGCTTTTGCGCTGTCCCAGCGGTCTGATCGGCCCTTGATCTGTTGCGGCGGCATCCAGCGTCAGCAAGCAAGCGCCTTGCGCAGAAGGCACCACTGCCAGGGCAAAGAGATGATCTGGCAGATCGATAATTCCCCCTGAAAGAACCCAACCAGTCGCTGTGACAGCTGGAACATCAAGCCTCCGCAACAACTCAACCAGAAGAACGTTCAGTTCGTAGCAAACTCCGCGGCCTAATATGGTGCCTTCACTTGAAGCATGTAAAAGAGCTATGTGATGATTTCCCTTGCCCTTGGAAAGACGTGCACGCGCTCTTCGTACCTCTGGACGTTCAAGAAAGCCATCATCGTATGCATAGTTCCTTCTAATGAATGCCTGTGCGGCCAGGGCACGCCTGACGATTGATCCGCCTTTACTTCGCGTCTTTTCAATCCACTCTTGCACTTCTGGTGGCAAGTCCTCTAAAGACAGGGTCGGCTGCAAAAGCTCAGCGTCGCTGCTCAGTTCGGAAGCCAGCTTTCCTTCCAACTTGGGGGTCTCAAGCAGCTGCACCCGATATCGGACTTTTACCTTTGACGTGGCTGCGATCATGCAGATAGCTGTCAACGCATCCTGCTTGAATGACTGCAGTGTGCCACCATCGACCTCGACGTCGCCGACTATTCGACCATAGAGCGGCAAGGGCAAATGGTTCTCTCCCGGTTGCATCGTACCTTCGAATTGAACATACCGGCCGGACGGAAATCCAGGCGTGTTCAAATGCGATATTACCTTTTCATTTGGGCGCCAACTTTGTTCGGCGTGATTGAATGAAATTCCCATCTGGTTGACTGCATAGAGATATGGTGGCGGCAAGTTAGGCGGGCTGAATCGCAGCTGTGCTTCAACTTCGTTTGATGCAATGACCTTTCGATTCGACCTGGTAGCCCACAGCTGAGGACCAATGTGACTTAGCTGTCTGAATCCATTACCACCAGCCCACAAGGGGAACGGCGCTCTCTCACTGCCTCGCGGCGGAGACGACGAATCTCCGTATGATTGCCCGGCATCAGCTGTGGTGCGAGCTGCATCGCGCTTGTCGCTCGCGGGTTTATCTTGCCAGTCGGAAGACTGCTCGTTATTCTTTTTTCGAGGCTGCATCTTGCTTGGAGCGAGCGATGATGGTTGGTTGCTGATTTTGACACTGTTAGTGGATTGTGGGGACATGTCGAGAAGAGAACGATGCGGATCGGCTTCCTTTTGGGCTGACCACCATTTTTTCAGATGCGACCGGGCGTTTGTGAAAAGCAAAGTTAGAGTCTGCGTAATACTCGAACGTATGGCACTCCCGGCAAAGATGAGAAATCCTGCAGCAAGTATGACGAATGTAAAGATCAAGACACCGACAACAAGCGCTGCGTCGATGACAGGGGCACCGCTCGTGCCACCATTTGACTTGCCCATTGAGACCAGAAAGAGGATACATCCCCCGATAAGAACAACAACAAACACCGTACCGATGCCTAGCAGGAGGGCATGATTCTTGCCTTCTTTTTCGTGCTGCGGTGCAGCGCTGCCGTCGCGATCCTTGTTTGCATCGCCGATGCTTCGTTGATTGCTCGGCGATTTCCTGCGCACGTCTGCGAGCGTATGGGCAAATGAATCCTGCACTTTCCTTAGAGTATCCTGTGCAAACGAAAATGCCTGAGCTGATTGCGTATCGCTATCTGCTTTTTTGGATTGTTCGGGTGCTGAGTTTTGTGGTATCGCCATCGGAGAGTCAGGATGGGAAGACTCCATCAGTAAACTCGACGCATCACTCAACGTCTGCGCGCCAAGCATCTTTTCCAGAGCAGCAGGTAGTCCATCGGGAACACTCTTCAAATCGAGGCTGTCGATCAGAAGTGGCACTGCTTTCCGTGATGCAGTTTTGACATCATCGTCCAGGCAAACTGTTTCGATCTTGCTTGTTACAGCAGGGTCACGCCACCGTTCTAGCGCGCATTCGCTTAGCGATGGAAAGCTTCGCTTCAACTTTCGATCGAGACCGTAATCCAGAATCTCATTAATCCTCTCGGCGATCACTTCACTTGCCACAGCCGGCGCCGTCGCATCGGCGAAATGTCTGCGATTCAGATATTCATTCATGCGTTCTTTTGTCACTCGAGCGAGCAAAATTTCCACCAAATCGATAAATGTTTCAGCCATCGGACCTTCAACGATCGCGGCAATTAAACCTTCTGCCAATCCCGTTCTCTCTGAATCATTGAGCACGCGCGTGTCGACAATGAGCCTGCTGTCATCCTGATCGTAGGTGGCCATCTGTTGGACACGCGTCTCGCCGACGCCAGGAAGAACATATAGTACGCCGAGATTGTCGACCGCTTTGATGGCACCGCCTTCTCCAAGAGCGCGCAATCTCTTGCTATACACCCAGGCACTTGGAGCAACCAGCGGTCGCTCCAGTTCGATGCGCGGAAGCACGCTCGCAAGAGCACGTAACGTCGATCGAAGTTCTGCTATTTGGGCGCCCCTTTGTTCTGAACGATCGTTTCCGGACTGCCCATCTGCTAGCAGCCGATACGCATCACGCAGGCGAAGCACGCCCATAGCCTGATGAAAGTTTTCCACTCCCTCTCTCTCTTCGGCTCTGCCGCGCATCGCCAGACAGAGAGGACCCGCCTTGGAAAAAAGCACATCGAGAGTCGGCGTATCGCTCCAGAACAGATTTTTCGCTGTGGCCGGCAGTAAATCGGACTCATTTTTTGTGTTTATGCAGGGAATAATCGGCAGATTGCGATCCACAGACCGCTTGGCCTCGCCGAGAATGTTGAAGGCAGCTAGCAGCATGTGGGGCAAGGCCGGCTCATCTGCCAAAACTTTGTGAGATCCTTCCGTTTTCGCCTCGCGTCCCAACTCCTCGACGAAATCTGCCACCACATTTGCTGTTGCCGTTGCAGGAATACCAAGGGCGGTGCAGAGAGCGCGGCATTCTTTAAAGCCGCGCTCCCAATAGCCTCTGCGCGATTTGAAGAGATGGAACGCGCGCGTGCCGAGCACATGTGCATGCGGAAACACTTCCCCATCATCGGTCCAAATCCAGGCAGTGGTACCAAAGAGACGACTGAGACCGGGGCCATCTATACGTCGCAACTGTACCTGCTGATCGAGCCAGGCATAAACGGCGAAAGCCGGCTGTCTGCGAGCCTCTGTGCGCATCCTGATGTGCCGTGCGACATCTTCAAAAGTAATGCTGTTGATGTCGCGAAATTTTAACTCCCGCCCGAGCGTATCGCCGAGTGCATCGTAGAGCCCGTCTGCCAGATAGAGTTCGGGCAACGAACCAGCGATAGATTCGATTTCCGCTGTCCTGATAAAGAGATCAGAGGACAGTCTGAACGCCCCAGTACCGTCTTGCAGCCAGGCGGTTTTGCGCAAAGGTAATTGCTCGAGTAGTGTTTCTCCATTTACATTTCTCAGATAGCAGGCAAGACCGGCTAGCCCAGCGCATACGCTCTTGGTTTGTGGATTTTGAAGCTTAGTTCGAATTGCTGACAAGGAGGGCGTGTTAGAAACACCAAGATCAGTAAGAAAAGAGAGCACCAATGGTGAATAACGAGAAGGCGACGGTGTCGGCAGCTCGTCGCCCCAAATGTCCTGCATCAATCCGGCTATCCTCGCCGCTGGTATGACCAACTCCTCGAGTGAACGGAAGTTACCGCCGAGGTCTTCGAACAACAACTTTTTTTCGACGTCCTTCGGCGCGATCAGCTCCCTAATCTGCGCTGCACTTCGGTCACTAAGACGTTGTGCAAGCCACTGCAACAAGCGACCAGCTTTCTCCCTATCTAATGTTTCGCAGGCGTCGATGTATGCAGGCAACACGTTGCGTTTGATCAGATCGTTCAGCTTAGGACGCCCGACGTTGAGGTGCTTTTGCAATGCAGCGAGCGCGCTCTGCGGAATTTCCGGACTAGGAAACCAATCGAGACCAATGTCGGGAAGGTCTGTTTCAATTACCAGGTCACGCGGACAAACCATAGCACCGCTTCTGGTGCGGAAAAATGGCGCCTCGGCAAGCAGCTTGCGGGCCTGAGTATCGGCGTAAATTTCTTCTTCATTAGCCTCAAGCCAGGCATAGAAACGAGCATGTCTTTTCTCTTCCAGGGCTGCACCGAGCGCGGCAATGGTGCGATGAGGAGGGAAGGGCTGGCAGTCCAATGCCACCGAGGGTGGGGCCGAGTCATCAACAGTAGCAGTGCCACCACCGGTAAATCTTTTGAAGAAGCCGGTTATCGACTGGACATGTTTGCTAAATCCCGGCTGCGCTTGAAGAACTCTCGTCCGTTGGACCACTATCTGTTGAAAATCGGGATGCAACAATTCATCTAGCACAGGCAATTGTTGAAGCAAAGCATAGGTAGATGGATCGGCATAGCAGAGCGGCACCAATCTAAGATGGTCGCTGGCATCCACATAAACTGGTTCAATATCAGGTAGCCTCGCGATCAAACTGTTTATTTGATTGACGCGCTCGACTGACGAAAGAAATAGTGGTTGGGCTGAAAGTGGCTGTTTGTCCAGTGCTACTCTGCGCACCAGTTCACAAATGAACAGCTCGCAAGATTTTGGCCCGACCAGAGGCGCCAGCGCCCTCAGACGCTGAAAGGACTGATCGTCAAGCGACCGCTGGTTGAGGAAAGCACCTTCAGCGGTGCCCTGACCAACAATCTCTTCGGCACCTTGTGCTACCACTTCGCGGGCTGGCAAAAGATTACCGCTACGCGCCCTCCACATCGGCAATGAATTCAAAACAAGGTTGGCTACAGGCTGTCCTGGCTCATTTGACACAGGGTACAGCCTGATCAATTCAGGTTTGCGATCGACGAGCATCTTCTGCAAAGGCTCGATGACATTGTCTGGCAGCACGGGACATTTAGTCAGATATTCGATCAGCTCTTCCAGCCCGGCATATGGTGTGTGCACCTGGTCGAGAACAGGTTTGATCACGCTCTCTATATCAGCATCGAGCAGGCGCAGACCTGCTTGACTGAGCAAAGGTCTGACACTGGCCTCGCATGGGCGCACCGTGCTTGGTGTATCTGGCGAATTGCGCGAGGGCAGGGTGCCGTAGGCTCCCTTTTGGTCGGGAAAGATCGGCAATTTGGTCAATCGAGCTAAAGCAGAACCAGCGATAGAATCGGCTTCAGAAGCCAGATATGAAAGAAGTTGTCGCAGAGACTGACGGTCCGGAATTAGCGAAGACCTCTGCGGTTTTTCGAGATCAGCAATTAAAGCCGCGGTGTCCGCTATAGCAAGAGCGCTGTCAAATGCAAGAGCCCGAATCAGCTTGAGCGTTGTTCCTTCAGGACTGACAAAATGCCGCTCGCTCCAGGATCCGTAAATGGAGCGCAAAGCAGGAGAGGCTGTTGTTGACAGCTGCTGAAGATGCAAGATGGCATTATTATCGCTCAAGAAAGCCTTGACGCTTTTGAGCTCTATTCTGCTCTTCGAATCGAGAGCTGCCGCATAGCGCACAAGGTAATCCAGCGCCTTTTCCACCTTTTCAGCGTTCCTTTCAATCGCCAGGGGGGCCTTTGCTTCGGCAGTCAAAGCGTGCACCACTTGATTGACACCAATTGCATCGACGCCGATACGTTTAATATGCGTTCGCGCGCACACCTCTTTGTCCAGGAATGGTGCTTGAGAGAAGAGCTGACAGAGCTCTTCGTTATCGGGAATGAGCACCGCTTTCTCGCCTATAAGCGGTCTGGCTTCACCATTTCGATCAGGCCATATAGGCAGTTCGCGTAATTGTTTAACTGTCTTGTCTGATATCTCATCCTCCACTGATTCGAGCAAAACGTGTAATTGCCGTAACGTTTGAAGATCTCGCCCGAACAACTTGCCTGCCAAGTCCTGGCAGAGGATGGAGAGATCCAATAGCGGCGCTGCGACTCGATCGAGCAGTAAACTAGAGGCGTCCTTAACGTCGTTAACGTCAGCCAGCGGACGTCGTTTGCCGTAGAGCTTAGCAAGTTCCGCCCCGACACTCCCCTGCACTCGCAAAACACCTTTCATATCAGAAGAAGATTGAGCTGCCGGCCAAAATACGCCGTCAATGGAGCGAAACAGCGGTAGACGAGAAGCACGCTTTTGCTGCTCCCAACCGGAGTCGCTGAGCACTCGCAAAATTAAAGAAAGACGCTGCTCATCGCCGGGAAATGGTACCGCCTCTGGTGACGAAAGAGGCAGCTGCACATGCTCGAGAAATAGCTCCAGATGTTCAACCATGTATTCGACGTCGATCGCCAGCACACCGGTACGATTTAGAAAAGCCATGGTGCGCGGGGAAGCATTTTCGAGACGCTCTTCTACAAACTTGAAGATCTCGCTATATATAGCGCGCAAGGCGGAACTGCCACGAGCAAGCCGCTGTGGTGCTGCCAGACGTCCATCAGTATCTGTGACAATCGGCAATTTTTTCAGCCGTTCCAGCCAATGCGCAAGCTCTGCATGAGCATCTTCGCGCTCCAGACGATCTGCTTCAGCCAGAAGGATGTCGTAAACATTCTCGAGCAGATTGAAATCGCTCAAGAAGGCTACTGCAGTTGGAGGCTTTCCGTCGGCGAAGGTCGGTACCAGAGCTTCCAGATAAGCAAGCAATTGTGGAGTGTCAAACGGAGCAGCACCGATGGAGAGAACCAATTCTTGCGCGCGAGCATTGAGCAATGGGTTCAAGAGAAACTGATCTTCGCTGACCTGCTTGCCCTGGAAAAGCGCTGCAATTTGAGGTGGTGCCACCAGCACGTTCTCTGGTGCTCGCAACGAGTGATCGACCGCTGGCACAAAGGCGATCGGCTGCAAGGCAGGCTTGAGACCGTCGACGATCAGTTGAAACAAGGAAGGTGCCAGCTCGTTTCTCAAGGGCAGCACGTCGAGAAACCCTTCGGCACTTTTTAGATCCCGATCGTCACTGAGTTTTTGAGCTATGCGAGCAAGTTGATGCGGCACTTGCGAGAGAATCCATCGGTTCCATTCAGAGTCTGGCGCTATGCGTTCACGGTCGAGCGGCACATCAAAGTGTCCTTGCACGAAAAATCGCAAACCTGTTTTCTCGCGAGTCGGGAGATAACTATATACAGTTGCCGCGCTATCTTCGAGCGGCACGGGCTTGTGGTGCTCTTCGTCGAACAGTACACCAACCATGACCATCGTCTGATCGGGGCGCCCAGCCTCGCGCGCCTTCTCCTCGTAATCGTAACGGTCATCGCGAATTATATAAGTGCGAATCTTTCCCGAAGGCTCATGCCGAATGGAAGAGCGTTCTTGGCGCACACATTCGACAAGTGCATGCCGAGCCGGTCCACCAGCGGCAGCGGTCAGCTCGAGCTCAATCACGTCAATGCTTCGCAAAGTCAGAAGCACGCACGCATCTAATTGAGTCGCCTTTTCGTATAAAGATTTCGGCGAGCGCTCATGATCGAGATTGGCTCTTAGTGGGAGCACCAGTACGGTTCCGTCCGGCGGAACAAAGTCGGGGCGCTGGGCCAGTACCTTCGGAATCGAGACGTCCGCTATCTCAAACTTCCACACATCAGAATAAATTTGCGGGCGGTCAGTCACTTCGTACACAGACTTGAAACCAACTCCGAAGAAGCCTATCTGTTGCTTGCGCTTTGTCGTCTGACCGATGGACGTGACGCCGACCACGTCGCGAGCATCAAACGGCGTGCCGTCATGCCAGACAACTATTCGCGTCGAGTCGAAGAGCACCCGCCAATGCCTGGCTCCTGAATCTTCAGCATTTTGCAAAAGCTCGATCAGAAAATGTCCTGGATCGGTATAGACTCGTCGCGCCAGAAGATCCTCAGCATTCGCTTGCGACACGGCCTTGGGGGCATCGCCTAATACTTCGATCGCTTCGATCGATAATCGATGACGTAGTTCGTCCAAGGCCTTGGTCGTGGCGGTGCCTGATGCTGCAGCAGCCTGATACATGGCTGGCAAGTCCACCGCAGGCAATTGCGCCAGTTGGGGAAGCGTAATCTTGTCGGTTGCACCGTGGCGAAGTGCTTCCGTGCATTGCGCAAGCAACTCTGCCAAATAGGCGTCGTGTTCTTCTGAGAAGTGGTGGCGAAGAGCCCGGTCAACCAGACAGATCGACGAAAGCTCGGATATCTGAGCATCCTTAAGCATGTCGATCATCAAGGCAGCCAGCTTTTCACGATCGTTATCTCTCAAAGGTGGTTCAGTAATGTTTCGCAGCACTTTATGGACGGTGGTTTCAGCCTGTTTGATCAGAAAGGATGCTAACCAGGCCCGATTTTCTGCATTCTGCAGCCAATTGCGTTCGATCAGGTTGCGGCAAAGCCAGGCAAGCGGCGCCGGATCCCGAACTTCCGCGCACAACTGCACCAGTTTTTCAGCCCGCTCGCAAGGGAGAAGCGCGGACAGGTGCTCGATTTGCGCCTCAAGAGTGAGCATCGCGAATGCGTCAGGTGATAACGATTTCTTCAAATCAGTCATAATTCCGGCTTACTTCAGGCTGCCGCCTGCAGGCTAGAAATCAGAGATGAACAATTAGGTCGATCCCAGCCAGCCACCCCTCTCCCGTTTCTGCCACCTCAACTCTTTCTTCCATACTTCATAGCAGTTGAGACACGCGCCTGCACAGCCTCAACAACTTTTATTAATAACCCGGACAGTGGATCGCGCTTGTTCTGCAAAGCTTACATCGATAGCATTTAAGCCTGCCGTGCCCAGCCTAAACCGGCATCGTCTCGAATGATAATCCGACTGACGTTTTCATCTCCAGCGATGTTGCAGTCACCCACACACCAGCATTCCACGCAATATTTTGCGAATTCTCAATCCGGTGCAAATGCTGCTAGCTCCGGCGGGTAGCTGAGATCGGCGCCGTCGCCCTCTCGCTGATTGTTGCCTTGCCACCGAAAGCGGTGCCGGGACTCACGCCTAGCAGAGCCGGGAATTTCTGGTAAAGAAATGGCAGACTCAGGTATTATGTTTGGTGCTTGCCAACACTCGCCACTGTTACATTCATGTCTGATCCATCCTTATTCAGTTGCCTCGTACATCCATGCGCTCAGTTAGTCGCTTTCAACGACCGGCAGCCGCGTCTGCGTGATCTTCCGTACTTGTGCTGGTTAGGTTTCACTGCGATAGCAGTTGGCGGCTCATGCTTGTACGGCGGCTCGCTCAGTCTGGTAATCAAAGGATGGGAAATCGGCGCCAGCGCACTGCTGTTGACTCTATCGGCTGGTCTTGCTTGGTGTGTTTTCGGACCACTTCTTGTTCTGTTTACCAGGAAGAATGCATTCACCTGTGCGCACGCATGTCTGGTCACCATGGCATATGGGGAGGCCATTCTTGCCATAGGGGCTTTGCTGAATCTGATATTCGCGTCTGCACACGCTGGCGCCTGGCTCGACCCAGTCGTTTTTAACATTTGCTGGGTCGGGTTATCCAATGTAGTCATGGCAGTTGCACTGGCGGTGCAGCTTGGCTCTGTCCGAGTAGAGTATGGGAAAACTTTGCTGATCTGGATGCTGGCTCTCAACGGCAGCGGGGTTTTGTTTTTCCTGGTCTTCAAAGAGATCCTGCCAAAGGGACATTGATGCTGATTCAAAAAAATCCACTAACTATGTTGGGCACGATCGCGCGGTGTTGGCTGTTCGTTTATCAGACACCAGCGAACGACGTCAGGCACTTGCTTCCAGCTCGGCTTGAGCCGGTGCAACACCGTGATTGCGCCTTTTGGAATATCGTCGTCTGCAAGGTGCAGAACATGCGCCCTAAGTTGCTGCCTTTGCCAATCGGTGTCACGTACTGGCACGTTGCCTACCGGCTCTATGTGAACTTCCAAACTCTGTCCGGAGATACGAGCGAAGGGCTTTATTTCGTGCGCAGCGACTGTGACAATCCACTGATGGCCGCTGCAGGCAATGTGTTGACCGACTTCAATTTTCACACCGCGTCGATCTCGGTATCCGAAAACAGTTTGTCTACGGAGATCAAGATCGGTGCGCCATTCGGCGACGCGTACGCAAGGATAAATGTAACCGAGCCACCAGCGTTGCCAACTGACTCTGCATTCGATACCCTCGAAGAGGCGGAACAGTTTCTAAAGTACAAGCCGAACGGCATTGCTGTTGACTCCAGTGGTTGCGCAAACGTTGTCCATATTGTCCGAGATGAACTGGCGTGGAAGAGCAAACTGATTAGTGTCGAGGAAGCAAGCTGGGCATTTTTCGAGGATAAGAATGTACGGCCGGAGATTTGTTATCAGGTCGAACCGATTCGGTATCAGTGGAACAGAGCGAATATATATCCGAGTAAGTAGACCCAAAATTTGATGCAGATATTTTTGACGGGAGCGAGCGGTTTTATTGGCAGCCATGTTTTGCAGGCTCTTTGTCAGAACGGGCACGCCGTTACTTGCCTGGTTCGTAAGTCGTCAAAGAAAAACCCGCTGGGGCAACACGCTCAGGAAGCTGACGCTTACAGTGGCAGGCTCAACATTGTTGAAGCAGAGTGGACTAATCCAAATGATTGGCTGCAACACATCGCTGGTCACGACGTTGTGATCAACGCAGTGGGGATAATTCGTGAGAAACATAAAGGTGAATTTGACACCGTTCACAGTCGGGTACCGATCGCGTTATTTCAACAGGCAGCAGCGTCAGGGGTAAGCAAGATCATTCAAATTAGCGCGATGGGCGCAGACGAACTGGCGGCCAGTAAATATCATCTCTCGAAGCGCGAAGCGGACAGATATTTGTCGCAGTTACAGGTTGCCCATGTCGTCATTCGTCCGTCTTTTGTTTACGGTTCTGGAGGATCTTCGATGGCGTTCTTCGCTCGGCTGGCAGCACAGCCGGTGACACCAGTTCCTGGTGATGGGCAATATCGCGTGCAGCCGATCTACATCGACGACCTCGTCAATGCGATTACAATTAGCGTCGAACGTGAGCATCTGCGATCAGTCACTGTGGACGCTGGCGGAGGCGAAATCCTTACATTTGATCGCATGCTCGATTTGCTGGGACATCAGCTTGAAAAGAAGGTAAAACATTTGCACATCCCCTGGAGAGTTATAGATCTTGTTGCAAGCGTCACCGATCTATTTGGCGGGCTCGGACCAATAACATCGGAAGAGGTTTCGATGCTGAAACGAGGTAGCTTCTCGGACAATAGAAAATTCGTCGAATGTTTTGGTTTCGAACCACTGAGTTTTTCTGAAGGAATTACTCTTCCTGGGGCGATTTAGCACCTTAGAATTGTCTGCCAACTGCTACTGCGACAGGTCTTCGCGCTCAAGGGTGCAGGGGTTGTGCGATTGTGACGTCGAACCATGGTCCCTGCGTCTTCCCCAGAGAGGCGAGCCAATACCACTCAGAGACATCTGTTGAAGAGAAGCCATGGTTGTCGTAAATTCGCTCGAAAATCAGGTAACGCGAATTCGCTTTGAAGGCTTCGAAGCTACCCCATCTGCTCCCGTCCCTAGTTACGAAGATGGGATGCGGCTCAATTCGATAACCAAGTCCTTTGAAGCAATCGCTGCTTGGATGTAATTGGCGGGTTTCTCTTTGCACAAAGCGCACGAAGTAAGAGTTTGTTCCATCTGTGAATCGTTTCATTTGCCCCGGAAAGTCCTGCGCAAATGCGCGTTCTTCCGCTAATGAGTCGACCGCAATCACCTTATTAGCGTTTATCTCAGTCGGCCAAGTGGGAGGCATTTGCGAAGCAACTATGCTGCTAGTAGGATGAGCAACGAGTGGGGTCAGTGCGGCTGCGAGGCAGAGCGGAAGTAGTACATTCCTGGCCGGGCTTGCTGGAATATGAGCGTGCTTGGCCAAAAACATAAAAGCAGTTTCTTGATTGTGAGCGAACTTGAAATCGAGAGAAGCGAAGGACTTGTTGCGTGAAGATGACAGTTTTAGTCCGCCTTCGACAAGCTGTGCGAAGAAATTGTTCCGCGCTTCAGACTTTTGCTTCATGCGAACTTCCAACGCAGACGCCACCATAATGGTCAGGCCGCAGGCGGCGCAGAATACTACCAACCCAGCGCCAAGGTGAACAGATGGTTCCAACTGGGAAAGGTTGTGTATGGTGCCGGTTGAGGCGATCTTGTCGAAAGCGATCAACGTTGTCGCTCTCACAATGTTCCCAGCGACGATGAACAGAAAAGCCACTAAGGATAGGATTGACGTGTATTTCAAGTTGAGTCTGAATAAGCACGCAAGCAGCATCACTACATATGACTCCGCCCACAGCATGCTGATGCCACTGCAAGGCGCATCGATAGCCGTTAGTTGTCCGTTTACCGCCAGCATAACCCCTTCTCTTCCGGTCGACATGCCAATGGTGTTGAGCATCAAGCAAGTGCCTGCTGCCACAACGACCCTTAATGGATAACCCATGAAAAAGTTTAGCGATGGAATCAATGGTAGCGATAAAATCAGCAGCCCCAGGACTCCAGTCTTCGATGGCGACGCAAATCTGGAGACTGTAAAAAACCAAACTGTCAGGATTAACAAAATGGCCTGCACCAAATGTGGTGCAATTGGGTACGTGATCACGTACATGCTCAGGAATACAGCGCCGGCAAGATAACTAGGGTCGTTCAACGTGAACGCATGCGGGAAGGTTTCGTCGCTGTGAGTGGTGTGAACTGCTGGTGCTATTCCATCGCTGCCAATATTGAGAGCTTCTGATGCTACTCGACCGTTGCGAGCGCCATGAGCTTCTGGCGCCGATCGGTCGCTGCGAATGTGATGACCTTCTGCTGCTGTTTCGTCTTTGGTACGCGAGCCGAGAATCAAAATACCAACTGCCGTCGCTAGAGCGACCAGACCCCAGGGCTCATCAGATTTGTCAAAAGTGCGGGTTATGTACCATGCCCACACGGGCCAAAACGCGAGACTCAGAAAGATAATCGTCCAGAGCTGGTTCACGTAGATTGTCTTCGTCTTCGCGTCGTCCAAAACCAGATTCCCATAATAGACAGGGCGCAAGTCATGACCAGGGACATTGGAGGCTCCGGTTTTACTGGAATTAGCCCTCCAACATTGCCTAAACCTTGCAGGTTATTTGCCATTCCGCTGGCAGGTTTGTTTGAACTCGAGTGTTTTGTCACACCATATTTGTCATAGTTGCTCACATTGTCCAGCACGAGCGCGCTCGTGAGCGGTGTTACCAACTTGTGTTCTTCTGCTAATATGCCATATTTCTTACGATCGGCTGTGTTGTCCATGTTGGCAAAAATCAGTTCTGAAACGCAAAGCTGAGAAAGTTCGTCAGCATGCTTTGCTGATGGCGCCGTGACGCTACCGTGCGCGACATAAGATCGTTCGATATCGTACGAAGTCTGACGTCCGGAGAGCCGATCAAATAGCGATCTAAGGTCCTCGGCCGTCGTGGCAATCCGAGCCACCTGCACCAGCCCAGTAGTCTGGTCTAGCGACTTAATCACTTCGTTCGGTCCGGGAACCACCTGATATTCGTATAGCACCAACTTGTGCTGTAAGGTTTTCATCTGGTTGAGCAGGTTATCGCCGGTAAATTTCACGGGTTGACCAGCGTGCAACCAGACAATATTTGTGTTGGACTGCTTTGCAAAATCGGTGATTGCGAGTGACAAGGCTTCTGCGTTGTTTTGTCCTCCCAGGCAGCTTGAATCGCGTAGCTTGTTCAACGCTAAAGTCCAAGCTGGATTATTTGTCGACACGTGTGAAACGATGGTCATCGGTTTATCCGATGCCCATAGGATGCTTGCGTCGTTCAGCTGGGCTTTGCCGAGTGCGTCGCAGATATCGTTCATCCCCTCAGCCATGGGAGAAGAACCATCCACGACGATCACAACTGGCGTTGAGGCAGATAACTTTTGAGGCTGAAATCGTTCCGCAACATCTTTTGTTTTGTCGCTCGAATCTGTTGCGACTAACTCCGTGATTGATGGATTGCGTGCAAAAACCAACGTTCCCATACCATTTGCCAGTTCGGCGTTGCTAATGGTGCCTTCAACGAGAGTATGGGTTGAAGTCGATGGTTTCCGATTGGATTGCGAGATTTGATGAAGTCTCAGTGGCGCTAACGCCGTGGCGACCGACTTAAGTGAAACCTCATGATCGGTTGAGACACTAAAATTTCTCTCCGTGAATATGGGGAGCGGCAAGGCTGCCTTGTTCGCCTCTGTGACAATCAACGGCGTTGTAATCTCCAACACAAGACTAGCGCCTTTCCCCCAATAGCCAGTAGAAGATTGAACCAGAACTCTTCCAACTCCGGCTGTTGAGACCAATAACGGCTTCTCGCCGCTCGTGGCGGAGATTGTGTACGCTTGGCGACTTGAATCTCTTGTGGCAATTACCGAATCATGTTTGACTCCGTTAATCCACAGGGAGCATCCGGTTAACACCGCATGCGGTGGCAGCAAAAGTTGCGCTCGTATTTCCTTACCTACGCCGCTGTCAACTTTGAAGTCCATATTCCAAGTGAGATGCGCTATCGCTTCGTCTGCGTCAACCCACCCGTTTATCTTTGAGTGCGCAAGAGATAATCCGCGCACTACACCACCGACCGTTTCTCCAGCGAAGTCGTGATCGCCGTATTCCAGGTAAGTGTAATAATCGTCGTCCCAATCATAATTCTCGGTGCCGAGTATGCCAAACGGAGACCCGCCACCCAGAAATGCCATTCTGCTGCGAGGGGCGACATTGAAAGGCTGTCCCTTGACTCGGTAATAGATCTCCCTGGCTACTGCCTCGCTGACGCGGTCTGTGTCTCCTGCGCCGGAGAACAAATTAGGGTTCAGGAGTGAACCTGCCATTTGAAAGAACCAGGGAACATTGGAATGCGCACCGTAGCATGCTTGCAGCATAACGTTGTCGTCCCCGACAGCCCTAAGCAGAAGCAAACTCTGAGGAAGTGTGGAGCGCTCCGATGCAGCTATCTCGCAGGTCTGTGTTAACAAGACTGGAAATATTGCAGTCAGCACGCAAGCAAGAACGGTTGCCAGGCACGAGCCAATTGGTAGCCATTTTCGTTGTTCCTTAGATAATAGTTTGCTGAGCCTGGCGCGGAGCACAAAAGCAGTTACCGCGGGTCCTATCGCGACGCATACATAAAAAGCGCACATCTCTGGTATAGGTGGCACCCAAATCAGCATAAAACCAAATATGACTGCCAGGACGCACAGCGGCGATAGAACGGCGAGCAGAATCGAGGAAACTATCATTGACACGCCGTTCAGCGTCCCTAAAAGTGACAGAGTCTTTCTCTTAGAGTTAACCGAATCGCCGGTAAAAACTAGCAGCCACGCGTTCGAAAAGGGAATCAGCAGCAGCGGGCTGAAGAGGGCTAACATGTATGGAGCCTGCGAGCAACCATTTAGCGTCACAGCTGCATAATAAGCGCAGGTAATCACGCCAAACACCCAGAAGAAGGTGTTTCGTAAAAAACTCAGCGGTCGACGACGGTGCATGCTCGCAGTTCTCCTGTTTCTATCATGCCTCAACAATGTCATCTTCGGTGCGATTTCATGTTAAGTCAGTGCAAAACTAGCGCCTTTTTTTCTCAGACTGTAACAGCCGGAGGAGCTAGCAGGATGTTTTGCCGAATTTTACACAGACAGATCTCTACGTCAATGAATCAGATGTACGATGTGATTGAACCAAGTCTTCGAAGCAATGGGGGCGTAGTGTGTGCTGGCAGAATGGTTTCAAATGACTAAACACAGAATCTATGCATCGTAAGGAATAGAGAGTTGGCGGAATTTGAGCTCCGGCTGAAGTATACAAATGCACCTACGAAGGCAGCCGTGCATGTGTTGGCTCTCCTTTTTCCTTTGTGGGGAATAGCTACTCCTTTAGCTCTTGTTCTTTTTACCGTCCTGCTGTTGCGATTGCCGTCAAATATTCCGATTTTATATGCCCTTGTTCTTATAGTGGTGATGGTACTGATCATTACGTCGTGTACAGCGCTTGCCCTGATTTGTGATGATGATGAAATCCGAGTCAGCAAAGATGGTTTGCGTTTTCCGATCAGGTTTTTGCCTTCTCTCAGATTTGTGGGTCAACATTCGTGGCAAGAGCTGGTTGCTCTCAAGCTGCGCTGGAATCGACAAGAAATATTTTCTCCAGACGATAAAGTGCGAAAGATCGAGCGGGCAGAATTCCTCAAGCTGCACTGGAATCGACAAGAAACATTTTCTGCCGACGAGACTTTGGATTTCGTATTCCAGGATGGAGGCTATGCGCGGCTCAAACTTGGACAGATAGAGATGGCAGAATTGGAGCAGTTTTTCATCGCCTTTGAGGCGTGCGCTTATAAATGTGAGCGTGATGCAGACATCCCAGACTTTGAACGCGCCATTCAGTGCCGCAAGCAAGGTTCATTGTACAGCTTCACGGAGCTGTGGGAAAAGTCTCTGGCGAATAAATTCTCAGGCGCTACATTTACTCCTCTGGAGCCGAACACTTTGTTGCAGTCTGGGCGATATCAAATTTTGCGCCAACTAGCTTTCGGGGGTTTCTCTGCGATCTATCTAGCTCGCCCGCAAGCAGGCGGATTTGTGGTGCTCAAAGAATCATCGTTCCCTCAAACTGATGATGTTCAAAGCAAGGCTGCTGAACTGTTCAGACGCGAGTCAACTCTGCTGGGTAAACTAGACCATCCAAACATCGCTAAAGTGCACGATTATTTTATAGAAAATGCAAGGCACTACATCGTCTTGCAGCATATCGAAGGCATCGACCTCGGCCGCTTAGTGATGCAATCCGGCCCGCAACCGGCGGAGACAGTCGTAAATTGGCTGCGACAGCTAGTACCGGCTTTGCAATACCTGCATGGGCAGTCACCGCCCATAGTGCACAGAGATGTAACGCCGGATAATCTATTGCTCAAACCGGATGGCACTCTTATAGTTATTGATTTCGGCGCCGCCAAGGAAATCGTCGGCAATTTTACGGGCACGATAATCGGTAAACATGCCTATATTGCGCCAGAGCAATTCAAGGGCAAACCATCTTCGAAGAGTGACGTATACAGTTTGGGCGCGACGACCTATTTCTTGCTTACCGGAAAGCCGCCAGAGCCGTTGACTCCTTCGTGTTCAAAGGAGCAATTGAACTCAGTGCCGCAAGATTTGAGCGATCTGGTGTTGAAATGTACGAGCATGGATGAGAGCGAGCGTCCTGACTGCGCAGCGATTCTTGATCAGTTATCCCCGAAAGAGCTGACAGTGGCGGAAACAAGATGAATGACGTAGTTGCCATTGAATATGGTGCCAAGTCAACTGTGTCACGCTGGTTCGACGATTATTGGACTGAGCGGGAGCGCCAGCTGATGCCCTGGGTGCTGGTACTTATCCTCTCAGGTTTCATCTTGCTTGGTCCTCCTCTTCTCCTGTGGCTCGTGTCCTTCCTGCCTTTCGATCAACTGGGAAATTCTGGCGCGTCGTTACACGCTCATCAATTGTTGCAATTGTTCGCTTTCACTCTCGCAACAGCGGTGACTGTTTGCGTTGTGATTCGCATGCGTCGTCCCTCTTTAATTGAGCTGTCGCAGACAGGGATTAGAAAAGTCTGGCTTATTTTTGGACTTGTTCCTTTCAAAGGACGTGTGCTTCCGTGGGCAGGTATCACCTCGGTGCGAATCCTCAAAGGGGTGGCTGCTGACACTCGATTGCACGAGCTGGCCTTTGGCACACAGGACAAACCGGCGGCGCTGAAGTTATCCCTTGGCCATCTAGGCACCGATGAAAGCAGAACAGCTCTGGTTGAAGGCATATCGAGAGGAGCCAGAACAGCCTCGATAGAGCCGAATGTTTTTGAGGCATTGGTTCCCCAACGCGGCCTCAGTTTTACTGAGATCTGGCTTGATGCATTGTCCGCTCCGCCAGGTCGAGAACGATTATTGCCGCTAACCGAGGGAGCGCTTTTGGACGCTCGATACAAGGTCATAAAAAGGCTTGGCTTGGGCGGGCAAGGAACGGTTTATCTCGCGGAAGATTCGAAGACCAATGCAAATGTAGTTTTGAAGGAAACCATTTTGCCTGTCTACGCTGATTTAATCACTCGGAAGAATGCATTAGAAGCGTTCCACAAAGAGGCGTTTGCTCTAGAGTCAGTCAAGCATCCGAATATAGTGAAATTTCTTGGTTCATTCGTCTGCGACCATCGTGCCTATCTGGTGCTTGATTTTATCGAGGGCAAGACTATGAGCGAGACGATAATTCAAGATGGACCGTTGCAACCAGAGGGGGCGCTGGCGTTTGGCACACACATGTGCACAGTGTTATCGGTCTTGCACACTCTATCTCCGGCGCTGGTGCATCGGGATTTCACTCCAGACAATCTAATGGTCACGACTGCAGGCGAACTCGTACTAATAGATTTTGCCGTGGCCGTGGCCGACGACAATGAATCGGCTGATGTAGCTGGAAAAGTTGCATACATGTCTCCGGAACAGCTCAAAGGAAAACCAACAGTTCAAAGCGATATTTACTCACTCGGCTGCACCTTGTACTTCATGCTGACCGGGTTGCATCCTGAGCCGCTGAATGAGTGTTGGCCGATGCTGGCTAATGATAAAGTTTCGAAAGAGCTGAATGAGCTTGTGATTCAATGCACCAGGCTTGATATGAAGGAGCGGTACCAGAACGTGGAGGCTGTGAAATCGGCCTTGCAAGCCCTCCAAAGAAGCTAGGCGTAATCGTCGGATACACGATTGAAGTTTCGCTGTAATCGAATGCAGGATTGAAATGCGGGAGTGTATTTCCCCGTCCACCAAATAGCCGTTCCTCAGGTGCAGATTAATTGGCCTCGGGTTGGTACTTCACAGACTGCTACCGGAAGGAGTAAAGTAGTTATGTACTGTCCCCCTCATCCGACCGGATTGCCCAAGGCATTCCGGGGCTCTACTTTACTAACAATTTCCTGAGTGCAATTGGAATTGGCCGGAATCGGCTAATCCCATTCTCTTTGTCACCCTTTTAAGAGGTGTTGCAGACATGAATTTCTTTGATTCGTTAAAGTCTAAGTTCAAAAAAGTCGATGAATCGGAGCTCAATCGGCTGCGCCATGCCCCACCCAGTTGCTCTCCTGAAAAAAGCGAGGCTGTGGCAGGTACGCCGCTGAGCAGCATTCGCCCAGCTCGATCAAAAGGACCTACCACAAGCGTAACTCGCTTGAGAGCCTTCATTAAGCAAAAGAGCCCGGCAGAAATTGAAGCCGAAGATGCGGCTCGTTCGTTGGCGAATGAACGCTTCACTGACCGAGCGATGAATGACCAGGGGAACGAAGGCTAGCTGGTCGCGATGTTGCTGCTACGGACTTTGCTTCGACCTATGTGAGAGTAATAGGCGTCGGCTGACGTTGGCAGTCTTGGTAATCGTCTGATTTCACCAGAACCCGCTCAATTCGGCGGTCGGAGACGAGCCACATGATGGCGACGAGTACAGCGCATAGGCGACTAACGGACTTACGAATCCGCCCGATCGAGGGCCGGTGTCGTGGATTTCAGTCAGTGGTTGAATACAATCCGAGTATATCCATGTCTCCGACAATGTAAGAACCTAGCAGCCACGTAGCTACTGGCATTGCCAGGTAGAAGCTATAGCTGATAATCTTCGCTGGCAACGAGAGTTTCTTATCTCGACGATTCCAGGCAAAAGCAAAAGTGGCTACAAGTGAGCCCATCATTGTCAGAATTAGCCAGTTCGTGGATACGTCTTGATCATATTCCCTGGAGACAAAATATTGGACGCCGATGAGGAATCCATAGAATTGCACCATTGGCCATATCGTTTGCATGAAAGTTTCTCCGGACCAACCTACTACTTATTCTCCGGATTTTCGTGTAAGACGCTATCGCATCCAGGTCAGAACTCTTCGTTGAGACGTTATCGCCAGGTAAAGAATCTCGGAATACCGCAAAGCGAAGCTGCGCGAGGACGGTAGTGTCGATGCCAGGCACGACTTAGTCGGCGTAACTTGCGATCTGTGAATCAGTTATTGCGCGGATTGTTTTGGCGGTCGAAGGAACTTCTTCACGTGTGCGGTCACAGGCTGATGCAAATATTGCTGCCACACAGGATATGACACAACGTCTTGGTAGGTCACATCACCAGAACAACCTTGTCTGTTTCGCAGGTCATTCAAATTCCGCAGCAATAAGATCAGCAACAATTCGTCGTCGCCGGTGAAACGACCGTCAGCGTACGCGCAATCAAGTTCATCTTTGCTCAATCGGCGATCACCGTTAGTATCCAACCCGTTGAAAATGCGTTCAAGGGACTGGATAAAGTTGAATCGTGGCGAGAAACCGGCGGTCACTTGTCGTTCGGCTGCGCCTGCGATGGTCAATTGGTCGGACTGTTCAACCACGTTATCGGTGCTCGCTTCGGCAGCTGCTTGCGAGCATTTCTCGGCAAACTCTTTTTGATATTTAACGCCTGGATCAATGCGGCTCGATTCAATAGCTTCGTTCAGGAGCGTCTCCTCGGACGGATGTGTCCAGGAGCTTTCGCCTGCTGATGCTTGTTCTACGCTTTTGTTAGTGAGCGAATTGATGCTTTGCACCGGAACTGATGGCGCTTGTGTGTTTCCAACCGCATTCGGAACTTGGTCGACAAAGAAACTGTATTGCACCTGGCCCAGCTGCAGACCCAGCAGAGCTGAAGAATCTACGTTGTCCGAAGCGTCATTGCGGTTCTTGGGCTGATTATCTTTAGCCATAAGGCACCTTCCAGAGAAATGTGCGCGGCACATCCCTGTTTGAAATGAAATTGACGAGAATTTTGGTATAGAGCTGGTGTACTTCTACAAAGTCTATCGCTCCGTATGACAATACCTCAGAAATGAACAATTTGATTAATCATCGGTGGAAACTCTGGAAGTGTTCTGGGTATGCGAAATTCTACTGCGCGCCGATTGCGCGGAACGAAAGAATGAAATGCATTAAAACACGGCTAGACAGGTTTCACCGCATCTGATACCAACTGAATGAGGCACTTCGACTCGTACAATTGAACGGGGCTTTGGCGAAAGATCTGAATGCCGTTGAATCATGAAAACGAAGGATTAGTTAACTGCTGCCAGCACTGTCATGAATCGGGCTATGATGGATCAATTAGTACTTACCTTCTGCAGATAAATTGGAGCCCAGACAGCCCGGGATGAGTTGGGGAATTATTGGATTCTATGTGATTGTTTTGGTTGCTGTAATTGCAGCTTTCGCGTCAGCAAAGTGGTACGCTGCGCACGAATCACAGGACGAGAAAGAGCGCCGTGAAGCCGATTGGCGCGCTCGGGCTGAGCGAAGACGGCAACAAATGCAGTCGTTCCCGTTAGGAGCCAAGATCGCTGTCGCGCTTATAGTAATTGTTGTAGCTGCGGTTCTCGGATTCACAAGTCCGCCAAGCAAGAGAGAACGTGCCCATAACAACGTTCCCCATACAGCTCGAGTCGAAAGACCCGGGTGTTGCCATCAAAACGCTGGTGGCTTTGGACGTCGATGTCACCGCACTGCGCACCAAACTCCTCAAGTTGATGGATGAAGCGAAACAATGACCCTCTTCAACCTCAGATAATTACAGGGGTAACTGCCTCTTTTGTATTGCGCTCTCTTAACTGTCGCTCTTGTCTGCCAGGCAATTTGTACTTTCATCAGCCGAGCCGATGCGGCACAACTGATCCAAAGTATCCTCGACGATGTAGAAGAAGATGCGCAACCGATTCAAGTCGGAGATTACTCCTGCTGCTGTGAGGAACAACTCGTCTACACCTTCGGGAAACTGTCGGTCGGACCGTAGTTCAGCGTCCCGAACTGCAAGTGTAATGTTCGGATATACGCTGATTAAAGTACGCAGTTTTTCGTTAGAGAAAAGTTCTCGCAGGCGGTTCTCGTCATTTCCCTTAGTAACGAAGGCATCATCGAATTGAGAGTCGCCGATGATCACATCTCGCATTCCTAATTTGGCGCCGAGTTTGGTGAATATAGAAGCCCTAGAGAGGTTGAACCTAAACTTGTCCAGGTTCACGTAGGGCGCCCGCAGCCGTGTGAGCGGCTGGCCTCTGCCGCCGACCGAATAGATCTCGAGGGTGATAGTCCAATTCCCGTGTTTGGTTTCCACCCTTCTGGTCAAGAAACCAGCCTCGATGAATTCGCCGTTTTTCTCGGCACACAACTGCCTCCAAATCTTCCAACTGTCTTCTCTGCTTAGACCCAACACCTTTCCCTGTCTCCGTTCAAGTCATTCCATTCGGCTCGGAACGACGCGCAACAAATCCAATCATACAAGCGATTTGAGAAGCTTATCTATTGTCGCTAAAACACACCCGGTTGCCATGGGAAAAACCCTGAGACGGTCTTTCCTTGTATTGCAGACCGGCACGAAATAAGATTTAGCATCTCAGGGCCCGTCGCTGTCTATATACCGGTTCCCTTGGCTATAATCTTTGCAGTGACATCGTTTGCACACGGTGCGTGCTTAGAAGGAAAACCGTATTCTCGAAAACCGGTATCAATGTCACAGTTCCATGATTACCCTGGACGGATCGGCAGACAGTTACGATGATCATTCGAAGTAGTAATCGCAGACCGTTTGCATTTCGGCTGCTTTCCGCATGGAAAGGCACGAAAATGATTGGCATGATCGTATTCGTGCTTCTGGTTTCGGCGAAGATACAGACAGCGTATGCCGCGCCTGACACGTTAAAAGTGGAAACGGCACAATCTGACGATGCAGCAGCTGACAAATCAAAACGTACCAAAGCGAGTTTGCCGCATCGCTCAGGCGACGGATTGTTGTACGGAACCATACATCAACAAGATGCTCGGGTTCCCGCGGGGCCGCAGCCGCTCAGCAAATACGGTATCGAGCTGGGCGGAGTGGAAAAGCACGGACGTTTAGTGTGCCGAGTCAAAGCTGGGAGCATAGCTGAAAAACGGGGCATACGAGTCGGTGATATCGTGCTCTCCGCACAGACTCCCAAGGTTGCTGCGCTGAAAATTCAGCGGAGAGGCAAGGTGTACATGGCTAATCTGACTATCAACAAAGACTCCTATAACATTATGGCTCACATGGCCGGGCGCTATAGTGGACCGGTGTCTTGGCCGACCGTGGTAGTTGGCGGTGGCATCAGTTACACCCGTCCCGAAATGATCACCGAGTTCAACGTAAACGCGAATGGTGTCATGACAGGAGCGTATTCTGAAGCCACCGGATGCAATGGCTACTTAGACAATGGCAGACTCATCTCCGAACACGAAGCTTCTTTTACCTGGCATGATAGCTTCGGAACCGGACTGCTCACAGTCGAATTTAGTCCCGACTATAACTCATTCAATGGAATATGGAATTTTCAACAATGTGCCTCGGATCCTTACCTTCTGACTGTATTCGGCCCGACAACCCAAGTTCTCAAATGGCAGGGTCAGCGCCGGTAAGTTAACTTAGCTCCCAGAAGGCAAACAAAAGAAATTTCCACAGCAAGCGCCCTAAGGTATCAAGGCAGTCCGGATACCAGCAGCTCGGTTGAGTGAATCCACATTTCAATAACGCATGCGCAGGGAGTTCATTGTGCTTAACCCAGACGCATAGGATTTATGTCACACTTTTGCAAGGATGAGAAAACAACAACAACGAACATTGAGGGATTTAGCTGCGGTGCTGATACAGCGAACGGGCTTTTGCGTACTGAGGGCGCATCTACCGACACCGTTGATCGATGCTTGCCGTGAAGCCTTCTGGCCGATTCTCCTGGGTTACCTGGAGAGTCATTGCGAAGAACCCAACCGTGGACCTCATCGCCATTTTATGCCGATGCCCTTTGAACCACCATGCTTCGCGCCAGAATTCTTCTTCGATACTGAGGTACTGAGTATCGCCCGTGGTGCCATGGACGAATGGATAGTAGCCGACCAATGGGGCTGCGACGTAGCACTTCGGGGATCACAAAACCAAGAAGCGCACGTCGATTATCAGCGCCCTTTGTTTACCGAAGCCCCGGACCTTTTATTGCCTATCTATGTGCTGGTCGTCAGCTTCGGTTTGATCCGCATAACGCCTGACCATGGCCCAATCGAGATAGCGCCGGGCACTCATCGAATGCCTCGCGAGGAAGCGATACAAGCGGTCAAATCAGGGGAAATTGAGATGCAGTCAGTGCCATTGGAGCTCGGCGATGTACTCATTCGCCATCCGTGGGCATTGCACCGAGGCACACCAAACACAACCGACACTCCGCGAGCGCTCGTCACCGTGCGGTACGTACGTCGCTGGTATGCCGACAATAGCCGCGAGATCAACTCAATTCCGGGCAGCGTTTGGCGATCGCTGACACCCGAACGACAGAACCTCATGCGTTTTCCAACCGAGGAGTAGTTTGTGCTCTTCCGCACGCGACAGCGATAGGAATGGAAAGACTGGCTGGCAATGATCGTGTACAATCCTCATATAACTCGCTGTCGGAGCTGACCTTGACCTATGGGCATGTTTCGTACATTGTATGTAAGACTACCTTGCTCGCGATGTAGCAAGGCAAGAATTGCAGAAGTTCAATTTAAAACCGGTAAAGATGATCTAGAAGAATACTCCGAAGGGGATATCATCGAGCCTTCGCATTGGATAGATGCAAGTAAGGAACATGATGGGTTAAGCGATGATAGCCTTTTTTGCGACGCTTGTTTTTACCAGTGGCGAAAGGCGTTAATCTCCGCCGAATATGAATTGCTAATGCAGTTTATGCTGGAGGGGCGTGTGAAGCTGCTTCTAAAGACTGGCGAGCCTGTAACAGCGGACCTTCTTTTGAGTCTTGGCAATGACGCTGTCAGTGAAATTGACGAGGATCGCGCCGATACCGTTTATCTTCGACATGCGGCCGACCCCCCGCCAATACATTGTTTTGGCAGTGTACCGTACAAATTTGACCTGGGGTTCGACGGCTTGAACATTGACCTCGTAAAAAACACCAACCCGGATTTTGACTTCGTTGAACTTTTTCAGGATCAGACCGATCTCACAATGAAAGAAAGAGGCTGGAATGATGGAAGCGACTGGATGTCCAAAAGCTTGGTTGTCTATCTTGATAAAGACCGTCGAATTCGTTGCCGAGTCAGGCACTAAAACCAACGGAACAGAATGGGGCGTTTCACCTTCGGTGGTCTTCGTTCTAGCATAGGTCAAGTGGGTGGCCCAGTGATGCTACGAAATAGAGCAAACTGCAACTCATGTTTGTGATACGGACGGCGCGCTGACCGCCAGGGTCAGTGAAAGACACGGCAATTTCAATACAGCCCCTGTCAAGTTTTCGGTGATTGCACAGTACCAATCAATCAGCTCCTTCTTTTGATCACTGTTAAGGTCTTCGCCAGCGAGGCACCAGATGTATTCCAGCGCCGGAACAATCTTCTTGTCCACTGAAACAAGATCTGAAAGACATGTCTCAATTTCTGGTGTCAGCCCGCGCATATATCGATCCCATTGTGATGCCGAAGCCAGATTTAACTGTCCGAAATCCACGTGATCGAGCGACTGCCAACCTTCTGTCAAAGTTTGTTTGTGCTGCCAGGCTTTGTGAAGCGTTTGTTTGACCAACCGGTCCAGTCGCGGCGCCACGCCGTTTAACATATTTTGAAGCAGCATCCCCGTCACTTCTTCGAGCGTTTCTAGCGTTTTCTGCGAATATTTCTTTTGATCGAGCGCTGACTGGATCGCGCTAGCAGCACAGGGATCTATTTCTGATTGTGCCAGCAGCTCCATAAACAATTCCCTGGTACGCATGACCCGGCCAAAAGCGAAAGACACGTTGTAATACTCTTTCGCTTCCACCCCGTTTACAGAGAGAATCTGTTTCACTATCGATCGGCAGCCATTTTGCAGCGGTTCCTTTCTCCGCTTTTCCACTCCTATGCCGACCGCCGGCCAGCAGTCGAAGAACCAGTCCGTGCTCAACAGCATGACGAGATAGTCGACTGAAAATGCTTCCTCACTGCTCACGGTTTTACCATCAATCTAAGTGAAACAGTAGCGACCTGGATTTCGCACAATATCGCATTTTCATGTCTTTGTAAGGTCTGTCTCGTAAGGTTGTAATATCTCGAACCTATCAAGCCTGAAGCAGCCGCCATTCACTGACATGGCTTACTACTACCTTACTAGTCTGGCTCTCTCTTGCGCCTTTTCCCTCCGCACCATCAACGGGGATTCTTACCATGATCGGAAAAACCAAAATTGCCGCCCAAAGAACTCACATCGGACAGTTGCTAGTGGCAGCCAAGATTATCAGCAACGACAGCTTGAACGAAGCTCTGCAGTTGGCGAAGAGCACGTTTTTGCCAATTGGTCGGGTGTTAACGATCTCCGGCAAGCTTCGCGAACATGACTTGCCAGGACTGCTGGAGGCACAGAAGTTGGTGCGGGCAGGATTGGTCCCTGTGGACTCGATGGTGGGTGTGCTCAAGAACGCTTATTTTTGCGGAACCGTCTTTTATGAGGCTCTTGAGCAGCAAGGTTGGATGGAGCGTGAGTCGATCACCACAGCCGTTGAGCACTCAGACGAATGCTCTCACGAAGAGAACTGCGACAATGTGCTGAATTTGTTGAAAGATGCATGCCATGTCACCACCGAGAGTATCAACCTTACGGCCGCGCACTGCGATCAGATAGCTGACATGCCCCAGGCTCTTTACGAAATTGGTTTGATTGATCGGGTTCTTCTTGATTTAGCTCGAGGCAGTCAAATCAAGATTATGGAAGGTTTTGTCAGCCGAAAGAATGCCATACTCGCCCTCGCTTGCTACAAAAACAGCGTCAGTACCGAAAGGCCGAGCAACCTCAAGCAAGGGTTCGCCATTCGCAAGCTGGTCAGTCTTCGTGCAGTCACGACCGCCGAAATGGAATTGCCAGCCGCAGCCTGAACTGATTATCAAAGACTATTAGTGCCGTCTGCAAGATCACTTGGTGTACCGGCATCATGATTGATGCACCAACTCGTCCATCTGCGTTTCGCTCAAAACCACCCCTTGATTGTATGCATCGATCATGCGTTTGGTCACCGGTCAACAGGTTCAGCCATCTTGTCCACGATCGCATGTCCAATGCATGCGGTCTGCCTATCGATGCAATGCAATTTTCATATCTATTCGGCGCTGACTGCCACGGCTGGCTGCTTGATCAAAATGTATGACCGAACGGCAATGAATACTGACTAAACTTCACAGCAGCAAAATAAACAGCATCGTAGAGGATGAGCAAGAGACGTCAAGCATTTGACACTATTAATGCCGCAGAGCGAGCAAGCGCGTTTAGCGATACACGAATTCGCGTACCTCGTTAGCTGGATACTCACTGTGGCAAAGTTGTGTTAAACCAGTATGAGCGTTCTCAGACGCTGTCGGACTGTTTGGGCAGGAGAAAATCATGTTACGAGATTGCTACAGCACTACTCACCGAGACAATATCAACGACCTGCTCGCCTGTATAGAGCTAATGGCGATCAGGGCACGGCTTGAACCCTTGTATGGGCGAGAGCAAGGTGTGCAACTCTTGGTACGCATTGCTGACTCCGTACGCGCGACAAAAACTCTAGAGCAGCTATCACAACACAAGCACTCGGATGTGAGGATCGCCGTGTCCGACAACCCGTGCACTCCACAGCAGGTAATGTTGAACCTTGCAGCCGACCTTGATTTGGATGTGCGCTATGCGGTGGCAGAAAATCCGCATGCACCGCTGGCGGCGCTTCTGTTGCTGGAGGACGACACCAATCCCTATATCGCGTCGCGTGCCACAAAGACGATAGCCAGACTGAGCACAGATTCATTCCCCAGTGTGGGTGCAACAATTGAAGAACTTTCTTTACGAGATCGGCGCTAAGTGAAATTGAATAGACGGTAATCTCCGCCTACATAGTCTGTGTTGTTGCCATAATGTTAAAGCTTACTTGCCCCAGCACCATCGGCGGGGCAACTTGGGCGAAGGATTAATGACGGGATGCTTCACCGCTCCGCTGTGCACTAAGTTTCGTGCCAGAGGCGAAGCGGCCCAATGCGGCAATGCTGTCCACAAAGCCCACAGTGCTCTGCGGCTGATGTCCGCGAAATCCACGAGTCTCGCATCAGGTTGTATGGCGGCAGCGAGGGAGTGCCATGATACATATTCCGATACTGTGGAGCGAGATAAGATCACTTAACGGAGTGGTCTCTCAGCTCCCGGCGGACATTGAAACCTAAGGCGCCGCTCTTTCGATGCGATCAGCTGTTTCCTCCATTTGTGCGACGTTATGCGGATTGCTGCCGTTCTCTCTGGCGATTCTAATCAGGTCATTGGCCGATCTCAAGGTTGGTCCGGCCTTGTCTACAAACATCTTTGCCGCTTCAGGTTCGGCGGCGTGGAACTTAGCTATCCCCAACATCATGTAAGCAAGGTTTTCGGAAATTTGTCTGACGTCGTCGCGGTTGCTTGGGTTTAACGCCGCTGACTGCAAATCTTTGTCGAGTACACCGTTCAAAGCGTAAACTACTCTATAAACAGCTGCCGGATCCTTGGCATACGTTTTCTCAGCCTCCTGGACAAAATTTGAAACATCGATCTTGTCATTGTCAGAGTGCCACACTTTGCTGGTGTCGGCGGTTTCAAATTCACCGGCAGTTGAAGTATCTGCGTGACAGACGCGACAATAAGTTAGGCGCTGTGTCAGGCCAAACCCGTGTCTTTTGCCTGAACGAAGACAAAATGCCTGGTTGCATATAAAGCGCAGAAAACATCAAATCCGCCTCCCGCCCCTGCTAATAAGATACGAGAACGGTCTGGCAGCCCAAATGGAATTTCCACGATAACCCACCTTCCAACACCCACGACCCACCTGATCGATGCTCCATCGATTACATTACCACCCGCCTAACCTCGCCGTTGCCTCTAGTGGGAATTGCCTCCAACATCCCTGGGTCTTGATCAATGTAATCACGTGTGGGACAACTATACTGACGATTTGGAAAGCTGATGGATCTATACGGGTAATGAATAATTGAAACATCCATTTCCGATGTTTGTGCTAACAATCACATTGCTGGCTATCAACCAGCCCGCTTTCGCTTGGAACGACTTCGGACACATGGCAGTCGCCTGGGTCTGCTATCAACGCCTGACACCGCAGGCAAAACAACGCGCGAATGATCTGATCAAATTGAATCCACTGTATAGCGAGTGGGTTAAGAAAGTGAGCCAATCCCATGAAGATAAGGACGAACAGATTTTTATGCTGGCGTCCACCTGGCCCGATCTCCTCAGGGATGCTCCCGGATATTCTGATGATGCCGCCGGCAGCCCGGAATGCGATCAGAATATTGGATACACCGACAAACACATACACAAACCGTGGCATAATGCAGACTACCCATTCTCTCAAGACCACACGCCGCTGCCTTCTTTGCTTACTCCGAATGCTGAAACTCAGATACCAAAGTTTCAACGCGTACTGGCATCACAAGCTGCCGATGAATTGAAGTCGTACGACCTTTGCTGGCTTTTGCACATGGTCGGCGATGTGCATCAGCCGCTGCACTGCTGTACGCGTGTCACCAGTTCCGCACCACTGGGCGACGGCGGCGGGTATTTTGTCAAGCTGGCTGACACAGAACCGAGGCTGCATCTTTTCTGGGATGATGTTCTTGGTCCAAATGGTCCGCTAGACACTGTGATTTCGTTTGCAAAAACTTTAGGCAAAGCAAATGGGAAACTAGCGGCTGAGCGCGATGCGCGCGATTGGATCAGAGAAGGTCACAAGATCGCCATCGAAGAGGTTTACAAAGCACCCATTGGACCGGGTGAAGGTCCGTACACTCTGACAGACAAATACAAAGGCATGGCGTCGAACATAGACAGAGAACGCATAGAGCTTGCTGGAGAGCGGCTGGCGAATTTGCTGAATGAAGCGCTTAAATAGACAACTAGGTATCTATCTATCGTACTGATGAGGAAGTAAAAATGCCGGCTGAAGCACCAGATGCAGTTGATCGTCGGGGTGTAAATCCCCAATCGAGCTGGATTGATCGAGGACAAAACGTCTTGATGAACACCTATGCCTCGTTTCCGTTGGTAATTAAATCCGGGAAAGGCTCGTACGTGCAGGATGTTTCCGGCAAGCAGTATCTTGATTTTGTTTCCGGCATAGCGGTCAATTCGCTCGGGCACTGTAATCCTGAAATCATTGCAGCGGTGACAAGCCAAATGGCTACACTCTCTCACTGCTCCAATTTATATCTGAACATGCCTGCGATCGAGCTGGCGGAGTCGCTCGTGCAGGGCAGCGTATTTTCCAGAGCCTTTTTTTGCAATAGTGGCACTGAAGCGATCGAGGCTGCACTCAAGCTGAGTAGGAAATTCGCTAAGAGTGTGAAAGGAAATGCTTGCACAAAAATTTTCACACTAAAAAATTCATTTCATGGCAGGACTTACGGTGCTCTGTCGGCGACCGGTCAGTCGAAGTATCACGAGGGCTACCATCCGCTGGTTCCTGACTGCGATACATTCACCCCTGAGGAGTTGGATGGATTGCATCCAGATGTGATTGCAGGGATCATGGTTGAGCCGATTCAGGGCGAAGGTGGCATTCATGTGTTGGATTCTACATTCCTGAAAAAGCTGCGCGCCTTTTGCACGACCAACAAAATTGTACTCGTTTTCGACGAAGTCCAGTGCGGAGTGGGGAGAACCGGCTCATTCTTCGCATACGAGAAAATGGCAGTCGAGCCGGATGTCGTAGCGCTGGCTAAAGGCTTAGGGGGCGGCTTTCCAATCGGTGCAATGCTGGCTAAAGAAGAGTTTGCGCAAACGTTCAAGCCGGGCGACCATGGTTCTACATTTGGTGGCAATCCGGCTGCCTGTTCAGCAGCGCTCACGGTGGTTCAGATCGTCAAGCAGCCGGAATTTCTTGCGGGCATAACGGACAAATCTCAGATCCTTTTTCAAGTTCTGAACGGACTGACGCAGACCAAACTAGCGATAATTCAGGTGCGCGGATTGGGACTGATGGTCGGAGTCGAGTTCGATGCGCCTGTCAAGCCCATCATCAATGCCTGCATCGAAAAGGGTCTTCTTGTCGTCGCAGCCGGAGAGTGCGTCATAAGACTGTTGCCACCACTGACGGTAACGGCTGAAGAAATCGGACAGGCTGTCTCCATTTTGGCCCAGGTGCTAAGCGAGCACTCTCCATAGGACTGATGACCTTTTAGCTCCATCGGAACAATAACGCCTCCGGGCGGTGGATTCGCTGCTGATACCGCATCTGGTGCAGCAAGAATGAGATGTTTTGCATCGTAGTCTATGGTGACGCAAAAATGTTCGAGAATTCCGCCGCCAAGCAGCCCTGCTATTCCTGGCAATTCAGTACCGGACTGATTCTCAGTCTAACCCGAAAAGCCAATCGGAGCTTTAGCAATGGCCTCTCAACCGGGCGCGCCTGTCCTAGCCACAATCACTTTTTTGTCTTCGGCGCCACTCCAGAATGTCAGCTTTTGTTTCCAAATACCAGCCCCGCATTGTGTGCCTTGTAATTCGCGGGCTGCAAAGCAATTTTCTCGTCGGCGAAACTCGTGCTAATAATTCAGGAACACGGCAGCGGTACCAGAGAAGACCAAAACAGTTCCATCGGGTGCAATATTAATACTAAACACAGTAGGCCAGCCAGGCTTCCATGGACCGTTAAGTGAAGCCGTGTGTTTCACCTTGTGCTCCAAAAGATCGTAGGAGACAAGCTTGATGGTTGACGGCTCCGTGTAATCGTAGCCAGCATACAACAGAGTGCGATTATCTTTGGCTAGGGCAGTCTCCCCCACGCCGACCGATACTTGCTCCAAAGGCTCAGATTGCGCATCTAGCGATTTCGCCGGATCAGAGCTGTAAGGTAGCGATGCCACAACCTTGACGGATTGTAGATCGATTAAGTTTGGTCCCAGCAATGCTAGATAAGTGTTGCCGACCTTGCCCATGAAAGTCAGTGATGATTTAGCCAAGCCCGCACTAATTTCGGACCTCGCCTGAATTTTTCCTGTCTTGGCGTCGATAACAATGAGCTCTGGGAACGGTTCGATTACTCTTACATCAACGCCTTTGACTTTGTTCGTAACAAATCCTTTGTGCTGGGTGATAACAATGCGATTGGATTGCTTATCATATGCCGTTCTATCAAAGTCAGCTCGCGGCATCTGCCCGAGGTCCACGAATTGGTGTATGAGCTTTCCATGCTCGAACTTGTTCAGGAAGCAGTTTCCTTGTTTATCTTTGTCTGTATAGAAGAAGCAATCCGCCGATGATGGATCGCCGAAGATTTCGCCGAAGATATGGCTGCCTTGATCAGATGCTGAGTAGTTTTTCGGTTGAGGGTGCGAAATGTCTGCGATCACATTGATGTCAGACCACGTTGCCCCGTCTCGGCCACTGGCGAAAGCTAACGATTGACCGTTGTTGAAGAAATAGAACAAGTAGGGCTCATTGCCCCGAGTGTGAGGTAGTCCCGGGGGAACCTCACCAATCAGTCGGTCGCAGTCATAAATTTCAAACCTGGTTGCCGTTCTTGAAGCAGGAGTTCGTTTGACGCTGTATCGTTGATTAATTGGCAGCCCGTTTTCTCCGGACTTCAGTGCTGGAGGCGAGTCCAATAACGAAAGCTTCCAGTTCTTTTCGTCTAGCTTGTAAAAATAGGGTTTTCCATGATACTGATCTGAGGTGCAAAACTGCAGACTATTGGGAACTTGTTTCAGGCGCACGGTAACATTGGCGCAGGTGTCCGCCTCAGTTACTTTCTCCAGCGATGGAAACTTGAGGACGTGCAATCGCTGCTTAGGGACATCCGTTCGCATCGCCTGATTGCCTCGGTCTGCGCACGCTGAAAGCCCCATGCCCAATATGATCGTTGTGAAAAGAATTCGCTTGTCCATGGTCTGCCTCTTCGCCACGTATGCCACGGCGGACATGGGGATAAACGCTGCTGTGTCAGATAGACCCTTGGGGAAAAACTCTCCAAGGACTTCACTTCCAATTTCAATCAGAAATGCGTGCCCTAAACAGTACTGTCAGGAAACTCACAGGTACAGCAGTCGATAAGGAACTCAAGGCGCATCTTGTAAGAACAGAAGACATTACTGGTGCCGATCATTGGAACAAGTTCGTCCACCAAATTGCTGGCGTCGCCCCATTTTAGAAAGCTCGTTCACGCGCCCGGGTTGAGCGAATTTGCTTATTGCGATTGTGCTGCCAGTGCTACTACCCTTGTGCACTCGATTCAACGATGTGCAGGGTTCGTTCTAGTCGGCGTTGAATTAACAATATTTGGTCAACTTGGCCCCATTAGCGGTTAAAGTAATCAGTCTGCGTATGTCTGACGTCCGGATCTGCATAAAAGGATCAGTTTGAAAACAACGATATCAACCGCAGCGGAACCAGTTAGAGATGAAATTATCTGAGCTAGCCACAGCGCAAAAATACCCGGTGATCAAGCCGTCGGCTATTGCCGACCCGAATGTCGTCATGTGTTCTTATTTCGCTGCGGTCAATCTGACGTTGCTCTTCTGGTTGTGGTTTTCGGTGGTGACCGGATTCAGCAACGAGGCGCAGTGCTTTTGTTTCATGGCCGGATTTGTGTTCAACGTCGCCAGATATTTGCCGCAGCACAATTTCGTACGCACAAAGCTCGAACTCAAAGCCAAGGGGCTGGACATAAGGGCTCCCTCTATGAGCACCATCATGCCGTGGGATTGGCTTACTAAGGTCGAAATAAGGCATCGCTCCTTTAGCTTGGTTCCTAATTACGTCTACTTCAAGTTCAAAGACAATAGGGACATTCTTATCCTCTGGGAAGACGTGCGCGCCGATATGGATTCAATCACCCTCATATCATGTGTTCGCACCTGGGCTCCCCAGGCTGAAATCAAGGGCGATGCCGAGATGACAAAGTCAGAATCAATCGCCACCTACACTGAGCTCTGGCTCAAAGATTTGAATTTGACAAAGCCAGAAAGACGTCTCAGGCAAGACCAGATACTTGCTGAAGGAACGATTCTCAGCGACAGCTACAGAATTGAGCGCATTTTGAGCGGCGGTGGTCAGGGTACCGCCTATCTGGCTTCAGTTTTGCCGCAGAGCGAGCTTGCCGATCTGCCACTGCAGATAGTGATAAAAGAGTTTATTCTGCCGGCAAACGATCGCGGGCTGAAAAAGGCGAAAGACAGCCTTCTTAAGGAGGTTACCATCTTGAGGCGCATCGACCATCCTCTAATCATTCGCCTTTACGATTTCTTCGTCGAAGACATGCGCGGCTACTTGGTGCTCGAATACATCGATGGCTTGACGCTCAGGCAGCTCGTCGTGCAATCCGGGTTACTGGAAGACGCCGCAGTCGCCAGGATCGGCGTTTCGTTGTGCGAAGCTCTTTCATACTTGCATGCGCTTTCTCCACCAGTCATTCACGGCGACGTCACTCCGGACAACGTCATGATTGATAAAAGCGGCAGCATAAAACTACTGGATTTCGACGCTGCTCAAGAGCTAACCCGCAACAAAACCAACACCGTAGTCGGCAAGCACGCATACATGTCACCCGAACAGTTCAAAGGGATGCTCGGCGAAGCGAGCGACGTCTATGCACTCGGTTGTACTCTTCATTTCCTGCTTACTGGATCCGATCCCGAACCGATCAGCGAGTCTTGTCCGGGCGAAATCAATAAGACAGTGAGCGATGCGATGAATCAGATCGTTTCACGGGCGACCAGGTTCGAACAATCTGACAGATTTTCCGATCTCAATGAGATGAGGGTACAACTTGAGCGACTCTGACATATCAAAAAGCGCCGTTGCTTTGCCCTCCGTTTCGCCGCAGCAGAGTGCAGTCTATCGTATCGCTCACACACCATCGTTTGGCGGTGCCAGCATGCTGGCGCTAAAATACTCATGGACTCTGCTTCCTTTCGCCGGCTATTTTGCTGCCTCGACCATCATCCACACAATCTCCGGCCAATCGCTGTCGTTTCTTGGAATTGTCGGATGCACAGCTTCGCTGCTCTTGTTCGGCTCGTATCTGGCGCTCCTCTATTCTTGCTTGAGAAAAGATTTCGTCCTTCGCCAGTCGGGCATAACGCTTCCCATCCTTTATTTCTGGAGCGCTTTCGGGCGCCTCAAATGGAGCTGGTCGCAGCTCACCAGCGTAGTCTTCTCGAGAAGCTTGCCACTGATCCCTACAGCCGATCAACTCGTTCTCAGTTTCCAGCATTCGGACGCACAGAAAGCCGTGGAAATCCATATCAAGCTCAAGGAGATCGATCAGCTTGACTTGAAGAAACTGATCTATGCAATCGTTACCAACGCACCACAGGCGGTGATCGAGCCTCCGCTTGAAACAGTGGCGCTAGAATTTCCCACAGTGTCAGGCATCAAGTACCTCAATTTTCAAAGTTTCACCAGCCTCTGGGATGATGAGTTCTCAACTCGCTACTCTCCCACCCTGTTCGTACCGCTCGCCCCTGATCACGAGCTTAAAAACGGCGCCATCAAGATTTCAGAGCTGGTGGCGTGCGGGGGTTCAGCCGCCATTTATGCCGCGAAAAACACAGATGGAATTCAAATCATAGTCAAAGAGGCAGTTATTCCAAAGAACGCCAACGAAGAGCTGAAAGCTAAGGCAATCGAACTGTTCAATCGCGAGGCTCTGCTTTTGAGCAAACTGGATCATCCGAACATCGCCAAAGTGCTGGATCACTTCGTTGAAAACGAGCACCATTATGAAGTGATTCAGTTTATAGATGGGCTTGATCTGAGGCGTTTCGTCAAAGAAAGGGGGCCACAACCGGAAGATTTCGTGCTCAACTGGGCCCAGCAGATTTGCGAGATTCTCGTCTATTTGCACTCTCAAGATCCTCCCATCATTCACAGAGATCTAACTCCCGACAATCTCGTTCTGAGGGTCGACGCTCAATTGGTCTTGATTGATTTCGGGGCGGCCAATGCCTTTATCGGCACCGCCACAGGCACGATGGTCGGCAAGCAATCGTATATGCCGCCGGAGCAACTGCGCGGAAAGGCGGTGCCACAAAGCGACATCTATTCTCTAGGCGGTACGCTCTACTTTCTTTTGACTGGCCGAGATCCCATTCCCCTGGAAGTCTCACAGGTCGACGAGAGTGCGAAAGTGAGCATGAATCTGAATCCATTGCTGGTTAGGTGCACCGCCATCGAAGTCGCCGATCGATACGATTCTGCTCTCGAGCTGCTCAACGACATATGCCATATTCGCAAGCAGCGTCAGTTTGAAGCAGTCTCGGCACCTGAGTACAAGTCATCGTGATGTTCTAAATCTATCATCAGCTTCACTAACACAGCGTGCGTGAATGCCCAAGAGCTGATGCAAAGGACGTGTCTGCTCCTGGGCATCGCAGTTTTTCCAAAGCAAAGGCGAGACTCTTAGGAGATGCGCCTTGAAGAGATTTCACTTTGCAATGTAATTTCGATGCACCCAGCTATCACCGTTCATCATGTCGCGTGTTTCAAAAAGCAGGTTTTTCTCCGATTCGTGCATTAGTGTTTTACTCTTGCCGGAAACTGCTTGTTCTTTCGATGCAGCATTTTCCGCATCGTTCATACACGCTCGGATATCTGCGCAACTTGGTGGCTCAACGTTCTGGCCTTTTTTCAAGTCTGAAAGCGCTTCGACTGCTGCAGCTCGAATCAGTTTTGGCCACATCTTCTTGAAGAGGCTATTGCAAGAATAAACGTCGATACTATTTACCTGACCGTTGATTGCAAAGGCGTAGCCCAAAACGTTGTTCTCATTATCTGGCACTGTGGAGAGATCTTTGATGTATGTTTCCGTTGCCGTCTTGATCGTCTCATTGTCGAGTGTCAACTCGAGACTGCTTGGCGATGATTCGTTTTGTACGGCCGACAATGGCACGCCTGCGTTCTGTGCACCGCGGCGCTGCACGCTGCTGACTTCGTTCCAAACTTCTTGCTGGCTTCTGGTGTATTTTGCCGCCATCTTTAGAGACTTGCTTGCCAGATTATGGTGCGAGTCGTGAAAGTGTGTGGCATCCTCCTTGCCGCGCTGGCTCCAGCGTCCGCGCTCGACACAAAACGAGCTTATCGGCACGAACTCAGACCTGACGGGAAGAATCATATCGTACTGGAAGGTTCTATCTTGCTTGCCACCTTTTACAATGTCGCCGGATTGGATGAAAACTATCTGGTCGCCTATGTTCTTGATCGTTAGTTGACTGACTTTACCGGTCTCTTTCAGGATCACCTGTTTTTTCTCCAGCGCTTCCTCGAGCGTGATGAAGTTTTTAAGTGGCATATGATCTGAGCCATGAATCAAAAAGACAGCCAAGTTGCCGCTGCAGAACGGTCCGGAAATGGTCTCCACAGTATCCGGAGTGTCGTTCTTCTCTGTGTGGTTTATTGGAACCGAGTCGTGATCGACTTTCTTGGATCGAGAATTGAGCCAAGCAAACAAGCCCATGAGCCCTCCTTCATGGATCACGTATTAGTGGCCCATGATTCAATTTGTATGCGCAACGAAGGAGGACGCAGCCGCGCTGATCACGCGTCCTTCTACGCCAAGTTTGGTTACCGGGAACTTCCATCTTAGCAGCCGGTCCAGATTCACGCGAGTGCGGTCCTGCAGGTGATCTCAAGGCGCAAGAGCTGGATGGAGTGCGCGAATCCAGCCGCAAGAGAAGCAGCGCCACTAATTGCTAGCGCGAAGATTGAAGAAAAATTAGGTAGCAGCATTCAATTGGGACTGTCGGCGTGACGATGCTACAACATCATTTAGCAGTCAATTCCATCCAGTCTGATCCTCGCAACAAATAACAGATCCAGCTCGGGATGACCCTACATTGCTAGTTTAGATGCAACGGAAAGCACTGGCGACACCGCCCTCAACGGTAGACTGTTTCCATAGTGCAAACACTTTATTAGGTGATCTGCCAACTCCCGTTTCAGTCTTGGCTTGTGCCATACTCAGATGATGGCGCCCTGTTGCCCGACTAACCGATGGTCGGAAGTTAGCGAGGATCGAAACCATGAATTTATGCAGCTTTCTGGTGGTGTTCTTGAATTACTCATACCTGGCAGTCCTACCATTGGTCTTCTTCAAACGAAACGGTCACGCTAACCTGTTGTGGTGGTTGACGACACTGCCATTTGTTGTTTCGCTCGTCTGTTTGACCATATCTATGCTTGGTCTCTGCGCCCCGCAGACGGGTTACAACACAGTCAGCACAAACTTGCTGTCGCTGCCGGCGGTGCTGTTTTCCGTGGCATCGATCACGCTCATTTCATTTGCTGTAGGGAGCCACAGTGTTCCGGTTGCACTGTGGCATCAGCATGGCGATGATCCCGTGCACATCGTTACATGGGGAGCGTACAGCAAGATCCGGCACCCATTCTACGCCTCTTACATCCTTATGCTTCTGTCTGGATTTACGTTCTGCCCACAAGTCTGCACCGCGGTGGCGTTGCTGACGGGAGCCGTGATCTTGAATTTCACTGCTGCCCGCGAGGAAGCACGGCTGAGCGCCTCGCAATATGGGAAGCAATACCAGGCTTACATGCAGCAAACGGGGAGATTCTTGCCGAGAGTGGCGGTGAAATCTAATGCCTGATGTGTTTATAGACAACCTGTCCTTTTCCTTAGGCGATCGCGTGTATTCGGTCGAAGAAAGCGTTTCGCAAGGCAGAGTCATATCTGGCAGCACTGACCTGATCGAGTCCGGCTTTCATCTTCACCACGTGGCGAGCCCTGATGTTTCATCATACAGACTGGCTCACCAGGCAGTGCGGTCGATCGCGCAACGGTTAGAAGATGTGGGCGCAATAGTGTACTCCACGTGTATCCCAGAAAATGCCAATCTCGGCAATGCCCAGGACTACAGAGAAACTCGCGACGTGAAGCATCTGATGAGCTATGCCGCCAGCCATCTGCAAGCAGACTTTGGTCTCACGCACGCCCAAGTCTTCGGCATCTCTCAGCAGGCGTGCACCGGTATGATTGGTGCGTTGCGACTGGGTCAAATGCTTATTAATAGCGAGCCGGAGATTGAGCAGGTGCTCTGTCTCACATCCGACAGATTCCCTGAAGGTGCGCTATACGAACAGGCTTACAATCTCATTTCCGATGGAGCAGCAGCTTGTACTGTCTCTCGCACACCTGGTCGATACAGAATGGTTGCCGCCCATGCCATCACCAATGGTGCAATGGCCGAAGCCTCGGATGAGGAGGCAATGGGTAGCTTCTTCAGTTACAGCCATAAGGTAATTTCCATAGCACTGCAGAAGGCGCAATTGTCGATTTCCGATATCGACTGGGTTGTGGCGCAAAATACCAATGCCAAAGCGTGGCAGATCTTATCGAGATTGCTGAAGCTTGATTACAACAAGGTTTTTCATGGCACCCAGCACGACATTGGACACATGATCAGTGGCGATAATATCGCCAATCTTCTGCGACTGGAAGAGGAACAAGAGGTCCAGCCGGGTCAAAGAATTCTGCTGTTGATGGCTGGACTTGGTCTCAACTGGCAGTGTCTGATTCTCGAGAGAACAGGTTTCCGAACTCACTAACCCTGTGATGAGAAATTCGAACTGGAGCAACTGTCATGAACATGAAGCATCTTTTGATTACCGGAGCGGACGGCTATCTGGGATTCAACCTTGTGAAGCTGTATCTGACCAGGAGTGACTGCCGACTGACTCTTTTGCTCAATGCGCGCAACAATGAGAAAGCTCATCTGAAACGACAACGCCTGTATCAACGAATCGACTCGGAGCTGCCCGGTATTCGCCGACACAAGGATATCGATCTCATTTTTGCTGATCTGTCGGATTACAGACTGCCCGACATAGCTTGCACCTCGTCTATTGATTGCATTATCCACGCAGCCGCCGTGACCAAATTCAATGTCGAACACGATGTTGCTCAGGCGGTCAACGTTGGTGGCACCCGGCGAATACTTGAAGTGGCTCGCTCTTGTCCCCGACTGGCAAAATTCTGTCTCGTCAGTTCACTATATGCGTCTGGGCTGAAAAACGGCACAATACTTGAAGCAGACATAGATGCCGACGCCGGCTTCGCGAACCACTACGAGCGTTCGAAATGGGCAGCCGAACAGGTCGTCTACAACGATTTCCCGGAGCTGCCGTGGCAGATCTGCCGGGTTGGCCTAATCGCCGCGGACGACGAAAGCGGCAACGTCGGCGCGATCAATGCAATGCACACGTCGCTTAAACTGTTGTATTGCGGGTTGCTACCTGTCGTACCGGGTGATGGTTCCATCCCGCTGTATTTAGTAACTGCGGACTATGCGGCTCAGGCTATAGCCCAGGCGATTGCATCGAGTGCAACCGCCCAGTATTACAATCTTGTGCACGCGCGTGATCATGTAATATCATTGGATGGATTCATTGACGCGGCGCTATCGGCCTTCAATGAGCATGAACCGTTTCGCAGACGCAATATTCTCAAGCCGCAGTACAGTGACTTAGAAGGCTGGGAAATTCTTTCGGATGCCATCTGCACGATGAGCCGAGGTGTTGCTAAGCAGGCGACGGCGACCATCCGACGTTTGCAAGGCAATTGTACGTAAGCAAAGACGTGCGCAACGACAACGCATTGCAGTTGATGACGGCTGACAACGCACCTGATATAGTACCACTCGTAACGCGAATATGTAATTTCCTGATCAGCCAAAAATGGACTACCGCAGTCGAGCCGATTGCCGCCAGAGCAAGAGGGTGAACGCATCTAGCCATGAGGCTCGTTTTCTGGTTAAACGGTGAGGAACTGTTGCACCGTCATGCGAGCCAGGCGTTGGCGCATGGTGACAATGTCCATTCGATCACCTTGCTCGATGGCCGTGGCCCAGGATACGAGGTCGTCTAATTCGAAGCTGATGCCCGGTGTTCGTTCGCTGGGATGAGAGCTGGTTAGAGGCAAGGGATCGTGTCCGGTGAGAAGAAAGTAGAGGGTGCCTCCGAGGGCGTAGATGTCGCTGGCTGGTGTAGGGCGACCACGAAACTGCTCTTTTGGGATGTAGGCGTGCTTACCAACCACGTTGGCTGTGATTGTTGATGCGGTTTCGTGAGCCACGTTGAAATCGATTAGCTTCAGGTGTCCCTCGGGTGTGAGCAGCAGGTTGTCCGGAGTGAAATCGCGATGCACTACCTGCGGTGTCTGAGAGTGCAGGTACTCCTGTATGGTGCACATTTGCATGGCGAGTTTGCATACTTGCGACTGGGAAAAGGGCCCTTGAGTGGCAACAATCTCTCTGAGATTGGCTCCTTTGACATGCTCAAGAACCAGGTAGCCGCGGTGATCTTCAATGAAAAAGTCCAGCAGTTTCACTATTTTTGGATGGTCGAGTTTGGTCAAAAGTTTTGCTTCGCGCTCGAGGCGGTCAACCGACTGCATCATGGTGCGACGCTTCACTTGAATCGGCAAAACATACTCTTTGATCACTACAGTGGCGCCACCGGGCAAATTGCGCACCGGTCGCAGCGAGAGCGCTAGATATGCTGTTCCTTGACCTCCGGCTCCAACAGTGTCAAGGATCTCATAACCTCCCTGGTTCAACACCATGCCCTGGTGCAGCGGCTCTATGCGTTCCCTTTGCGGAGGTGCAGACAGAGCCTTGAGCCAGATCTCGGTATAGTCCACTCCGTGTGCGGCACCGACTAGCCCGGCGACGTTGGAGTTGCGTGCTTCAGCAGAAGCACATTGATTGATAAAATCGAAGAGGGTTTCGCGTTGGTCGTGCTGATATAGATGCTTGAGAGCTAATGTGATGCGGTCTTTCTGCGCCCTGAACTGCAACAGTTGCTGCTCGACCAGTACGGTTCCACGCGGCTGTATCAGCTCAACGTTGGTGACCTCGGTCCAGGCGACGGTTCGAGATGGGCGCCTGCCGAGCACTCGCGCCCAGTGTAGTCTGACTCCGGCCGCGCTCACACCGAGGTGCGTCGGGCGCAAGAGCGAGGCGATCGTTTTAACAAGTATCAGCGCACAGCCTGCCGCACACATGATCCCGGCAGCCGGCGACTCCGAGCAACTTGCTACGAAGCAGAAAAATTCCGTTGGATAAATAATTGCAACGAGCAAACATGCGGCTACCGTCAGCACATAGATAAACATTTGCAGTCTGCTCAACTGGCGCTCGCATAGTATATAGAACAGCCACTGCAGTGTGCTGTTACTGGAGCCATAATCGACAAGATACTCCGGCAATTTCTCTTCTTGCTTGAATCTTTCGCGCAATGAGACAATGGACTTCCGCTCTGCCATATCAGGTCACCTGCCACGTCAAACTCGGCACGGCGCGGTTAGCATCGCACGCACGAACACCGAGCAATCTCTCAATGCAAAACTCCAACTCCTCCGCTGTCTGAATCCGTTTTGACTCATCGAAATCGGTGCAGGCTGCCACGAGGCTGTCAACTTCATTGGAAATCCGCGGCTGATGCGCTCGTGGATGCGATACGCTCAGCGGCTCAGGATCCTCCCCTGTGAGCAGATAATGAAGTGTGCATCCAAGTGAGTAAATGTCACTAGCGGCAGTGGCATATCCCTGAAACTGCTCCGGCGATATGTATGATTGTTTACCCACGAGCGTTCCGGTAGCTGTAGTAAGAAGCTGATTAGCAGCGCCAAAATCGATCAGCGTCACTTTGCCTCGGCAAAGCACAATGTTGTCGGGGCTGATATCGCGATGAAGCACAGAAGGTTTCTGTGAATGCAAATATCTGAGTATGGAAGCGATCTCGAGCCCCCATTCCAGAACCTTTCGTTCGGGCTGCGGTCCATTCAATTTGACAATCTTGCGTAAGTCATCGCCGGGCAGATAATCAAGCAGAAGATAATGCCGACCGCCTTCAATGAAATAATCCCGCACTCTGGCAATCTGAGGGTGGTTGAGCCTAATCAGAAGTTGAGCCTCGCGCGCAAACATCTCCTGCGCTTTGCGAAGTAGCTCAGTGCTGGCACCATTGAGCACGACCGATTCCTTTAGAACGACCTCCTCAGTGCGATCGAACTGCGCCAGATATATAGCAGAAAGTCCGCCAAACGCCAGTTGCCTCAACACACGCAACTTACCGCATTGCAGAACCATTCCAGGTTGAAGAGGCACGAATGCGGTCGAACCAAACCGGCGATTCATCTCCTCCTCCCAGAGTTGCGTGTAACTAACCAATCCCAGCCCACTCTTAAGATCGTGCAGTCCGGATTGCAGCGAACACAGAAGCGGATCTCGTTGCGCTGCGCGTGCCCAAACTTCCAGCGACAGCAGCAGCTTTTCGATATTGTCCACAGTCAACCTGGACAAATCGATGCGTGCCCGGCCGCCTGTGCGAAAAAAAATAGTTAGCACTTGCCGGTCAAGCGGTATGCCTAATCTGGTACCCAAAGAGAGTCGCGCCACATCTTCCCATGGGCGTTCGTTGCGGCCAAGCATGAGGATGCCGAAAATGTTTGGTAAAACAATGCCTTTGCAGCTCAACTGAATCTGGTCGTCCCAGAAATACTGGATACTGAAAATGGAAGCGCTGATCGCGGCTGTCCACAATACAAATAGCTGCGGCAGGCTGCAGCAGCCAATTACATCAGGAAGAATAGTCTGTTCGGTTAAACGTGCGCTAACGTCGAACAAGACTAATGAAAGGATCGACACAGAAGTCCAAGCAACGGAAACGCCAAAGGCCAGCGTGGACGCCAACACTCCAACTCTCTGCAGAGACGTTTGATATGCAATGGCAAGATCGAATTCATCCACAATTTTTGCATTCATGAGGCGGCTTTGACACTATAAGTAGGAAGAAGGTCTGGGTGAACCGGAAAAATACTAGTTCGCATCCAGGAAACTGGGTGTTGGCTACATCAGGGGTTCAGTTTCCACCATAGTCGCCAAAATTGACAAAGTATTGGCATAGTCGGCTAAATTTGCCGCCAGCCCAGTCTGCTATAGCGTAAATTTAAGGACGTCATGACTCGCCTTGGCACGTTTTTCTACCTCGCTCTTCATCGTGCAGGGAAAACTTGCATCCCGCCTGAGCTTCTGGTAAATTGGCATGCTCGCTCGGTCAGCGTTCCAGCTGTGAGGATCTTCCACAATAATCACAGCGGGCGCAGATATCTTGGCGATTGCTAGGCTGCGTTCGGTAGGTGATTCGAGACAAATATATGACTCAAAAATGTGGCAGTTTGCAAGATATTTATGCGTCGAACAGCATCTGTTTCGGTTGTGGTCCGGCCAACAAAGATGGGCTGCATATTCAGAGCTATCCGGAGAACGATACCGTTGTTTGTGATTGGACTCCTGAGACGAAATATCAGGCTTTCCCTGGCGCGCTGTACGGTGGTCTGATCGGAAGCTTGCTTGACTGTCATTGCAATTGGGCTGCCGCCTGGCATCTCATGCAGAAGAATAACTTGGACAAACCTCCTTGCACTGTGACTGCTGAATACTCGGTTAAATTTCATCGGGTCACGCCGTCGGCGCAGCCTGTGAAGTTGGTGGCGCGCGTGGTGCAATCCGGAAACAGCAGCGCCACTGTAGAGGCGGAGCTCTTTTCGAGCGGTGAGCTTACGGCAACTTGCCATGCTGTTCTAGTATCCGTAAAACCGGGGCATCCTGCCTACCATCGTTGGTCTTCGTGAGCGTATCCAAACTTGTTGGACAATAGTCCACGCATATCAGTGAGGGGCAAACTTGCAAATGCAAACGATATTTGGTGTCAAAAACAATTTACATGACCGTGGCTTGTTAGTGGGAGTAGTCGTTGCGTACGATGTAACAGTGCGACCTTCGAGCCCAGAATTGGAATCGGAATTGCGCGCGCTGATCGCACAAAGAAGGAATCAAGAATTTCCGCCACCATCCATAAAAGAAGCAGTGCGGAACCTTTTGAAGATTGGCGGTTTCAAACCGAGCGGCCGCAATAAGCCCGCAAGCGAGTATCTAGCTCAGGCAGCGCGAGAAGATCGGTTCCCGTTTATCAACAATCTGGTCGATGTGAACAATCTGGTTTCTCTCAAGTGTGGCTTGCCAATCAGCTTGTTGGACGGTGGTGTCATCGGCGGTGATCTTTCGTTGCGGTATGGGCGAGCTGGCGAGCGTTATGTGTTCAACTCGGCAGGACAAGAAATCGATCTGGCAGGGCTGGTCTGCTCCAGCGATGCGGCCGGGGATGTGCCTTTAGGGAATCCAATCAAGGATTCGATTAATGGAAAAATCAATCAATCCACATCAACGGTAGTAGGCGTGATCTATTCGCCGAACAGCAGTCCGGAATTTGCCGAATCTGTGCAAAAGCACCTGTCAATTTTCTCTGATCTTCTGAAGCGTGAGGGCGGCGCCAGTCGAACAGAAACTTTTCTGCTCTAGCCAACATGCGCAGAGTTGCACCGCGCTAAATCTAATCGCGGTCTGTTCGCTTGCTGTTCTTGTATTTCGCTCGGGCTCAAAAGAGGCGGAAACCTCAGGGATTTCGGGTTCAGATCTTCGCACCTGGCGGCAAAACACGCTTCAAGATAAACTTGTCCGCTCGGACATCCGCCACATCAAAGACGAAATCGCCCTGGGGCATCTTCCCATGAAACTCTTTACCTATCACCCGATCTGGCAACAATTGGCGAATCTCGGCTGGTATCTGATCGGTGTACTCGACGCCCACAGTAGGGTGCCACAGAGTACCAAGCCAATCGTTGTATCCGGAATCAGAAACCGCAATTATGTGATCGACATCAACTACATCATCCAATTTCGGAACCGCGCCTGTATGGCAATCCAACCCGGGGAAGAAAAGTTGATTGGGACTCTGCGGTTCATACCACCACAACAAAGGATCTGCCTCAACCTTCTTCGTGTTATTGAAACAGCACAATGCAAATGTCCATCCTGGATACCATTTTTTGTAAGCTGAAAAAATTGCAGGGTTTATAGTTGGTCTCTTATCTGCCGGCACTGCTTTAAGCGCCCCCGGTATTGCTTCGGCGTCCTTTGCCAGCACGACCGTGTACATACCACTGTTGAATACTTCGACGTCTCCAGCTGACGACATTGCAACTGATATATCCCATTTGGGCGCAGCAGCGTTTTTAATGGCTGTTGCAATTGCGTCTAGGAAATGGGGGAATTTCGATGTATCAATCATATTCTCATGACTCATCGACCCAGGAACCGCTGGAATCGGTAAGAACATTGCGTTGCCACCAGGTGTTTTCGCATCGTTAACGACGCTGTTCTGATAAGCAAGAAGGTGGATAGTTCGACCGTTTCGAACGCCTGTTCCCACCCAGCCTTTCGTATCTGAAAACTCGGCCGGTGCAAGCGAGCAACACGAATAACCAGGCACAGTTATACTAAGCACCACTAGCGATAAAATGCAGTAGAACAAACGCCAGGCGTGCATGCTTATTCACTCCCTCCATACTCTCCGGCAAGAGCACTGTTTGATTATACTGCATTAAGTGGGAGCATCCACCGCCGGCGCAGGCGGTATCACGCCTGAAATGATCGATCCATTTACTTGAGATTCTGATTCAACCAATTCGCCAACCGCTCCCCTGCCAGCTCCGCGCCTTCTCTGGTGATCTTCGTAGTCATGCGTTTGTATCTGTCTGTCAGGCTGTACGGACCGTTACCAGGTCCAATCGGCTTCTGGTAGATGTTATCGATCGCTATCTTGTGACTTTCGCTGGTCCATTGATGCACATCGCTTACAGCTGCCAGTCTCGTATTCGCTTTACCTAAACTCTTTGCCAGAGGGATTGCAGTTGCTGGCGGAGCGTTTGGACCAAGAGCAGAGTCCCAGTAGTTATGTAGCTCCTTCGCACTGTCGGTCAGCTGAACGTCATGGCCGCCGCCATCGCCCTTCGGTGAGGACTTGGTCACACGCGTGATGCAGTGCAGCGGCTCATGCACATCGCCGACTATGTGCACCAGGTAGCAGAGGTCATACGATTTCAAGTCGTCGGCAGCAGGCGAAGACAGCACCTGCTGAAACTTTGCTATCTGCGTTTCGGCATTGGGGGTGGGCAGCGCAGGCAGCGGCGTGTGGTCTTGACTGTACGGGTAATAGACAAAATGCCAGGATCTGTGCATGTTTTTGTCAGCATAGCCAATATTGTTATAGCTTTCCGGGCTGCCAGGGGCATCATTTGTATAGCCGGGGCGTTGCTTGATCAGATCGGGCCAGGTGGCCGCCAGCATAAAGAGCTGCTCGTCTTTGTCTTCTTGCGTTTGACTCACCTGCTGCACCCAGTCGCTGTACAGAGGGTTCAATTTGACCAGCTCGTTTACCCGTCGCTTCACCGGCGGTGTCAACTTCTCATAACAAACACATGCGACCGTCATGTGACCGAAGTGGTTCCAGGCGCAAGCCGGCTGATTGAGCATCAGCGATACAATCAGCACCAGAAGCCAGAATCGTTGTTTGATCGCATTCTGATCTCGGTGGCCCTTGCTTGATCGTTCGCTTGTTGGACTATTATTGCGTGCCAATAGTTGAGAATTATCCTCAGCCAAATCATGCGTGGGCTTAAGTGGCGTATATTTTGTCGGCATTATTTTTTCCATTGTGGTGGCATGCTGCCAGATAACAAGCGGTACTCACGGGCCAGGTCGGTTTCTCCAACCAAAATGGTTGACCACCAAATTTGGTAACAGGTTGAACAATCGGCGACGCAGTCTCGGCAAATCGATCGATGATCAACTTTTGAACCATGACTTCATTCCTCCGGTAATGGTCAAAGCAAACAATAGCAGAATCGATTGATTATGCCGAGCTGTGCCGCAGCGCTGCCTTCACCGGCGGCAGGCGCGTACTTCGGAGTACGTATAAGCCGCAGTTTTAGCGCTCATTCGAAATGCGTTTGAAATACCGCCACAACTAACCTAGACGCGTCGTCGCAATGGTTCACACCGATTATCGCTTCATTGCGTTAGAGGTCTGACTGGGCTCGAAAGATTGGCTTCTATGGCGGTTGTCATTTAGGGAGAAAGATATCGCCATCTTCAGGATTGACGACGAACGATTCTCCTGTTTTACCGGTGGCGGCGCTTGTATGCGGCTCATGGAACGTCACCGTCACCGGTTTGTTGCCGATCGGGTTGTACAGCACTGTGCCGTTTTCATATTCACGCATTGAGCTTCCGTCAAAGTCCGTAAGTGTCCCTACAGCTTTGCCGACCTTGGTATCGTAAAAGCTGTACCAGTCGTGCAAATGCTCTTTGCTATTGGCACCGTCGGGGTCAGCGAACAGCGCGTAGCCATCAGGAGCGTGAGTCATTACCATGGTGGTGGTGGCCCTCATTTTGTGCACTTCTTCTCGCCCTTCGTTTTTATCTGGCCAGGTTTCAACAAACGGGATCTTTCCCTGTTGTTCAGCGCGATCCACTGCGGCTGTAATTTTCATCCAGTCACCAACAGAGGAACTTTGATTGCACTCCATGTAATAGCCGTCCACCGACGCGGCAATATTGTCCGGTACAGTTTCTGCGTTCGTGTTGATGAAGATCTTGGCATGGGGGTCGACAGCGTCGACTGCGGTTCGAATTTTTGTCAGCATTTGAAGGCGGGCGTCATCCCAGTCTGTACCTTTATGTTGTCCGTCATTGAACCAATCGAGCATGATGCCTCCGGCTGCACCGGATTTTACAGCGGCTGCGGCCTGGGTTGCGACGTGGTCTTGAAACTCAGGTTTCCTGATGTCGAGCATCTTGTAGTCGAGACCTTTACCAGGATAACCTTCGACTATGTTGCCGCTGGAGTCCCGTTGCCACCAGTTGCTATCTGCAGGCAGGTAATTTGATGGGGCGTCACGGTAGCGGATCTCGGCCAGCGTTGCGATTCTGGGGTTCTTTTCTACAAGCTCTTCATGTTTTACTTGTGCGCGTCCGATACTCTCCTTGGTAAATTCTGTGGCAAGACCTGGATATTTCTCGCAATTCCACTTAAGTCCGAAGGACTCGGGCCCACCGAATACAAGATTATGACGGGCCATGGTGGCAACCGGATCTTCATTGCCCAGATTGTCGGCGCCGTTCCAGGCCATACCAACATTCAGCCGATCGCCAGTAGAACCCGCTTTCTCATTTGAATCTGAACATGACCGCAGGAACGGGCGCTCGTCAATGCTCGGACGGCAGGAGCTGGGCAAGGGGTCCGTTGAATCGCTTGAGACGAAAGAGCAGGACGGAAGAAACTTCGTTGAGGCATCAAAACACCCGAGCTGTAGCGGAATGGCTGCGTCAACTGTCTGATTGGGCCCTGGCGGTGCCGAATAGGCATCGGATTGCATTTTAGCCACTGCTTTGCCTGCGTCGTGGTCGACCGCTGCTGATTTTGTAGGTTTTTCAATATTGCTCAAGGAGATTAGTAAAGGCAACAGGAGGATGTTTATTCCTGACCGACGGACGCTTTTTGTGATCTTGCGCGCGCCAGTGTGAAATCTGCATGAGTTTGGACTGCGCATGCCGCAGGTCAAACCGAAACGTAGCACGGATTTTGACCAAAAAAATGTCGGGACCGAATTTGGAAGCTTGTCACTCATATGGATTGCACGTTGTCTGCCCCCATGCTTGATTTGATTTGGACCATATTTTCTAATCTAATTTTTCTAAGTTGTGAGACATTAATGGGCTCCGACGTCGCTATCAAACCAGATCCGACAAGGTCAAGCAGCTATCCGACAAGGTTACTACACAGCCTGCTCTTGGCTGGCGACGCCCAAAAGATTTGTTGATGAAATCTACGACGAGCGCAACGGACTGACACCAGATATATAATTACGAGTACTCGCATTACGCTAAGCAGGCTATGGCAAAAGTACTTCTTGTAGAGGACGATAGAGATCTCACGCACACGATTCGGACGTGGCTTGAGTCCGAGAGCCACATGGTCGAAATTGTGCATGATGGCGAACAAGGGCTAGAGCGTTTGCGCATCTCAAATTATGACGTGGTAATTCTCGATTGGTCGTTGCCGGGCATTAGCGGTTTGCAAATTCTCAAGACCTTTCGCGCTGAAAGAGGATCGACACCGATTCTCATGCTCACTGGCAAATCAGGTATAGAGGACAAAACAACAGGGCTGGATGGCGGTGCTGATGATTATTTGACCAAGCCGTTCAACATGAAGGAGCTATGCTCACGGGTTCGTGCTCTGCTTAGACGAGCCCAGCCCCATCCTTCCAACGTTTTGCAAGTAGGTGATCTTGTCTGCGATCCGACAATGCACCGGGTGACCAAGGGCGGTATCGAAGTTAAACTCGGGCCGCGTGACTTTGCGCTTCTCGAGTTTCTCATGCGCCATGCGGGATCTGTGTTCAGTGGAGAAGCACTGATCGAAAGAGTCTGGCATTCGGAAAGTGACGCCACAGTTGAGGCAATCAAAGCATGCATCAAAAGACTGCGCCAAAAGTTGGACCAGGACAACGAGGACTCAATGATAGAAAACATCCCACGTGTCGGTTACCGGTTGAGAACTCATTAATGCACTCCTGCTTGGCGTTGGTGGCGGACTGTCTGCCCTCTGAAAGTGCTCTATCCAGCCATCGCTTGTGGTATCAGCAATGAAGATCCTACGATCGTATGTGCAAACTGCGGACTTATAACCGTGGTTGGTTCTTTGCGTTGTTACTTCTACGACATTTTCTACCGATTCGCGATTGCCGTGCACTCCCAAGAACGTGACATTCAACCCCCGATCGTGATACTGAATGTGACTGGATATCAGGTGACCGAAGTGATCAACCGTCTCTATTGCTCTGAACGAGGTGCGGCGGAATGCCAACGGCGACCCCATAAAGGAGAATGCGTCCACTACTGTCCCTCTGTATTCGTACGTTGTCGAATGGTCTCGGTTCTTCTTTTGCTTGTCCAAGACCCGAGTCCAGGGCGCTCCACCCGAGCCATGACCAAAGCAACATTCTTCGCCTGCCTTGCCTTGTAACCCAGGAGGCGCCAAGGGATTGGCAATACCTCTACTCGATAAAAGTCTCTTGGCGCCTGGTGGCAGACCAAGATTGTTTGCGTTTGCTCGCAGTGACGCACCAGTCCGTGGTTCACAATTGTGTACTAAATTGCCTACCTGTAACCAGAACGCAAATACAGCCATCTGGGGATCCTCCAAGTCATACGCTCCATTTCACTTTGTCCATCACAATTTCAATTACTTGACGATCGCTGAATTGACATCGAGGCAGGGGTGTTGCCTCGTTGTCACGTCGCGGCATCGCAAAAGAACAGTCGAACATATTGCTCAGCCCTACGGCATGAGCGGTCTGGTTGGAAGTTCTCTTACAAGTCTTCCCACATGTCTCCGATAGCGCCGCACAGATGTTTAGCCCCATGCCAAAGAGACAGACCTAATCCTTCGGCGGCTCCAACGACTTCACCAACCGGGACGGTAATAGGCAAAGCTATCACTTCAGCGACGCCCCCCATAATCTCAAGGGGGCTGCCATTTTTAGCTCCATCTTCAAATGTGTTATAAGCCCAGATCACAGGCCGACAACCTCCTTTCACCGCACCTTCGACCACGGCGACAGGCGTAAATAGTAAATCACCAGCCGCAGCAGCCATGTTGCCACCTACTCCCAAATCGGGCGCGGGCGCGGCTGGGTTTGCAGCAGCTCCCTTTGCGCCATAAGCATCCGCGACTATTGCCTCATGAACGTCGTGTGAAAGCGGCGACGCATTTCCGCCACCATCAGTCACATGCTCCGGAGATTTCGTGCTCATTTCAATGCCCTCCTAGTTAGGGGAAGAAGTTGCCAATGTTTTCGCTGCCACCGTAGGCGGTGCAGTCATATTCGATCTTACGCTTAGAAGGTTTCCTTAATCTCCTGTACACCATAGCTTACAGCGCCTACCAGAGCTCCGATTACACCTCCGACTATGGCGGCTCCAGGCACTGTGACTTCATCAAATACTCCTAGCCCTCCGACAGCTCCCACTACTGCTCCTGTTCCTGCACCGATGGCAGCCTCCTCTGCCACCAGGCCAAAGAAAGTCCGATGGTTCGGATCTGTTTTATCCGATTCTGTGAAATCTATGGTGCGGGGATAAGATTCCTTTTGCATGTTTTCGTTGTTTCCAATCGTGCCGGCTGAATGTCCACTGGGCATCGGCGGGATCAATAATTGCTCTCCCGGGTAAATCATGTTTGGATTGGATATATGGTTTGCTTTCGCAATACCAGTGACTTCTCTCGACAAATCGGCAGGCGACTCTTCGCCATAATATTGGTGAGCGATTCCCGTCAAAGTATCGCCCGCTTTCACCGTGTATTGTCTGTAATCGTCGTGGCTCATAGTATTCGCTCCTTTTTAATTGCCATGAACAGCCAGAAAAGCCGATCATGCTGTTGTGATTTTTTTGCGAACCCTGCAAATCCTGCCCCTTTAAGAAGTGAGAATCAAAAGGCAGTGCGCAAAGCGCTCGCCACCAGTCCATTCAAAACACTTTATCTGTCCGTCGCTTTGTCGTCTGCACTTACGCCAATGTTGTGCTCAAATCAATAACTTTTGCTAGCCGTGCTAAAAAATTGGAAATAACCATATGCCCTCTCGAAGTTTCTTCGGATCGCAAAACTACGCGATTAGTTGCGTTTATGTGCTCCCTTAAGATCGGCGCAGAGCTCGCCCTCGGCCCGTTACTCACCAAATGTTTCGTCGGGTATTTGTGGGTATTCTTTGAAGTGCGTGTAATATTCTGGTTCCACACCGGAGCGTTCTTTGATCTCGGCTTCCTTTTTGTTAACGTAACGCCAGACGCTCGCTTCATCAATGTAATCGGTTCCAGGAACTCTCATGTCTTCAAAGTGTTTGAGAAGGTATTCCAAGCCTTTGCGCTCACGTTTGCTCGGTACATCCTTCTTGTCTTTGAGTCTCTCGCGGATGTTTTCCTCGGTCAATTTGTCGGTCCACTTAAATCTGCGGTAGTAGGCTAAGTCGATCGCCAAGCGGGCATCTTCTAAAGTCTCTCCAAGGGCTTGATCTTTTTTCTTTTGTTCTGCCTTTTCCTGTTCAGGACCAGCAGCAGGTGGGTCTCTCTCTGCGGATCCTGGTTCGCCTGGCTCGCCTCCGCCTGCTGGAACGTTGACCTGCTGGCCTTTGCGCAAATGTCTGAACCAATCCAGGTTGTTGGGATTTTGACCGTTTGCCCGCAGAATATCGCGCTCGAAGTTGGCGATCTGAGTGGCAGTAGGATCATGGCCGAGACGATCTTTGAGAATTCTTCTGGCGAG
>Ga0182024_10001743_pt1 | contig 55237 bp, 44 predicted proteins | sample P32metaG_FD_120480 | JGI IMG/M metagenome (GOLD analysis project Ga0182024, IMG submission 120480) | Permafrost microbial communities from Stordalen Mire, Sweden - P3-2 metaG (Illumina Assembly) | ecosystem: Environmental > Terrestrial > Soil > Wetlands > Permafrost | place: Sweden: Stordalen...
GCCCCCACCCTAACGGGTGGGGCTTGAAACGGAAGCGCTCTATCCTGTCGCGCCTCGAAGCCCCCACCCTAACGGGTGGGGCTGGAAATGGAAGCGCTCTATCCTGTCGCGCCTCGAAGCCCCCACCCTAACGGGTGGGGCTTGAAACGGAAGCGCTCTATCCTGTCGCGCCTCGAAGCCCCCACCCTAACGGGTGGGGCTGGAACGCCGGGACGCGCTCCCTGAGGGTCGCGGTTCTGAAAGAAGCCCCAAGCTGACGCATGGGGCTGGAAAGCCGGGACGCGCTCCCTGACGGTCGCGCCTGGTTGACTGTCGCGGCGCTACACTGGATCAAAGATTGGAGAGGGCCTTATGAAATTGACGAAGTGGATGGTGTGGATTTCCGTAGTGCTGGCGCTGGCAATCGCGCTGATGCCGACGACGGCGCCCGCGCAGGGACGCGGGAACAGGCCCGATCCGCAAATGGTTGCCGCGCGCGAAAAGGACGAGAAAGAGCTGGAGTCGATCGCGATCATCGACCGCAAGGTGATGGTTCCGATGCGCGACGGCAAGCGCATGGCGGCCGATATCTATCGGCCGAAGGACACGTCGAAAAAAGTCCCGATCATCTTCGTGCGAACGCCCTACAACTTCAATTTCTGGGATGTGCGCAACGGCACGTGGGCCAGCATGAGCGCGCAGCTGGACGCGGTGAAGCGTGGCTATGCGTATGTCGAAATGAATGAGCGCGGCCACTTTTTTTCCGAAGGCAACTACGACATTCTGGGGCCGCCGCTCACCGACGGCACCGATGCGATCACGTGGATGTCGTCGCAGTCCTGGTCGACCGGAAAAGTGGGGACCATCGGCTGCTCATCAACGGCGGAGTGGCAATTGGGCGTCGCGGGGCAGGGCAATCCGGCGTACGCGGCGATGATCCCGCAAGGCTTCGGCGCGGGCGTGGGACGCGTGGGTCCATATTACGAGCAGGGCAACTGGTATCGCGGCGGCGCGGTGCAGATGCTGTTCATCGCCTGGATCTATGGCGAACAGAATCAGGTGCGGCCGATGTTTCCGCCCAACACGCCGCAGGAGGATTTGATTCGCGTATCGAAGGAGTTCGATCTGGCGCAGCAATTGCCGCCTGTCGATTGGTCGAAGGCGCTGACGCATTTGCCGGAGCAGGACATTATCGAAGCGGTGGGCGGGCCGCACGGGATTTTCGCGGATCGCATGGAAGTTTCGACGGGCGGCGCGATGATCAAACGCACGCCCAACGATCCGGCGTGGTATCGCGGCGGGCTGTGGCATGACAACATGCAGGTGAACGTGCCGGGGTATTGGTTCATGTCGTGGTATGACGTATCGATCGGGCCGAATCTGGCTGCGTACAATCAAGTGCGCAAGACCGCGAAGGGAGCGATCGCGAATCAGCAGTACGCGGTGATCGCGCCGACGCTGCATTGCAGCTACACGCGCGCGACCGAAGACACCGTGGTGGGCGAGCGGCACATGGGCGATGCGCGGCTCGACTATAACGCGCTCACTTACGGCTGGTTCGATCATTTTCTGAAGGGCGAGGACAACAAGATTCTGGAGAACACGCCCAAGGTTCGGTATTTCACCATGGGGATGAACAAGTGGCAGACCTCGGATACGTGGCCGCCGCAGGGGGCACGGCCGATGACGTTCTACCTTTCGAGCGGCGGGAAGGCGAACAGCCTGGAAGGCGACGGGGCGATGAGTGCTTCTCCGCCCGGGTCCGACGCCGCCGACCGGTTCGTCTACGATCCGATGAATCCGGTGCCGTCGTACGGAGGCAACGTGTGCTGCACCGGCAACGCGGTGACGGGCGGAGCGTTCGACCAACGCAAGATGGAAGCGCGGCCGGACATTCTGGTGTATTCGACCGAGCCGCTGAAAGAGGGCATCGAGGTGAGTGGGCCGATCGAGGCGACGTTGTATGTTTCGTCCGACGCGAAGGATACCGATTTCACGGTGAAGGTGATCGACGTTTTGCCCGACGGCACTGCATACAATCTGGACGAGACCATTCAGCGGGTGCGGTATCGCGAGGGCTACGACAAACCGCCGGTATGGATGGAAGCGGGCAAGGTGTATAAGGTGACGCTATCGCCGATGACCACGAGCAATTACTTTGCGGCCGGACATCGCATCCGAATCGAGGTGTCGAGCAGTAATTTTCCGCGCTTCGATCGCAACATGAACACCGGCGGCAACAATTATGACGAGGTAAAGGCGGTGGTGGCGCATAATGCGGTGCACCATTCGCAGCAATATCCGTCACAGGTGACGCTGAGCGTTGTGAAGCGTTAGTAGGTCGAAGTGTTAATGAACGCGGATCGCCGGGGCAGCTTCGGACGTTTCATGCCGCGTTATTCTTTGGTCTGCCCATAGGTCGCGTTCGGGCCGTGCTTGCGGGAATGGTGCTTATCGCGCAGCGCGTCCGGAATCTGGTCGATCGACGGATTGATGGTCAGGGTCTGCCACGCCATCGCAGCGAGTTCTTCCAGGACTACAGCCGCGTGGGCAGCTTCGCTGACCGTGAGGCCCCAGCAAAATGGCGCGTGTCCCGCGACCAGCGCCGCAGGGCAGCCTAGCGGGTCCCGCCCTTCCATCGCGCGGATGATCGCCGCGCCCGTGTTGAGCTCGTAATCCGAGTCGATCTCGGCGGCCGTCAAATGAGCCGTTACCGGAACGCAACCGCGGAAATAATCGGCATGTGTGGTGCCGAGACACGGGATTTCGCGGCATGCCTGGGCCCAAGCCGTGGCATGGCGCGAATGGGTGTGCACCACACCGCCAATCGATGGAAACGCGCGATACAATGCCGCGTGCGTCGCCAGATCCGACGACGGCCGCAAAGATCCTTCGACCACGCGCCCGTCGAGATCGGCGATCACCAGATCGGAGGGCGACATCTTTTCATAGGGAACGCCACTTGGCTTGATGACAATCAAGCCCTGATCGCGCGCAATGCCGCTCGCGTTGCCGAAGGTGTACAGGACCAGTCCACGGCGGACGATCTCGAGGTTCGCTTCGAAAACTTCAGTTCGCAGCGCGGTTAGCATTGGGTTCCTTTGCGGCCCGCGCTCGAGCCGCGATCGCGCGCAGTTGCGGCAACGCGTCTCCGATATTGACTGCGTCCGATTGCCGTTCGCCCAGCGCGAAGTACAGTTTTTTGAACAGGGCGTAGAGTTCCTGATATGTTGCGACAGCGGACGCGACCGGTTCGATGGCCACATACCCCGGGCACAGGGCGTCTTGCGCTTCTTCGATGGTCTTGAAAGCTCCAACGGCGAGGAATGCAAAGATTGCCGATCCGAGGCTGGTCACGTCGCCTTTGGGAACCAGAATCGGCTTGCCCATCACGTTGGCGTAAATCTGATTGAGGGCCGGGTTGCGCTGCGGAATTCCGCCGCCGTGGATGATGCGATCGACGGGCACGCCGTGCTGTTCCATGCGTTCGAGGATCACGCGGGTGTGCATGGCGGTGCCTTCAATCGCGGCGAACAGCTCGTCCTGGGCGGTTGAGGTCAGTCGCCAGCCGAATGTCGCGCCGCCGAGTTCCGGATTCACCAGCACGGTACGATCTCCGTTGTCCCAGCTAAGCCGCAGCAATCCAGTTTCGCCCGGGTGATACTTGTCGAGCCCGTGCGACAACTCGGCGACTGTGGTGTTGCAGCGTTTGGCGATTGCTCCGAACAGATCACCTGTGGCGGAGAGCCCGGCCTCGACACCAACGCGATTGGGGTAAACCGATCCTTCCACCACGCCGCATACGCCTGGAATCAGTTCCGGTTTCTCGCTGATCGCGATGACGCAAGTGGCCGTTCCCACCACGTTGACTACGTTCCCCAGCCGCACGCCGGCGCCCACGGCGTCCCAATGCGCGTCGAACGCGCCGACCGGAATTGCTATTCCCGCGCGCAGCCCGAGCCGTTCCGCCCAATCCGCCGCAAGGTATCCCGCGATCGCATCCGAGGTCGCGTATCGTCCTCCGAGTTTGGCGCGCACTCCGGCGAGAAGCGGGTCGACGCCAGTCAGAAATTCTTCGGAAGGCAGCCCTCCGAGCGTCTGGTTCCACATCCACTTGTGACCCATGGCGCACACACTTCGCGGAACTTTGTCAAGGTCGGTGATGCCACACAGCGTGGCGGCGACCATGTCGCAATGCTCCAGGGCCGTCGCGAACTTCGAGCGCTTGTCCGGATTGTGGCGCAGCCAGTGCAGCAGCTTCGCGAATCCCCATTCTGAGGAATACACGCCGCCGCACCAGTGAATCGCTGGAAGCCCGCATTGGTGGGCGGCGGCGGTAATCTCGCCGGCTTCTTTCCACGCGCGATGATCGCACCAGAGATAGTAATCGTCCAGCGGTTGAAGATGCCGATCGACCATGACCACGCTTGACCCGGTGGTGTCGAGCGCGATGGCTTCGATGGAGTGGGCGTCGATTCCCGTGTTGGCACGCTTTGCATCAAGAACGGCCGCGTGGGTCGCATCCACCAGCGCGCGCATGTGGTCGGCATGGCTTTGCGTGCCGTAGTCCGGATCTTCCTTCTTGCGGTGGAGGGGATACTCGGATCGTGCCGTTCCGAGCCGGCCATGATCGCTTGAAAAGATCGAGACACGCACGCTGAGCGTGCCAAAGTCCACACCGGCGACGATGCTCATTCGCGGCTAATTCTCTTTCCCATGTTGATGCACGTTCCAACCCAGATATCGCGTGGTGGCTTCCTGCACGGCCGCGGCCACCGGCGCCAGGTTCGCGGCGACATGGTGCTCGAACCCGCGCTCGCAAATGTACCGTAGCAGCCCCTGTAAGTTGGAGATCCGCACCACGCCCGCGCCGCCGAAAGTGTCAAGAACATCGTCGGTAAACTCCCCTTCGCCGGTGTAGCCGCGAATGGTCCCCTCGCGATCGTTGGTTGAGAAGCGGGCGAAACTCATCGGTCCGCTCTTCACGCGGCCGACACATGTTCCGAAGGTGTTCTCCTTGCCCACCGTTCCCGCGATGATCTCCTGAAAATCCATACGCACTTCTTTGAAAAAGTGCTTGGGAAGATTGCTGCAATGGAAGCAAACCGCCTTGTCCGGATCGTCGCCGTAGTTGTTGTTCCAGTCGAGCAGCGCGCTGGGCGATTCGGATGCCAGTTGCAACGCATGCATCCCAACCACGCCGCAAATGTCGACTTCGCAGGCGCTCGACATCAGATTTTCGCTCATCATGCTCATCACCGTGCAGGGCACGACGCCGAAGAACTCTTCGAGCGACGTCCAGCACTGCACCGCGCTAATGGCCACTTCGGTTTGCGTCATCCACTGATCGATCACCGTGCCGAGTTTGGCCATCTTCATCAACGCTTCGGCCGGTACGCGATCGGTGGTGACGTACTTCTTAATCTGATCGAGCTTAGCGGACGCCTCCTGATCGCTAATCCGTGCGATGCGGCCAAGGATCTCAGAAAGGTCGATGGGCTCGACGGAAATGCCGTTGGCCTCAAGAATCTTTTCGCTATAGCGAACGGTGTTGAACGCCGCGGGCCGGGCGCCGATCGCGCCGACGCGAAGCCGCTTGAGTCCTCGCACGACGCGGCAGACGGCGGCGAACCACGCTAAGTCCGTTTGGAAGATTTCGGAATCGGGGGCTTCGGTGTGCAGCGTCGTCAGCGAATAAGGGATGCCGTACTGCATAAGATTGTTGCACGCCGACATCTTGCCGCAGAAGCTATCGCGGCGGTCGCGAATGGTCATCCGGCCGGGAGTGTCGGGCGTTGCCTGCACCAGCACGGGGACACCCAGCCCAGCCATCCGAAGCGTATCCGCGATGGCGCGCTCGTCGCCGAAATTTGGAAGCGTGACGATGACGCCGCCGATCTGATCGCGATTGCGCTTGAAGAGATCGGCGCAGCATGCTGCTTCGGCGCGCGATTCCACGGCACCGTGTTTCGTTTGTTCGGGCGTGACGGCCACGGCTTGGTGGCCGGCCTTTTCAATCGCCGCCAGCATCTCTATGCGACCCGCTTTTGCGAGGTGGTCCGGAAAGAAACCGCGATTTCCTACAATGACTCCAAATTTCACTGATTTCTCCTCATTCTCACGGCTCGCGCTTCGGCCGAAACCAGATCGTATAAAATCCGCCGAGCACGATCAGCAGTGCACCCCACCAGACCCCCGCATGAAGATTCGCGAGCACCACCGGATGCGTGGGCGGCGCGGCGAGTTCGTATAACCCGGCGCCGAGAATCAACACGCCGTAAATGAGTAACAGAGCGCCGATGAAAAACCAGATCGAAATCATATCGAGACGATGCATGTCGTTATTACCTTGCTACCAGAAGATGATGTTCAATAGCACGAACACTACCGCCACAACGCAAGCCCAGAAACCCGGTCTGCGCCACAGATCGACCTGATCCTCGACGGGCAACGTCGTACATCCGTACACCAGGCCGGACAATTCGCTCACGGGCTTGGGAGCGGTCACCATACTCACCATCACGGTAACCGCAACACAAATCAGCCACGACCACAGCCCGCGATACATATTCTCCGCCATGTCCTTGGCCTGCGGCGACAGCGCGACGTAGCGCAGCGCAGTGGGATCAAGCTTCACCCAAGCCCACATGGCGATGGATGAGACCGTTCCCGCCAATAGTCCCCAGAAGCCTCCCCACGGAGTGGCGCGCTTCCAGAGCATACCCAGCAACACCGTCCCGAACAGCGGCGCGATGAAGAAGCTGAACAGCGCCTGCACATAATCCATGATGCTTAGAAAGTGCATTACCAGGTAGGCCGTTCCGATGCTCACCAGCGCGCCGAAAAGAGTGCACCAACGGCCCATGCTCACATAATGCGCGTCGCTGGCCGTCTTCCTGATCAAGGGGCGATAGATGTCGTAGGTCCAAACGGTGGCGAAGGCGCTGATGTTGCCGGCCATCCCCGACATGAAACCTGCGATCAGCGCGGTGATGCCGAGCCCCAACAATCCGGGGCCGCAATATCGCGCGAGCATCAGAGGGAGCACCTCGTTATAGCTGTGCGCGCCCGTGGCTACGGCTTGCGATTCGCCCACCAGCTTGTCGGGCAGCAGCGCCAGGCCCAGCAATCCCGGTAGAATCACGATCAGAGGCACCATCATCTTAAATGCCGCGCCGATAATCGGCGCCATTCTCGCGGAGCGCAAGTCTTTCGCGGCGATCACTCGCTGCACCACCAGGAAATCCGTGGTCCAGTAACCGAACGAAATCACCCATCCCAATCCGAATACGATTCCGATCCAGTGGATCCCCATGGGGTTGTCGCTGAACGAACCGAGCGTGCTCCACAGGTGCGTGTAGCTTGCTCCTGTCGCCCCAGTCAGGTTGTTCAACGTGTTGTGCGCGATGCGTTCCTTGACGCCCGACCATCCGCCGGCTTCGATGAGCCCGAGAATCGCGATCAGCAGCGCTCCCAGCCAGATCAGAACGAATTGGAGGACCTCATTGAAAATTGCGGAAAGCAGGCCGCCGAGAAAAACGTACAGCGCAACCGTGATCGAGGAGATCCAGATGCTGACATTGATGTCCCAGCCGAGTATCACTTTCATGATCAGCGCCATCGAATACATATTGATGCCGCTCATTAGAATCGTCATCAGTCCGAAGGTGATTGCGGAGAGCGCGCGCGCCGGCTCGCCGAAACGCAATTTCAAATAGCCGGGGACCGAGTGCGTTTTCGAAATGTAATAGAACGGGATCATGACCAATCCGAGAAACAGCATCGCGGGGATGGCGCCGATCCAATACCAGTGCGTCGCGAGAATGCCGTACTGATAGGACGCCGCCGCCCAGCCGATCAGCTCGAGCGATCCGAGATTGGCTGCGAGAAAACTCAACCCCGCGACCCACGCCGTCATCTCGCGGCCGGCCAGGAAGAAATCCTCGCCGGTTTTGGTGTATCGCTTAAGGTAGAAGCCGATGCCGAGAACAGCGACGAAATAGAGAGCAATGATGACGAGGTCGACGGTGGAGAGCGAGAGCAAGCGCGATGAGCCGCTATCCAGCAGAATGAGGGCAATCGCTTGCACCAACGTATCCTATCATTACTGTCAGCGCACGACCTCGTGGGTCCCCACGTTTGTCCCCACGTTTACGACCAGTCGGGCGTGGGACGATCCTTCAGCCAGAGAATATAGTCCATGGATGGAGGAACGCCGCCCGATATGCGGAGGCGGGCGGCGCACTGTGCGCGATGGCCGTGGCTGTGCATGAGGATTTGCATCAGCGCTTGTTCGAGAGAAAAGATGCGCCCCGGAAGGAAGTGCGTCTCCACGGTGCGGCTGAGATCGGATTCCTGAATTCGAGAGATCCAATCGTGTTCCTGCCCGCAGGTTTCCCGATACAGAGCCGCGACGCCGTCGAGTGAATCCGGAACCTTCGATTCTTCCTCGCGAGCGAATGGACGTCCCAGACTCAAGGAAAACCAGAAGCGGTTTGACAGGATAATGTGATGCAGGAGTTTACGCAAATCACGATCCTGGCTCGATTGGTCATGCTGCCGTACGGCTTTCAAGAGAGCGGCATTCGCGAACCACTTGTGTTCGACCAGTTCCCGCAGTGTCGCTAGCATCGCGGGCTACCCCACTTGCCAATACACGCTGTAGCGGCGGCCGAAGATGCTATAAATCGGGGCGAGCGCGACGTCTTTTGCCTGGCCGGTGGTGCGAAATGCGAGCGGCTTGTCGCCGGGCTTGATCCAGGATGAGGGATCACCAGATGCGCGGAACGTCGGGATTTCGATCTGCGGGGCGCGCCTCAATTGCGGGACGTTGGAGCCGGTGGTCAACTGTTCGGTGAGGCCGTCATTGCCGAGGTCGCCCGCGAGCACCAGCGGTCCATATAGAAACGCCTGCTGCTTCGGATCGTCCGGCATACTCTCTACGTGTAAACGCATCGGCATGGTCATGTCGATGCGATCGCCGGTTTTCCAGGTGCGCGCGAGCGTCAGATAACTTCCGGGGCTTGCCAGAGCGTCCACGGGTTTGCCATTGATCTTCACTGAGCCGCCGGAGCTAATCCACTCGGGAATGCGCAGACGAATTGCCATCTGGACGGGCTTGTCGACGGTAATCGCGATGGTGGTCGAGGACGTTTCGGGGAATCTGGTTTCCTGACGCAGCCGAATTCCTTTTTCCTGCCAGTGCAATTCAGACGCGATGAACAAGTTCACGTAGACGCCGTCGTCATCGTGCCAATAAATGCTGTCGTTGAGCTTGGAATATTCCTCGACGCCGGAACCAGTGCAACACCAGAACGAGTTATCCTCCGTGTTGAAGGTCTTCCAGGCGCCCGGAGTCAGCGAAAGATAATATTGCGTCGCGCCTGTTTCGGGCTGGATGGTGCCGAGGCGCATGTTGAGCAGGGACCGCTCGTAATAGTCGAAGTAACGGGGATCGCCGGTCCACTGATAGAGGTGCCGCGTCAGCTTGAGCATGTTGTACGAACAGCAACACTCCTCCGTCGCGACCGAGCGTTTCAGTTCGCTTGCAAGCTGGCGCGGCTGCGACTGCCAGGCCTCGCCATTACTGGTTCCAGTGGTGACGTAAGAGCGCGCGCCGACCACTTCATACCAGAAATAATCAGCGACATCGTGAAAGCGCGTGTCGCCCGAAAGCTCGTAGCGGCGGGCGGCGCCGATCACCTGCGGGATATGCGTGTTGACGTGCAATCCGCGGAGCTCATCGCGGCGCGAGGCGAGCGGGTTGAAGAAAATCTTTTTCGTGTAGCGGTCACCAGCCTTTGCCCAGCGATCGTCATTGGTGGCAGCGGCAAGGTTGTAGAGCACTTCATTCATCCCGCCGTATTCGGTATTGAGGATGTCCTGCATATGCTCTTCGGACTTCGAAGCGGTCCACTGATCGGCCCAGCCGGCCATGCCCTGCAAGACTTCGAGCGCCTGTTTGTTGCCGGCGAGATGATACATATCGAACATACCCGCCATGATTTTGTGAATCGTATAGAACGGAGCCCAGACTTGCTTCCGCTGGTCCAGGCGGTCGAAAAATTCGGTAGGGAAGGCGCTGAGATATCCGCCGGAGAGCTTGGTCTGACATTTCGCGAGCTCCGATACGATCTCGTCGCCTTTGACTTTGGCGGATTGATCGCCGGTCGACGCGTACAGCTGCGCGCTCGCGGAAAGAAAGTGACCGGTAAAATGGCCGCGGAGCTCGCTTTCGCGATGGAGAGTTTGCCCGTTATTAGGCTGTTCCCAACCGCCGAACGGTTTCGCATCGGTGGGCAATCCGGCATTGACGCGGAAGTTGCGCACCAGGCGATCTACCGGGAGGCGCGCCATGTAGCCGCGATTCCAATCGGCGGCGTCCTGAAAGGGCCCCGAGAGCAGGCGCACCTGCGTCATCGGAAAGGGCCGGACCTTGGGACGGAGGTCCGCGCGAGCGAAAGACAAGGGTTCCTGAAACGGAGGGATCTCAGGCGCCGGACCGCGGCGCGGCGCGCTGGTATTGGGATTCGGAGCAGCGGCCGGCTGCGCTGGCGGCTGTTGTTGCGCAAGGAGCGGAGCGATTGGGGAAGCAGCAAGCGTCGCTGCAAAATGACGGCGGCTGAGTTTCATGGGAGCCTCCTGGAAACGCTTACAGTATACACAGGCGTGGCTGCGAGTAATCGAGAGAACCGTGGCCGCGAGGGGCGAAACCGGTTCCTGATTCTAGGCCGATTCCGGATTGTAACCGCTTCCTTTGGACGCGGCTCCTAAGATACCTCACGGTCGCCCGGGCTTCGCGGGCAGTGACCGGAGAACCTGATCGATCGCCTGGGTGCAAGGGAGCAGCAGGCGAAAGGTTTCAACGACACTCGCCACGAATTTGTCCTCATCCCAGACGGATGGCGATTGAAAAGAATCGAGAGGAAGATACTTCCACATCGGCCAATATGGATTTTGGTCGGGCTGATATTCCTCGAATCCCTTCGCGACCAATCCAGTTCGCACCTGGTTCAGTACCGCATCGCGGGCTGGGAACACATCGCCCGGAGGCACCCGGAGGAAAACGTACGGGTCATCCGCCGCCTCATCGAATGGGTTGCACCAGGCGACGCCGAACGCTAGAAACTCGCCCTCCGAGATGCGCCAGCCTTCCGGAAACAGATTCAACCAGATGAACGAGTCTTCGATTTCCACCTCGCGGCTCCATTGATCAATCGCAGGCTGGCTGCGCAGGGGGCCTTCCAGGGACTGCACGAATTCATGAATGTTCGCTGTAAGGCCGCCATCCGGGCCGCAGTATTCTAAGGTTTCTCGAATCTCATCAGTCCGATTTATGACGTTAAGGGCGCTTTGTTCGAGGACATTTTCTTGGGCCATGAGACAACTATATAGTTTTACCCTGTATGGGCACGAGGAAGCGAGCGCGGCGCAAAGGAAAGCCGCTGCCCCACGTCATCACGAGCCCGATTTCGATCCCGGTCCCTCGCTTGCCGGGCGAATCGCCAGTACGAATCCGATTAGCGCGACACCGGCCGCAGTCAAGCCCCAGCCGGTCAACATGCCGCGCTGGATCAGGAACCCGGCCAGCGGCGGACCTGCGATCTGAGCCAGCGAATTCAACGATTGCGTCAACCCCAGCACCACACCCTGCTCCTCTCGCGGCGTGGCTTGGGTGATCAGACTCGTCAATGTTGGACGCACCAGGCTCCCGACGGTCGAAATCGTCGTCGCCAAAATTAGCACTGGAATCGAAAAGCAGAACCCGAGCGTCCCGTAACCGGCAGCGTAGGCTGCGAAGCCGACGCGATTCAGTACGCGCTCGCCGAATTTTTTCACCAATCGACCCAGTGCAGGGCCTTGCAGAAAAATTCCGAGGAATCCCGCGTAGGCCCAGGTGTATCCGACCTGCTTAGGTCCGAAGGGCACGCCATGCCAGGCGAGGCGGCGCTCGGCGAAAAGTGGAAACCCTGCGCTGAACATCGCGAAGGCCACGCAGAAGGCGAGAAATTGCCACAGCCTGGTCGCCAATGCGGGATCGCGAAAGTAGCGCGCGTATTCGCCCCATTGGAGCAGGGACAGGCGGCGGCCGGCGGGTCCGGTTGAATCGCCCCCTTTGGGTCCGACGATTGCCGGCGTGACGCGCGGCAGCAGAAAATACGTCGCGAAAATGCTGGTGGCGGATAGCGCGGCAGCGGCGAAGATGGGATCGCGATAATCGAATTGCGAGAGAAACCCCGAGATCGCCGGGCCGATCAGGAATCCCACGCCGAAAGCGATACCGATCACGCCGAAGGATTTCGCGCGATCCTCCGGCTGTGTCACGTCGGAGATGTAGGCTTGCGCGAGCGACAGATTACCCGCCGTCGCGCCGTCAATCACCCGCGCCAGAAACACGATCCATAGATTCGGCGCGAAGGCCAGCATCAGGAATCCGATCAGCGTACCCACCTGGCTCAACAACAGCAAGGGTTTGCGGCCTGTAAAATCGGATGCGCGGCCGAGGAGAGGGCCGGAAACCAGCTGACACGCCGCATAGGTGCCGATCAGCAAGCCGACCGTGGTAGGGCTCGCTCCCATTTTTTCGGCGTAAAACGGCAGCAGCGGGATCATGATCGTCAGTCCGAGGATGTCGACGGCAACGATCAGGAAAATGGGCAGCAGCGGCGAAGAGCGCAAGTAATCATGATGACACGCGCGCACGGGTCCACATGGGGCGACTCGGAAATGACGTGGCCGCGACATGGGGAGCAGCGTGGGCAGGTGCCTGCGTCCCAAACCGGATAGGATTAGGTGATGGCGGCCCTGCCAGACTCGCGGTCCACGCCCGAAAAGCAGACCGGGGAACAGATCGTTGACTTGCGGTCCATCGACGCCGACGGCTTAACACCGCTTCTCGATGAGGAGATTGTTAAGTGGCGCGCCGAACTGGATTGGGATTTTCGTGCGTCAGCCGATTTAGTCCGTCGCTTCATTCACATGCAGGCGCTGAGCGGATTCGCGTTGGTCAGCAACAGCGCGAGCGGTCCGCGCGTCACCGGCTACTCGTATTACGTTTGCGAAGAAGGCAAGGCGCTGATCGGCGACCTGTACGTGATGCGGGAGCGGCAGACTCAGATCCGCGGCGCGCAGCTTGAAAGCGCGCTCATCGAGGCTGTACTTGGCGCGATCTGGCGCACGCAGGGTGTGAAGCGAGTGGAGGCGCAGCCGATGATGTTAGGTGCGCCGTTGAGTTCGCTATTGGATTGCACCACACTCGGGAGTCTTTCGCCGAGTTCGTCCGCGCGCATTCGGCCTCAATCCTATCCGCGCAAATTCCTCGAAGCGCCACTCGCCTCTTGCATGAAGCTGCCGCCGAGGCCGCCTTCCGGCGCGATCATCACCGGCTGGACCGAGAGCATGCAGGATCACACCGCTCGGTTGATTGCGGCCGCCTATCAGGGCCATATCGATAGCCGGATCAACGACCAGTATCGATCGCCCTCCGGCGCGCGGCGGTTCCTGACGAACATCGTGCAGTATCCAGGGTGCGGAACGTTTTTCAGGCCGGCTTCGTATGCGGCGATCGACACCGCGACGCGCCAGTTGCGCGGCATTTCTCTGGCGAGCCTGGTGGCCAGCGACTGCGGCCACATCACGCAAATCTGCGTATCGAAAGCCGAACAGGGAACGGGCTTGGGCTATGAGCTGATGCGGCAATCCATGGTGGCGTTGACGGCGCACGGATGCCGGGCCGTCAGCCTGACCGTGACCGCATCGAATGAAAGCGCGATCCGGCTGTACCAGCGCTTGGGATTTTCGGGGCGCCGCGATTTTGCGGCGTACGTGTGGGATTCGAGAGAACCATGATCGCTGACTGATGAACGGCGGGCCGATCGGCGATAGCGCGGTGGTGGAAGCTTACGCTACTGTAGGAATGTGTTCGCCATGGCGTGGTTCAACCGGCAGAAACCGGGTCTTGAGGGCAGTGGAGACGGGGAAAAGCGCGTACGCACCGAAGGCCTGTGGCTGAAGTGCGATTCCTGCGGTCAGATCATCTGGAAGAAATCGCTCGACGAGAATCTTCAGGTGTGTCCGCAGTGCGAGCACCATTTCCGGTTGGACGCGCGCGCGCGCATGGCGATGCTGTTCGATGAGAGCGCCTACGAAGAGTATGACGCCGATATGGTTTCCACCGACCCTCTGCGCTTCGAGGATTCCAAACGCTACACCGAGCGCCTGGCCGCGATGCAGGAGGCGACATCGCTTTCCGACGCTCTGATTTCAGCTTCGGGCCAGCTCGCCGGTCGCGAGGTGAACATCTGCGCGATGGAGCTGAAATTCATCGGCGGCAGTATGGGGTCGGTGGTGGGTGAGAAAATCACGCGCGCCATCGAGCGTTCCATGGATCGGCAGACGCCCCTGGTGATCGTGTCGGCCTCCGGAGGCGCGCGTATGCAGGAAGGCGCGGTGAGCCTGATGCAGCTCGCCAAGATTTCGGCTGCGCTGATGCGTCTGGATGAAGCGGGCGTGCCGTATATCAGCGTGCTGACCGATCCGACCACGGGCGGCGTCACAGCCAGTTTCGCGATGCTGGGCGATCTGAACATCGCCGAGCCAAAGGCGCTGATAGGGTTCGCGGGGCCTCGGGTGATCGAGCAGACCATCCGTCAGAAATTGCCGGAAGGCTTCCAGCGCAGCGAGTTTCTGCTGGAGCACGGATTTTTGGATGCAGTGGTGAAGCGGAGCGAGATGAAGGGCTACATCGCGGACGCGCTGAAGTTTTTCTGCGATTGAGCATCAGGGCAGTTGCCGTGAGATCAGGCGTGTGTATATAATGTGGATGCTATGTCCATGGCGCGCCGCATCAATGTCGTCCTGCCCGAATCGACCATCAAGAGTCTGACGAAGGTCGCGAAGCCGGGGGAGCGTAGCAAGTTCATCGACAAGGCGGTCCGGCACTACATCGCGAATGAGAGTAAGGAGGCACTGCGGGCTCGATTGGAGTTCACAACACGCCGCGACATCGATCTGAATCGCGAAATCATGGAAGACTGGGCCGATGTAGATCGGGAATCATGGCAAATATTCATCGAATCGAATCCAGAGCCAGAGCTCTATTCCCTCGACGAGGCGAAATCGTCCTCACGAAGTTCGACCCGACCGTCGGTCACGAAATCAAGAAGACGCGTCCGGCGCTCATCATCCAAAACGACTTAGCAAACCGCCTTTCTCGGCTCACAATTGTCGCGCCGATTACGTCCACGGTCCGGCTTCCGTTAAGCCCAGTGCATGTCTTGATTGATGCGGGTCCGGATACTGGGCTCCGCGTTGCCTCAGTCGCGTCGTTCGATCAAATTCGCACAGTCGACCGAGTTCGCTTGATCCGCCGGCTCGGTTCAGTCGATGATGAAACTATGGAGCGTGTCGATGAGGCGATCAAGATCAGCCTCGGTGTGACGCGACTCGATTGATTTCATGATCCAACTCTCCGGCGCCGGAAAACGTTTCGGCCACAAACTTCTCTTCGAAGAATGCGACTGGCTCATCACGCCCAAAGAGCGCACCGGACTCGTCGGCGGCAACGGAACCGGGAAATCCACGCTGCTCAAGATCCTGTGCGGAATGGAATCGCTCGACTACGGCTCGATGACCGCCACGAAGGGCATCACGCAGGGCTATCTTCCGCAGGACGGATTGTCGCTCTCCGGCCGCAGTATTTTCGCCGAGTGCATGAGCGTGTTCTCCGATCTGCATGAGATGGAGCAGGAGCTCGAAACGCTGCATCACAGCCTCGGGGAACTGGACCCGGCGAGCGCGGAATACGAGGCCGCGGCCGATCGTCTTCATCACATCGATACCGAGTTTCGCAATAGAGATGGGTACGCGATCGAGGCGCAGGTGGGGACGGTGCTCGACGGGCTCGGTTTCAAGAAGGAAGATTGGACCCGGCACACTGAGCACTTTTCCGGCGGCTGGCAGATGCGCATCGCACTGGCGAAATTGCTGTTGCAAAAACCCACCATGCTGCTGCTCGACGAGCCGACCAATCATCTGGATCTCGAAGCGCGCAACTGGCTCGAAACCTACCTTACGAATTATCCGTTTGCGTATCTGCTGATTTCGCACGACCGCTATTTCCTGGACGTCACGGTCAATCGTACCGTGGAGATCTGGAACAAGCGAGTGCAGTTTTACAGCGGCAACTACGAATCGTACCTGCGACAGAAAGAGGAGCGACGCGCGAATCTCGTTTCCGCGTATAAGAACCAGAGAGACCGCATCGAACAGCTGGAAGCCTTCATCAATCGCTTCCGTGCGACGGCGACCAAGGCGAAGCAGGTGCAGAGCCGCATCAAAGAGCTCGAAAAAATCGAACGCATCGAAGTTCCGCCCGATGAGCAGACCATCCACTTCTCATTTCCGCAGCCCAAGCTGAGCGGGCGTGTGGTCGCCGAATTCAAGGATGTTTCGAAGAATTACGGAGAGAAGCACGTCTTCAGCGGCGCGAGCTTCATCATCGAGCGCGGCGATCGCATTGCTCTGGTGGGCGTGAACGGGGCGGGGAAGTCGACCATGATCAAGCTGCTGGCCGGAACCGAACCGTTGACTTCCGGCAGCTACACGCTGGGCCACAACGCGCTGCCGGATTATTTCGCGCAGGATCAATACAAGGAGCTCGATCCGAACGCGCGCATGCTCGACGATCTGAGCGGCGCTGCGCCAAAGTCCTCGATGACGCAGCTTCGCACTCTGCTGGGATGCTTTCTGTTCAGCGACGACGACGTATTCAAGAAAATCGGCGTGTTGTCGGGCGGCGAGCGAAACCGCTATGCGCTGGCTCGGATGCTGCTGGCGCCGTCGAATTTTCTGCTTCTCGATGAGCCGACCAACCACCTCGACATGCGCGCCAAAGACGTGCTGCTCGAGTCGCTCCGCGGCTACACCGGCACGGTCGTGTTCGTGTCGCACGATCGCTACTTCATCGATAACCTGGCGACGCGGGTTTTCGAAATCGAGGACGGCCACGTGCACGTCTATCCCGGCAATTACGAGGATTACCTGTGGCGCAAGGGCGGCGGATCGTCGCCGATCGTCTCCAATGGGACGCATCTGGCCGCGCCGGAGCCCGAGGTGCCGGCTGTTTCGGCTGAGCCGAAAAAACGTGTGAACCCGATGAAGCTCGAAAAGCTGAAGACGCGCTTGCGCGAAGTGGAGCAGCGCGTGGCCGAGCTCGAATCGGAGATTCAGCAGCACGAGGCGGCGCTGGCGGATTTCAAAAGCGCGGACGAAACCATCCGCATCACGGCCGTTCTCGAGGCACGGCGTAAAGATCTGGAGCAGAGCGTGGCCAAATGGGAAGAGTTGTCGGCTCAGATGGAAACGCCGGCGTAGAACACCCGGAGCGCCGATCTTTTTAACCGCTCCCTTGGCGCAAGCGCAGCTTGGTCACGGCTCGTTAATTAGTCGAAATCATCAGCGTCGGCGAGCTGGTGTGCGATTGCGCGAAATAGCTCTGGAGCCCCAGATTCTTGTAAATCTCGCCCGCCACCCCCGATGCCGTAGGCCCGCTGACCGCGTTCCCGCCCGTCAGCAGCACCACCACCACCAGTTTGTTCTTGCCGGACTCAGTGAACGAACCAAACCAGCCCAGGTGCGTGGGTGTTCGAGCGTCCGTACAAGTGCCGGTCTTGCCGTAAATGGGTTCATTGGGATCGAACCCGACGCGCCGCGCCGTGCCATACTCCACTGCGCCCAGCATTCCCGGCTTGATGTCGGGAATCAAGGAATCGATATCCAGTCGGCGCTTCACGCGCGGGAGCACCGCCTGCGCTTCGCGCTGCGTCTTGGGATATTGCAGGTAGTACAGCGTCCCGCCGTTCGCCACAGCGCCCATAAGCGCGGCGAATTCAAGGGGCGTCAGCGTGATGCCGTCGCCGAAACTGGTCATCATTCCGATGCCGCTCTTGGGCACCACGTGGGGCAGAATTCCAGGCTGCTCTCCGTCGATGTCCAAACCGGCTTTCTCGCCGAGGCCGAACAGCTTCGCGTAGTAGCTGACCCGATCGAATCCAAGGCGCTCTCCCAGGTTCGCGAAATACTGGTTATTGGACTTCGCCAGCGCGGAGGTCATGTCGAAGGTGGTGCGGCCGTACACGCGAATCAGCGTCTGGCGGTCGATCACGCCCTCGCTCAGCGCGGCCAGCGCCACCGGAACCTTTACCGTGGAACACGGCTGATATCCGCTCTGCAACGCGACTTTCTGGTTGACGATGGTGAGCACCCGGCCCGTATCCGGCTCCGTGACCACCACGGTTCCGTTCAGCGGACCCAGCGCGTCCACCGCTGCGCGGCGCACGCGGAGGTCCTCGCCATCGATGAAATCGCCTTCCGTCGAATCCGCGTAATTCGGCACGCGCCAGGGACCTCTCACAACTTTCTTGACAGGTGTCTTGGCCGCGCGCGGCTTGGCAACTGCTCTTGCAGGCGCTCTTGAAGGCGCCCTCGAAGGAGCGGGAGGGGTCCGAGCCGCTACCAGCTTCATGGCAACCGGCGAGTGCACCGCGGCGCTAGGCTTCACTCCCGAACGAATCGTTTTCTTCTTCCTGACGCTTCTCTTGGCATTCTTGGCCGGAGTAACGCCTTGCAGAACCGTCGATCCCGCAGCTAACGCGAGCACAAGCACCAAAGATCGGAACGCGATATATTGCCGGGTTTTGAGAGGCAAAGCTTCTCCCTCTACTTTAAGTTTTAGATCGGAACACGCAGCGAATAGGAACTTAGATATTGTGCAAGATTTATGCTACTACGTCAAGAGGGTCCTGTGCAATGGCCCGAACGCCCGCGTCCGGCGGCGGCGTGTTCTATCGGCAGAAAAGCCTTGCCGGCATCAAGTGCGGCGGCATGCGAGACAAATCCCCAACCTCAATAAGAATAGTCCACCGCTCTTGGGCGACGGGATGGACCGGTGAATTGCGGGGGACGGACAGGTCCGTCCCCCTTTTTGGCTTGATGCCGGCTAGAAAGTAAAGCGAGCGGCGACCTGGAGACGGCGCGCCTGGGTGCCGTCTGGGAATCCACCATCCGCCGATCCGACACCGAACGCGGTCGGGGTGTAGTTAAGCGTGCCTACCGGACTACCCGCCGCAGCGCCGGTAATTTTAGTCTCCGTGTAGGCCTGCGTCGTTAAGCTGGTCGGCGACCAGTTATTGGCGATATTGAACGCCTCGAACATGAGACTGAGCTTCATGCTCTCCTTAGGCAGCGGAATGCTCTTGGTCACGCGGAAGTTTTCCTGCTGCACCCAAGGGGTGTACTGGCTGTTCACCGGCAGGAACGGCACGTTGAAATTTCCGTTAAACCCGTTCAGAGCGTCGGCGCTGTATAACATACCCGTCACTGGAGTGTCATTCATGTGGATGGTCAGGGTTGACGGCCGTCCACTTTGAAGCGTCGTGATGCTTGAAAGCGCCCAGTTATTCACTACGTACTTTGCTAACCAGCTATTAGAATGCAGGAACTCGGGCGTCCACACAAACGTGTAAACCGCGCGCTGCCGCTGGTCGAGCGAGCCGCTGCCTTTGTTAGCGCCGTAAATTCCGTTGTAGGTCCACAGGGCGTCGCTGAATCCGAAGATGGCGTTGGTCGCCGCGCCTTGGCCATCGTCGATTTCGTGAGACCAGGTGTACGAACCTGACGACTGGAATCCATGGCTGAACCGCTTGTCGAACTGAACGACAAGCCCGTCGTAAAAACTATCGATGCCATTGGTCTGCTCGTAAATGGCGGCGAAATTCGGGTTCGGCCGCGCTCCCAAGTACACCGGCGTCGAGTAGGTGCCGACTTGCGTCCCCGATGCATTGTTGATGTTGTAGGTGTAAGACGTCGAACTGAGCCCCGGCGCGTTGATATCCTGCGTGCCCCACAGGTTCACGCCGCGGCTGAAAATTCCCGAGACGGTAATCAGCATCTCTTTTGTGAGCTGCCGCTGGACCGCGACAGTCGCCTGTTCGGAGTACGGTGTCTTCAGATGCGGCGACAGGACGTCCAGGACAGAAGCGCCCGCCGTGATGCTGGTCAGAGGAGCTGCCAGGGCATTGGGGAATGTCGGTCCCTGTGCAATCAGAGTCGCGTTGCTCAAACTGTCCGAAATCTGATAGATTCCGTTCCCGGTGTAAACGTCGTCCAGGATTCCGCTGACCTGACGTGCGAAGAACGTGCCCGCGCTAACGCGGAGGGTGGTCTTGTTGTTGACCCGGTACGCCAATCCGAAGCGCGGCATAAAGTCATGAGGGCCGCTGGGCAGCGACTCTCCCGTCTGCGTAAACAGCGGATTCGACTGCGCCGGCGGCGGCATATAGGTGTACTCATACCGCACCCCGAGCGTGATCGTCAGGCGATCGGAAACCTTCCACTGATCCATGAGGTACATTCCGATGTCTTTGAGAGCGTAGTTGACCACGGGATTGCCGAATGTCTGGCTGAAGGCCGAATAGTCGTGTAAGCCGGCGGTGTTGCCCGTATAGTCCTGCGCGAACGAGGTCACTGTCGGATAAGTATAAGATCCGAACCGATTGCTGAGATAGTTGACGTCGTCCTTGACATGTTCGAAGGTGAACCCGAACTTTACCATGTGCTTGCCCTTGGCCCAGCTCACATCGTCGGCGAACTCGTTGCGCACTTCGAGTGGTTCCACGCGTGGAAGATAGGTTGCTGGTCCAAGCTGGACGCCGGCCACCGCCACGTCAAGATAGCCCAGCCCACCGCCGAGCTCGGCTGAATCGAAGCTATCCGCTTGGCGATCCGTGTCGAGGCCGTAGCGGAACGCGTTCACCCATCGGCCGTTCGGCACGAAGGTCCAGGTCGCCTTCCCGTTTCGCACGGTCACAGAGTCGTCGCCGTTGCCGGTGATTCCCGCACCGGTGGTGGAAGAAAGACCGGTCTGGATACCGTTCGGCGAGAGCCAGCGGAGGAAATTGAAACTGGTGCTGAACGTGTTCTTGTCGCTCATGTGGTAGTCCAGCCGGCCGAAGTACAGATCGTTCTTGGCGGTTCGGGGAATCTGACCGAAAAAGCGCGGAAGCAGTCCGTTGATCGCACTGCACTGGGCCGGGGTCGCCGGCGCCGCGCAGGTCAGCCACTGCTGGGTGACCGGGTTGAGGAAGCCGGCCTTCACCTGGCTATCCACAAACGGGAAATTCCGGCGCGTGATGTCGGTGCTCAGGAAGTAAAACAGCTTGTTCTTGACGATCGCGCCACCCACCGTTCCGCCGATCTGGTCCCGGTGTTCGGTGGGGTTGAAGGCGGAATAGGGATCGTGGGCGTCGAAGCCGGTGCTGCGCAGAAAGAAGAACGCGCTTCCGTGGATGTCATTGGTGCCGCTCTTGGTCACCGTGTTCACCACGCCACCCATGGCCCGGCCGTATTCCGTCGAGAAGTCCGTGGAAACCGCCTGAAACTCCTGGACCGCGTCCGCGGAGATTTGCGACACCATGCGGGTTCGTCCGGCGTTTTCGTCGTAGAACTGCTCGGTGTTGTCGTTGCCGTCCAGCAGGAATGAGTTATTGCCGGCCACGCCGCGGAAGGTGAGCAAGCCGAAGGTGGCGTCATTGGTCACGCCCGGCGTATTCAGCACGAACGCGTCCACTCGGCGGCCGTTGATGGGCAATTCCATGATGTCTTTAGTTCCCACCACCTGCGAAACGTCCGTTTTCGTATCTTCAAGTACTTCCGCGGCCGCGTTCACTTCCACGGACGTGGCGGTCTGGCCGACGGACAAGTCAATGGTCAGGCTCACGCTCTGCCCCACCTGGAGGTTAATGTCTTTCAACTCATAAGGCGCGAAGCCTGATGCGGCGACAGCCACCTTGTACCCGGGCCCAGGGAGCAGCGCGGGCGCTGAAAACACTCCCGACGCATTTGTGGTGATCGATCGAACCTCGCCCTGCGAGGCCGTCGAGACGACTACTTTTGCGCCCGGCACGACGGCGCCGCTCGAATCCTTCACCGTACCTGAAATCCCGCTTTGTCCCCCGGACGCCTGCGCCCACACTTGGGACGCGGTCGCGATGGATAGAAACACCAGTACCGCAAGCTTTTTTTGCATAGTTTTTGACCCCACCTGATTTCTCAAAATAGAACTCTACTCGGAGGAGCTCCGCCCTGTGCGCCCAAGTGGGCCGCTGGCGATCGCTCCGAACCCCAAAGTCTGCGCCTGAAACTACTAAGGTAGTGTAACAATATAGCGATTACAATGCTAGCGTTCTTTTAACCCTCTTCGAGACCTCAAACTCCGGTCAGTCTACCAAATAAAGATTTCGAAACAATGAACCCAGGAGATTTCTCCCGCGGTCAAGTACTCCTCAGAAACTCTGCAAGCCTTCGACCACATCCGATGTTTGCAAATCTCTATAAATACGGGAGCGAGGCCAGAATGCGCTTTGAGTCACGCGATCTCGCTCAATTCCGCAAGACAGACTGGGTCGGTACGCGCACAAATTGCGGAACCCCGGGGGAGAGTCCCCATTAAATCATGGAAAGAGGACCACAAGCAATCCCGCGGCAGAACATTTTTGGCGGATTCTTATCCCGCCGCAGGCGGAAACCTGCGTCACAAAAAACCGACTAAACCATCAACACCAGCTTGCCGCTGGTCTTACGACCCTCCAGATCGCGATGCGCCTGTGCCGCCTGGGCCAACGGATAGACTTTCTCGATCCGCAACACCAGCTTTTTTTCCGCGATCCACCGAAAAATATCGCCCGAGCGCCACTCCAGCTCCTCACGTGTCGCGATGTAGGCCGCCAGCGTGGGCCGCGTCAGGAACAGCGACCCCTTCTGGCTCAGCAGCAGCGGCTGGACCGGCGGCACCGGGCCGCTGGCGTTACCGAATGTCACCATCATGCCGCGCGGCTTCAACGAGTCGATGCTCTTGGTGAATGTGTCCGCGCCCACCGAATCGTACACCACGTCGACGCCTTTTCCGCCAGTCAGCCGCCGCGTTTCTTCCGCGAAATCGTGCTCGCGATAAAGGATGGTTTCGTCGGCCCCTGCTTGTCGCGCGATCCCGGCTTTCTCGTGCGATCCTGCCGTCGCGATTACGCGCGCTCCCAGCATCTTGGCCATCTGCACGATCAGCCGTCCGGTGCCGCCTGCCGCCGCATGCACCAGCGCGACGTGGTCCGGCTTCAACGGAAACGTCGAATGCGTCAGATAGTGCGCGGTCATCCCCTGGAGCATCGCCGCCGCGGCATCGTCAAGCGAAACGCCCTCCGGGAGCTTGATGAGCTGCGCCTCGGGCACCGCCGCGTACTCGGCGTACGACCCGCGCGTCATGGCCCACGCGACGCGATCGCCGGGCTTCACCATCCTCACGCCGTCGCCGACGGCCTCGACAATTCCGGCGCCTTCCGATCCGAGAATCGCCGGCATCGGCAGCTTGTATAGACCGGTTCGATGATACGTGTCGATGAAATTCACGCCCGAAGCGGAGATCTTTACGAGCGCGTGCCCCGCGCCCGGCTCGGGCTTGGGCTGATCGCCAAATTGGAGCACTTCCGCGCCGCCGGTCTGTTCGATGTATACGGCTTTCATAAGGTCCTCAATTTCCTGCGTAGATGTACGACTCCAGCATAGAGAATCAGATACCCCAGCATCAGGGGAAACGCCAGCAGCCGCGCGATGGTCGGGATGGCCGCCGCACCGGTCAGCCCCATGCGAAACAGCATGAAGTGCAGCATCATACCCCGGCGCTCCCAGTGCATCCAGAAGTAATCGCAGTTTTCGTTCAGCACGAAAACCTTGGCCTTCAGGCGCGCGGCCAGCACCCATTTCCACTTGGTCATGATCGGCTCGCCCGAGCAGATGATTCCCGCGATGGTATATTGCCGCGCGGCGAGTTCCGCGTACAGCCGCTTTCTTCCCGCGCCGCCGCGATAATCGTTTACGTTAAAGATGGTCCCGTTTCGAAAGCCCGCGGGGGCGCCCGCAAAACAAGTCACCAGGTCGACCTGGAGCTGTTCGCCGTAAAGGTCGAAGAGCCCGGGGACCAGCATGTCATATAGCCGGCGCGAGCCGCTCTCGATCAGCAGAACCTTGGTGAAGGGCGGAGTGCGGCGGGTGAAAAAATCACGCAAGTAATCATTCTACGCATGCGGGGCAGCGCCATGCTCCCGGCGTCGTCCCGCGAACTCCGTGGCTTCGTGCAAATCACGTTCTGATGCGCAACATACGGGCTCGCGCGTTCTTAGAACAACGCGAACCAGATGAACAAGCCGGCGCCCCCCACCACCACAGCCACGGCCAGAAACAAAATCAGCCGATCCGGGGAGATCCGCCCGGCTAAGTTGGTTTTCGAAAGGACCAGCCCCAACCCGAAGAACAGCACGACATCCGCCAATCCTTGGGTTGTCCAATTGTGCCCGGCCAACCTGTTCATGAACTCCGTGAGCGGAGCGTAAGCATCTTTAACGCACGCGAGCGCCGTGTTGAAAAGAATCGTGACGGCGGCGGACAGCGCGAACGCGGCGCTCGCGCGCCCCAGTTTTGGACCGCTCTCGCTCGCCAGCTCTTCGCTCGCCGTGTTCGGACTATCCAGACTCATCGAGAGCCTCCTGCCGCTTCCGCGTTTGCATGCAGCAGCGCGACCTTAGCTCCATGATTGATGATCGCGCCCGCGCCTTCGATCGCGAGGCCGCTGAGAGCGATCAGCATCGCAACGCAAAGCACCATCTTGCGGGCCATCGCATTGGCACGCAGTTTGTCCCGTGCCGCAATCGGAAAATAGAAGGACAGGATCAGCGTGATGAAAAAGAGGTGCTCCTTGGTTTCCATGAACACGGTATGAGCCCACGGCCACGGCCCTTTCAGGATCGTCGCCTTGTCCGCCGGATAGAAATGCAGGTACCAATATCCGCCCAGAATCAAAGCCGCGACCATCGCGAGCGCGGTAACCGAAGCGGCTCGTCGTAGGCGCCCGGCATTCCTCTCTCCGGCATTTAGAGTTTCGACGAATACCCACACCGCCGACAACGTTCCAAGAACTCCAAAAGTCGAATGCGCCAGAAGTATGGCGTCGCTAGCGGTGATGTTCATGAACCTCGCGTGCCGCTAAAAGCCCCCGGCGCCCGATGCCAGCGCCCCCACTGGGCCCACCGCGCCACCTTGGCCGAACCCAGGAGGAGCGAGCCGGTTGATCGCGGTCGCGCTGTCCTTGTCCGGCGTCGCGGACTTATGGCCCCAGGTCCAATAAAGTCCCAGGTACGCGTAGGTTTCCTTTTGACCTTCGACAGTGTGTCCGTAACAGAAGAGCAGTTGGAAACTTTCCTCGCGGATTTTGTAGTAACCTCCCACGTCCAGCATGGTCGCGTGTCTGGTTTGCGCCGTCGCCAGACCTTCCGGCCCGTGATAGAAAAGTTCCGTTCCCAAGGTGAACTTTTTGCCGATGTCCCGCTGAACCAGCGCGCCCCCAAACGGAAAGTTGCGATAACCCGGCACGTTCTTGAAGATTGTCTCTCCGCCACCTCCGTAAGCGGTCCACGGACCGGAACTCTTTTGCACCCAAAGCGGAACCTTGTACCACGTCTTTCCGACGCCCAATCCTTTCGGCGCGCTGCCGGTGGGTAGCTCAAACATCACGAAGGTCCCCACCATGGGACGGTGCTTGGTTTCCTGAATGAATCGGTACTTGATCCCGGTCTCGATATCGCCCAGGCCGATCGCATTCGGGCCGGTCCCGGCCGGCGCGAAACTCGGAGTATTCGAAGGCACGACGGCCGAAAGAGGGACAATGATATGCAGGTGGACATTCGGAAGCGCGCCCCAGTTGAATTCCAAGGCCCCGGATGCGTCCATTTCCACCCGCGTGCCATCCGCGTTGGCGAACGTATAGAATTCGTAATTGCGGAAATCAATCGGTTGCGGATCGTCGGTCTGAAAAGGAGGACCGGCCCACACGGGCGCGGATACCAGACACAGTAGGAGGGATGTCCTCATATTTCTCCATAGGCTATCATCCTTCGTTATCGAATGTCGAAAATGAAAGTAGCGCATGCTGATTACGACGCCGACCGCGACCTGTACTCGGGGTTGATTCGGCTTCACGTCCTGCATCACGCCGTGAAGGAGCCGATCTTCGGTCTCGGCATGATCGAGGAGCTCGCACGGCACGGGTATCGGATCAGTCCCGGAAGCCTCTACCCCTTGCTGCATGGCCTGGAGAAAAAGGGCTACCTGCGGTCGAGGACCGAGCGTAGCGGCAAATCCCTGCGCAAGGTATACCGCGCCACGGCTCTTGGGCGGAAAGCGCTGATCGCGGCCAACAGCAAGGTGCGCGAACTGTTTCGAGAGTTGATAGAAGGCAAATAAGTCGGGAGCTAGGTGACACGAACTGGTGTGGTCAGTTGGTGTACACTAGTGCACAGAGATGGCGGCCCAATGGGATCCAGCCAAGGCAAGAGCGAATCTTCGGAAACACGGCGTTCGCTTCGCGGACGCGGTAACAGCGCTTGAAGATGAGAGGGCGATATCCGTTCGCGACGAAAGTGGTGACGAGGACCGCTGGATCACGATTGGCATGGATTCCTTGGCCCGCGTCCTGGTCGTTGTCTACACGTGGCGAGGAGAGGACGTTCGATTGATTTCGGCGCGGCCCGCGACTCCTCGCGAGTGCCGGCAATACCAGGAGCCTTATCAGGAGCCTTATGAAGAAGGAATATGATTTCAGCAGGGGCAAACGCGGACCTGTGTTGAGAGTGCCGGCTGCAAAGACCCGAGTCACGATCCGGCTTGACGATGATGTCTTGGACTGGTTTCGCCAGCAGGTTGATGACGCCGGCGGCGGAAATTACCAGACGCTGATCAATGAAGCCCTCCGCGTTTTCATGCGCCAGAAGCAGGAATCCTTGGAGACCGTGCTGAGGCGCGTGATTCGGGATGAACTCCGCCGGACGGGCTAGGCGCCTAAATCCTCACCCACCGCTGCGCCTTCATCTCGAACCTCGGTAGCGACCCCTTCGCCACCGCGACCACCGGCACCCGCAGCCCCAGTGCATTGCGCAACGCTAATTCCAACCGATGCACCAGCCCCGCATCGTTCTCGCTCGCGGGTTCCGCCTGAATGCTCAGTTCCGCCAACCCGCGATCCATGCGAATCTCCACGCGATATTCGGCCACGCCCTGGCACGACCGCAGAATCTCCTCGATCGCGCTTGGGTACAGGTTCACTCCGCGTACCACCACCATGTCATCCGTGCGGGCGAGTATCCCGCCTTCGAGCGACATATCCAGCGTCCCGCATTCACAGCGCCCGTCCTTGCCGCGTTCAACGATATCCCCCGTCCGGTAACGGATCAACGGCGATCCCGTGCGGCCCAGATTCGTCAGCACCAGTTCTCCATGCCGGGCCGGCTCACCGCTGACAGGGTCGATCACTTCTGCAATGAAAGAGGATTCAATTACGTGCAACACGCGCTCGCGCTTCGGACACCCGTAGCTCACCGGCCCCACTTCGGTCATCCCGTGATGATCCACAACACTTGCGCCCCGCCATAATTCCTCAATCCGCGCCTGTGTGGCTTTGATGCTGCCGCCCGGCTCTCCCGCGACCATTACGCGCCGAATTTTCGACCCGCTCAAATCGATCCCTTCTTCGGCCGCTGTCTCCGCCAGCCGGATCGCATACGTCGGAGTGCAGCACAGAACCGTCGCGCCGCAATCGAGAATCGTCCGCAACCGAGCTGCGCTGCGCATCCCGCCTCCCGGAATCGCGATCGCGCCCATCCGCACCGCCGCGTCGAACGCCACCCAGAATCCGAGGAAAGGTCCAAACGAGAACGCGAAGAAAATACGATCGTTCGCGTTCACGCCGCCTGCGCGAAAAACCTGCGTCCAGTTTCCGCACATCCACTCCCAACTCTCCGGCGTATCCAACCAGCGCAGGGGCTGGCCGGTGGTGCCGTTGGTCTGGCTGAATCGCGTGTAGTGCGTTAGTGGAAATGTCAGGTTCGATCCGAACGGCGGATGTGCGCTTTGGTCCTCGATCAATTCGTGCTTATAGGTGAACGGTACGTTGGCGCGAAACCATTCCAATCCCTCGCCATGATGCAGGGGATCTCGCCCGCTAGTCTCAATTTCGAGTCCTCGCAGTTTTTCGGTGTAGAAAGCGTTGTGGCCCGCAATCTCTCTCAGCAGCGCTCTTAGCTTTTCGACCTGGTCTTCTTCCGCCGTTCGACGCGGTTCAATTCCGCTACGGTCGAGCGGCATGGGCGTCTTCCATCAGCGGCTTGCCGTGCTCGAGAGGCGCGGGAATATTTCCCGCGAACTCGCGCATGGCTGCGTACATCGGCTCGAAATCCTTCAGCCAGTTGCCGATCAGGCAATCCGTCACGTCACCCGCCAGGTGCGGATATTTTTTCAAAAACTCGCGGAAGCTGAAGTTGTGATCGTAGAACGCGTACACCAGCCGCCGCATGGATTCGATGCGCTTGCAGAATTCCGCGCCGTAATCTTTAAAACGTCCCGCTGAAAAATCCCCGTCCGTAAGGGCGGCATCGGCCGCATCCGCCGCCAGTTCCCCGCTCCGTAACGCGAGCATCACGCCCGAGGAAAACACCGGATCGAGAAACGCGAATGCGTCGCCTGCCAAAAGCAACCCATCGGCGGCGCAGTAGCGCGAGCGATACGAATACTCGCCGGTGATGCGGAACGGTCCGAACTGTTCGCCCACGGCGAGGTGATCCTGAATCCAAACGTTTTGCGCGACCTCTTGATAGAAGATCTCTTTCAGGTCTTTCGTCGACCGCATCAGGTAGTCTTTTTCCGCCACCACGCCCACGCTGACCACGTCGCCTGCCAGCGGAATGTACCAGAACCAGCCCTTTTCGGGCACGTACGCTACCGTAGTCGCGCCTTCGTCGACGCCGGGATCGCGCTGCGCGCCCTTGTAGTATGTCCACACCGCGATCTTGTTCAGAAAGGCATCGCGAATCTTCCAACCGTTCCGCGTGACGAAAAATGCATCACGCCCGCTCGCGTCGATGGTGATCGGAGCGTGAAATTCGTGTGACTGTCCGTCTTTATCCACTGCGCGAACACCGATCACCGCGCCTTCGTCATTACGAACAGCGTCCCGAACGGTGATCTCCTCGATCACCTCCGCGCCCTTTTCCCGCGCATTGTCGAGCAGCATTTGATCGAGTTCGCTGCGCAGCACCTGCCAGGTTTGCGCGGCATCATGTGCCAGGTGCGTATGGAAATAAAACGGCACGGAACTGCGCCCATCCTGTGTGATGAACTGCACGCTGAACTTTTTCGTGAAGTGTGACTGCTTGATCTTGTCGAGAATCCCGATCCGTTCCAGCGTGAAGTATCCATACGGAAGCAGCGATTCGCCGATGTGGTAGCGCGGAAATTTTTCTTTCTCGAGCACCACCACCCGGCGGCCCTTTTGCGCAAGGATCGTGCTGGCCGCGGAACCGGCGGGTCCGCCGCCGATCACAATCGCGTCAAAGTCGCGGCTGCCTTTGTGATTTCCAGTGAAGTGACTATTTCCGGTGTCCATCTTGAAATGGGGTCGTCAATGTCTATTGCCGCTCACGCGTAGCGCGCGCTTCGGTGCTGGGGTAAAAAGAATTCGTGCAGCAGTTTGTCCACCTGCAGAAGCCCGTCGCGGCTCAGGCGCAGGCTGTCCGAATCAATCGCCACCAACCCACGCCTCTCCAGATCGCTCAGAGGCCCGGCGAAGCGCCGGCCCACGTCCACACCGAACTTCGTCCGGAAGTATTCGCGGTGCACATGGCCGAGCTTCATCTGCAGGATCAATTCGCGGATCATGCGCTCCTCGCCCGAAAGCGTCAACGCGCGGAAAATGGGGAGCTTCCCTTCCTGGATGGATTGGAGGTAGGGGTCGAAGTCGTGGCGATTCTGAAAATGGGTACCTCCGACGTGTGAAAACGAGGCGACGCCAAGTCCGATCATGTCAGCGCCCGACCACAGCAGGTCGCGATATAGAAACTTGGTTCGCCCGGGGTCTTTCACGGCGGCGTAAGCGCTTGCAACGGTGTAGCCCGCCCGCTCCAGTTCCGTGAACGCGTAATCCACCCAGCCGCGCTTGGTTTGCCAATCGGCAACCGGCGCGTGGGTCTGTCCGTGGATTTTCATTTCCTTGACAAGCGTCGTGTTGTAGGGAACTTCCATTTGATAAATCGTGATGCTGTCGGGCGCCAGCTCTATGGTTTTGCGGACGCAATCTTTCCAATTGTCCGCGGTTTCCCCCACCATCCCCGCGATCAGGTCGATATTGATCTGCGGAAAGTCAATGGATCGGGCGAACTCGTAAGAGCGGATGATTTCTTTGGAGCGGTGCGCGCGTCCGTTCGATTCGAGGATCTTGTCGTCGAAATTCTCGATTCCCAGGCTGAGGCGCGTCACGCCCAGATCCTTGATAACGCGCAACTTGCCCTCGGTCAGCGTGCCCGGCTCGCATTCGAACGTAATCTCTTCGGCCTGCTCCCAGGAGAGGCGCCGTTTCATTCCATCCACCAGCCGGGTGAGTTGACCGGACGAAATGAAGGAGGGCGTTCCGCCGCCGAAATAAATGAACTTAGGTTTCCTGCCACCGATAAAAGGTTTTCTGGAATAAAGCTCTAATTCCCGAAGCGCTGCCTCCAAATATCCTTCTATTTCGTCCGCTTTCTTGTCTGTATAAACCTTGAAATAACAAAAATGACAACGCTTCCGGCAGAACGGAATATGTAGATAGATGCCTAGAGGCGTCCCCGCACGCGGAGCGCGATCGAGCGCGGAGTAAGCTTCCGCGACGTGCTCTTCGGTCCAGAACGAATAGGGAGGGTAGTTGGAGATGAAGTAATTGCCTGGCGTGGTTTCTTCAACAGGAAGAACCGGTTGCAGGGGACGGGTTTGGCTCGGCGGTTCTGTGATCATCGTCGGCTTAGGAGAATAGATAGGGCTCGCCGTGCGGTAAATTCAAGGGTGTACAACCTAAAGTATACACCCGATCTCCGCGGCAAAGCGTCACGTCTGAAGGCGAAAGTGAAGCCCTAAGTTCCCGTCAGCGCCAACCGCGGCGCGCCGTCGAACAATCGCAGCGATCCCTGCGCCAGAGCGCTGGTTCGAGGCCCCGGCAGAATAATTCCCGTGAGATTCAATGGATCAGCCAGCGCGATCTCGATCTCTTCTCCTGAATCGCTTTCCATTGCGGCGCTGCGCCGGATGTGGCGCAACAGATCGAGCGCTTCCGGGCGCGCGAACTGCTCGCCCACAAAGCCCGCCACGAACCGGCCGCCCCGAATCTCTCCGCGCGCTTCCATCCTTCTCAATTCGACCAATAGATCGCGCCACGGCGGCGCCAGCGTTTCCCTCGCCAGCAGGTCTCGAAACACGACGCCCCAGCGATCCAAAAGCTGCCGGGCGAAATACTCCGCGCCGATGGGTTCCGCGCTTCGCTCGAGCAACGCCCATCGGCCCGCCGCATGCCTGGGACGCGCAAGCCGCCCACGACCCTCGCCGCGCCGCCTTTTCGGATCCAGCAAAGCACGCAGATTCTCGAACCCATCTGCGGTGACGCAGCCGGCCGTGGTCAGTTCCCACAGGGCATCTTCTACTTCACTCGCCAGGCGCCCGGTTGCACGAACCAGATCGTGAAAGAAGGATGCGCCGCTGTGCTTGAGCGCCGTTAACACCTCGCGAGCCGCATGCGACAGCGGACCGTCGCCGGTCGCCGGCGGCAACAGCCGGACAGCGTCCTCGCGGAGAAAGATCGCCAGCGGCGCGGCGCGCGTGGGACGCACCCGATGCGCACCCTCGCTATCGAACGCGGGATGCGGCGACAGCCGTCCCCACATAATTTCGCCGGCCAGGCACAAGCGGTCCAACCACTCCGGATCGTAACCGGCGATGCGGCTGCGCAGTACCACGGATTCCCACGCGGCCGCCGATACCTCATAGCCCTGCAATTGACGCAAAATCTGGAACAGCCCATCGACGCCATGCAACTGCGTGCCCGGCGCCAGATGCTGCCATCGGCACAGGAACCGCATGAACATCGCGGAGAAAATCGGCTCGATCTCGCGTCGCAAGCGGCCGAGCGTCAGCCGGTGAATGCGCGCCAGTATACGCCGGTGACAGAATTGCACCTCGCCCAAGAAGGAAGATAACGAGGATGATGATGACGAAGGCGATGAAGATGACGAGAATTTCCCTCGCAAGACCTGCCCCTCCGACTCGAGCCTCCCGAGTGCAATCTCGATTTCGCTCAGCGGAAGGGACAACCGTTGGCCCAGCTCCGTGGGCGTCACGGGGCCGATGGAATCCATCCAGCCGCGAACGATTTCGGTCACGTCCGTTGCACGTTCCAAGCGTTCCGTTGCCACCCATTGCCCGTTAACGTCGCTTGCGCGGCCCACGTCAACTAGCTGCTCAAAAAACGGTTGCCACTCGGAAACTGGCGGCAGGATCGTCAACGTGAGCAGCGCATCATGTAACTCGTCCGCGTCCCGCACCACGGGCCAGGCTTCCTCGGCCGCCTGGGTAATCGCCGCGGGATCCAGCGCGCCGATGGCGTTCGCGTCTTCAGGTGACAACGTCCGGCGAAGCTGCACCGCCCGCGTGCGCCGTTCTTCCAGCGGAGCGTCATCGAGATAAGCGTAAGGATTCGCGTTCAGAATCTCATGCGAGAACGCCGACGGCTCAGGCGTATCCACCGCGACCGTTCGCAGCGCGCCCGAATCCATCCGCTCCAGAACGCGAATCAATCCGCGGATATCCATGGCCTCATGCAGGCAGTTCGCGATGGTTTCATTCACCAGGGGGTGATCGGGGATGCGAATTTCGCCAGTCAGGTTTTCGGCGCAGGCCACCTGGTCCGGAAATACCGCGGCCAGCAAATCGTCCGCGCGCATGCGTTGCAGCGGCGGCGGCACGCGCTTTCCGCCCGCGAATCGCAGCACCGCCAACGCGCGCGATGCGTTCCATTTCCATCTTGCCCCGAACATGGGCGAATCCAGCAGCGCCTGCGTGAGTACGTGCTCCACGCTATGCGGACGCAGGAAGCTGAACACCGATTCGAGCGGAAACGAGTGCTGATCGCTCAGGGAAAGCACCAATCCGTTGTCGGTCGCCGCCGCCTGTAACTCGAAGTTGAAGGTGCGGCAAAAGCGTTTGCGCAACGCCAATCCCCATGCTCGATTGATTCGGGATCCCAGCGGCGCGTGAATCACGAGTTGCATTCCGCCGCCTTCATCGAAGAATCTCTCGGCGACCACGAGGTCTTCACCCGGCACCACGCCCAGCGCTCGCTCACCAGCACGAACATACTCGACCGACTGCTCCGCGCCGCGGCGATCGAGCGCACACTCGCGCATCAGCAATTCAACCGGACTCTGCGCGGCCCCTTGGTTAGCGGCGATGTCCTGCCGCAATCGCGAAACTTCATGCGAAAGCTCGCGCGTGCGCCCCGGGCCTTCGCCGCGCCAGAAGGGAATCGACGGCGCCGCGCCATGCGCGTCTTCCACTCGGACGCGTCCCGGCTCGATGCGGCGAATTCGCCACGAGGTTGTTCCCAGGAGAAAAATATCGCCCGCCAAACTCTCGACTGCGAAATCTTCGTCCAGCGATCCGATTACGGTGCCTTCCGGCTCCGCGATCACCTGATATTGCGCAGTCTCGGGAATCGCGCCGCCGGAAGTGATCGCAGCCAGCCGCGCGCCGCGACGTCCGCGCAATCGGTGGTTCACCTGATCGCGATGCAGCATCGCCCCTCGCCGCCCGCGAGAGGTAGCGATGCCGTCGGAAAGCATTTCGACAACTGCATCGAAATCCTTGCGCTCTAGATCGCGATAGGGATAGGCGCGCCGGGCTAGCCCGAAAAGTTCATCCTCGTCCCAATCCTGTGCCGCGCAGGCCGCCACGATCTGCTGCGCCAGAATATCCAGCGGCGCGACGGGAATCTCCAGGCGGTCCAAGTCACCCGCGCGAATCGCGCGCACCAGCGCCGCGCATTCGATCAGTTCATCGCGAGTGGTCGCGAAAATTCGACCCTTCGGCAAGACGTCCGGTGCATCCGGGTCGTCCGGCCGGTGCCCGGCGCGCCCGATTCTCTGCAGCGCCACCGCGATCGCTCGCGGTGATCCAATCTGGCACACCAGATCGACGCTGCCAATATCGATCCCCAATTCGAGCGATGCCGTCGCGACCACAGCTTTCAATTCACCATTCTTCAATCGCTGTTCCGCTTCGAGTCTCAACCGCCGGGACAAACTTCCGTGATGCGGCAGCACCGCATTTTCACCCAGCCGTTCGCCCAGATGATGCGCGACCCGCTCAGCCAGCCTGCGCGTGTTGACGAACACGAGCGTGGTGCGATTCTCGCGCGCCAGTTCCGCCACGCGATCGTAAATCTCGCCCCACATTTCCATGCTGGCGACAGCGCCCAACTCATCGCGTGGAACCTCCACCGCCAGATCCATCGCCCGCCGGTGTCCCACTTGAACGATGCGCGCCTTATCGCTCAAGAACCGCGCGACCTCTTCGATCGGACTGACCGTTGCTGACAAACCTATTTTTTGCAGCGGACCGTCCACCAGCGCCTCCAGCCGCGCGATCGACAAGGCCAGATGCGAGCCGCGCTTATCGTCGGCGACCGCATGGATCTCATCGACAATCAGCGTTTTCACCGAGCGAAGCATTTGCCGGGATCGCTCCGCCGTCAGCAAAATGTACAACGATTCTGGCGTCGTCACCAGGATGTGCGGCGCCTCTCTGCCCATCCGCTTCCGTTCCCACGCGGGAGTGTCGCCGGTGCGAACCGCCGTGAGAATCGGCGCCAGCGCAACGCCTTCCTCACGGGCCAACCCGGCGATTCCGGCGAGCGGCACTTCCAGATTCTTATGGACGTCATTGCTCAGCGCCTTGAGCGGCGAGACGTACAGAACTTCAACGCCGTCGGGGAGCTCGCCGGCGCGTGCCTGACGCACCAGCTTGTCGATCGCCATCAGAAACGCGGCGAGCGTTTTGCCCGATCCCGTCGGCGCGGAAATCAGGACGTCGTGGCCCGCGCGAATCTCCGGCCAGCCCCGCCGCTGCGGCTCGGTCACCGTGCGGAACTGCGCATTGAACCAGCGCTCCAGCAATGGATCGGAAAGAGACAAAGCCATATCCACTTTGATAATACCGGGACAATGCGAGCCGCGCTTAGAAGGAACTTCGCGAACGTTCAGGTATCCTAAAGTACTTGAGCCCGACGCCGTTTGATAGCGCGTATGTGACCCGTCTCCGCGATGGCGATGCGGATACCGAACAGCATTTTGTGTCGCATTTCAGCAACGCGATGCGCCTGTCTTTGCGCGCCCGCCTCCGATCCTGGGAGCTGATCGAGGATATCCGTCAGGAGACGTTTTTGCGCGTGCTAAACTTCATCCGTTCGGACCGGAGCCTGGATCATCCGGAGCGCCTCGGCGCCTACGTGCATTCGGTTTCGATCAATGTGATGATGGAGCACTTACGCGCTTCCACGCGGCATCCGCCGATCCCCGAAAAAGCTCACGATTTTGTGGACCGGCGCGCGACCGCGGACGGATCGGTGATCACGCGCGAGCGCAAAGAGCTGGTGCGAAAGATTCTGGGCGATCTTTCCGAGAAGGATGTCCAGATTCTGCGCGCGGTTTTTCTTGAAGAGAAGGACAAGGGAGAGATCTTCGAAGACTTTCACGTAGACCGGGACTATCTAAGAGTGCTGCTACATCGCGCGAAGACGCGCTTCCGGGAAGCGTTTGACAAGAGCGGCGTGGCACAACCATAATGCCCGAGAAACGTTTGTTTCAGGATTGAAACGGAAACCGGACCAGAAACATTAACACTGCGAGGGCGATGCAGAATGGATCACGCGGAAGCGACGCAGATGAGGGCGGTGGAGCGCTACATGCTCGCCGATCTCTCCGTTTGCGAAGTCGAGGATTTTGAACGGCATTTCTTCGATTGTCCTCAGTGCTCGGAGGAGCTGAGGACCTTGTCTATTCTGCGGGAGAATGCGCGCGCCGTTTTCATTGAGCAGGCTTCCACGCCATCGATTTCAAACTTTTCTGGTTCCGAACAGCCCGTGACGCAGCAAGCATCCGGTCGAGCCGGGCGAATCCCTCGGATCGCGATTATCGCGGCCGCGTTGGCGATTCTGGCACTCGCCATGTTCTTCGGGTACGAAATCGGCAAGCGAAAGACCGGCAATGCGCGGCCGGTGAACGCATATCCTTTATATGCCGCTATATGTCGTGCGTCGCGTATCGGAAACCGTGGTTGCGCCGCCAGCGAATGCGCAACTCTTCACCTCATATATGGATCGCGCCCGAGATCGCGATTTAGGCTCCTGTAGCGCGGTCGTCTATAACGCGACTGATGATGAGGGACGTGATAATCAGTACCTGCCAATGGCGGAACGGATCTGCCGAGCATGACCCGGAACCGGCGGCGCTGGCCGCGAAGATCCCGCAGTAGGCGAGGCGCAGCCTCTTGACGTGCGTGCCAGGTTTCTCAATGCTCCACGATCTTCAAAGCCCGCTGCACCACCGGGTCGCGCTCGAGTTCGATCTCATCGCCCTTCGCCACCCCGAACGAAAGCGTCATCAACTCCTGCCTCAAGCGGCTCTGAATCCAGGCGCGATGGCTCGACCAATCGCTGACGCCGGGACGGATGTTGCGCTCGGAGAGATACAATTGAAGCGCGTCGAGGATCGCCGGCGTCGCTTCGAAATCTTCCCTCACCTGATGTTGTTGCAGGTACTCGCCCGCGAAACTGGTGAGGGCGCCGCTCGCGTCGAGCACCATCGACAAGCGATCCTGCGCCGGCGGCAAGATCACTTCATCGGGTTGAATACCACCGCCGCCTTGAACGGTTCGGCCCGAGTCAGTGCGATAATTCCCCTTCATGGAGTTGGCGGTGGTTTCGAGAGTACTGCCCGGCAGCGGATGCTGAATCGACCGCCCACTGGGCGTGTAGTAAAACGCGACCGTCAACGCCACCCCGGTTCCATTCGCTAAAGGATAGACGCTCTGCACCAGTCCCTTGCCGTAACTGGGCTCGCCGAGAATCGTCGCGCGATCGTGATCCTGCAGCGCCCCCGTGACGATTTCGGACGCGCTCGCGCTCTTGCCGTCGATCAGCACGGCGATCGGGAATCGATACGGCTTCGACGATTCGGGGGTGCGCACTTCTTCGGTTTTCTGGGCGCGGCCCTTGATGGTGAATACCAGTTGATCGGATGGCAAAAACAGCGACGCCGTTTCCACCGCGGCCTGCACCACGCCGCCCGGATTTCCGCGCAGGTCGAGCACCAGCCCTTTCAGGTTGTCACCGCCAAGTTTTTCGATGGTTTCCTTCACCAACTTTCCCGTCGCTACCTCAAAACTCGCCACGCGCACGTAGCCAATCCCAGCCGCCATCGTAAAGGCGCGATCGACACTCGGCGTGTCCACCAGTTCCGGCGTCATGGTCAGTTGCATGATGCGAGTGTCTCCCGGCTTGCGCACTTCGAGCACTGCCGTTTTCTGGCGGGCGATGGTGAGCAGTTGGATCAACTGCTCGGGTTCCAGGCGCGCCAGTATGTAGCCGTTGATGGCAAGAATTTCGTCGCCGGGCGAGAGCCCCGCTTTCGACGATGGCGTTCCGGCTAGCGCCTGGAGCACGATCACGCGCCCTGGTAGCACACTGACCACGGTGCCAAATCCTTTGCTCTCGCTCTTCTCCATTTCCTTTAACTGTTCATACTGGCCGGGATCGAAAAAAATGGAATGCGGATCCAGAGTGCGCAGCATTCCTGGAATCGCACCTTGATAAAAGGCGGCCTCCGGCGGCACTGGATCGGCTGCCTGCTGATCCATGGTGACGAAAACATCCACCACTTTTTTCAGCTCGCGCGCGAGCTGAGCGGCCGGGTCGTTGACGGAATCGTCGGCGGCGAAAAAAAGCAGAAATGCGAAAATGGGCATGAGCTATCTGGAATATCGAGTGGCTTGGCGCTCGCGATGGCGCTCCAGCGCGAGCTCAATTAAACGGTCGATGAGTTTTGCGTAGGGCAACCCGGCCGCCTCCCACATTTTTGGATACATGCTGATCGAAGTGAACCCCGGAATGGTGTTGGGTTCATTGACGAAAAACCTGCCGCTGGAAGATTCCATCAGGAAATCGATTCGCGCCATTCCCTCGCATTCGCACGCCTGGTACGCTCTCACCGCCAGCCGCTGGATTTCGAGCGTCTGTTCCGCGGTGAGATCCGCAGGAACCACCGTGCGCGCCTGGTTGAGCAGGTACTTGTCTTCGTAGTCATAAAAGTCGCGCGACGCCAGAATTTCGCACGGCACCGCTGCGATGGGATCGTCATTGCCCAGCACGGAGCATTCGAACTCCCGGCCCTGAATACCGCGCTCGATCAGGACCTTGCGGTCAAACTGAGCGGCGAATTCCACCGCCGCAATCAGCTCTTCGCACGTCTTCACTTTGGATACGCCCACCGACGATCCGAGATTGGCGGGCTTGACGAACGCCGGAAATGGAATCTTCCCGCAGACTTCTTCCGCGTGAAACTGTCCGCGCCGCACCACCATGTACTCAACCACCGGTAGGCCGCGTTCCACCAGCAAGCGCTTCGTCACTTCTTTATCCATCGAAACGGCCGACCCCAGCACGCCCGCGCCGACATAGGCGAGATCGGCCAACTCGAGCAACCCCTGCACCGTTCCATCCTCGCCGAAGGTGCCGTGCAGAACCGGGAACACCACGTCGATTCCCGGATTCGAGTCCGGCTCCGGCGAAATCGCGCCCGGCCCGCGACGGCCGTCCTCGTCAATACGCTGCCAGCGTCCGTCTTTATCGATGAGCACCGGGAGAATTTCGTAGCGATCGCGATCCATCGCGGCCATAATCGACTCGGCCGATCGCAGCGACACCTCATGCTCGCCGCTGCGGCCGCCGTAAATCACCGCCACTCGCAATTTCGTCACGAATGCTCCTGGCTCACAGGATTCTCTTGACTCATAAGATTCTTTTCCCCAGGGCCGACATCACTAATTCGACGGCCAGCAGAGCGGTTCGGTTTGCGGAATCGATCACCGGATTCACCTCCACCATCTCCATGGAAACCATCATCCCGCTATCGCACACCGTTTCCATCGCCAGGTGCGCCTCTCGATAGGTGATGCCGCCGCGCACCGGCGTGCCAACCCCCGGCGCTTCGTCCGGATCCACCGCGTCCATATCGAAGGAAAGATGAAAGGCCGCAGTCCCCGAGGTCGCGCGGGCGATAGCTTCCTGCATCACGCTGCGCAGTCCGCGCTCGTCAATGTCGCGCATGGTGAACGCGGTGACGCCCGCGGCGCGCACATTTCCCCCCTCGACGTCGTCGACGCTGCGCAGCCCGATGATGGCTACATTGGCTGCGTCCACTTTCGGCGCGAAGCCCGCGATGTGGGTCAGCTCCCGAGGCCCCATGCCGACCAGAGACGCCAGTGGCATTCCGTGCACGTTGCCGCTGGGGCTCGACTCAGGCGTGTTCATGTCGGCGTGCGCGTCGATCCAGATCAGGCCGATTTTCTGTTCCTGTTTACGATACACGCTGGCGACGCCGGCGACCGTCCCCATCGCCACGGAATGGTCGCCGCCCAGCACCAGCGGCATGCGGCCCTGCTCCATCGCCCGCTCCACCAGTTCAGCCACGCGCTCGCACGTGTGCGCGATCTGCGGAAGATAGCGCGCGTTGACGGGTCCGGCGGGAATGTTTTCCGGTAGGTCGACAATCACGTTGCCGAGGTCGTCGACCTGGTAGCCGAGCATGGCGAGCTTTTCATTCAAGCAGGCGAGACGAATTGCGGAGGGTCCCATATCGACGCCGCGGCGCCCCGCGCCGAGATCCATGGGCGCTCCGATGATGGCGATGTGAGAGGGGCGCATGGCTATTCGGGAAACTCTGTGTCGATGATTTGCGCGATCTGTGCCCGGAGCGGTGGCACGCGGTCGGCCGCTAATTGCCAGACCAACGTGCGATCAATACCAAAATACTGGTGAACGAGGACATTTCGAAGTCCGATGATGCCTCGCCAACGTATTTCTGGATGATTGGCCTTGAACTCAGCGCTCATTCGCGCTGCCGCTTCTCCGACAACGGTGAGTCGGTAGGCCGTTGCGTGATAAATGTCTTCATTCGAGAGAAATCCCGCTTCGCTAACTTCGATGACGGTCTGCTCGATGGATTTCAAGGCCTCTAAGATATCCACGAGGCGGTCACGATCACGCCGCATAGATGACTTGAGCTTCGGCGAGAATGCGATCCCGAAGTCTAGGCTTCAACGCGCGCTTCACTCCAAGATCGACGCGCCGCCCGAGTAAGTCGGACAGATCATTCATCATCTCGATGAGATCGAAGAGACTAGGCTTGGCGTCGGGCAAGTACTCCACCAGAAAATCGAAGTCGCTGTCTGGACGCATTTCACCCCGCACGGCGGAGCCGAACAAGGAGAGCTCGCGAACCTGGTAGCGGCGGCAAATCTCGGCGATTCCCGTTTCCGGGAGAACGACACCAGGGGCGACTGTCATGCCCTTATTATCCCCATTACAGGCGCATATGGTGAGCGCGCCCCGCTTGCCGCGATGGCGATATCATGGCCGCATGCGAATTCTGTTGCTCGCGTTCCTCGTCCCGATAGCGTTCGGATGCAGCCGCGGTCCAATAAGCGTTCGGGCAGCAAAAAAGCACGCCGAAGTCGTCTTTCGCGGTACGATCGTCGGATTTCGAAGTTCGACAGGCGACGAGACCAAGACCGACCTGAGCGAGACGCGGCAGCCTGGCTGGACCGCCGTGTTCCTCGTGGCGCGCGTCTGGAAGGGAACGGTCGGCCCTACATTCGAAATGCCGGCGCTCCCCGAGGGAGGCGCGTGCTTCGGGTTTTGGCCCACCTTCTTGAAGGTCGGAACCGACATTCTCGTCTATGCAAATCGGATCGACGGAGCCGGGGACTACTACACCGATATATGCAACCGGACCCAATTTGCAAGCATGACCAAGGACTTTGCTCAACTGGGCCCGGGCCACAAACCGAGGCAGTCCAAGCACGCGCCCTGAGATTTATCCGCGTTCATCAGCATTCATCTGCGGCCATTTGTCTCCTACGGCCGCGTCCGATACAGCATTCGCGGGAACGCGATGGTCTCCCGAATGTGCTCCAGCCCGCACATCCACGCGACGAACCGCTCCACGCCCATTCCGAAACCGGCGTGCGGCACCGATCCATACTTGCGCAAATCGATGTACCAATTGAACGCCTCTTGCGGCAGCTTGTGCTCGTCCAGCCGCTTCAGCAATAAATTCAGATCGTGAATGCGCTGCCCGCCGCCGATGATTTCGCCGAATCCTTCAGGCGCGATGAAATCCACCCCCAGCGCGACTTCCGGGCGATCCTCGGCCGGCTGAAAATAAAACGCCTTCACCGCCGTGGGATACCGGTCGACCATCACCGGACGATCCAGATCGTCGGTGAGCAGCGTCTCATCCGTGTTGCCGAAATCGCCGCCCCATTGAATCTCGCTGCCTTTGGATTGCAACTTCTTCACGGCCTCGTCATAACTCATGCGATGAAACGGAGCCTGAATCGCTTCCAGTTTCGATACATCTCGCTCCAGCACTTTCAAATCTTCGCGCCGATTCTCTAATACGCGCCCCACTATGAAGCAAACCAGTTCCTCGCCTACACGTTTCACGTCGTCGAGTGTGGCGTACGACATCTCGGGCTCCACCATCCAGAACTCGGTGAGATGCCGCCGAGTCTTGGATTTTTCGGCGCGGAAGGTCGGCCCGAAGCAATACGTTTTTCCGAACGCGGCGCAGGTCGCCTCGTTGTAAAGCTGCCCCGATTGCGTCAGGTAAACTTTTTCGTCTTCGAAATAATCCACCTCGAACAGCGTGGAGGTTCCTTCGCAGGCCGCGGGAGTGAAAATCGGTGTATCGACGAGTACGAATCCGTTCGAATCGAAGTAATCGCGGATAGCTTTGATCACCTCATGGCGAACGCCCAGCGCCGCATGCTGACGCCGGCTGCGCAGCCACAAGTGGCGATGATCCATCAGAAAATCGATGCCATGATCCTTGGGGGTGATCGGATACGGATCGGATTCGGGCACCCGCTGCACAATCTGCGCGCTCTCTACATCGAGTTCATATCCGCCCGGCGCGCGCTGCTCCGCGCGAACCTTTCCGCGAATGATGAGAGACGATTCCTGGGTCAAATCCTTCAGGGATTCGAACAGCTCTTCCGGCAGCGCGCTCTTCACCGCGACGCACTGCATGATGCCAGTGCCGTCCCGCACTTGCGGGAAACAGATTTTTCCGCTGCGTCGCAGGTTGTAAAGCCATCCGGCGATCTCCACGGTTTCACCCGCGTGGCCGCCAACCTGGGCCACGGTCACGCGCGGCGGGTTCACGGGATTCGTCTGGGTTGGGTCACTCATTCGATGTAATGCTCTCCAGCGTCTCGAAACACTCGCGTGCGCTTTTGAGCGGCGACGCCATCTGCGGTACTTCCTTCAACTCGAGCAGCAGCGGACACGAAGAGTCTAACGATCGAAGCGCCGTCATCGTTCGCTTCCAATCGATGGTGCCCCGGTCCTCGCTATCTTCGGCGGGGCCATCGGGAGCATCTGCCAGAGGAAACAGATGCGAATCGTCCGTTCCATTATTGTCATGCAAGTGTGTCGAGCGGATGCGGCTCTTGAGGAGGCGGAACGCGGTCTCCACGCCTTCATTCATATTGGCGTGGCCGGTGTCGAGGCAAACGTTGAGATCCAGGTGCGTCGCTTCGAAGAACAGCAGCAAACGCTCCGCGCTCGACAACGCGTTCGGCGTGTTCTCCAGCAGTATTTCGACGCCGCGCTGCCGCGCAAACAGGTTGAGTTCCTCCAGCGCCGCGAATGCCGAATCGATTTTGCGTTCGTCGTACTCCTCACCGAACACGCCCAGATGCTGGACCAGGAAACGGAACGGCACCACCTCGGCGACATCCAGCGCGCGCTTGATTTCATCGATCATGCGCAGCCGCTTGTGTTTCACCGGCTCGGTGATGTTGATCACGGCATCCGGACCCGTGCGGCCCCACACATCGTCCGAAAACATGGGCGAATGCAGCGAATGGAGCTTCAGCTCTGAGTCGCGAAACCAATGCCCCAGCTCGGCGATCTGCGCGCGATCGCGATAATCGAAATGCTGGCGCGCGCAAAAAATCTCGCACAACGGAATCCCGGCGTCCCAGATGCGATCCAGCCAAACCGTGGTCAGGCGGTGTTTGACGAAAAGGTGAGTGGAAAGGGAGCGCGTCATGTGTCTCTCAGTGGACTGGGTTTTTCAAGGCGTCTATCAGTAACCCGCGGCCTTGCCGACCCCGCGTCCATCGCTGCCGCCCATCACCCAGCCGTTGTCGATGATGATCGCTTCCACGCGCGCCACCACCACTGCCGGTGAATAGTCCACGTCGTGCCCTTTCGCTTTCAGCAGCGCCACCGTGTCCGGCGAAAATCCTTTTTCGAGATACAGCTTATCCGGCTTCCATTGATGATGGAAACGCGGATAGTCGACCGCGTCCTGAGCGTTCATGCCGAAGTCGATCGCGTTCAGAATCACCTGCATCACGGCGGTGAGAATGCGCGATCCGCCGGGCGCGCCCACCACCATGTACAGTTTGCCGTCACGCAGCACCATAGTCGGCGTCATCGACGAAAGCGGCCGTTTGCCGGGCTGGATCGCGTTGGTCTCGCCCTGCGCCAGGCCGAACATATTCGGCTCGCCGGGTTTCACGCTGAAGTCGTCCATCTCGTTATTCAAGAGGAAGCCGAGCCCCGGCGCCGTTACGCCACTGCCGAAGCCGCCGTTCAACGTATACGTGACCGCCACCGCGTTGCCTTCGGCGTCCACCACCGCGAAATGCGTGGTCTCCGTGCTCTCGCTGCCCTTCGGATGGCCGGGATTAATTTGATCGCTGGGCGTAGCGTGATCCGGGTCGATGGACGCGCGGCGCCGTTGAACGTAGGCGGGATCGAGCAAGCCCGCAATCGGATTCTTCACGAAATCCGGATCGCCCAGATATTGGTTGCGATCGGCGTAGAAGCGCCGCATGGTTTCGGCGACATAGTGAATGCTGGCAGCCGACCCCGCACCGCTCTTTTCGTAGCCCGATCCGTCGAGCATTCCCATCATCTGCAAAATCCCGACGCCGCCCGAGCTTGGCGGAGGCGAAGTGATCAGTTCATAGTTGCGATACTTCCCGGTGATGGGCTTGCGCTCGACTGCCACGTAGCTCTTGAGATCAGCGAGCGAAATCAGGCCGCCGTTTTTCTCCATGGCTGCGGCCAATTTCCGCGCGGTTTCGCCTTCGTAGAATTCCTTTGCGCCGTTTTTCGCGATGCGCTCCAGCGTCGCCGCGAGCTCGGGCTGTTTGAAAATCTCGTCCATTTCGTAATAGTGGCCTTCACGCTGGAAAATTCGCTTGGAATCCGGATATCGCGAAAGATTACGCGCGCCCTTCAGCGATTCGGCGAGCGAGTAGCTGACCGGAAAGCCATTAGAGGCCAGCTCGATTGCCGGCGCGATCGCGTCGGCCCATTTCTTGCGCCCGTATTTCTGCTGGGCAAGTTCGAATCCGCGCACGCTGCCCGGCACACCCGAGGCGAGCCAGCCGTCGACGCTATCGTGCGTCGGCTTGCCGGTCGCGTCCAGATACATGTTGTGCGACGCGCGTTCCGGCGCCCGCTCGCGAAAGTCGATGAAAGTGGTGCGGCCATCAGCCAGGCGCACCAGCATGAATCCGCCGCCTCCCAGATTTCCCGCGAAGGGATGCGTGACCGCGAGCGCAAATCCCACCGCCACTGCCGCGTCAATCGCGTTACCGCCGCTCTTGAGAACGGCCACGCCGGCGTCGGCCGCGATCGGCTCCTGCGCGATCACCATTGCGTGGCGCGCGTGGACGGGTTGCCGCGCGCTCATCTCGAAACAGAGAACCAGCAGCAAAAACGGAGTGAAGCGTCGCATACGCTCGATTGTACATGCGATGAATGGTGGATGGGGCGGGGAGGCGATAACGAACAACGCGCTCCATACGGTCTCGCCTCTAAGAGTCAGATGAGGCGCGACAATATGGAGCGCGTTGATGAATCAACGAACGGTAATACTGCATTAGTCGGCGGTAGCGCCGGGGAACACGATCCGCATGGTGGTGCCACCGACGCGAATCTCTTCCAGTTTCTGCTTGCTGTCAACGCGCAACGAGGTCGCGTCGAATTTCTTGGTGGCGGTCTCCACCTTCGCCGGTACCGTGACGGCGCTCTTGCCCATGGTCAGCGTGATCTTGTCGCCTTCGGTCTGAACCTTGTACTCGCCGGCTTTCAACTCGGTGCCGCCGACCCAGGTGGGGTGGTCAATGGTGACTTTAAATGTGTTCGACGCCGCGCTGGCAACTGCGATTGCAACCGTGGCGAAAGACAATAGTAGCTTCTTCATTTGGTGGTGCTCCTTTGATTTTTTGGGTGAGACTACGATCGACTTGGCCGGGTCTCTACTGCTCTCACTTAGTATAACGCTTTTCGTCCGCTCAATGTTTCACAATAGGGCAAAAATGTTTGTAAAGAAGTGTCGGAAGTATTCAATGAAGTGTTCAATGCCCGGTGCGATAAAATATGGATACACGTGCGGCAAATCGGGCGCTACCAGATTCTCGAGGAGTTGGGGCGCGGGGCCATGGGCATCGTGTACAAAGCCCTCGACCCGGCGATCGGGCGCACCATCGCGATCAAGACCATCCGTCTCGAAGATCTCACCGATGAAACCGAGCGCGCGCGTCTCCGCGAGCGCCTGTTCCGCGAAGCGCAATCCGCCGGAATTCTTTCGCATCCCGGCATCGTGACCATCTACGACATCGCTGAGGAGAACGGCATGGCGTACATCTTCATGGAGTTCGTCAACGGGCCGCCGCTCGAGAAGATGCTCAAGCATGAGAAGACTCCCGACAAAGAAACTCTGCTCAGCATTTTTCGACAGACCGGTTCCGCGCTCGATTACGCCCACAAAAAAGGCATCGTTCATCGCGACATCAAGCCCGCCAACATCATGATCCATGAGGACGGCACCGCCAAGGTGACCGATTTCGGCGTCGCGAAAATCGTTTCGCAACAGATGACGGTGGCGGGCACCATGATGGGCACGCCCAGTTACATGTCGCCCGAACAGATCCAGGGCGGCGCGATCACCGGAGGCGCGGACCAGTTTGCGCTGGCCGTGATCGCGTTCGAGGTGCTCACCGGCGAAAAGCCGTTCACCGCCGACTACATGCCGACGCTGCTGTTCAAGATCGTGCGTGAGGAGGCGCTGTCGGTCGACCGCTTGAACCCAACGCTCGGGCCGCGAGTAGATGAAGTGCTGCGGCGGGCGATGAGGAAAAATTCCAAGGATCGCTACGAGACCTGCACGATGTTCGTCAATGCCTTGGCGGCAGCGTGCAACGAGACTCCGGAGTGGACTCCGATGCCGCGCGGCGCGAGCTACAACCTTCCCACGGTCGGGTCGGGGGACGGACCGGACGGCGATGCGGTGAACTCCATGGCGGAGACCATCGCGGACGTGGGGAATTTCGAGGAGCCGCCGTTGAAACCGCCTCCTATGGTTGCTCCGTCGCTGGTGCTTCCCGAAGCCGCCCCGCCACCTCCCATCGCACCGGAGATTCCGTCGCGAGTCGTGCCGGAGCAGATGGTGCGTGCGCAACCCGTGCACGCGCCGGCCGTAGCTCCTGATCCTGTCCTCGTTGATCCCGCCGGACCTGATCCGATCAGAATCGACGCGCACCGGCCCGTGCGGCCGCCCGAGCCGAGCCACGTCGTACGCAATGTGATTTTGTCGATGGGCCTGGTCGCGCTGGTGCTCGCGATCGCGGGAGTGGTCATCCTGCGGTACATGCGGCCTCAGCCCGCGGCGCAGTCCCAGGAAGCGGCGACGCAGCCGGATGCGGCTACCCCACAGCCGCCGGCGGCGGCATCAAAGGGCCCGCATCCTCCGGTCGAAACGCCCGCTCCTCCCCCTCCCAACACGCAGCCGCAGGAGTCGACGGAGCCGGCAAAGACGGAGTCGGCAAAGGCGGACTCACCTAAAACCGATACCGGCAAAGAAGCAACGCCTCCGCGGGAAGCTGCCGCGCCTGCCCCCGAAACGCGCAAGGAAACTTCGCGGCGCGACCCGAAGCCCGCCCCGGCGCCGGAAGAGGCCATCTTCCAACTCACCACGTCGCCCGCCGGAGCGCAGGTGATGTTCGATGGTGATCGCCCCTGCACCTCGCCGTGCAAGTTGTCTCTCGCGATGGGGCGGCACACTTTTGTCGCGCGCCTCGCCGGCCATCGGGACGTGTATCAGATCATCGAAATTCCGCGCGACACCGGTTTGATCGTGGACCTGCCGCGCGCGACGGGAACGCTCAGTTTGATTTCGGATCCGCCTGGTTTGAGCGTCGCCGTGGATGGGCAGGATCAGCCGCAGAAGACGCCCACGCATCTGACGCTGGGGGTCGGGCAGCACAAGATTCAAGTGAGCCGGGGAACTCAGAAGCAGGAGTTCACCATCGAGATTCACGATGGGTCGCTGGTGACCAGAACGGTGGAGCTGGTGACCCAATGATCTCACTCGTGGCGCACGCTTTAGCGTGCTGCTGTCGGCTTCAGCCGACAGTTCCGGTGGCACCGACTTTAGTCTGTGTTCTGGACGGTGACCCTGACTTTAGTCTGTGTTCCGGTGGCACAGACTTTAGTCTGTGTTCTGGACAAACGAAGTCTGGGCCTTTTTCAACATCCTCTTTAGCGTGCAGCGGCGAACTTCAGTTCGCCGGCGTTCGTCGGCTGCTACTCGCTCCCCCAGGATTGCCGGCCGAAGCCGGCACACTCGAGCCCGGAACGGGCGCAAGCAATGCGCGTGCGCCACACTGAATGAGGAGATCATGAAGCATTCACGCAGAAACTTTTTCGCGCTCGCCGCGGGCGGTGCATTTCATCTGCGCTCGCCCGGATCTGTGTGGGCCCAATCGCCAGTCGAGCACGCCAAGCGCGACATGATCGTGCGCTCGGCGCGTCCCGAGGATCTGGAGATGCCGCTCTCCGGATTCTCAGACTACATCACGCCCATTGAGCATTTTTTCGTGCGCACGCACGTGTATGTGCCGACTGTCGACCTGAGTAAATGGCAACTGGCAGTCGGCGGCAACGTCGCCACTCCGCTCTCGCTCACCATGGCCGACTTGCGCCGGATGCCCTCGGTCGAACTGATCGCGGTCACTGAATGCGCGGGCAACGGCCGCTCCTATTTCGAGCCGACCGTTCCGGGATTGCAGTGGCGCGATGGCTCGGTGGGAAACGGGAAGTGGCGAGGCGTGCGGCTCGCCGATGTGCTGAAGCGCGCGGGTATCAAGTCGTCGGCTGTCGATATCGAGTTTAACGGCGCCGATGTGCCCATCGGAACCATGCCCGACTTTCGGCGATCGATTCCCGTCAGGAAAGCACTGGATGAAAACACGCTGCTCGCTTATGAGATGAATGGAGAGACGCTGCCGGTGAAGCACGGCTTTCCGCTGCGCGTGATCACGGCAGGGTGGGCCAGCGATTCGTGGGTGAAATGGTTAACGTCCATCACGGTGCTCGACAAAGAGTCGGATAGTTTCTGGATGAAGAGCGCGTACCGACGCCCGGATTTCCCGATGGCGCCGGGAACTGCGATGCCTGCGGATCAGATGAAGCCTGTGACGACTTTACGCATAAAGTCTCTGATCACGTCGCCAATGGACGGCGCGAATGTCTCCCCAGGAAAGCCGTTGACGATTCGAGGCGTTGCGTGGAGCGGTGACGCTGGTCCTGTAACTTCCGTGCAGGTGTCGGTCGATAACGGACGGGCCTGGCGCCTCGCGGAGTTGCATCCCGAACAGTTCAGTCAGTTCGGTTGGCGCCAATGGGAGTTTGAATGGACGCCGCCGGCCCAAGGTTTTCAGACGATCATGGCCCGCGCAAACGACGCGAGCGGGAATACACAACCGCTTACTCAGGAATGGAATCCGTCAGGGTACGGATGGAATGCGGCAGCCCGCGCGGGCGTCAATGTTACGGCCAACGGAATCATGGAGCTGCCCTTGACTCGGACACCTCTTATGTCGACGGAATTCAGAGAACGGTGCATGTCCTGTCACGATATGGACGTTGTGGTTCAGCAACGCCTCACTCGTGAGCAATGGGATCGCGAGATCACCAAGATGACCAACTGGGGCGCACAGGTAAAGGCTGAAGATCGCCACGGCCTTCTGGATTACCTCGTCAACTACTTTGGGCCGGGGCCGCGATGACGACACGACTCAACATCTCTTCCGGAACCCAATGGGAGCCCATCGTCGGCTACTCGCGAGCCGTCCGCGTAGGGCCGCACGTCCACGTCTCCGGCACGACAGCGACCGGTCCTGATGGCGCGATCGTCGGCAAAGGCGACGCCTACGCGCAAGCCGTGCAGACGTTGCGCAATATTCAGAGCGCCCTCGAAAAAGCCGGAGCGTCGATGGAGCACGTGGTCCGAACACGCATCTACGTCACCGACATTTCACGCTGGCAGGATATCGGCAAAGCCCACGGCGAATTCTTCGGCGCCATCCGCCCCGCGACCTCAATGGTTCAAGTGAGTAAATTGATCGACCCCGACATGCTAGTCGAGATCGAAGCCGACGCATTTGTCGGCGATTGACCTGCGAGCCGCGACTAAAAGGAGCGGTTAAACGAAATTGAGCGCACCGTCGATATTCATGTCGACGAAAATCCAGTCACAAGCTTCTTTCGCAGCCGATTCAAGCGTTTACGTAAATCCGCTTGCGGGCGCCTGCTAAGTTGGAATCAGGAAACTTCGGGGCCCCGAAGCGTTGTATTGAAGTGGTACTGGACTCCCGGAACCCGTTGAAAGGATCGCGGCGCCAGCTCGTAGCATGGCGTCGACGGGAGAGTGATCGTGCACAGCGGCTTGTTTGGCGTTGTGTACGGTTTAAACAGTGGGATTGTGCAAGGCGTTGTAGTTTAGCGTCGGGCGCGGTTCAGCGATCGAATCGATTCGGTAACTTCCCGGCGGTCACGCAATGGCCGTTTGGGATTCAGAGGAGAAACATCGAAAACGTGAAGCCTCACATGCGGCCGCCCCTTAGCGGTCCCGACCCTCCGTTAGATGTTCTTCAAACCATTGGCGGCCGGGCTTGTTTCTTCGCACCCCGCTCGTAAGAGCGAGGAGTTGGAACAGGCAAACGCGCGGCGATAAACCGAAAGCCCCGGCCGCCCGCAACGCTTACAGCCGTAGTGTCAGTCTTCGCAGCGCCCATCCCCGTTCTAACGACGCGCGACCGTCTTAACGAGCCGCGACCATTTGCCTCTGGATTCCGGAGGCAACGCGCGACAGCGCACAAAAGGGAGCGGTTAAGAAAATGCGTCTTCCTTAAATAGCGAACCGCGACGATTTGCCTCCGGATTCCGGAGGCAACGCGGGACAGCACACACAAGGGAGTGGCCTGAAATTCCAACCAGCCGTGACCGTTTGGCTCCGCCTTGGATCCAACGCGCGCCAGCGCATGAGGGAGCGGTCCAAAAATACTTCCTCCAACCGTTGCTGGATTTTCGTCGACATGAATGTCGACGCCGCGGGACATCCCGACAACGGGAAATGGCACAATAAGTTCGTGGCAATTGCCCCGCGAATCTCGCCAAAGTGCCCCACAGTGACGTGCCGCTGTGCGCTGGTCGCTGCATCGGTCGCGTTGCTGGCGGGACAGACGCCGACAGCAACACCGCCGCCGACCTTTCACGTATCCACGCGGCTGATCCAGGTGAACGTGATCGTGCATGACAAGAAGGGCGATCCCGCCCTGGGCATTACCAAGGACCAATTCACGCTCTTCGATCAGGGTGCTCCGCAACGAATCGTATTCTTCTCGGATCAGTGCTCTTCGAAGCAGCCCGGCCAGCCTGCTGCCGTCGCCGTCCGGCAAGCGGCATTGGGCGGCGCGAATATCTTTTCGAACCGGCCGGAGGAGGGCGCCGCCGCGCCCGGGAGCGTCACCGGCATTTTGTTCGATTCGTTGAACACCGATTTTCTCGATAGCGGGTTTGCCCGCGCGCGCGTCGAAAAATTCCTGAAAGGGATTCAGCCGGGGGATCGCGTGGCGCTGTACGGGCTTTCGACAAAACTACTGGTTCTGCACGATTTCACCGGCGACGCCGAGGCGCTGGTGCAAGCGCTCGAGAAATTCAAGGCCAGCGAAAACCCCGAGACGAGCGCGAGTAAGTTCAAGGAGTCGAACATCAGTCCAGGCGCGGGCGGGGTGAACGTGGATGGGATCATCAACGACATGAACCAGAAGCGGTACGACCTGTTCATGGGAGCGCGTGTGCAGGCGACCGCCGCGGCGCTGGAAGCGGTCGCGGAGCATCTGGCGGGCTTGCCGGGGCGCAAGAATCTGGTATGGGTTTCGGGGAGCTTCCCCATGAATATCGGTATTTTTCAGAGGCGACTGCCAGGAACCCGGCCCGAAAAAGAAGCCTTCAGCAAGGAAGTCGAAGCGGCCGCGCGGGCGCTCAGTGGCGCCAATGTCGCGATTTACCCGGTGGATGCGCGCGGCCTGACGACGCTGGGTGGTGTTTTCAACGCCGCGACCACCCCTAAACTGGGCGCCATCCAATTGCAGAACCACACGCGGCTGCCCGAGTTCGCGCCGATTCGCGACGTCGGCACCATGCAAACGCTCGCCGATGCCACGGGCGGACGCGTTTTTGAAAACACCAATGACATCGAAGGCGCGGTGCGCAGCGCGATCGACGATTCACGATGCACTTACGTGCTCGGCTACTATCCGGATCACAATAAATGGGATGGCAATTTTCGCGAGATCAAGCTGCAGCTGAAGCGGTCCGGATTGGAAACACGTTACCGGCGCGGCTACGCGGCGTTTCCCGACGCTCCGCTGGATCAGAATCGCGCTCCGTTGACTGCGGTCAACGCTCTCGCCGGCGAGATCGAGAGCACTGAGCTGGGAATCACTGTGCAGATGGAGCCGCGAGTTGGCCCTGCCGGCTCCCGCGAGATTAAAGCCCATTTGCGCTTCGACACCGCCGCGATGCGTTTCGAGGAAAAGGACGGCCGTTGGATGGACGATCTGGATGTTTTGTGGGTGCAGCTCGATGCGAAGGGCGGTTTGATCGTCTCGTCCGGCCAGACTTTGACGCTCAAGCTTTCGCCGGAGACGTACGCGGGCGTGGCCGCGAACGGCGTGAAAATGTCCACGACGGAAACGATCGCGGATCAGGCCGCGCAGATTCGCTTTGTGGCGCGCGACCGCGGGACCGGGGCGGAGGGGTCGGTGACGATTCCTGTTGGGAAGACCTTCGGGCAAGTGAAGTAGAGCGATCGCGCCGCCAACGCGCTCCCTTACGGTCGCGCGTCACGGGTCGGGCGCGCAATGGGACTGCGAACGAGTTGCAAAGAACTTCTCGCGCGCCGGATCGTAGCGGACCTTGTAAGAATCCTCGCAGCCGCCGCGGCCGCTGTAGTCGATCGTATAAGACCAGCGCCCCGGACTCTGTGGCTTTTCAGCGAATAGATAGTCGAACCATCGCATCGTTTCAGTTTTTGCTCCACGCTGTTGCAGCTGCACTTCATATTGAATGACTCTATCCTGCTTTGGGCTGTAGCCGATCAGTGTTGTCTGAAGTCCCATGCAAGCTTCGGCTTCAAAGAATACAGTTTCCAGCGGAAGTCCATCGCCGTTGAGATCCCTAAGAGCGAGCAGTACTGGTTTCCCCTCCGCATCCTTGGGCCCCGGTACCGCGTAGTGGTAGGGAAGGATGCGGTAAGGGATATCGAAGGAGTCCTCTTTCCTTTCCAAGTAACTGAGTTTCACCGTGTTCACAGGTCGCTCTGTACTGGTGTCGATCAGTGAAATGCGAGTCGGCCCCGAAAAGTAGCTGCCCAAAGTGTACTCGGGACACGTGTAAGAGTTGGATTCCGAGAATGGGCCGCGGTCGTGTTTCGTCGGTGAAATCATCCAGAGAACCATTTCGCGATTTGCATGGATGCTGGCCGGGATCGGCGATCGCTCGATCACGACGGCCGTGGGAGGCAGAACCGCGTCGTGCTGTGCCTGTGCAGTCGAGGCGAGGGTCACCGTCGTGAATGCGAAGACGATGTGGTAGGCCCTGAAGGGCCGTTTAAGAAACATTTAGACCGCTCCCTTTGGTCGCGGCTCGGAAAACTAATCGTGCAGCGTGGTGTCGAGGAACGCGCGCAGGCGATGGCTACGGCTGGGATGGCGCAGCTTGCGCAGCGCCTTGGCTTCGATCTGCCGGATGCGCTCCCGCGTTACCGCGAAGTGCTGGCCGACCTCTTCGAGCGTATGCTCGCTGCCGTCCTGCAACCCAAAGCGCATCTTGATGATCTTCTCTTCGCGAGGGCTCAGCGTCTTCAGAACCTCGGCGGTCTGCTCGCGCAGATTCAGATTGATGACGGCTTCCGACGGCGACACCACGCGGCGATCGACGATGAAATCGCCCAGATGCGATTCTTCTTCTTCGCCTACCGGAGTTTCGAGCGAAATCGGTTCCTGGGCAATCCGCAGCACGCGGCGGATTTTATTTACCGGCAGCTCCATCCTTAGAGCCAGCTCTTCGTTGGTAGGCTCGCGTCCCAGATCCTGCTGCAACATGCGCTGCATGCGCACCAGCTTGTTGATGGTCTCGATCATGTGCACCGGAATACGGATGGTGCGCGCCTGATCGGCGATAGCGCGGGTGATGGCCTGGCGCACCCACCAGGTGGCGTACGTCGAAAATTTGTAGCCACGCATGTAGTCGAACTTGTCGACGGCTTTCATCAGCCCGATGTTGCCTTCCTGAATCAGGTCCAGGAACTGGAGACCGCGATTGGTGTAGCGCTTGGCGATGGAAACCACCAGGCGCAGGTTGGCTTCGATCAATTGCTTCTTGGCGGTCTCGGCTTCCAGTTCCCCGCGCTCGACAATCTGGAGCGTGCGGCGCAGCTCCGTGGAGCTGGCGCCGGATTCCTCTTCGAGCTGGGTGATGCGCTGGCTGTGCGCGCGCATCTCCTTGCGCATGGCGTTGGCCGCGCCGTGCGCGCCGTTGACGGGAGCTTCCAGGCGGCGCTGGATCTTGGCGATCTCACGCTCGATGGGCCGCAGTTCGTCGACCGACCGGCGCAAACGGCCGGCGAGGGCGCGGCGCGTGGATGAACTGAAATGGACGGCGCGAATCAGCCGCGAGATCTGAACCATGGTTCGCGCCAGATTCCAGCGCAGCGAGCGGTGCATCTTGGGCTTCATTCCGCGCGAAATGGCTTGCAGCTTCTGGCGGAACTGCTGGGCCTTCTTGTAATGCTTCTCGATTTCGGCGACCGTCGCCATCAGCTCATTCGCCTGCTCGATGATGTTTTCGTCGGTGACGATCAGGTCCGGCATCGCGAGAATTTCGCGCACCGCGTTCGGATCGCGCCGGAGAATCTCGGGCATCCCCAGGATTTCGCGAATCACCAGCGCGGACCGGCTGAGCGATTTGCGCACAGCGCCCTGGCCGCGTTCGATGCGCTTGGCGAGCTCGATTTCGCCTTCCCGGGTGAGCAGCGGAACCGTGCCCATCTCGCGCAGATACATGCGCACCGGATCGTTGGTCTTGTCGCTGAAGTCCTGGACCAGTTCGAGGTCGACAATCTCTTCGCCCTCTTCCAGTTTCTTTTCGAAATCGAGTTTGGGCTCTTCCAGGATTTCGACGCCGGCGGTATCCAGCTCCGAAAGGAGATCGTCCAACTCGCGGCCGCCCTGATACTCCTCCGTGAGAAGCTCGTTGACTTCGTCGTAAAGGACGTAGCCTTTTTCTTTTCCGGTGTCCATGAGCTGTTTCAGCCGGCCGAATTTTTCTTCGATTGCCACGCTACCCCAATGACCTTCGCCGCCGACAGACCCCGCTAAGAGCCCCGTCTGCTCCGATTACGTTCAGTGTACAACACCCCAAAGACTTTCAACTCCGATTACGTTCATGCCGATCGCGAAGGCTTTCAACCCGATCGGCCGCTTCGAGCGCATTCGCTCAGATCGCATCCACTCCATCACATTAACTCAGATCGCATTAGCCCAGATCACATGAGATCCGATCACATTAGCTCAAATCGCCCCTGGCATTTTCGGCGCGCGC
>Ga0182024_10001744_pt1 | contig 55236 bp, 38 predicted proteins | sample P32metaG_FD_120480 | JGI IMG/M metagenome (GOLD analysis project Ga0182024, IMG submission 120480) | Permafrost microbial communities from Stordalen Mire, Sweden - P3-2 metaG (Illumina Assembly) | ecosystem: Environmental > Terrestrial > Soil > Wetlands > Permafrost | place: Sweden: Stordalen...
CGGATTACGCAACAGGCCATTCGTCGCGGGTCGTTTCGCAGCGTCAAAGAACTGGTCGAAAGAATCGATCAATACGTTCGGGCCTCCAACACCCACGCCCACCCTTTCACCTGGACGGCCACGGCGATTCCATCTTCGCCAAAATCCAGCGACTATGTTAACGTATTTCCGGGACGGTACACTAGCAGCAAATTGAAATACGCCGCCGCGGCCAGCTTCAGGTTCTTCGTCCACTGCGCGATATAGTCAAACGCCACGGCTGCGGTAAACAGCGCAATCGGGAAATGAATCAGCACCACATGCTGTGCGTGCCTGGCTAGAAGCACACTTCTGATGTCGAAGGGATTAACGCTCATCATCCCGTCACTGCACTGCAAAGTTGCCGGTCATCTTCGGGTGAATTGAGCAGAAGTAGGGAAAAGTTCCCGGCTTGGTGAACGTGTAAGAGAACTTTTCGTCTGTATCCAGCACCTTGGACTTGAACACACCGTCTGTGCTGACAACCGTATGAGGAATATCATCGCGGTTGGTCCAAGTAACAGTCGTTCCGGCAGCCACCGTAAGCGTACCCGGCCCGAAACTGAAATTATCAATCCTCACTTCCGCAGTTGCCGCTGCCGGCTGCTGAGTATTCGCCGTGATGCTGGGCGATCCTGCCAACAGCAGCACCATCGCGATCATCACCGCCGCCAAACCCGCAATGCACAAACGTCTCCTCATCATTTTCAGCTCCTTTCTGGGTTGCGTCACAATTGAATTCCTTACGTCGACCGATTTAATCAAGCGTTGAATCAACTACCGCCAGCGCGTGCTGACCCTGCACGTAATTCACATCAGTAATTCCCAGCAAGCTCCTCAATTGCTCCGCCGGCACTTTCATCGGCCCTGGTGAGGCGGCCTTGCCAGGCTGCGGTTGCGGAAATGACGTTGACGCCGCCGTATGAAATGTCACGTTTCCTTCGACCTTTTGCATCGTTTGGTGAATGTGACCGTTCAGTACGGTTACTGAGCCGAACTTCTTCAAATAGGCCAATGCCTGCGCGCTGTCATCGGTACCCCAGCCCCAGTCCGGATATACCGTCCACAGAGGAATGTGTGCGAACACCACGATCGGTGTGCTGTGTTTCAGATGCTTGACATCATTTTCCATCCATTCGAGTTGCTCGTGGCCCAGCGTGCCCAGTCCTCCGGCCTTCAAATTCAGCACGTTCACCAGCCCGATAAAATGCACGCCCTTCTTGTCGAAGCTGTACCATCCCGCGCCATTACTGCCTTTTTCGTAGCGCTCGAGGTACTGCTTCCCGTCGTCATTCAATACGTCGTGCTCGCCCGGCACATAGAACACATCCTTGGGCGTCGCGCCCTTCAGAATCTGATCGACCGTATCGAATTCCACAGGTTTCGAAAGATGGGTAGTGTCCTAAATGTGCGTTGAGGATTATTGCTCATATTTACTTGCTGGCCGTTGCCGCCAATGAGATAATTAAAAAACAGGGGTTTTCGATGGGTTTTAGATTTAACTTGCCTTTGCAGGGGCTGGCGGTGTAAATTTCCTCTCCCATGTCAATTGTTGTGTGCGTGCGGGTTTATGACGGTATCGTGCTTGGGGCAGAGAGCATGACCCAGCTTTTTGGCCAGGTCAGCGGTCAGCAGCAATTTATTAAGGCGTACAGCAATGCTCGGAAACTTTATCAGATAGGAAAATTGCCCGTCGGCATATTGACCTATGGTGCGGGGAATGTTGGGCAGCGATCAATCGAAAGTTTCGTTGACGAATTTGGTGAAGTCGGCGGACACGAAAGTCTGACAATTGAGGAATTGGCCACAAAATTTCGGGATTTTTTTAATCACTATTATCAAGATCAATTTGCTCAGATGGAGCCGGGCCAGCAACCTCAGATAGGGTTTTATGTCGCTGGGTATTCCCCAAACGAGAGAATAGGGGCTGATAGGGAATTTATTTTTCCAATCGGCCAAGTTGCGCGACCGCGCGTAACGGAGTTTGGTGGAAGCTGGCGCGGAATTTCTATGCCCCTGACTAGGCTGCTGGTAGGGATAGATCCTCGATTAATGGGAATCATGCAGGCACAGGGAATCTCGCAAGATGTGATTCAGCAGGTTCAGCAGCAGGTTATTGCTAATTTGGGCACGCCAATTGCCTTTGATGGAATGCCTGTAAAAGATGCTATTGGGTATTGCCGATTTATGTTGGAAACCACAATAGCTATTGCTACGTACGAAATTGGGGTGCCAACATGTGGAGGCCCTCTTCAGATTGCTGTTATAACCAAATCAGATGGCTTTCGTTGGGTGTCGAGACCGGATTTTATTTAGTTCAAAGGAGCACCTATGAAACAAGCGATTGAATGCCAGAACAGTGTAATGCAAGGGCTTGGCCAGCCTGGAGGCCAGTCCGGTTTTGTAAACAACCTTCCCTTGCAAGGAGCCACCGTAGAGGATTTCAATAGGACGATCCAATGCTCGGCAAATTCCAGTCAAAGCCAACGCGTTGAACCAATGCACGTAAACGATGAAGCCCCGTTCGGAACGCATATTCGAGAGGCGATTGCCATTATCAAAGATTGGAGAAATAGTTAAATTGCATGGCTCAATTCACGACTCGCGAGAGATGGGAGTTTGCTGTTCGCGCTGCCCTATCAGTAATCTTTTCGATCGCGAGCTTGTGGATAATGGTAAGAGGAACATATTCAGATGTTACGGTTAAGTCAGCGGTTGCCATTATGGGAATCTTAGCGGGATATTGGTTGCGTTAAAAAGCCAACAATTCAGAAATTTTCCAAACGTGATCGGTCAATCCGCTCTGCATTGCCGGAGTCACGCGCAACGTAGTATGTACACGGCAAAAGTTGTACCACGCAAAATGCAGCGCATAGGCCGCTTTTAGGTTTTCCCACTTCCGCGAAAACGCATTGGTTAGCCGCGTCATGCGGCGCATTGCCATCCTGATTGTTAGATTCTGGCGTTCGACATGGGATGTGCTGATTCGTTCCTTACGTGGTCGGCCAAGGCGGGGAACGGGAATCGCTTCCACCACTTCGGGCGGGGAATATCGTTGCTCGCCGTCGCGGAATGACGCATAAACCTTCACAAGCTGGGCGTAATCCACGCGCGTTCCTAGGCTGTAGGAAACTGCATCGGGATATGCCGCGAACCCGTCTGTCGTTAACTGGAAGCGGCCAGACGTTGCAGCGTCAATCTTTTCTGTGAACGCCGTTGTATCGCGCCGCGTACGCCGTCCGAGATGCCAAGTCAGCACCAGTTTCGTGTTGCGCTCGATTGCCACAAAGCACCATGCGTCCCCTAACGTGTCCGGCGCATCTGCGGGCTTATTCTTTTCTTTGCAGCCAATCCATCCCCACAGTTCGTCACATTCCACGTCGGAAACCGGAACCGCGCGGATGGCGGTTTGCAGCAATCGCTCGCATCCGTTTCCGGCGTAAACGAGCACGCGAAGAATCGTGTCGCGGTGAACGCCAGTAATGCGTTCAATCGAGCGTACGGACATTCCTTCCACCATGAGGCGCAGAATGTTTTCCGCTGTTTCATTGGTGGTGTACATACCCGCCAGATGCCCGTTGTGCGGCTCTGTGAACGTTTTGGCGCACGCTTCGCAGCGGTACCGCTGATAACCCTTGCGATCCTTTCCGAATCTCTTAGCGATTCCATGCTGACATTTAGTGCACGTCATTTTCGGCCTTGCCTTTTAAGCGGGACAGGCCGAAAATGGCTTTACGGTTCGGCATCGCGGCTAACCCCGCTTGCTGGATTTGGCCCCGTTTCCGGTTCGCGCCGGAGCGGGGCTTTTGTATTTCCAGAACATTCTATTCATGCTCGGGCAAGAAGTCAAGATAATTCGCGAGCAAGTATTGACTTTGTTGCTCGGGCACGTATAATGGGAATTGAGAGGGCTTACCGTGACCGAAACGCTAACAACCGAAGCGGCCAAGAAACTTTCAAAACTGGGTTCCCGTAAAGGAGGGAATGCGCGAGCAAACGTGTTAACGCCCGGCGAGCGTAGCGAAATTGCTAGAAATGCAGTTACGGCTAGGTGGGCAAAACAAAAGCGTTCTGAGGTTGCCGAGCAAGTATCAGGCCAGTTGGACCAAACGTCTAACGAATTGAAAACACAACCAGTTAACGAATCGCCCCTTTTCTCGATGTTTTCTGGAAAACTAAAGATCGGAGCTGCGGAATTCGCCGTTTACGTTCTCAATAATCACAAGCGGGTAATGGCACAACGCGAGGTGGTGCGAGTGCTGACAGGCCACGCGAAAGGAAACCTCGGGAGATACATCGAAACGCAGAGGCTCCAACCCTTTATAAATCCCGAGGAGATTAATCGCCAGACCATAGAATTCAAGGTTGCTGGCACTGCCATGAAAGGGACAGGATATGAGGCCACTTTGCTTCTGGATATATGCGATGCCTATTTACGCGCGAGAGAGGCTGATGCCTTAGCAACAAATCAGATGGACATCGCAAAGCAAGCGGAAATAATCACGAGGGCTTGCGCGAAGGTTGGTATCACAGCCCTGATTGACGAAGCCACAGGCTACGGGCAGTTCAAGCGAAAACAGGAATATCAGCTAAAACTACAGGCGTTTATCGCAGACGATTTACAGGAATGGGCGAGGATGTTCCCGCAAGAATTTTGGTTTGAGTTGGCACGTCTTGAAGGAATTCACTATTCGCCGCGCAGCCGTCCGTTACGGTGGGGAAAATACATCATGGCGTTTGTTTATGACACGGTAGATAAGGACATCGGTAAAAAATTACGCACAATTAATCCTGATCCTCACTACAAGCAAAATCACCACCAGTGGCTTAAGGAATTTGGGCGGCAGAAGGTAAACGATCATTTGCAGCGCGTGATCGCCGTCATGAAGTTGTGTGACAACATGGATGATTTCCGAAAGAAGTTTGCGCGAGTCTTTCAGAATAGCCCACTACAAACCGAGTTCACGTGGGGGAATGGCGCGTGAGCCATTGGCGGCCTTCACTTGCTAGGCCGCCACCAAGAGCAACGCACATTTAGGACACCACCGAATGGGACGCTGGGACCTGCCAGGGCCAAGTTTTTCCATCTAGGGCGTTTAGATTGCGACATAGTTCTCGAAAGCGTCCAGATTGCCAGTCGCTCTAAAGGACAATTTTCGGTATCAGGGAAAAGCAATTCCCTGATATGCCCCTGTTAATTCCCTGTTCCGTTTGAGACGGAAATCGGCGCTCAAAACCAGAAGTGCTCCAGAATTAAGCGCTTACGGCTTCAATCAACCGAATCAGGCTGCAAAGATTCGCGAAATTCCCTGTTTTTTTCCCTGTTACCAGGGAATCTGGAACCGGAGAAGGGTTCGCACGAGCCTGCCTCCACCGCCATCCAGTCTGAAGTCTTCTCTCTGTTCCCCAAGTTGTGGCGAAATTCTGCAAATTCCGCCCAAATGAGGGGGAATGAAGCGCGCCTGTGGCGCTGTTCTCCTCTCTCATCCTCGAGAAACTTAAAATTGATCGCGATTTTCTCCCTACGCAAATGCGAGGTGCCCTTACGAAAGACGAACCGCACAACACACTGAGTCAATTGCTGCACGATTTCAAGGAATTGCTGGCCGCGAAAGGCCTCAACCGGTGTGGGAGAGCATGACCCCTGGGAGAATTGGACCGATACTGAATGCGGTCGCTCGATGGAAGCGCTGTGCTTTGCAATCCCCGATTGGACGATTGCATTCAGAGCCGGTCGGGTATATGTTACCAGCCAGCCTTGAGAGGGGATCGGACCGTTTGATTCGAGGCTTTTCATCATGCCAGAGACCTTCGCGCAATTTTTGGAAAAATGGCTTAGACACTCAACTGTGCAGGGGTTGAATAACCCCCTTGTGAAGATGCCAGCGAAGAGATTTTGTCTTTTGGAGCCGGTCAAGTTCGACTCCGTTAGGAACGGCGGCACTTTAACTATTGGCACGATGAGTGACCCCATCAGCCGAAATCTCTATAAGAATTACCAAACCCACCCAGGCAATCGAGGTCACATTCAATAACACGTCGGCAGCCATGCACGGTGAATTCCGACACGCAAAGCATGAGACGGTGCCACCGGGCGCAACCATCCGCACGATCGCTGTCACCACACGGGGACGCACGGCGAAAAGCGCCACTAGCTTAGCTTTAACGGGTAACTAGTGAGTTTGCTGGGTGGGGCGAGCGGCGGAAATCTTGATGTATTTCCAACTCCGGAATTGCCCATGCTTGTATCCTGGGGGTGGACACCTCGAGCAGACTGAAACCTTCTTTTGTCGGGCGGTGAACAGACAGCACATCGGCTCGAATCCCTTATGAACATACTCGACGTCATTGTCGGTAAGCCAATTAAGACCAGTGACGAACGCGCTGAGCAGATCGGTTCCGCCCAAGGCATCCCGATCTTTGGTCTCGATGCCCTTAGCTCGGCCGCTTACGGCCCGGAGGCGGCCCTTAGCCTGCTAATTCCTCTTGGCCTTCTCGGCGTTCGGTACCTCATTCCGATCAGCGCCGCCATCATCACGCTGCTTGTGATCGTGTACTTCTCCTATCGCCAAACCATCGCGGCATATCCCTCTGGTGGCGGCTCGTATACCGTAGCGCGCTTCAACCTTGGGGCACGTGCAAGCCTGCTCGCCGCGGCTGCGCTGCTCGCCGATTATATCCTTACGGCCGCCGTGGGGATTTCCGCGGGAGTCGGTGCCCTGGTCTCCGCCGTTCCCTCGTTGCTACCGCACACGGTGGCTCTCTGCGTGGGCATTCTGATCGTTATCACCCTTCTCAATCTTCGCGGAGTTCGCGATGCTGGCATTGCCTTCGCGGTCCCCACCTATCTCTTTGTCGGCACACTGCTCATAACCGTGGCCGGAGGCGTTCTGCGAGTTGTCCTCAGCGGCGGCCATCCAACACCGGCAAGTCCCCTTCCGCCTCTGCCTCCCATGACGGAAACGGTCAGTTATTGGCTGCTGCTGAAGGCTTTCGCCAACGGTTGCACGGCCTTGACTGGGGTGGAGGCAGTCAGCAACGGGGTGAAGGCCTTCCGCGAGCCCGCGGTAAAAAATGCTCAGCGCACGCTCACCGTGATTATTGTTCTCTTGGCGGTGCTCCTAGCGGGGATTTCCTACTTGGTGAAGGTTTACGGCATCGCTGCAACTGATCCGGGCCAGCCTGGCTACCAGAGCGTTCTCTCCATGCTTATCGCCGCCGTGTTCGGCAAAGGCTTGTTCTACTACATCACCATCGGCTCGATTCTTATCGTTCTCTCGCTCTCCGCAAACACGGCATTCGCCGATTTCCCGCGTCTCTGCCGCGCCATCGCACAAAATAATTACCTCCCGCGCATCTTCGGATACCGCGGGCGCCGGCTCGTCTATACCTACGGCATTGTCGTCCTGTCGGTGCTCTGTGGAAGTCTTCTCATCCTTTTCGGTGGCGTCACGGATCGGCTCATCCCCCTCTTTGCGGTGGGCGCTTTTCTAGCTTTCACGCTCTCCCAATCCGGCATGGTCATGCACTGGCGGAAACGTCGCGGTCCGCATTGGTTGAAGAGTGCACTGGTCAATGGTCTGGGGGCGCTCGTCACCGGCATCACCGTCATTGTTGTGCTTTTTGCGAAATTCGTTGAAGGAGCCTGGATTACGCTGCTTTTCATTCCGTTGACTATTGTCTTCTTCACCGCCGTTCGCCGCCACTACCACTCCGTAAAGATGCGAACCACCTGCAAGGTTCCCATCCATCCGGAAAGTCTCAGCGAGCCCCCCATCGCCGTCATTCCTATCGACCGATGGAGCAAAATCACTCGTCAGGGGATAGAATTTGCAGCTCGGCTTTCACCGGAAGTGATCGCCTTACACGTCGAGCTCACCGACCACTCCGAATTGCTTCAGGAAAACTGGGAGCGCTATGTTGCTCAACCCTTTCGCGCGGACGGCAAGGAGCCGCCCCAGCTTCATATCCTCCCTTCACCCTACCGCTTCGTCATTATTCCGATCGTTCAGTTCATTCTGGAGCTTTCGAAACAGAATCCAGCGCGCAGCATCATCGTGGTCATACCCAAGCTCGTGGAAGATAACTGGTATGAATACTTTTTCCACAACCAGCGTGGTCGGCTTCTGGAATGGCTACTGCTGGTCCGTGGCAATGAGCGCGTCTTTGCCGTGAGTGCGCCCTGGTATGTCCGGGAGGGACCCTGATTACATCTTGAATTAAGGGCTGGTAATTAAAGTTTCTGACGGACGTTTTTCCAATTCCACGCGCGGTCGCTTCCCGAACCGATCACTGCCTTCTCCCGGCGGCACACCGTACTTCGCCAGCGCCGCATGGACACGAATTTTCAACCGCGTTCATTCCGCCCCCAACGCCAATCGGGTGCGCGTCAGCTCGCGCAAATCGCGCAACGGCGCTGAGAAATGGATTACGGAAGCGCCGCTATCTCATTGATTTTGAACGCGGCCGGAATTTTGGCGAGGCACAGGGGCCGACGGCGGGCTGGGCCTATCGGGTGAGTGTGATCGACTGCTGCAGCGGGAAATCGTGGGCTGGAATCTGTCGCATCGTTGCCGGACCGAGGAGGCGGTGGAACAGGCGGTACTTACACTGCTGCCCTCGGGCAGCCGTGCCGCGCACTTGACGCTGACCACCGACAACGGCACGCAATTCACTTCGGCAAGGTTCATCGAAACACTGCATCGGCTGGGCATCACGCATCGGCGCACCGCGTATCATCACCCGGAAGGCAACAGCTACATCGAGCGCTTCCATCGCAGCTTAAAGGAAGAGGAAGTCTGGACGGCGGAATATCGCAGCGTGGACGAAGCGCGGGCCTCGATCGCTCGCTGGATCGAGCAGTACAATCACGACCGGCCTCATCGCGGAGTCGGAAATCGCACTCCCCGCAAGGCCTTCTTAGCCTTTGCAGTCGTACTAAAAAACGAGGCCCTGACTGTCTAAATTAGATGGGTGCACTACAGCTTCCTGCTCTTGAGTCTGGGCGTCGTGAGGAATTAGGAACAGCCTAGCACCGTTTTTCAAACCCACAAAATGCGGTGTCGTAGCCTCATTTGAACAGTTCCACGGTCGCGAACGGCTCCGCCGACCATGGCCGGAAGCGATTGATCGTGAACCTGGTTGGCTTTCCAGGAATCACTTCCACGTGCAGGTAGTTGTAATCCTCCTTGGGAGACTCGCCATTCCAGTACTGATCGAGAGGGTAACCGTCGGGAACTTTGACATGGGTTCTGCCGGGAAGAATTGGATCTTGTTCCGCGCCACCACCACCGAGCACCAGATACTTCACACCGTCCACGTCGAAGGCCTCAGTCGTATGCACATGTCCATTGAAAACCACGATGTCCAGGTCCTTGGCATACGCGGCAATCGTCTTGTGAGGATTCTGATCCTCCGGGATGGGGCCAAAGCCAGCGCGGCAATAGGCCGGAGCGTGAAAGGAAATGAACACCTTCTTGGTTCCGTTAGCCTTGGCTTCATCCAGCCACGCTTGCAGTTGCTTCATCTGTTCTTCGTACGCGGGCCGAGTGGCGCCCCAGGCAGTGGGATCCTGTGAGTCGTACTTGCCGGTCCACAAGAAAATGAAGCGAACGCCTTCGAAATCAAACTTGTAGATCAGTTGCTTGTCGGAAACCCCGAACTTCTTCAGATACGGGAACGCCGTCAGGAGGCCCTCCACTTCGGTATCCTCCCAAACTTCATGATTGCCGACGGCGGGGAAAACTCGCCCATCCAAACCAGCGGCCCGCATTTTCTCGTCGGGGGGCGGCAGCTGCCTTAATACGTTTTCATTCACCAGCTTCCAATACGGATTTTCGGAGGGCTTGTCGCCCTGCTTGCCCCACCAAACCAAGTCGCCAGTGTTGAGAAGAAATTTGGCGTTTCCGGTCTTGATGTCCCTTACCACCTCGCGGGCAACCCAATCGCCGCCTGGCAACCGGAACATCGTGCGGCTAACGCCTGGAAGAAGCTTCGTGTCCTCTACGGAGGCCTCGGTAACCCAACCTTTGTCCAGCCTTAGCGTGGCCACTTCACTGGCCGTCGCGAACGGCATGACCACCTGCACGAGCTCTTTGGTCGACGGATCGTAGATCAGTTTGACATACTTCTGGACCACCTCATCCGCGACTTTTTCCGGAAGGACGAATTCGAATATGTTCAGCATGAGTCCGCGAGCTTGCGCTTCCTGGTCTTGTTTGTAGGGCAGGTACATCATCGAGCGCGAGTCGCCGTAAACATCGAAGGAAAATCCGGAATCGGCGGGGTGTGACTTCGCCTGCGCGGTCGCGGTGGGGTTATGGAGCACCAGCACGACAGCTAGTGCGAATAATATCGAACAGGCTTTTAATTTCATTCGCTCGTTCATTGCATTTCTCCTCGTGAACTATGTTGGGTGGGCGGCCTTTGCGAATGCCCAGCTAATGTTATTTAGTCTATTCGCCTTCGCGTAAGTTGTTGACGCGATGTCGCTGCTTGAGAGATTCCAGCACCTCGTCGATGGCCAAGCCAATCAGCCCGCTTTGATCGCCCGGACCTCTGAAGCGCGCTCATCGACTGGGATCATGGGTAATTCGCCGTGGGTCTTGGCCGGCAGGTTGCGGATGTGATCCATGATTGCCTGCCATTCCTTTATTTCCCGGACAGAGCCATTCTCGGTCATCGTGTCGACACTACTCTTATCCACGGTGCCAGGTGGGGGAAGCAGGTCGGGCGTGTCGCCGCGAGGGTCGTTGAGCAGCTCAGTCTTCTCTTTCAGGGGTTGACTCTCCTTGTTCTTCGGAACAAGTGCCAGTTTACCTTGTGTGAATGTTGGGATTGCCACCACTATCTTGCCGAAATACATCGGGCACGTGAGGCTATACAACCGCTCATCCTTCCCGGTGATGTCGATCGCGCGGTAGTCGTGATCGAGGTCTCCCATCTCGATGGCAGTCACGGCGTCAAACGCGGGGCGCGAAGTATTGTAGTGAAACCTCATCCCCGAAGTGCGGGGGAAAGATTCGCCGGGATGAGCCGGAACGTCCACCAGCAAGAATTCGAGGAGATTCTTCAGTTCCTTGCCCGTAAAATAAGCCGTCACGAGCGCGCTCCCGGCTGTCGCATCCGCAACGCCGGCTCCGAGAGGTGCCACCGCAAACACGTCATAGACGCCTGACTTCCCTCGTGTAAAGCCGGTGCGCATCATCCCGTTGGCGGTACAACTGATGTCCGCTTTCGTGGCGTTTCTGAAGGCGTCTGTGACAAGGTTGGCGAGGGGAGTGCCCGCGGCGATGTCGGTAAACGTGTTAGGAATGTCCTGTGGGACCACCGCCAGCGGCTGATCGATGCTGTATCCGCGCGACGCGAACACCACCTTGGTAACGGTCTTCTTGAACTCGTCGATCTCGGCGGCGATGGCCCGGTCGCCGGCTATGGTGTCGTCGATCGGATAGAGCCGGTACGACTCGACCTGGAGCTTTGCACCATCCAGTGTGACCACCAGTTCGCCAAGATTTTCTCCATACTTCCCGGCCTGCACCACTGGCGTGCGGCCTTTGACGATGATGGCCTCCTGCAGCGCAGTGTGGCTGTGGCCGCCAATAACTATGTCGATGCCCGGCACAGCCTCGGCCACGCGCAGGTCATCGCCGTCGGTGTATCGCCCGTCCTTCCCCTTCACCACGCCGCCGAGGCTGAGACAGATGACCACATCCGCCTTCTCCTCCTCGCGGAGAACCTTCACCATCTCCTTGGCGGTCTCGATGGCGTCGGAGAAAGAAGCAGCACCGCCGGTGGTGTAGACGGCGGCCTCTTTGCCGAGCAACCCGAAGATGCCGAAGCGGATGCCGCCGCGCTCGATCATGAGGTTTCGGCGGACCACTCCATCCTTCGCTAGGCGTTGGAGATCCGCCAGCGGCGCATCTTTTGCCGCAAAGTTCGTATTCGAGGCAACCACCGGCAGAACCCGACCGGCTTGGGCGGCCACGCCAATGGATTGACCCAGGCCGTCAGGCCCGAGGTCGAACTCATGGTTGCCGAAGGTGGTGGCATCATAACCCATCCGGGACAGGAGTTGCAGTTCGGCGCCAGTTTCGCGAATGGCCGCGCCGAACGCGGTCCCCATGCTGTAGTCGCCAGCGTCCAAAATCAGCACCGCGCCGAGACCCTGGCGTGCTTTTTTTCTCTGGCTAATCAACGCAGCCAGACGTGCGTAACCACCCAGGGTCTTGTCGTCCCCAGTGCTGAACGGCGTGTAGTTCATGGCCGGACCCAGCCCAATGAAGTTCGAGTGGAGGTCGTTGGTATGGAGGATGGTGAAGGTCGTCTTTCCTGCCGCTGCCGCGCCTAAGTCCCCACATAAAAGGATCGTGGCACCGGCCACCACTGAGCGAGCCAAGAATTCGCGACGAGAAGGCATTTCGTGTCCTGCGAGATCTTTTTGACGCGTGGTTTTCATTGTTGTGCCGTTTCAGTTGGGGTTGGCTGCCCCATTGGGCGCGGATTGAAGTACTTCGACAAGAGGCTTACCGACAGAGCCCGAAGGATAAGTGATGCCTAAGATCGCAGAGAGGGTAGGAGCAACGTCCACTGTTTCTATTTCACGGAAGACTCGCTGAGGGACCATTCCAGGACCAACGAAGATGACCGGAACGAACTGGTCGTAGCGCCACGGCGAGCCGTGAACCGAGGCAACCGTTAGGCCGTCAAAATCATTAATGAACCAGCCGGGCTTGAATACTACATAGATGTCGCCCGATCGCTTCGAATTGTAGTTGCGCAGAATTGCCCGATTCAAGGGCGTATCTGGCAAAGAGCCTTCGGCGAGAGCGCTGCTCGGCAAGGCCAACCAGACGCCATCTATCTTTTCCAGTTCAACCGCGACGGCCCGCTCTACTTCCGCCTGATTCAGCCCTCTCTCGCGGAGTGCATCGTGATTCAGATACACGTAGGGCTGGAAGTAGGACTGGATCAGTTCCTTGTCGATCCCAAACCTTTTCTTCAAGGACTCGATTGCAGGCTGTTTTTCAAGCGTCTTCGGGTCCAGAGCATCGGGTTTGAAGTATTTGGCGTCAATGCCGAACTCGTTCAGGTAGCCCGGTATTTCCGCCGCGCCGTGATCGGCGGACACTACGATCACCGTATTGGCCAGTCCAACTTTTTGATCGATGAATCTAAATAGCTCGGCGAGCGTCCGATCCAGCCGCAGCAGATTGTCCTCGCTCTCCAGACTGGATGGACCGAACAAATGCCCGACATAATCGGTCGAGGAGAAACTAATGGACAGGTAATCCGTGTTCCCACTCTGTCCCAATTTCTCGCCGTCGATCAAGGCTTCCGCAAACGACAGTGTAAGATCATCGCCCACCGGACTTACGGTCAGCAGGGTTGTGAAATACTTGCTGTCGGATTTTCCAAACGGATGCGGGAAGACGCGTCCGTAGCCCGGGAAGTTCGTTTCGTATGGCATGTCGTCGCGGTCGCCGAAGAGATACGTGGACCGATCATGCAGCAGCTCCCATGATTTTCCGGCGTAGCTAAACGCAATGCGCTTGGTATTCCAATTCTTTGCCCACAACGGATAGTCTTTGTAGTAGTAAGTGCTGGTAACAAACTCTCCAGTTGCCTTAGAGAACCAGAATGCCTTTCCTGCGTGGCCCGCCATCGGGACTGCGCCGCGGTCTTTGACGGAGATGGCGAAGATTTTCGACTTGCCGGCATTGGACAGCGCCAATTCATCGCTAAATGTGGAAACCAGAATCGGCGCAGGGGAGCGGCCATCGCTCGTGGCCAAACGCTGTGTAGGATCGATTTCGGCTTCCTTATCAACGCCCGCGCCCTTGGTGAGCAAGGGATATCGCGGATCTTGAATGTTGTAGGTGAGTTTTCCCGTTTCGCGATCCAGCCAGACATTGGCGACCATGCCGTGCGTGCTCGGATCCGCCCCCGTGGCGAGAGTGGTGTGTCCGACGATTGTCTCGGTATTAGCGTGGCGGTGGAAGGCATCCTCATACACGACGCCCCGCTCGTAGAGATACCGGAAACCACCCTCCCCAAACTCGGAATAATAGCGGTGTGGCAAATCACCACGGAGTTGATCCACGGTGATTTGCAACACGAGGCGAGGCTTCTTTTTCTCTTGCGCGGATGAAGGCATCGCGCTGCAAAGAATCAGCGCGATCGTCGCTAGGAGCGAGGCAAATTGCAGCGCGGCCAGTTTTTTCATCGGCACTTTTTCCATTCGCGTGCAAAGTTTTTCCTCACGACGCGCGTATCAGTCGGTTTGCGCCTTCATTTGGTCTAGCACCTGTTGAATGTTGAAGGATGCGGATTTCTGCCGTTGCGGGAACTCCTTGAAGGTCTGAAGGAATTGTCCCACGATAGCCTGCGAGGGAATCATGATCCAGAGCTTATCGGCATACCAGCGGTCGTACATCTTTGAATCGGGCGTCACTTCGAACGGGTCCTGCCGGAGGTTTACAATTAGGGGCACGGTACGTGGTTTCGCAACGTCGGCCCACCAGGAGTCCTTCGTAGCAAAGGTGACTTTCCAATCGCCGTATCGAAACGCATTGAGGCTGCCGGAATCGTCAAAGTAGAAAATCTCCTTGCGTTGGCCGGGTCCTTTGCCGGAGAGAACGTCGGTCATGTCATACCCGTCGAGATGCACCTTGAACGTCCTGTCAACGCCCTTATACCCTGTGAGGAGTTGCTGCTTCACATCCGGCACACCGGCCGCGGCAAGGAAAGTAGGCGTCCAGTCCTCGTGCGAAGCGATGTCGTTGATGATCGTGTTTGGCTTGATCACGCCAGGCCAGCGCGCTACGCAAGGCACGCGGAATCCACCCTCCCAAGTGGTGCCCTTTTCTCCACGGAAAGGCTCGGTACCGCCGTCCGGCCAGGTGAACTTTTCGGCGCCGTTGTCCGAGGTCAATACAACAATGGTGTTGTCCGCGATGCCCAGGTCATCGAGCTTCTTCAAAAGCTGGCCCACGACCCAATCGAGTTCCATCATCCCGTCCGCGTATAGACCATAACCGCTCTTGTTTTCCCACTCCGGACTGAGCCGGGTCCAGACGTGCATGCGCGTATTGTTGTGCCAGAGAAAGAATGGCTTTCCGCTTTTTACGGATTTGTCCATGAAATCGAGAGAGGCTTGGAGCAGCTCTTCTTCCGCAGTCTCCATGCGCTTGCGCGTGAGCGGACCTGTATCTTCGCACTTCTGTTTGCCCCAGGCGCCGAAACGCGGGTCGGCGGGTGCCGGGTTATCAGAAGTCAAAGCCACGCAACGGAGCACCCCGCGAGGGCCAAATTTCTCCATGAAGGCGGGATCCTTAGGATAGTCCGGGTCTTCCGGCTCTTCCTCGGCGTTTAGATGATAGAGGTTTCCGTCAAAAACATCGAAGCCGTGGACGGTGGGAAGAAATTCGTTTCGGTCGCCAAGGTGGTTCTTTCCAATTTGGGCGGTGGCGTATCCGAGCGGCTTGAGAAGGTCGGCGATTGTGGGGTCTTCCTTCTGCAATCCGAGTGGCGAACCGGGCAGCCCGACAGTCAAGAGACCGGTACGGAAGGGATGCTGCCCGGTAATAAACGCAGCGCGCCCCGCCGTGCAGCTCTGCTGGGCATAGTAATCAGTGAAGAGGGCGCCCTCATTGGCGATGCGGTCAATGTTTGGCGTCCGTCCCCCCATCATGCCACGATGGTAGGCACTGATATTCCAAACGCCGACGTCATCGGTCATGATGACGAGAATGTTGGGTTTTTTTTGCTGGGCGGACAGGGGCAGAGCGGCCAGCGCCATGACATTTGCGAGCGCGATTAGCACGGCTACGCGAAACATGCTTTTTAGTCCGATCAAGTTTTGCTCTCCTCTCAGATGTGATTTAAACCAAGATTGCCCTTTTTGCATCCCGACGTCGGGATTATACACTCACCGGACCGTTGAGTGAGGAGGCCCTGGGCTGGAGATGATACAAAATCGTGCTAAGCATCACCATACCGAGCTTGCCTCGAAAAACTCCCTCTGAGAACTTGCGTCCATCATCGCAAGCTATTACGGAGAGCCTTAGCCTGCGGATCGTCAGGGACCAAATGAACCAACTGGTCGGCATATTCCGTGGCCAATCTTATATTTCCTTTCTCCCGCTCGAAGGAGATCAATGCAAAAAGAACCTCCCGATCAGCCGGTCGCCTCCCATGGGCAAGTGCCAAGACGGATATCGCCTGATCAGCATGTCCACTGGAATTTAGCGCAATGGCATAGACGTAATTGTAACGGATGTTGGCCGGTTGCAACGCCACCGCTTTGGCCAGAAAGGTGAGGGCTTGCTGATATTGCTTCTCCCTGATTTTGAGGAGGCCGAGAGCATAAATGGGCTCTGCCGCAGTTGGAGCAACCGCAATGGCCTTCTCGAGCCATTTCTGGCCTTCATCGTCACGCTGCTGGGTCCGGTAGAGATCGGCAAGGTTGAGCATGGCAGGAACAAAATTTGGATCCAACCGGAGGGCAGTCTGCAATTCACGTTCCGCGTCGTCTGTGCGGCCCATCTGGGCATATAGTAGCGACAAATTCAAATGATTTTCGGGTCGTTCGGCTGAGGCGTTCTCCGATGCGATCAACTCCACAACCGCCCGATCCAGAGCAATCTTCTGTGCCGCTTCCAAAAGATCGGGCGGAGTTCCCGCGAGCAATCGCGCCGCCTCGATACGCACAGACCGTATAGCATCTGTGAGAAGCGGCGCCGCCAAGAGGACACGCTCCTGCGGAGAAAGGGGTTCCAACGCCCCCAACGCCGCACCGCGCACCAATGCATCTTCATCGGCAAGCCCTTTTTTCACAACAGGAAGGGAAGCGGGAGTCAGATACTGCGGCAGCAAAGTCAGCGCCGTGGCTCGCGCAATGGAAGGCTGCGATGAATCCGCGATTAATGCCGACAACTCGTTTTCCGCCGTCACCAAACCGCTGCGGCCCGCATAAAGCGCTCCGACAAATCGCGCCTCTCGCCGGCGATTCGGACCATACCATTTCGCCACCGCATCGGCCGCCCAGTTCGGGGATTTGTCCTTGTGGCACTCGTTGCAGGCGTTCGGAGTTCGGTAGGCAATCGAAAAATCAGGGCGGGGCACTCGAAAGCTGTGATCGCGCCGTACGTCCACGACCATGTACGTCCGAGTCGGCATGTGGCAATTCACGCACAGGGCGCCCGGAGTTCCGTCCCGGTGGTGGTGATGTTCCGTGGTGTCAAATCTTGATAGGAGGTGGCATTGGCCGCACACGGAGTTATTGCTCACGGTTGGCAACTCAGGGCTATGCGGATCATGGCAATCGGTGCAGGTTACTCCTTCATGATACATCTTGCTTTGAATGAAAGAGCCGTATTCATAATCTTCTTCCAGGATTTGACCATCGGGATAATAGACACCTTCCTCTAAAAGGTTCGGCACATATGCGTCGAGGAACCTTTGCCCCGGCACGTAATCGCTGGTGATGGGGCGGCGACGCGAGTGACATGGGGCACACGTCTCAAGTTCATTGTGCGACCGGGCCGGCCCGTTCCAATGCATCGTGTCATCGTCTGGTTTATTGAGTTCCCAGTTTCCCGTGGAATGCTTCAGATCGACCACTAGCCCTGTTTCGCTGTACCTCACATTCATGGGCCCCTTTACATACGAGTGTGCCCAATCCACGTGCTTTGACCCCGGTCCGTGACAGGATTCGCACGAAACATTTATTTCCGACCATGTGGTTCGATAACTATCCGATGCCAGATCGTAGTGCGCACTCAAGTTGGTGGAATGACAATCGGCGCACATGTAATTCCAAGTCTGGTTTCTACCCGTCCAGTGTAGCGGGTCGGTATGCGGCATCGTCTGTTTGGGATAAAGGTGGAACCATCGCTGGCCACCCTGCTCTCTAGCTCGGGAATCCCATGCGATACCAAGACTCTGGAGCCGGCCGCCGGGAAACGGCACAAGGTATTGTTGCAGCGGGAATACCCCAAAGGTGTAGGGGAGTTTAAAATCCCGCAATTGACCATCCGCCGCGTCGGTATGAACGTAAAATGCGCCGTTCTTTTTATAGAACGTGGAAGTTACGCCATCCTTGGTGAAGCGGGCGTCGTTGAAATCGCCGAAGACCGTCTTCTCACTGGCTGGCTGCATTGCGAGGGCGTGATGGGAATCACTCCATTTTTTCGCCTCCTCGGAATGGCACCCAGCACACGTCATTTCGCCGACATAAGCGGGCGATGAAGCGCTCGGCGCTTTGTGTTCGGCGGGAAAATATCCCCCGCCCCTACGCCACAGAAATAAGCCCAACGCAATTGCCGCAACCATGCCAGCGAATAGCGTTAGTCGCAAACGAGGCCATTTGGGCTTGGCTTTACCTGTCATCGCTCTTTCGGTCTAATGATTCGCATAGTCATTGCGCTAATCGAGCTCAGCAAGTATAGCATCGCGGATTTTCTGTCGAATAGCCTCCGATCAGATATGAGCAGCGCCCAAAATTGTTGCCTCCAAGCCGTGCAGAATTTTGGCATAGAGGGGCATTTCAAGCACGTTATCACCACCATCCAATGGACAATAGACTTCCCCTATCTGTTCAGAGCGAGGGAAGCCCACACATTATGGAAGACGATCAACTCGCAGGCGGATCACCCACTATTTAGACCCTGCCGGTGAAATCAGATTTCGCCATCTCTCCCGTTCGAAAAAAAAGATCCCAGAAGTTATCCTCCCCTATCACCCGCCGCAATTCTCTAAATCCAAAGAGCGGAATGAAAGTGGAAAATATAATAACGTTGCGGCAAAGTAAGTCATCAATGCGAATCGCCTGCCAAGCCCGAGATACAGTATCCCCGTGAACGAGGAGTTTGACTCCCTCCTCGACAACATGAAAGGCGAACACAAGCAGGCTAAACAGAAATGCTTTGTTGAGAGCTGACAAAATCAACGGCTTAGCTTCCTGTCTTTTGCCAAGGTGAGCATATTCGCCTATGAGAATGACCTTGGCAATCACAAGAGCATTGATAAGCGCGGCGCCGTAAATAAAATACGAAACATGGAATTTGTCGAGAAGAAGCATGCTGTAGGTCGCAATCGCGCAAAAGAAAAAAGCCAAGTATAGAAAGATGCCGGCCAATTCCTCGAATTCATGGACGACTTTTTTTCTGACCTCAGCCTTTTTGGACCTTAGGGCATTCAATTTTTCTTCTCCTTTTCACACGGCCCGTGCTCTTCGGTCCCTAAATCTACTGGCACATCTGCGTGCCAAGTGTGTCTCCATTGCTTACTTGCCGAGGTGTGCGACAGCAGCGCGAAGTGGGCCGCTGGAGATCTGAATCAGTCCTCCATATGGAGTGTACATTTCCAGGATCAAGAGAATCGCGCCGGAAACCGACAGCGCGGCTATGAAGAAACTGGCTATCACGGTAGCGTTGCGAGGGGCGTAGAGGCCGAAACTGGTAAAAAGCGACGTGATCCAGAACACGAGTACGATGAGCAGAGGCATGGACACCGGGGTCGCTGCTTGCTCATACATCAGCCAGCGCGTTTGTCCTAAACTTATGGCCATGGTCAATGCCTGGGCCTGGAGGGATCGCTGTGAATCATTCTCCGGCGAGAGACCCTGTATTTTGTCGAGGAGAGTTTCGTTGCCGGAGGGGGAAACCTCAGTCCGGGAAAATCTTGCTCTTTCTTTGGGCCACAGGGAATCGAGAACGTGGACCGCGGAACTCCGGATTGCGTCGCGCGCTTCCTTTGTCTGCGGCCCATAATGGGCTAATATCCGGTCCAATACAACGATACTGGCGGACATTTGTGTCAGCTCGGTGCTTTGCGCGTCGTACGCGCTTTTCGCCGAAGCGACCAGCAAACCAAGAACAAGAGCCGCCATAGTGGCGACTAATCCCATCGCCACCCGCACAGCATCTTTCGAATGATCATTTAAATGGGGCTCCGGCAAAGTGGCGCGTAGAAAAGTTCCCAATATCGCTCCGCCGAACATACAGAGGAAGATAATCGAACTGATTGCCATGAAATTCATGATGGCCAATTTCCATTAGAGGAAGAGGAGACGCACCAATGACACAGTTCACAGCATGGCCGCGACCACCTTCCCCAGAATGGCTATTGCGTAAGAGTTACCGGGGGGCCACTGACTCGCTTCGCTGTGAGGTCAACGGTCACTTCTACTCTGTCGGCAATCTTAATGAAGGGAATACCGCTGTTCATCCCGTAGTCCTTACGGTCAAAGGCCATGGTCCCTTTAATCGTGCCTGAACCTGTCCCCGCGCCGGTAACCGCCAGTGTAAGGGTCTCCGGTTTAGTAACTCCACGTATGGTAAAGTCGCCCTGCACGTCAAAGGTGGTAGGACCGCTCTGTACAATCTTTTTCGAAAGAAACCTGATAACTGGATTGTTTTTGACATCGAAAAAATCTTTGCCTTTCAGCTTTCCATCCTTCATGCCACTTCCGGTATCCACACTGGCTGCCTGAATCTCAATGTCTAATACGCCCGTTGAAACATCGGGCGACGTGAACGTAAGAGTGGCGTTCCACTTATCGAAAGTCCCGTCGATTGCCACTGATGCCTTCACATTAAATTTGACCGTGCTTGCGACCGGCGTGATCACGAACACAGGAGCCTGCGCGCGGGTCATTAATGGGAATCCCGCCAACGCCAAGAGGCATAGGATGGCCGTCCTCGCCATTCTTGCAAAAATTCGTTCGTCAGTTGCACCCTTTGTACACATGGCCACCTTTTCTCGCGCAGGCGCTGGCCAAGCCGGGCTGGCATAGGTTCGCTCCGCGGAATCAATTTCCTGTCCATGCATTGCGTTCATGGTTGTTCTCCTCAGTCTTAAAGTTGTAGTATAATTAAAACGTCGACAAAAGCAAAATACAGCAGCTCCTGGCTCAACTGATCAGCTCTACCTGGCACACTGCGTAAGCCTCTTTGCTTGCTTCCATAAGCTCCTCCGTACGGTCGCGGATTCTAAACCGTAGGTGAGGGCGGCGACTAACAGCCGATCGAGGTTAGTACCCTCCTCCCATTTTCTGGTAGTTGGCATTGGTCGTGGTCACTACAAGCTGCTTGGCGCTAGCGTTAAGCACCGTCTGCTGCGCATAGTTTGTGCCATCGGGCAAGCTGGCCATCTGAACCTGCAATGTTACAGCGTCTTTCGTTTGACCCATGTAGGTGTTGATGTTCAGGGATGTGATCTTTTTAGCGGCGAGGTCGAAGGCGAGAGTCATTCGATCTCCAGGCAGGGCATAACCCATAAAAACCAGATTCACCGATCCTCCCGCGGGATTTATTGAGACTTTGCCCGCCTGATAGGCTCGTTCCATAGCTTGCGCGTCGGGTGGCACGTACAGGCTGAGGAGGCCCTTCACCTCATCCATATACTCCTGCATCTCCCCCTTTTTCTTTTCAATGACTCTCTGCTTCAGTCTGCCCCCGCTGGGTGGTTGCGGCGGTGGCCCGATTGGAGTCTTCTGTACCTGTCCGTCGGGACCGTATACGCACAGCTTTTGCGTGGGGGCCTTGGCATCACCCTTCAGCGTGAGTTGAGTTGTTTCGATCCATTGATACTGCCGCAGTCTCTGTTTGTTTTCGCCCACAGCCTGCTTGACAGCAGCTAGTTTTTGCAATAGCTCCATATTCTGTGCAGATGCAGCGAGGGTGGCTACAAGTACCATTGAGGCGATTATTGCCAGACGCCTGCCGAGTGGAACAGGTGCACCAATGATGGATTGCTTTTCATAATTTGTGGAAAGGCTATGATTCATTAACGTTCTCCTTGTATGCATTGAAACATAACACGCCGCTGAATTGTGCCCGGTGTCGGTATTGGCCATCCCATCTGGGGCGCGCGCTGAAACAACTATGGGATTAGCCCGCATTCAAATATTTTATTGACGATGGGGGCTGCTACTTTGTTTTGTCCTTGTTTCCTTATGGCATAAACAATTCTCACCCTAGGGCCCATCATCGCGAGATATTCCGGACGGATAGCACGGACCACACTGCCAATCCGGAATGAAGAACCACCGCGGGCCATAGACATATTCCACAAACCCCAGCGGCGTAACGGGCTGACAATAAAATCGTCACTACAGCAACATCATAGAAAAGCAAAGCAAAGACTATGCCAGCCGCAGCGCGGTCCTGGCTATTGTTGCGCGCTACCCAGCAAGCGATCCCCAGCGCGAGTAAAGCAGCGCCGGCGATACGAATAAGGGCGATACCGGAAGGCGAGCCGGTGGGCGACCCTAGTAGAAGGATGGCGCCCATCGCAGGAAACAGTGCTAAGCCTGAGCCTGCAAGCACTTCCACAATAGACTTGGCAGTCAACAGTGTTTTTATCGGAGCTTCGCCCGAAGCACGCACACCGATTTTGTCACGATGGACAGGTTGTCCCTGTTGCAGTCTCCTAAATAATATGTCTCCTCGTAGCATTTATGAGTCAATCCTCTGGGTGCCTAAAGGCTCGGAAGTAGGACCCATACAGGGTCGATGGAAGGCAACCGAGCGAACATTGGTTGGCTCGATCCCCCTTAGTCCTCCCATTTCGACATCTCTCAAACCCTAGCTTGGTAGTTCCGTTGTTCGATGAGCGAAAGGTGTAAGTTCTTGGCTTTGGGGCGGCTCTTGCGAGCCGCTCGCCATGAAGGTGATTCCTGGTAGTTACTGGGCCTTTGGCCGCCGCCTCAGCCAGGCCATTTTCTTTCCCATCTCCGCCGTAATTGAATCGAGGTTGAAGCTCGCGCCTCGCTGCATCGGCGGGTAATCGATGAAGGTTTAGATTTCCCTGGCCATTACCTGCTGCCAAGATTTCCAATTTGGCCATCCGCATTTCCGAGTGAATTTCCTGAGCTACTGCGAGTTGGCTAGAGCAGCTTTGGCCGCTGCTTCGACCTTCTCCTTCAGGTCTCCAACATTGAAAGACGCACCGGCCTGCATCGGCGGGTATTCGATGAGAGTTGGTATGTACTTCGCGATAATCTGCCCAGGGATTTGGAAGCGCCACATCTCGTGCTTGAAGGAATCCCAGTAGGCAATAGAACCACCCGAAAAGCCGCGGGTCGGCCAATTCATGCGCTCGAATGGGTCCTGGCGAAGGTTTGTCAATATCGGCATATTGGGAGTAATGACTGGGCCGATCCATCCCTCCGGCTGGTCTATGAACTGATACTTGTAGTTATCGTACCGAAGTGCGCCGAGCTTGGTCTGGGCAAAGTACCAGACCTCGTGGCGCTTGGAAGGCCCCTGGTTGGCGATCATGTCGGTCTGGTCATACCCGTCAAGATGGACCTTGTAGGTTCGGTCGCCCATTATTTTGCCCTTCAGCAGCTCGTCGGTGATGTTGGGGTTGCCGGCTGCGGCCACCAGGGTTGGAAACCAGTCAAGACCGGACATGATGCCATTTGAGACCGAGCCTGGTTTCACATGGTCGGGCCAACGAATTATTGCAGGGACCCGGAAAGAGCCTTCCGTGACCTCACCCTTGGCTCCAGCAAACGGTGTTGTGCCGCCGTCGGGCCAGGTATAGACCTCAGCACCATTGTCGGTAGTGAACACGACAATGGTATTGTCATCGAGACCGTTTTCCTTAAGCCAGTTGAGGACAACACCAATGTTGTCGTCCATCTGCTTGAGCGCGGCTTCTTCCAGCCCGAAATCGGACTGCGGATTGCGCATGGCGTCGTACTTAGGTGAGAGGTGGGTCAGCACGTGTGCCCGAGTTGGATTCATCCACACGAAGAACGGTTTACCGGCCTTCTTGGCATTATCCATGAACGCGATGGTGGACTCCGTGATGACCTCGTCGAAGGTTGTCATGTTGTACTTAATACCATCCACAGGGCCCGGCGGCAGTGGCCCCTCATCTTCGATCTTCTGCTTGCCCACAGGCCCCCAGCGCGGCTGGTCGGTCGGGTCATCGGTGTCGGTCGCCCAGCAATGAACCAGGTTTCGCGGCCCCACTGTATTCTTCCATTCGGGAGGATAAGTGTAATAGAAGGGGTCCTCCATCGCGTTCAAATGATAGAGGTATCCAAAGTACTCGTCGAAGCCGTGAACGCAGGGCAGCATGTGGTTCCGGTCGCCGAGGTGGTTCTTGCCGAACTGGCCGGTGGCATAGCCCAGTGTCTTCATTGCAGTGGCGATGGTGGGGGCAGCATCGGGGAACCCAAGTGGGGAGCCAGCCTGGCCGACGGTGGTGAGTCCGGTTCGGATCGGCAATTCGCCAGTAATGAAATTGGCGCGGCCTGCTGTGCAGCTTGCTTCAGCGTAGTAGTCAGTGAACCTCATGCCCTCAGACGCCAGTTTATCGAGGTTCGGTGTGGCATTGAGCATCATGCCTTGGTTGTAGGAGCCGAGGTTAAACCAACCAATGTCGTCTCCCATGATAACAATGATGTTCGGCTTCTTCTGCTGTGCTGATGCTCCCGGTACCGCTGCGATTCCGAGAACGGCAAGAATCAATGCAATAACCGGAACATACTTTCCGAAACCCTTCATGCACTTCCTCCTCAGTTTTACGCTCTCATTCCCCAATGGCAATCAACAGCGCAGCGGTTTCGATTGCTAGCGACTGCTTTGCTCCCGCTTGGATTGAAGCCCGCATGTTGAGAACGGATTTCGTCCCTGAATTATGGCTGCCCTGCAAGCGGGTCTTGGTACATTATTATGCATTTCAGACACCAATAACTTGGAAGCCTGTGTGTCTGCCATGTGCTGCAAATGAAAGGGGTTGTATAATTTTAAACAATAATGACACTATGCCAGGCACGGCATTTCGGAGGGGCTCCGAAATGCCGTGCCTGGCCGAATAGGCCTTCAATAAGCTGTCAATGCTTACCTCGCAAGAAAACCATTCCTCTGGGAAATAAATCTCAGTTGAAATTCGAGTAAATTCACAGCCCGACTGCTTTTTTTCCGATCAATACCCATGCAAGGACTGAATGAGATTTGTTAAATCTTGAGGATGAACGCGAATGACGCCCCGGCGGGGACTGTCAATGTCCGCTATGGCGAAGAACGCGATGGATAGCACAAGAGGTAGAACCAGCAAACGGCTGACTCTCGCTCCGGCCCAGTGCGAATCAAGACCGACCAACAGGTTTGAACAGAGGGCAATGGTTACCATCAGGAACCACGCCCCGGGTGGAATCCGGTTCCACCAGGCAGTTTGTGTGTATCCCTGCGAGTTCAGCACATCGTTCATACCTGAAACGGTCAGGGTAAGAACGGGTATTGGCTGCGAGGCAACCGGACTACGCACTGCCGACCAAAGCTCGGCCTGCAATTGCGCGGTAGCGGCATCGATATGCCGAAGTGCATTCTCGTCGCGAGTTTCATAAAACAAAACACGTTGATCGAGATACTTCGTCAGCAGTGCACGTACATTCATCCTATCCGCTGCTGGCAGAAAGTCCGCCCGGAGGTATTCCGTGCCGATCGCGTTGGCTTCAGCCTCTTCGTACTGTTTACGCAGATCGTATCGACTGATGGCCATAGAAAAGCTAAATCCGATGATAAGACCGAGCAACGTAAGTGTAGCGGACGTAATAAGATGCAGGTCCTGGTGTGCGTGTTCTGTTAGGTCGCCCTGCTTCTTGCGAAGAAAAAATCCCAGGCGCGCCGATAGCAACATGAGCAAGAAACAGAGAGCCGAAACGATAAGAGGATATTCTACTAAAGTCTCCATATGTTATGACCTAGTGTTCTACCTTTATTACTATCTAGACTATTAATTTGCACCCCGAAGTGGGTGTCGCCGGTTTCGGAACGCATGCCACCAGGCGGTGCATAAAAATCGAGGCGGCGGGCGGAACGAAGATCCTCACAAGTTGGTCCATGGTTGCGCAATAGACATCGAACGCGGGGTCCACTCTGGTACTGAATCCTTATATTGGGATATTTTCACGGAAATGGGTTTGCCGGATTTTAATTACTCAAATCAGATTGGGGGATAACTTCCGAGTTGCCGACTAACCAGGAGTTGGGAGTGTTTTTCGCATCATTATGCCTCGGCGATGCCGGGAATTTGCCAAGTCCGATCTAGGATCTCCTTTTCCGGCATATAGGTTCTGAGGATTAAAAGGAGCGGACACGTTTACTTCCGCCCGCCTCTATTGCGATGCGAGCCGTAAGACCGCCTACATTTTTTTCACGGGTGGCGGATTCCACCTGCCTGTCAGCGCATCGGGCTGCGGCGAGTAGAGTCGCATGGTCAGATTGAATGGCCCCTTCGGCGCGGGGAGCCAGTTAGCTTCCTTGTCCTTGCCAGGGCTGTCGCTCTGAAAATAGAGATCGAGCGAGCCGTCCGCATTGTACTTGAACGGCATCCAACTGCTCACGGCAAAGCGATTGAGGACGTTCGCGACCTGGAAACCTTCGGCATCGTAAAGAGTGATCGACCAAAATGCGTTCGCCGGTGGAGTGGCGCCCTTGTCGAAGTGAATCGTGTACTTGTTCGCGCCGTCGAGCGGATTACCGGCCTCGTCCGCGAGATTCAAGGGATAAATCGCATCCTCGGGCAGGTTTGCGCCAAGGCCCAATTGAGTAACCATGGCGCGCTTTAGATAATAATTACCGTAGACTCCCATCGTGTCCGTATTCATCGACCAGTAGTTCTCCACCCGGGCGATTGTGGGAACCTTCCATGCCATCAGCTTCTGGGCATCCTCAGGAACGCTTTCGAGTGCCTTCTTCACTGCGGGATCCTGCTTGTCGAGGTCGAAGCTCTTGCCGCGCTCGATGCCGATGCGTTTCATCTGCGCAATGATCGGCTCATCCGTGATGTGGGGTGGGTGCAGCTTCAAAAGCTCGGCCGCGTAGGCAAAGTACTTACCGGCTGGCATCGTGTCCACTTGTACCTTCGGCGGCGTTTTCATGTCGATGGTCGGGTCGATCTTCACCTCGACGGGTTTGGACGCTTTGCCCCAATCGGAGAGCGGCGTAACCTTGTAGCCCGCCTGAATCTTGTGTACCGCATCATAGTCCTGCGGCCCGTCTGTCTTGGTGCGCCCGATGATCCAGACATACGGGGTTGGAGCGTCAATGCGCGTGAAGTCGGCCGAGACCGTTCCATTCCATCCGGGCGGAGTGATGAGGAAATTACCCGCTTGCGTGCCCGTGGTGCGCCAGCCCGGCGATGCGAAAACGTCCGTCCACATGTCGAGCATAGGGAGGAGGTAGTACCGCCCGGCCGTGTCGGGCGCGGAAACAACTACTGGCCCTTTGGTGAGATCGAGCCACGCAATGGAATAGAGCGTGTCGAAGTTCGTGCGCACGATCCCCTTGAAATTGGCGGGCGGATATTCTTGAATGCTGACGAACATATTCATCGGACCTTTGCCGAACTCTTTGCCGGGTTCGATGTTCGTAAATTGCTTCCGCGTAATGTCCATCGTCACGAGCGAATAAAAATAGATGTAGGCATCGACGCCGATGGCGTGCGCTTGGTCCTCCGTCAAGACGGAAGCCGAACCGACCGTCAAGTTCTGGGCTTGGGCAGGCACGCCGGCCCCAAGCAAGAGGCCGAGGCAAATCGTCGCAACCCCAAGAGGGATGTTTTCAAAAGACAGTTTCATTTATTTTTCACCGGCCACCCGCGTCATTGTTAGGTTTGACTAAGAACTGGGCCGATCTCCTATTGTGCCGACTGCCCCCGAAATTACCTGCGCTCTCATCTGCGCCCACCATAACTGCGGCCGCCCGCCCCGCCGGAGCCACCGGATCTTCGATACTGCTGGGCACGTTGCGTTGATTGTTCGCCTCGCTCCCTGTTTTGTGCCTCTTGCTGCATTCCCTGCATCTCGCTGCTGCTGTCAGGATGCTGGTAAGAATTTTGCTGGTGGGAGGAGGCGGAAGAAGACGAAGGATATTGCTGGTGGGTTTGGCTCTGGTCATGCTGAGCACTGGAGGTGTTCACGGAATTCCAGCTTCCGTTGCTGCCATACTTTTGCCAACCGCCGCCTGTGTTTTTGTAAACATTGCCGTCCGCGCTGGCGTACATGTTGCCGCCTGCCGTTTTCCCGGCGGCTGCGCTGTTCCCGTAGGCGCCACTCGCTCCCGCAGCCTTACCGCCTGAAGACGTTTGGATTGATCCGGTGGTCCCTTGGGCAGTCGTATAATGCTGCGAGGAGGCGCTCATTCCGTTCTTCGAAACCGCGGAACTTCCCCAGGAGCTGTAGGCATTGGAGCCCTGTTTGGTGGCAGCGGACGCGCCAGTATATGGGTTGTAGGCGCTGCCAGCGGCGGCACTCCCATACGGCGTGGAGACTGAAGCCGTCCTGGCAGAGGTCCCTGTGTATGGGTTGTATGATGCAGTTCTAGTAGCGGATCCATAAGGGCCGTAGGCAGTCTGTGAAACGCCGTATGCGCCCGCGGCGGTGCTATAGGGAACGGCTCCATAGGTGTGCGCATAGGGATAGTAAGCTGGATAGCCGTAGGGGGGGTGATAAACGTAGGGAGGATAGTAATACCCTGTACCTCCCGCAATTACAGCTCCCATCGCAGCGCCCATAACGAACGCCCCCATATAGCCAGCGGTGTAGCTGGCTTGGATATTACCATCAGAGGTTAAGTCCTGTGTTACGTATGTGACATTATAGACCGGTGAGCTAGGCGGAATCGTATAGATTACCTGGGGCACAGATTCCGCGGTTAGCCAAGGTCCCTGGGCGTTTCCGGCTACAAACCAAATTCCCTGTAGGCAGAGATAATAGAAATTGCCAACCTGGATGACCTTTTGCGCGGTGTTCGTCGCATATGACATCGACGTCCCTTCAATCGAAGCAAACTGGGGCGATCCATAATATGTTACGCTCGCGTTTGCCGCAGCAACGTTTGGATTTACTGTGACCCGAGTGGGGATTTGCGCCATGAGGACAGAATCCCTGGCTTCCTCAGTCCCTGGAACGGAGGGTAGAACCTGCGCGGGAGGGGTATCAGCTGGAATCTGAGCGAAGTCAGCGGGAAGGCTCGGCGTCGCAAAGGTCCATGGCCCCTGAAGACTACCGGCGGTGAACCACCGACCGGACGTCAAGTAATAGTATTGGTTCGTGGGCGAGTAAACGAAAAGATAGCTCCTGGTATTGGTGGCATAAACCAATTGGGTTCCCCGAATTGCGGAATAAACGGGTTGTCCATCGAAAAGAATAACGTTGGCCGGTGCGGTGCTGTAGAAAACCGTAGGTCCAACGGAATTGGAGGTTACCGGTGCTGGTGGAATAAAACTCTTGAGGGCCACCCACTGTGGGTCGTTGAGGAGCCGGTTCATGTCCTTGGGGAGGTTTGCCGCTGGCGACCATGGACCTTGCAGGCTGTTTGACGTCAGCCATTGCTCGCCGGCCAACAAATAATAAGCGGATTTATCATAAGCGAACAAGGCCCAGTTTGTGTTGATTACATACTGTAGTTTTGTATTGGGGATATCAGCAAAGAGTGGCTGACCCTCTACGCCCAAAAGAATTGCCGGCTGGTAACTGACATAAACATGGGGCGGGTCATTATTCAATTGCACGCCGGAAGCGGGTGCCGCCGCTTTCGGAACGCATGCAACCAGTCGCTGCATGGAAATCGAAACGGCAGGCGGAAGGAACGTCCTCACCAGTTGGTCCATGGTTGCCGCGCTGGCAGAATCGAGGGCAGGGAAATAGGTGTTCTTAATCTTGAGGTTGGATATCAACACCGTCTGGGTGTCGGTGTCGATGGTGGTCCAACCCTGCAGCGAAACTGCCCCAATGGCGGTTTTGCCGGCCGCCGACGTGATCGAAATTGCCATACGCCAATCGAGTTCCTGAAAGTGAGTCCAACTATCTACCTGTGGCTGGTAATAGACGAGGGTATTGCCTTGCTTCGTAAGTACACGCGGCCATCCCGGATCCTGTGCGAATGCCACAGTGCCGAAAATTCCAAATAAAACCACGACCAGTGCGAATACTACGCGCGATTTTCTCATTTTCACTTCCATCCCTCGGCACAGTCTAACCTCAGAGTTGTGGGACTAGCAGCCACGCTACCGCCTAGATGGCCCCTGATATCAATACCACGTGTCTTGACGATTGACACTGGCACTTCTGAATCTGAAGCTCCATTAGTCGGGCAGTTTCGGCATACTCCCTGACCTCACCGCACGGTCCACGCCGACGGCATCTTCGAGGAATTCCGGACGGGTTAGCGCAAGACGGTTCCCCACGGATTCAGCCGTCTTCAGCAGCTCGAAGCCGCCTGTCGTGGACGAAACGCCGTAGCGCCTTCTCCCGGCAATCAGCTTATAAACCTCCGCTCGAGGCAACAGATGGGGACCGCCGAGCGATTCCGCGGCAATCAGCACCCGCGCGAAATGCTCCACGACTTCCACGCGCTGGTAAGCGGTGGTCAAATCGTGACCGCAAGTTACCAAGCCGTGATTTTCAAGCAGGATGGCATCGTGGTTCAGCATCAGAGATTCGAGACTGGCACAAAGTTCCCAGGTACCGGGCGTCGCATAGGGCGCTAAGGGAATATTCCCCACGCAGATGATCACCTCCGGGAGGACGGCTTGTTCGAGACCACGACCTGCAGCGGCAAATCCCGTCGCCGTCGGCGGGTGGGCATGACAGATTGCGTGGATGTCGGCCCTTAAATGGTAGCAAAGTAGGTGCATTTGTATTTCCGAGGAGGGACGCCCGGTCCCGGAAATAACGAGACCATTTAAATCGGTGACTAGCAGGTCATCAAGCGCCAGACGACCCTTGCAGGCCCCTGCCGGGGTGATCAGAATTCGATTTTCGCCACACCGCACGGACAGATTGCCCTCATTGGCGACTACATATCCCTTGGCGTACATCCAGCGCCCGACCCGGCAAATCTCACGCCTGTGCTGGCTCTCCGTCTTGGATTTGACGCCCTGTTGGGCCACTGCACGATCTCGGGTCATACGAGCTCCATTTTTCCGATATCAGTTTTCCCTTACGGGCTCCGACGATCATTCCTTGCAGGAGGATGGATAGAGCTTGCGGACTTATGGCTCTGCAAAGGCCTTCCCGATATCCATTTCCAGGTTTCAGTTGGCAGGTCGTGGCAAACTCAGATGTGCTTCGCAATAGATATCGAATGCGGGGTTCCATTCCCATGGTTTCGGAATGGAATCCGAGAAGTTCAATCGCCTCTCTTGTTCTATTAATACGAGCGTCGCGGACATAGCTTTATTCGTTTAGCTGCCGCCCCCCCAGTTGAGGCACCAATTGTATTTTTCAAATTCCACCCCAGTGCCAGAGGGAGAGAGCCTGAGAAATTTTCTGCCGGTCAATCCCGGTCAGTAAGAAGCTCCATCTGGGACAAATACGATGTCCATGCGGTAATTCTCCTGACCTCCGCCCGCGGTACCAGCACCGTTGCGCGGTTGCATCCGAGATTCTGCCACGCCTTTCTCCTTCGAGAGATACTGCGAGGCATTCTCTCCGCGAGCCTTAGAAACGATGTCGGGTTTCTTTTCACTCGGATCCGCGTAACCGATCAGCACGATCGTAGCCTTCGGATCATTCTGAAGGCGGACGGCCGCATCGTCAAGGAGGCGTTTGCATACGTTGTCCAATTTGGAGCTGCCCGGCTTGAAATTACAGGATCCGACCTTGGAGGCCTGCGGCGCTGGCGGGGGCTCTTGCACGCTCACGCTCGCCGTGCAATCCGCCGCACCGCCGCCTCCATTTGCGACACGGCCGGTGACGGTATAGTCACCCGCCCCCAGACCCGAGGAATCGAACTGGACAGAAGCTCCAGTGCCAACAATTTGCCCGCTGTTAGCTTGCCAGGTATAAGTAAGAGGGGTACCGGTGGAATCGTTTACAGTGGCAGTGACCGTGGAACGGCCCCCGGCCTGAACCGACGATGGGTCCGCTAAGCAACTCATGGTCGGCGGCGGCGGCGATGGCTTCGGGTTCACCATTACGTCTGAAGAACAGGAAGCTGAAACTCCCTTCCCGTCATCAACCTTTGCGTGGATGGTGTAAGTGCCAGGACCAACCCCAGTGGAATCCCACCGCACTTGGGCGCCGGTACCGTCCACTTTGCCACTGGTAATCATCCAGGAATAATTCATGGGCAATCCCTGGATATTTGAGGCCTTTGCCGACGCAGTCACGGCCTGATTGGAACCTTCCACCACTGGACTCCCGTCCACAGAGCACTCCGCGGTAACCGCGTTGGGCGCCTCCCTCGGTTTCGGGATTCGATACGTCCAAGCCCCGCCGAATACAAACGTGCGGCCCTCAGGACGGGATCTTGCCGCATACTCATCGTAATATTTAAAAAAGAAAGCCAGTCCATGGACGGGAAGGATCAGATTCGTCTGCACACCTACCGCATGAACCTCGTAGTAAGGCAATGAACTGGCGGGCGTTACGCCGTCTATTAGTGTCCCTCCATTGTCGGAAACCTGCCATTGGTCATAACCAACAAGGCCCACTTGCAAGAGCTTATGGAAATTTTTGTCCAGCGGTAATATCTGTCCTAGCCCCCACTCATCTGTAAACGCTTGGCCGGGCGTTGAGCTTGTGTTATTGGCTCCCGCCCTTGATCCATGTGATTCAAAGGCGGTAAGCAGATTTACGCTGGTCGCTCTGTTCTTGGTCAGATAAAGCGTCCCACCAGACGTCAAGAAGTTGCCCCAATATCCAGAACCAACGTTATTGGAGGCCCCTGCGCTATAGCGGCCAGTCGGGGCCACGAAGGCATATCCGACGTTGAAATCTGCCCACTTTAAATGCCAGCCCAGTTGAAATGGCTCGACGTAGGTATCGGCGAGACCTGATCCGCCGCCGTTGAGGTTTAGCCCCAGGATGCTGGCGTTAAGATCTCCGCTCGCCACATTTACACTTACATAAGGCGCGAAATACCCACCGAGGAATTTATGCTTCGGAACGTACTGAATTACGTTTTCGTTGAGCCAAAATGAATACGTCCCCGTAACCCCGGATATGGGATTCCCATACGAATTGTTCAACTGGCTGGCGGAATAATTTATTGTCAAATTAGCATACGTCAACCCAGGGTCAGGGATAACGCCCGCGTTGAGACCCGCTTGGCCGGGAACCCATTGCCCTTTCTGCTGTGCCAGCAACGGGGATGAAATACACACCATCATGCAAACAAGGACAGTCAGCTTCATATTCATTCGAATACCCATTTCGTCCTCCCCCCGGTGAATTGGCTCTTATTCGACTGGTCGCAAAAAGCCCCGTCCCGTCTTGTCTCCCCCACAATCACCGACATGGCTATTGCATTTTCCACACCATATCCAAGGAGCAACAGGTTCTTCTAATCCACTGAAAATAAAGCTTTTATTCTGTAAACCAACCTTGTGGAATGAAGGTTTACGCCCGACATTTCGGAGGCTTTACGAAATGGCGTAGTTAATAAAATTATCTTCGGACTCTTCCCTGCTTCCCGAAAAATGGCGCGGCTGCTCATCATTAGAACGGGGCAATCTTTACTGAGAACGGCCCCTCTGCCTGGTTCTTACGTTCGAGTGCAGGAATTCGACGCAGGCGCGCATCGTGTATTGATCTCTTGCATTTCTGTTTTTTGCAGGTTTGGCATTTGTCCGTTGGACGAAAATATGCGGAAATGTCGTGAAACATTGCATTTGAACGGGACTGGGAGGGGTGAATACTTCTCAAATTACGAACCTTCGACGCGGCTTCCGGTGTCTCGGAGAGACTGGGGATATTAAACATATAATCCCCCGAACTTAATATTGACTTGACCTATATATCCCGTCTAAAATCCAAGCCTCTGGGGGAAGATTGTGAATTCGAAAGCGCAGTCGGGACTTCGAAAACTCAGTACCTCTCGGAAATCCGCTGATTCTATTCCAACTCCATTCTCATTGACCTCCCAGAAATCCTTCGAAGCAATGATCGCAAGCTCTGAGGTCCTGGAAGGCGTCGATCCGGGCTGGTTCTTTGGATCTGCGCCAGATGCAATGGTGCTTGTGGACGCGCAGGGTCGGATCGCTGTTGTAAACGCTCAAGCGGAAAGGCTGTTTGGGTATTGGCGCGATGAGTTGGTGGGCGAACCAGTCGATAAGCTCATGCCCGCGCACCTTCGCCAAGGTCACATCAAGCATCTCTCGGAATACAATGGGGCGCCCCGCACCCGGCCTATGGGAACGAACTTGGAATTGTATGGCCTACGCAAGGACGGTAGCGAGTTTCCGATTGAGATCAGCGTGAGCCCGCTCGAACCGATCAGGAGATTTTAGTGTCGAGCGCCATTCGAGATGTTACCGAACTCAAGCGCACAAAGGAGCTGCAATTAAGGCTCGAATTCGAGACCGTGATGTCGATGCTCTCGAAGACCTTGATCAATCTTCCATCTGACTGTATAGACACCAGACTCAATGACGGGCTGCAAGCCGTTGCTGAAGTTCTGGCTCTGGATCGGATTGTCATTAATATCTCCGATCCAGACAAAAAGAGATCGATCATCACCAATTCCTGGGCCCGAGCCGGGGTTCCCCCCATGCCATCCGGAGAAGCCAAGAATGAATTCCGTTGGTTGGCAAATCTCATTCCCAGGGATGAAATTTGCCGCGTGTCGACACCGGAGGATTTACCCCCAGAAGCAGTTGCCGAGCACGAATACATGCTGAACGTGGGCCTGAAATCATGGCTCGTAATCCCCCTTTTGGTTGGAGGGGAGCGGATTGGCAGCATTAGTGCGGATATGTTTCTCAGTTGGCAGGCTTGGAATTCCAATCTGGTCTCGCGGTTTCAGCAGGCCGCTGAAATTTTCGCGAACGTATTGGCGCGTCGGCGGGCTGCCCAGGCGCTTCGTGAAAGTATGGATCAGACAACATTGGCTCTAGATTCGGCCAAGCTGGGGGTGTGGGGTTGGACAATTGGCCGCGACGAATTCTGGGCATCTGCGCAAACCCGGAGTTTATTTGGATGGGCCGCGGATTCCAAATTGGATTTCGCAACCCTCCTAGGTTCTATTCATCCCGAGGATTGTGAGAATGCTCGCAACGTGTTGGAACGTACCATGCACGCATCGGCGGAACACCGCGCGGAATTTCGCGTTCTCCTACCAGATGGGTCCGTGCGATGGATAAAGAGTCTTGGTCGAAGCTACTTGGGCGCTCAGGGCGCTTCTGAACAAATCATTGGGGCCTCACTCGATATCACTGACCGGAGACACGATGAGGAGGCGCTTGCCAGACAGTTGGCGTTCGAAACTCAGCTGGCCGAATTATCCGCTACCTTTATCAACCTTCATCGAAGCCAGATGGATGTCCAGATTGGAGAGGCCCAGAAACGAATTTGTCAATCGCTGGGACTCGATCGGAGTACCCTAGCACAGGTCACCCCTCACGGCGATGACATGATCATCACTCATTCGTGGATTAAGGACGGATTTCCGCCCCTTCCGCACATCTCCGGTCAGGACCTCCCCTGGATCTCGCGAACGCTGTTTGTGGGGCAGCGCATATGCTTTGAGCGGATTGACGATTTGCCGGAGGAGGCGGCAAGAGACAAGGAAACTCTCCTTAAGTTTGGACCTAAGTCGAGCATAATATTCCCACTTTCCGCTGGAGGAAGTGTGCTGGGAGCACTGGAATTTGGATCGTTGCGGGAGGAGCGCAATTGGCCCGCGCCGCTCCTGGGGCAACTTGGTTTAATGGCGCAGGTATTCGCCAATGCCTTGGCCCGGGCGCGGTCCGACGAGAGGTTGCAAAAGGCCTATGACGAGATAGAACAACTCAAGAGTCGGCTCGAAAAGGAAACCGTCTACCTCCGGCAGAAAATTAGGCTGGAGCATCACCACAATAAAGTGGTTGGCGACGGCGAAGGCATCCGGCGCGTGCTCAAGCAGGCCGAGCAGGTTGCGGTCACCGACGCCATTGTGCTCCTGCAGGGTGAAACCGGAACCGGCAAGGAGCTAATTGCCCACGCCGTTCATGATCTCAGCAGCCGCAAGAATCGGATCATGGTGAAAGTAAATTGCGCCGCGCTGCCTGCTAGCTTGGTTGAGAGTGAATTATTTGGCCGGGAAAAGGGCGCATATACGGGCGCACTCACTCGGGAGATTGGCCGCTTTGAGCTGGCCGATGGTTCAACCATTCTTCTTGATGAAATCGGGGAGCTGGCCATGGAACTACAATCCAAGTTGCTGCGTGTCCTTCAGGAAGGAGAATTCGAACGGCTGGGCAGCCCCAGGACAATTCGGGTCGATGCGCGCGTGATTGCCTCTACCAGCCGAGATTTGCAGAAGGCAGTCCGCGAAGGCAAATTTCGCGAAGACCTTTTTTATCGGCTCAACGTCTTCCCTATGGTGATTCCGCCACTCCGCCAGCGGCGGGAAGACATCCCGGCGCTAACCTGGCATTTCGTGAGTGAGATCAGCCGGCGAATGGGACGTTCCATCGAGGGCATTCAAGCTTCAACGATGGATGCTTTCAAGAAATACCCCTGGCCCGGCAATGTCCGGGAGCTCCGCAACATAATTGAACGTTTCCTAATCACAAGCACGGATTCACTGTTCCGCGCGGACTTGCAATCTCTTGAAATAGCCGGGACGCACGGTCAAGCTCAAACATTTGAAGCCGTCGAGCGGAACTACATCCTGCAAATATTGGAAACTGTGGGTTGGCGTATTCGGGGCGAAGGTGGTGCAGCCCAGATTCTGGATATTAAGCCGACCACCCTCGAATCTAGGATGAAAAGGCTTGGGATCGCTCGCCTCAAGTAGCTTCGATATGTCGTAGTGCCCCCGAAATTTCAGAGCCCAGAAAGGCATTTTGGTCTTTTCCTCAATTTAAGCTAGTTTCTGCAAAGCATTGCGAGGAAGAACGTTAGCTCCAGAATACACGGCCTTCGCCGTTCGGTAGTTTTATTGCATTAACTCCACCCTGAGAGTTGGAGTTGGCTCTCTCTGTAGCCCCCCGGCTTTTCAACCACAATGCACGAAGCAATCCGTGCGTGGAGAACGGCTTGATCATTGAGAGTATCCGTATTGCAGTTAAGCCGGCAAAGCGCGAAGAGTTGCGGCGGGCCCTCATGGCTTGGGTGGGACCAACCGAAGTGGAAGCTGGATGTATGGGTTGCAGGATCCTGTTGGAAACAAGCGGTCCTCATTCGTTTTGCTATGAGGCGAGGTGGAGTACTGAAGAAAATTTGACACACCATCTCACTTCGGACCGCTACAAACGCCTGCTAGTCCTTATGGATCTTGGTGATGATCCACCGCACATCGAATTTCACACCGTCACAAGAACATCGGGGCTCGATCTGATTCAGCGAGTCAGAACTGCCTCCTGAAGACATTGCCGGATTTAGCACCCCCGTAAGGATTGCGAATAGAGCCGAAGGAATCCGTTCATGAATTTTCTACGCCTTGTGATGGGAGCGGCAGGGATAGGCCGGAGATGGACAGCACGAATGAACGCTGCCAATTGCGAGGTTGCCTCGTTGGGTGTGCGTGATGCATCCAGCTGGCATGGCCCTTTCACGCCTCGCCGCTGGTCCGCTTTCACAAATGGACGGAAATCATGGGGATTTTTGAAGTTGCGGGTCTGATTTGTGTGGCAGTTTTATGCGCTCCGTCTGCCCGGTCACAGGGAATGAGCACTTCCGAACCTCTGCCTCAAGGGGAATCTTTTCACGAGGAATGGAGGGTCTCGACCTTTAATCTTGCCGTTGCGTTGCCAATCTCCAGTTCAGTTACGCTAGAGAGAGAAGTAGAGCCGGGCAATCCAACGCCATCCTGGTGTCCGTTCATCTGGCCGCAATCACCCGCCCTGGAACAACAAACGGCACAATCCACAGGAACGAATCCCTCTCAACAGGCCAACCCTGCAACTCCTCAATCCGGAGATCAGAATCCGCAATCTTCGGAGGCCGCCAAGCCAGCGGCGCTGGCGAAAGAGAAAACGAAACCCCTGCCACGTGGAGCATTGGTGGCCGCTCCCATTCCTATTTCAAGCCCCGCCATAGGTTCCGGAGTCGTGCTTGCGGGAGGCTATATTTTCCCATGGAGCAAGAAAGACAAGCTTTCTCCCCCTTCCGTAGTCGGTGCGGCGGGTCTTTTCACAAGCAATGGCACTCGGGGATTTGCCGTGGGGGGGCAGATATACCTCGAAGAAGACAGATATGAAATCACATCCGCCTACGCCCGGGGTAATATAAACTATGATTTATATGGCTCTGGAGCTTTTTCGGGAATCCAATTACCACTCAAACAAACCGGCCAGGTATTCTTAGGAGAATTTCTGCGCCGCATTGGATGGAACTTTTTCCTCGGTCCTCGATTTATAACTGGAAGGTCCGTCCTTACGCTCAGGCCGAGCGATGTCACTAACTTTCCCCTTTCTCCTCTTCCCGGGCTAGATACTGCCCTTACAGCAGTCGGCGCACGATTGACGCGAGATACCAGGAGAAACCGGTTTTATCCCACAAACGGAACTTTTTTCACCCTTACGTCCGATTTTTTTTCCCAGACGCTGGGCAGCAAGTATTCCTTCCAATCGTACCGGATGGCATTCGCGAAGTACTGGAGTTTGGGCGGCAAGCAGGTCCTGGCCTATAATTCTTTCGTGTGCGTGACAGGTGGAAGCCCGCCCTTCTACGCTAACTGCGTTTATGGAGCCAACAGCCAACTGCGGGGATATATCTCGGGAAAGTACTTTGATCGCTACATGCTCACAACGCAAGTGGAGTATCGCCAGGTTCTGCCTTTGAGACTTGGGTTCGTTTTGTTCGGTGGTGTCGGAGAGGCAATCCCAGGCGGGAACCAGCTTTTATTTCGGAATAACGTATTCCTGCCCGCTGGCGGCGGCGGGCTAAGGTTCGACTTGAGCAAGCGATACCATGTGAATTTGCGGGCAGATATCGCTCAGGGAACGGACGGTCACACGTTCGCATTGGGAATTGGGGAGGCTTTCTAGCGGCGACCATTTCGCCGGGCAAATCAATACGCTACAAAACGACTTTCTCAAGGTGGAGAAGGGCCGTACACCGGAAAGATGAGATTGGATCGGGATCAAGCGCAAGGTGCTGGGCGGCTGAGCCGTGCGCAACACGAATTTACGGACCGGTGTGGCTCGGGATTCAGCGGAATAGACCGATGCTTTGAGGTCCATAATCAATCATGGCCCAGGAAGTGCGTTTACACGGAATATCGGAGAGGCTCCGACATGTCGTGAACCTTCGCCCCCTTGCGTCCTTGCCTACAGCGTTCCGGCGCTAAGGTTATTATTTTAAATAGCTTGATGCCTAAGGCCGTGTGCAGGTTTGGAGGTAAAATTGCTCATCTTAAATGTGGGTAACTTAACCAGACAGTCGCAAGTGCAATAGGGTGAGGGCATTTTTCAAGACCTAAGGGCTTGATTCGTCCACCCACCGTTTCACTGAAACGATTACGAGATCAAGATCAAGGACGTGAAAAGCCATGAGCATAATATTTTTTGGAAGGAGATTTCGTGGCGGGATAGGTCAGGGCCTTGTGGCTGTTCTGTGTATGCTGTCGTTGGCAGGAAGGGACTCTGTGGTGTGTGCGCGGTCGGCACAGCCGCAAGATGCTTCGGCAAATCAAGCGGTTCCCAAAATTCCCGATGATCAATTAAATTCGCTAGTCGCCCCCATCGCGCTGTATACGGACCCCCTCCTGGGCCAAGTGCTGGTGGCTTCGACCTATCCTCTGGAAATCATCCAGTTGCAGCAGTGGTTGGAGAAACACAAGGATCTGAAAGGCAACGCCCTTGTGGCTGCGGTAGAGAAAGAAGATTGGGACCCCAGCATCCAGGGCTTGGCAGCGCTTCCGGATGCCGTCAAACAGCTGGCTGAAAACATCAAGTGGACAACCGACTTGGGTAACGCGTTCCTTGCGCAACAAAGTGACGTCATGGACGCGGTGCAACGTATGCGCATGAAGGCCAAGGGCGCGGGGAACTTGAAGTCCAATGAACAGCAAAAGGTGGAAACAAAGACGATTGAGAGCAAAACCGTTGTTGTGATCCAGCAGGCCAATCCGCAAGTAGTTTACGTGCCGGTATATAACCCAGTGGTGGTTTTCGGGCCGCCAATATACCCATATCCGGCGATCTATTACCCGCCACCAGCGTACTACGCCGGCGCTGCCATAGGATTCGGTGTGGGCATCGCGATCGGCGCAGCATGGGGAGGAGGTTAGGGTTACAACTGCGGATGGGGCAGAAATAATAACATTAATATAAATATTAATAACAATTACATCAATAACTACAACAAGATAAACGTCAACAATGTGAATCGTAACAATGTCAACAACCGTCCATCGCAATTGCCGGCTAACAAGGGAACCTGGCAGCACAATCCTCAGCACCGTGGAGGCGCTCCCTATTCGAATAAGCAGGTGGCCACTAAGTATGGGGGCACCAGCCGCGGTGACTCCATGGCCACGCGGCAGACCAATGCACAGCAGCAGGGATTGAGCGGCAAGCAGCAGCCTGGGGCGAGCAATCGAGGCAGTACGTCTGGAAGCCGAGCAGGTTCGAATGCTAGCGCAACCACAGGCGGCTTGGGCGCAAGCCGTGGAAGCGGCGCTGGAAATCTATCTGGCTCGAACGCCGGAGCGAGCAAGGGCAATCTGGACGCAAACCGCAGCAGCGGGGCCGGAAACCGATCTATACCTAATACCGGCGCAAGCTCGTCTAGCCAGAGTCCGAACCGGGGAAGCAGTGGGGCAAACAATATTGGGAACCGGCAGGTTCCAATTAGCAATGCTTCGCCGAATACGAATGTCCTCGGAGGAGCATCGAGCAAAGCAAGCACCCAGGCGAGCAGTGCGCGAGGTGCTTCCAGTATGGGTGCTGCTCGTGGTGGGGGAGGAGCGCGTGCAGGGAGCGCCGGACGTGGTCGGTGATTAAGCGGTAAACGAGGGAAAATACATGAACTTCTCAAAATTGAATATTCTGCGCGCGAATGTGCTCCTTACGATGCTTGGCATTACTGCCTGGTGTATTCAGGTATCTCCTCTGCGCGCCTCGTCGCCAACCAGAGCGGCAACAGCTGCAGCCGAACAGCCACAACAGAGAACATTTGAAACGCCGCAACAGGCTGCGGAGGCCATGATTTTGGCGGTTAAGAACGATGATGTGGCCGCGTTGCTGGCGATCTTTGGGCCCGATGGCCAGGATTTCGTCTCCACCAAAGACACCGTGCAGGACAAGAACTCGCGAGCAGCGTTTGCCGCGATGGCGCGACAGAAAATGAACCTGGATGTCGATCCTCATAACCCGAACCGGGCGATCCTCTCGGTCGGGAATGATGACTGGCCCACGCCGGTTCCGATCGTTAAGCAGGGAGGAAAGTGGCATTTTGATTCGAAAGCCGGCCGGTCTGAGATTCTTGACCGGCGCATCGGGGCCAATGAATTAAACGCCATCGTCATTTGCCGCGGGTTTGTGGAAGCCCAACAGGACTATGCAGAGGAAATCCACCACGGCTCCGAAGTGAATCAATACGCGCAACGAATAATCAGTACGTCTGGAAGCCAGGATGGATTGGCTTGGCAAAACCCAAACGGTAGCTGGAGTGGCCCCATCAGTGAGGCGGTAGCAAAAGCCCTCCAAGATGGTTACGTGGATAAGCGGAATCCCTTCCATGGCTACTACTTCAAAGTGCTGAAGGGGCAGGGCCCGGCTGCGCCCCTCGGCCAACTCGACTATGTGATTGAGGGGGCGATGATCGGCGGTTTTGCACTGGTTGCTGTACCTGCCGAGTATCGCGTCACAGGCGTAGTGACATTCATGGTCAGCTACAACGGCGTGGTCTTCCAGAAGGACCTAGGCCCCAACTCCCTTGACATCGTCAAGACAATGGAGCGCTACAATCCGGATAAGTCCTGGCACCGCACGGACGACGAGGATTAGTCTGGCCCCCAAGCGATGCCGAATTGGATTCAGGAAAATCTTGGAACGCAGTGGGTGGCTGGAAAGTACTGGCAGAGTTGGTCTTTAAATTTGGGAGGGCAATGAATGCCACAACTAGGATACCCGGTAGTTACCGGCATGCTAATGTGCTCTGTGCTGCTGTCCGGGGCCGCGCAGGAAATGCAGCCTCCGGCGGCGCAATTTGCAATACCAGCACAATATTCGGCGACCGCCTTAGGGCAGGCCGGCTCTGCTGCGGGCAGGAATTTCACCATGAATGTATATGTGCGGGAACTAAGTAGTAACGCGGAAATTGATGAACTGGCAGGCACCCTGAAAAGCAAAGGTCCAGAAGGCCTGATGAAGGCCATGAACAACATGAAGGAGAAGGGTCGCGTTACGCCGACCGGCTCAGTGGGCACCGCGATGGCGGTTGTCCGCATTCAGCCAACCAAGAACGGCGGACAACATATCCTGCTGATGACGAACCGGCCCATCGCGTTGGCCGAGATGATCAATAGCACCCGTTCGCGCAATTATCCGTTCTCTATCGTTGTGCTGAATATCGACAAGGATGGGAAAGGAAGCGGGTTTTTTGCACCCGCCTGCACGATTAGATTCGACAAGAAAGACGACGTGGAGATCGAGCACTACGGACAGAAGCCGTTCCGCATGGCCAACGTTTTTCGGCAAAAGTAAAGGTGTACGAGGCGAAATGACTAGCTCGTCTTAAGACCAGGAAGCTAGGACTGTCAAGCCTGAATGCCATTCGCCTGCTCTTCCTGGATCCTTGCAATTTGTAAAATGTGCCAAATACCGAGGAAGCAACGTCACACACAGGAGGAAGTCATGCAGAGAAGTAAAAGAGGATTTGCAACCATTGCGCTCGCCGCGGGGATGTCCCTCGCAACAATTCTATTGGTATGCGGCACGGTCAATGCCCAAACCGCCAAAGTTGAGGGATTGATCACGGGACGAAGCGCCGGCGCCATGACTTTGCAGACTGCGGATTCATCGAAGGTCGTCGTGGTGCTCACTGATAGTACACGAGTGGCGCAAGTTCAGGGCGTGTTGAAGGCGCGAAGGAAGCAAATGTCAATGGCCGCGCTGATACCGGGTCTTCAGGTGAAAGTGCAAGGCGCGTATGACCCCCAAAATCAACTGGTGGCCACCAGCATAACGTTCAAGGGGAATGACCTGGGGGATGCGCAGACAATACAAGCCGGTTTGCAACCGGCCAAGGAACAGATCGAACAGAGCCAGCAGGAACTGGAGCAGCAAAAAGCGGCACTGGAGCGGCAACAGCAGGCTATGCAACAGCAGCAACAACAAATGGCCCAAGCCCAAGCCAAAATTGACGCCAACATGTCGGCCATTGAGGAAGCAAACAAACGTTTCGGACAATTGGATGATTACAATATCCTCAACGAGGTCACCGTCTACTTCGCAAATGGCAAGGTAGCCCTCGATTCGCAGTACAAACCACAGTTGTTAGCGCTGGCTCAGAAGGCCGAGGGAATCAATGGCTACATGATTCAGGTGAAGGGCTATGCCTCCTCGGTGGGTAGTGCGGCTCTCAATCAAACGCTGAGTGAAGATCGCGCTAATAACGTGACGCAGTTTCTCCTGCAACAGGGCCATGTTCCTTTGACGAGGGTGCTGGCGCCCGGTGCCATGGGCGAGAGCAGGCAGGTAGGCGGTGATAAGACGGCTGAGAGCCAGGCACAAAATCGGCGCGTTGTAGTCAGGATCCTTCAGAATAAGGGAATTGCCGGCTCGTAAACAGGCAGGTCTCCGTAGCAAATTACGGTCACCAGCGACGGCCAGCAAAGAAGCAACTGACCAGTGCAGGAGACGATAAGCATGCGACGAAGCGTTCGAGGCCTGCTGGCGCCGGTGGTCTTGCTCTTATTCGCAACTCCGCTGTTTGCACAGGATGCCCCCATTGGTGCGCCGGGAACACAGGTTGCCACGGAGGAAACGCCAGCGGCAGCGTCAAATGCCGACGAACTGAGAAAGGCGGCGCAGAATCCGATCGCCAGCCTCATCAGCGTTCCCTTCCAGGAAAATTTTAACTTCGGCATCGGCCCGGCCGATCGCACGCAGAATATTTTGAACATCCAGCCAGTGATTCCCATCAGCGTGTCGAAAGACTGGAACCTCATCACTCGCTGGATTACACCGGTCATATACCAGCCCCTTCCCATTCCGCAGGCATCCGGGCCCCCGACGCAACAGACTGGGACCTATGGTTTGGGAGACCTGAACCCATCGTTTTTCCTTTCTCCGAAAAAGAAATTCCACGGATTGATCTGGGGCATAGGACCGACTTTCGTATTGCCTACGGCAACAAATACGGCCTATCTCGGGCAGGGGAAACTCAGCATCGGACCGACCGTGGTTGCCCTGGTGCAGCCCGCCCATTGGACGATTGGGATTCTTGCAAACAACTACTGGTCTGTAGCTGGCCATTCCAATGCGGATAAACCCGCGGTGAACCAGTTCCTGCTGCAGTACTTCATCAACTACAACTTGAAAAAGGGCTGGTACATCGCCTGGGCGCCAATCATCACGGCAAATTGGAGGGCTCCCAGCGGCAACCAATGGACGGTGCCCGTTGGCGGCGGAGTAGGAAGAATCATGAAACTCGGTTTCCAGCCGGTGAACATCTCTGCACAATTTTATCGCAACGCCGTTTTTCCCACAGGAACCTCGCCGTGGGGCATGAAGCTGTCGGTTGCGCTTCTGTTTCCCAAGCTCACCAAGGAGCAGGAGAAAATGCTGCTGGAGCAAAAACTGAAACAGATGCAACAGGAGCAGCCGCAGAAAAATTGAAGCGCAATAATCTCCCTCGGAGGATTTTAATGCCTGACATTCTTGCAATATTAGTTTCTGAAAGAAACAAGCTGAATCGAGCGATCCGCCGCAGCCAAAGCCGCAATCAGTAAGGCAAAAAAGGCGTGGTGGGCTGCGAAGAGGAAAGCAGAGAAGTAAATCAATTTAACGGTAGTAAAGGAGAAGGGCCACGCGGCTTGAATGCCATGTGGCCTTTTTTATTGATGATTTCTTTGGGCGAAGGAAACACGAATATGGTATTAAAGGACATCGATAATTAATTAACTCTAAGACATCACGAACGCCTTTCGGTCCGGACAGCGCAAGTACTGTGCCTCGCCAGAATCCCGTCCGCCTTTGAAATCAATCAGTTAAGGCATACCATCAGGCTTTCATTCTGCTATAAGAGTACGCCATGCTTCGACTGATTTGGGTTGTTTTTGCGTCTTCTTCTCGCCTCTTTCATGCGCGAAGCATTCTGCTCATTGGCTTCAAATGCTATTGCAGTACTTCATTAATTACAACATGAAAAGGGCTGGTATCTAACTACTCAACCCATCATCACCGCCAACTGGATGGCGAGCAATAGCAATGTGTGGACGGTTCCATTTGGCGGCGGAGTGGGAAGGGTCATGAAGCTCGGATTCCAGCCGGTGAACATCAGTGCACAGTTCTATGGCAATGCCGTTCATCCTGCGGGAGCTTCGCCCTGGGGCATGCGGCTACAAATTGCATTCCTGTTTCCGAAGCTAACCAAGGATCAGCAGAAAATGCTGCTGGAGCAAAAGCTGAAACAGATGGAACAGCCACAGACGCAGAAATGAAGAGAGCCAGCGTGAACCCTGTGGTACGCAATAATTCCGTCCGCATTGGAAAGGGTTGACCGGACAGGCATTGACGCGTATTGTCCTGTGGCTCGCTTCAGGGCCGTTCCACCGGATATCATGCCACTATCACGCTCCGGGAGCGTCGTCCCTTCGCGCTCCTCAGTGGATCGTTGGTGGAAGCCGCACATCCATGTTTTCCGCATGTTCACGTACAGGCAACCCGTCATGCAATGGAATATGCAATTGATTCATCAGGCGGTATAAGTGGCTGCGCGTTATCCCCAGGGATTTGGCCGCCTGATTTGTGTCACCCCCGAATTCCCGCAGAGTGCGCACGACCACGCGGCGCTTGAATTGGCGCACCTCTCCTTCCAGCGGGAGCTTGCCGGCGACCGGCGTCGCAAGCCCGCTGCCTACCTCTGGCGGCAGATGCCAGGTTTCGATGGTCTTGCCTTCGGCCATCACCACCGCTCGTTGAACCACGTTTTCCAGTTCCCGTACATTGCCTGGCCAGCCATATTCCTCCAATGCCCGCAGGCTGGGGGCAGAAAAGTGTGTAATAGGCTTTCTCAATTCCTTCGTGCATTGGCGTAGAAAATGATCGGCCAGAACGGCAATTCCGTCCTGGCGTTCCCGCAGCGGAGGCAAACATATTTGCACAACATTCAGTCGGTAATAAAGGTCTCTGCGAAACTCGCCATGCTCCACCATGGTTTTTAAATCACGGAGGGTGGCACACACCAGACGGAAATTTGCTTTTAGTGTCGTATTGCTTCCTAACCGCTCGAAGGACCGTTGCTGTAGCACCCGCAAAAGCTTGGCTTGAAGCCCCAGTGCAATGTCTCCGATTTCGTCAAGGAAAAGTGTTCCCTGATCCGCCACTTCGACTCGGCCCCGTCGAGCGGCCATGGCCCCTGTGAAGGCACCCTTCTCGTGTCCAAAAAGTTCGTCTTCGATCAGCGTTTCCGGTAAATTCGCGCAGGAGAATGCCACAAACGGTCCATAGGCGCGCGAACTCATGCGATGTATCTCTCGAGCCAACAGTTCCTTGCCTGTGCCGGTTTCGCCGGTGATCAAAACACTCACGTCGTTGGGCGCAACCTTGCGTGTCAGAGCTAGCACCTGTTGCATCGCCTCGCTGTACACGACGAAATCGGGATGGGTCTGGTTGGGTTTGGCCACTGGTCCTGGGGGATGAATCTCCTTTTCCATCTGCTGAAATCTGTGTGCGTGAAGGAGCGCAAACCGTAATTCATCCATGGAGACGGGACACTCGACAATGTCGTGGCCCCCATTGTCGAAGACTTGGCGAATCACCGGCAGGTCATTCGCATCTACCAGCGCGATGACTGCGGGAGGCGAATTTCGGCGCCTGATTGCTCTCACTAGCTGAATCCGCAGAGGGTTTACATCTAAGCTTTGCTTTCTCATGTCCAGCAGGGCGACATCCGGCCATCTCTTCTGTTCCTGGGTGCGTCCCGGATCGCACCGGCGCTCTATCCACACCTCGAACGCCTCGCCCAAGCCTCGTTGAATAAACTCAAAAAAGTCCGTATCCGAAGTATAAATGCAAATTGAAATGGCTCCGTCGATGTGCATTTGTTGTGCTTAGCGGCCATTGGAACAAATCTTGCGCGGCCATTTCACTAATTTCGGCGATGACAGCCCTTTGTGCTCTTGCCAGTTGCTGATTTCTGGTCTCCAAAAAGCGGCTCGAATGCCTTCGAAGAGCATCGCAACAGGTATTTATAAAGTAGTATACCATGGTGTCGTTGCAATCTCCGTGATTATATGAATTGCGGTTGCGAGAATTCACATAAAAGAGAATCTACTTCCATTTTATGTTAACTAAAATGCTACAAACGCCACATTATTTAATGTCGACTAAGTTAACTTTATATCGTTCACACTTATTGGTTTAGGCCTGTTTCAAGCAGATATTCGTCCTGCTTCACTCCTAATTAAGTCTTGCTAACTGACTTTAGATCAATGGCTTGCAGCACTTCTTGATTCTGCACTTGAATGTCGCCGGCCTGCACCTTCCGGCACCCTGTCCCCGAGCGAAAACGCTTTCTTGGAAGTGCAAATTCCGCGGCCTCTGTTGTGCACTACTACGCTGTGCAGGCAACCGCAAACAGTAGTGCGCAATGCGGCATTACGGAGGAAGTCATGAAGCAGTCTAAAAAGCCCAATATGAGCAGAGCAGCAGACAAGAGAGCAGCAATAAATTTCGTGAATTATTTGCTCATACTTGCCGTCGCACTCGGCGCATGCGGCACGCTGGCGCGCGCACAGTCCAACATCAACGAGAACCAGGAAACCGCCAAGCTCTATGTGGATGTGGTCAATGGAAACGACAGCAATTCGGGAACGCAATCAGCGCCGCTGAAAACCATTGCAAAATCTGTTAGCTTGGCCGAGGCCAACAACCAGAATAGCATCGGAACGCACGTATATATCAACCCGGGCCTGTATCGCGAAAATATCAACCTCAGCGGGAACCAACAGGACACCGCGCTGCCGGAAACGTATGAAGCAGCCTCGCCAGGCACGGTGCTGATTTCCGGGGCGGACCAGTACACCAACTGGACGCAATCCTCGGGAAATTCCAGCATCTATTCCACTCCCTGGACCTTTGCTTTCGGCCTGTGCCCTGCCCTACTTGGCCAGGCCCCGCCTCAAACGGACATCGTCCTGCGCCGGGAGATGGCCTTTATTAATGGTGTTCCACTCGAGCAAGTTCTCTCCATGAGCCAGATGCTGGAAGGCACCTTCTACGTGGACGATGCCGGGCAGCAGCTCTACATCTGGCCACCCTCGGGGACCAACTTGAGCAGCGCCGATGTGGAACTGGGCGACCGCGGCCAACTCTGGAATATCTCCAACAAAAATGGGGTGGTTTTGCGCGGGCTGACTTTTGAATATTCCCCCGACTGCAAGGGCCAGGGATCGGTGGACGTAATCAACACAACCAGTCTGAACATTCTGTTCGATACCGACAATTTCCTGTGGAACGATGCCAGCGGACTGCATTTCTCGCAGTCCAGCAATTACACAGTGGAAAACGTGGTGTCCAATCACAACGGTGCGGTGGGCATGGAGATGTTCGACACCCTGAATGCCCTGGTGCAGAACACCACCGCCGATTACAACAACTGGCGCGGAGAACAAGGCCAGTATTTTGACTGGGCCGAAGGCGGCATCAACCCTTACGGCCTGGGCAACGGTACCTTCACCAACATCAACACGGACTGGAACTTTGCCGCCGGTCTCCACTTGGACACCAATTTCCCACCAATCACCGCCTCCAATGTAAACAGCCGCAACAACGTCTTTCACGGGCTTCAACTCGAACGGAATACAGGGCCCATGAACCTGACCTCAATGACCGTCTGCAACAATGCCAACGAGGCCCTGACGGCCAATGGAACAACCACATCAGCCGGCGGAGTGACCCTGCGCGACAGCGAGAATGTCACCCTCACCAACAGCTTCATTTATGGAAATGGCAACGCCCAGCTCAATGTGATCGGTGAGCCCGGCGGTATCCCCGTTCTGGACTGGATTACCGGCCAGATTGTCACCGTGTTCAATGAAAACTTCATCAACACGAACAACATCTTTGAATCCACTGATGCGACCCAGAACACCGCGCAGGATGGCACCCTGGGCGGTAGTGACTGGACGCTGTTCCAGAGCACACTGTCTTCCGGACAAAATACTTGGTGGAACGCCAATAACAGCATGTCCTTCATCGTGCCCGTCCCGGTGAGCGACACCGCTACGAATTTCAGCGGCTGGCAATCCGCCACCGGACAGGACCTTACTTCAACGTTTGCCCAGCCTGCCGGAAATCAGCAGGCCCGGTGCGACGTTGCTCCGGATGGACCAGACCTGTGGGCGGTCATCGATGTTCCTTCCCTGATCCTGGATCCCAGCGGACAGGCTACTGCAACCTACACCTACATCCCCATTGGAGGGTTTGATGGCGGGACGCTGGATCTGAGCCTGGACGGCATCCGTGAAGTTCCTGGACTGTCGGCCACCCTCGCGCCCACGACCATTCCCAATAGTTCGGGAGCGACGGTCTTTTTAGCCACCGCAACCACCACCATTGTCCCGGGCACCTATCAATTCTCAGTGCTGGCCAATACCGGTTCCACCACCCGCATGGTGGAGGCCTTCCTTACCGTACCGCAAACCTCGTTGCGCTTCTTTCCCTCGATGACCCTGAATTTCGGCTCGCTGGAACAGGGCCAGCAAAGCGCTCCCCAGACCCTGAGCATCGCCAACTTCGGGTCATCCCCGATGACCAATCTGGTGATTGGAGCTGCGCCGTCATCTTTTCCCTATACCACCACGTGCGGATCCACGCTGGCGGCCCACGCGTCGTGCACACTGACCATTACCTTTGATCCCAATTCCGGGGCGACCTACAACTCCCCGCTCGCGATTACCGATTCCGATCCCACCAGCCCGCAAACCATCACCCTCGCGGGACAAGGCATCGCGGCGGCCATGCTTTCGCAATCGGCGTATTTACTTTCGTACGGCTCGGTGGTTTACGGGCTGAACGCCAGGCAAGTGGACACCCTAACGAATACCGGCACGGTTACCGCCGATATTTCCTCCGCATCCTTCAGCGGCGCCGCCTCCAGCTATTCACAAACCAATAACTGCGGGTCGTCATTGGCCGCGGGGGCATCCTGCACGTATACCATCACGTTCGCTCCCCAAGCCTTGGGCCAGCTCCAGGCCACCCTTACGATTCCTGACAATACGGTAGCCGGCGCCAGCACCATTAACACGACGGGCAACGGTCAGACCGCCGTGAGGGTGAATCCGCTGGCGCTCACTTTCGGGAGCGTGGCGGTAACCAACAATGTAGCGAAGACCACCACCATCACCAACGCGGGCAATGCCCTGCCGGTGACCTTCGACCTTTCTGACAAGGTGGATTATTCGCAGACTAACACTTGCGGTTCCACCGTCCCGGCCATGGGCTCCTGCACCATCACGGTTACTTTTGCTCCCCAGAATATCGGCACGTTCAATGCCACCCTCACCATCGCCGACTCCGATCCCTCCAGCCCCCAGGTAGCCACCCTAACCGGAACGGGCACGGCAGCGGTCACAGTCATTTCCGCCACGCCGAGCCCGCTGACTTATGGCAACGTGGCCTGGAACACGGGATCGGCTAAAGTCGTCACGGTGAAGAACAACGGTACCGTTACCGCCTTCTTCTCCAGCTTATCGTTCACTGACGCGGCCGACTACTCGCAGACCAACACGTGCGGCACTTCCCTCGTTTCAAAGGGTTCGTGCATTATTACAGTCACCTTCACTCCTCAAGGGCTTGGCTCTCGGCCCGGAACGCTGACCATTAACGACAACAATTCCGCAGGCCCCAACATGGTCAGTCTGACGGGCACGGGCATCAGTTCGGTCACTCTCAAGCCGCTTAGCCTGATCTTCGGCAACGTGGTGTTGGGCAACAATTCCACCAAGACAACTACACTCACCAATGCGGGCAATGCACTGCCCGTGACCATCGGCTTGGAAGACAAGGTGGATTATTCGGAGACCAATACGTGCGGCAGCGTGGTGCCGGCTGGCGGATCATGCGTCATCACCGTGACCTTTGCTCCGCAATTCACCGGCACACTGAACAGCACCCTCAGCGTCACCGACGCCGATCCCTCCAGCCCGCAGCTTGTAGCGCTAACCGGCACAGGCTTGGCTGACATAACCACAATCACCTTGACGCCCTCCACTCTGAACTACGGCAACGTCGTTTGGGGCCTAAACTCCGCCAAGACCGTCATAGTGAAAAACTCCGGATCAGCGAATGGTACGATTGGAGCCTTTACATTTAGCGGTTCGCCCGATTACACCCAAACCAACAACTGCCCCAGCACACTGGCGCCAGCAGCAACCTGCACGGTCACCGTGACGTTTGCTCCCAACGCCCTCGGCGCGCTCAACGGATCACTAAGCTTTGCGGACAATACCTCCGCCGGCTCAAGCACCATCACACTAACCGGCACGGGCAAAACATCCATCACCGTGTCTCCGTATGCCCTAACGTTTGGCAATCAAAAGGTCGGCACGAGCAGTGCGGCCAAGACCATAACGTTCACCAACGCGAGTAACGCCATCGCGCTGGCTATCAGTCTAAGCGGAGCGGATCAGCAAGACTGGACCTACACGACCACGTGCAAGGCTATCGTGCCTGCGAATGGCTCGTGCACTGTGAGCGTGACTTTCACGCCGCAAGTCGCCGGTTCGCTTTCGGCGAATGTGGTGTTCACAGATGCCGACCCATCCGGCCCGCAAATCACAGCGATGACAGGAGCCGGCTCATAACCCGTTTTAAGTAAATCGTCCTACCTTCGCGGCTTGGGGGCATAGTCGCTCCCCACGCAGGTAGGAAATGACGCGGCAGCCACATGGAAATGTGCTGCTGGATCCTGTCCGGCGGTCTGGTTAATGCGAGCATAATAGCTGGAAGTCCTTCAGTGACCGAAACATAAAAGCCAAGTTCGCGGCCTTTGACGGCGAGGCACTTCTGGGGAAGCATCGCTGCGATGCCCATGTCCGCCTGGAACTACAAAACGCAAGACGCTTCCATTCGCCCCATGGGCCCGATGGCATAGGATTTCAGCGCCGCATTTGGCCTGGGCGAAGACGACAAGCGCATCCCGAACATTGACTCCGATGGCGTATTGGTGGACGCCATACATCCGCTGTATAATTTGATCAAGAAAAGACAGGAGGTCGCTGAGCTACACGAGCGGTCCAACAAGTGGGAAGCGTTCGTGGAACGCCAAACGCTAAAACTGCAATCGGCTGAGTGGTTCTGGCCTGAATTTGATGGCGCGAAGACCTTGCACTAATAGATTAGCCCTGGATGCCAACGGCCCGGGAGTGGTCCGACAGCTTGGATCCCATTAACCTCGGATGCGCCTATGTGCTGGCTGAGCGAGCCCAAATTACGACATCCGCATAATAATCCCGGACTTGTCAATCCCAACTCAAATGCAGGTAATCGAGACTAATTGAAGGCAGTGAATTGTGGTGTTCAATATCAACTTCATGTTCTTCTCAAGTTTCTAGTGAGTATCGAATTGAATACGCGTTCACATAAACTTCTGCTGAGTCCGCTAGAGTGCTACGAAGTCTGGTTCCTTTAATGGACAATAGGTTCTATCGTGCCTTTCTGCAATAAATGGGCGAATGAGTCGGCGGCCAGGGGCCGACCGAATAGGTAACCCTGCCCTTGCGGGCAGCCCTGGGCTTGGAGGTATGACATCTGCTCTCGTGTTTCAATGCCTTCCGCAATTACCAAGTGCTTCAGGCTTTTTCCCATGCTAATTATGGCGCTCACGATTGTGGAGTCACCGGTATTGGCAGTGATCTGTTGGATAAAGGACTGGTCAATTTTTAGCTCGTCAATGGGAAAGCGTCGAAGGTAGCTGAGGCTGGAATAGCCGGTACCAAAGTCATCCACCGCAAGGTGTACGCCCATTATTTTGAGCTCTTGGAGTACCCGGGCAGTGGATTCGGCCTCTTCCATAAGAACGCCTTCGGTCAATTCGAGTTCGAGATATTTCGGTTCCAAGCCAGCTTCCCAGACTATTTTCCGGACACCTTCGACAAAACCATTATGGCGGAATTCGACGGCGGAAACATTGACGGCCATGCGCAAGGTCGGTAACCCAGTATCGCTCCATTCGCGCGATTGCCTGCATGCTTCGCGCAGCACCCAACGGTCAATCTCGAGAATGAGGCCGCAATCCTCGGCGATGGGCACGAACTGGGAAGGAAGGAGCAGTCCTCGATCAGACTGCTGCCAGCGTAGTAATGCTTCTACTCCCATGATCTTACCAGTGTCGAGATCCACCTTCGGCTGATAGTGCAACAGGAATTCTTGTCGCTCAATGGCGAGACGCAGAGCGCCTTCGAGATATTGCCGTTCCACAGCCTTCAAATTCATTTCCGCTTTGAAGAACTCGAGATTGTTGCGCCCCTTTTTCTTGGCATGATACATTGCCGTGTCCGCATTCTGGATTAGCGTGTCAGCATCACCTCCGTCTTCCGGATAGATACTGATACCGATACTGGCATCAATATACAGGTCCTGTTTGCCGATGTTGTGACAGGCGTTGAGTGAGCGAAGTATTTTTCTTGCGCACGTGGTCGCGTCTTCCGGATGGGCGATTTCCGCAAGCAGGATAATGAATTCATCTCCGCCCTGCCGGCTTACCGTGTCGGAACCTCTTACGCCGGCCGTCAAGCGTTTTGAAACAGACTGAAGAAGCTTGTCGCCGACGGCATGTCCCAGCGAATCATTTATGTGTTTGAAGCGGTCCAAATCCAGAAACATCACCGCAATCGGTCTTTTCTGGCGGGAAGCCAAGGCAATCAACTGATTGATCCGGTCATTGAGCAACAGGCGATTGGGCAGATTCGTGAGAACATCATGGTAGGCGGAGTGCGTCATCTCGGCCGACATAGCTCGCGTCGCGGTCACATCATGGAAAACCATCACCGCTCCGATGGTGCGGCCTGCCCGGTCATGGATGGGCGCAGCGGAATCTTCAATGGCGAATTCAAATCCGTCGCGGCGGATAAGGACGCAATTCGCGATGCAAGTGAGCTCCACCGTCTTATTTTGATCAACAGCCATCTCCAGGGGATCTTGCACGGCCTGGCGCGTAGTGCTGTTAAGAAGCCGGAAAACCTCTGCGAGAGGCCTGCCAGTGGCTTCCTCGCGGCGCCAGCCGGTCATCATCTCCGCAATCAGATTTAGATAGGTGATATTACCGGAAATGTCAGTACAGAGAACGGCGTCACCAATCGAGTTAAGGGTAACCGCGGCGCGCTCTTTTTCTGTATACAATGTGTCTTCAATAGTCCTTCGTTCGATCGCATTGCGGAGTGCGCGCGCCAGCGAATAGTTATTGATGTAAAGCGTCATCAGATAATCATAGGCACCGTGCTCTACGGCTCGTTTCGCCAGCGCTTCGTTACCATACCCGCCCAGGATTAGGATTGGAATGTCAGGCGCGGCGGCAAACAGCTTGTCGAACGTCTCGATGCCCTGACTATCGGGCAGGGACAACTCAAGAAGGACGGCATTAATCCCTCCATTGTTGAGGTGGGTGATACCGTCGGAAAGCTGGCGAACCCATTCCACATCGAACGAACCGCTCACTGCCGCAGCGAGGGTCGCCTGAATCAAATCGGCAACGGACGGATCATTTTCAATCAGGAGAACTTTCGGCGACGATAGATTTGTGCTCATATCATATCTCTAATAATATTTCGGTGACACCGTAATTGCACTCAGTTTATTAACTAGACTGTGCCGTTATAACATAATTACTACACTAAAGGCAATCGACCCATCGAGTGAAGATCTTGCGCACTGTTTCCGCTTCGGCTTCACTAATGACGAGCCGATGATCCGCGCACTCATATCCCATCGGGACCACCCCTGTGCCTCGCCAAAAGTCCATCCGTGTCCAAAAATGGCGCAAATCGCTTTCGCCTTTTGTCACAGAATCGCAGAGCGAGCCCTGAAAACTGGAATGGTCCCTTCCGCGATCTGAGCGGCAGCACCTCTGCTACAGAATGGCCGGCTTTGCGA
>Ga0182024_10001745_pt1 | contig 55219 bp, 51 predicted proteins | sample P32metaG_FD_120480 | JGI IMG/M metagenome (GOLD analysis project Ga0182024, IMG submission 120480) | Permafrost microbial communities from Stordalen Mire, Sweden - P3-2 metaG (Illumina Assembly) | ecosystem: Environmental > Terrestrial > Soil > Wetlands > Permafrost | place: Sweden: Stordalen...
CACATAAAACTTCTGCGTGTAGTCGCGCACCATGCGGTTGGTGTTGAAAGCCGGCGTTAACTTGCTGATGCAGTGCTTCATCCGCGCGATCCATTCGCGCGGCAGATTGTCCATCGTGCGCTGATAGAACAGCGGGATGATCTGCTTCTCGAGAATGTCATAGAGCGCCTGGCTCTCGACATGATCCTGGAAGCCGGTGTCAGGATAAGTCTCGCCGTGGCCGATGGCCCAGCCGACGTCGGGCGAGTATCCCTCAACCCACCAGCCGTCGAGAATGGAGCAATTCAGCACGCCGTTGACGGCGGCTTTCATTCCGCTGGTGCCAGACGCTTCATAGGGACGGCGCGGGGTGTTGAGCCATACGTCCACGCCCTGAACGAGATAACGGGCGACGTTGATGTCATAGTTTTCAAGGAATACCACGCGCTTGCGCACGCTCGGATCGCGGGCGAAGTTCACGATCTGCTTGATCAGCTCCTTGCCCTCGCTGTCAGCGGGGTGGGCCTTGCCGGCAAAGATGAACTGAATCGGGCGCTTCGTGTCCTCCAGCAATCGCTTCAGGCGATCCACGTCGCGCAGCAGCAGCGTGCCGCGCTTATACGTCGCAAAGCGGCGGGCAAAGCCAATCGTCAGCGCATCGGGATCGAGCACCTGATCCGCGGCAGCCAGGTCGTCGTACGCGGCGCCGCGACTGATAAGCTGCGACCGGAGCTTCTGCCGCGTATAGCTGACAAGCCGTGCCCGACAGCGCTCGTGAGCGCGCCAGAGCTCTTCGTCGGGAATCTGCAGCACGCCTTCCCACACACTGTGGTCGGATGGGTCGGTCATCCAATTGCCGGTGAGATAACGATCGAGGGTGAACTGCAGATCGGGCGCTAGCCAGCTGCGCGTATGGATGCCGTTGGTGATGGAATCGATCGGCACTTCGTCGGTCGGCACCTGCGGCCAGATATTGCGCCACATGCTGCGCGAAACGTCGCCGTGCAGCTTGCTGACGCCGTTGATGTTGTCGGCCAGGCGAATAGCCAACAGCGCCATCGAGAATCCCTGCTTCTTGTTCGAGACATCCTCGCGTCCGAGCGCCAGGAATCCCTCGTCATCCAGCTTCAGTGTTGGAATGAACGTGCGGAAATACTTGAGCATCAGATCCGGCGAAAACGTATCGATTCCCGCCGGTACCGGCGTATGCGTCGTGAAGACGCTGGTGGCCATGATCTGCTGCCGCGCTTCGTCGAAGCTGAGCGACGAGTTTTCCAGCAGCGTGCGAATGCGTTCCAGCGCCAGGAACGCGCTGTGGCCTTCGTTCATGTGAAAGGTGGTTGGCGTGATGTTCAGCGCCGCCAGCGCGCGAATCCCACCGATGCCAAGCACGATTTCCTGCTTGATGCGCAACTCGGTGCCGGCGCCATACAACTTGGCGGTGATATCGCGATCGGCCGGCGAGTTCTCCTGCACGTTCGTGTCGAGCAGATAAAGTGGAATTCGCCCGACGTTGGCGCGCCAGACTTTGCAGAAGACCGCGTTGTCGGGCAGATCGACGCGTACTGTCACCGGCGTTCCATCGGTGTAACGCATCTGCTCAATCGGCAGGGTATAGAAGTCGTGCTCCGGATACGCTTCCTGCTGCCATCCATCGGCCGACAGGTATTGGCGAAAGTAGCCGTTGCGATAGAGCAATCCGACCGCCGCCAGCGGCACGCCCAGTTCGCTGGCGCTTTTCAGGTGATCGCCGGCCAGGATGCCCAGGCCGCCGGAGTAGATCGGCAGGCACTCATGCACGCCGAACTCGGCCGAGAAATATGCCACAAGCATTCCCGTCGCATCGGGATTGTTCTTCTTGAACCAGCCGGTTTCAGCGAGATGTTCTTTGAAGTCCTCGTACACCCGCCGAAGGTGCGCGCGATATCCCTCGTCGCGCGCCGCGGCCGACATCTTCTTCTGCGACAGCGCCCCCAACATCTTCACCGGGTTGTGATAGACCGTCTCCCACAGATCGCGATCGAGCCGTCGAAACAGCTCGACGGCGTCGGGGTTCCATACCCACCAGAGATTGTGGGCCAGCTCCAGCAGCGGCGCAAGCGGCTCCGGGACATCGGGAAAAACCTGAAACGTACGGATCGTCGGCGCAACGGCACTGTCACCCATGGTGCTTGGCACTCCATTCTGCTTGGCGGTCAGACCTGCGCCCCGTGATAGACGCAGCGCGGCCATTGTGCTGAATCATCGGCGGGCATCAAGCCGAATCTCCGCCTGTTCGCCATTCGTTCGCGCACGTTCTCACATTCTCGCGAATGCGCAAGAGTGCTGGCTTCTCAAATGATCGAAGGGGGCGAAGGTCGTAACTAGCTGCGTCCCCGTACCATTTCCATCCCCGTACCATTTCCAGCTGCGTACCATTTCCAGACGCTTACCATTTCCAGACGCTATCGAACCTGAACCAGTTGTTCATCCACTATTGCGTCTGCCCAACAAAGGAACTCGCCGAGTTCAAGGAGGACGAGGCGCTTACCTCGTTCAAGCGTCAAGTTTCGGCGAGGTATCGTGGTCTCCACAATCCAATCCCATTCGCGAATCGTGAGCATCCCAGTGGCGATCACAAACAGAGTGAGATACGGGGCGACGTTCTTCGCTAAAAAATATGACGCGCGACATGCGCAAGCGCAGCGCCGTCACAAAAGGTTAGCCGCGAGGCGTCAGACGAGCGCGTTCGGAGCGCTCTTTACGAACCGCCACCGCTGCGGTCGTAAGCCCTGTCGAACCGGGTTTCCTTCAACATATTTGATCGCGCCTGCAACATCCTCCGGATCGAGAAATCGCGACCATTGTCCGCGCACAAAACACTTCGGGAGCTTGCGACCCTGCTCTACGCACGCCCCAAACGGATGGCACTTCTCCGCAAGCATTTGTTTAGTCGCCGCGGATTTCAGTTGGATCGTTAATCGCTCGACAGAGATGGGCAAATGCCCGAGCGCCAGGTGCACATGATTTGGCAGGATCGCACATGCCCAAACTGGATAGCCGGTGATTTTGAAATACTTTTCGAATCCGTGACCGATTGCACGGGCTTGGATTCCTATGAATTTGACTGGTGGCCTGAGCATCGACTCTTTGGTCTTCAATCGATCGGTGTGATTGCGTCGTCGGTTTGCGACGGAATGTCGAGCATTGGTTTTGGTTGCGGCACCACCGGCGAGATAGAGATCGATTGATCCGACGAAGTCGGAGTAGGAACCACGGGGATCGTTGGGTAGCCAGAAACCGTAGGCGCCGAAGACGAGATGGTGACCGGCGATCAAGCGTCTTCCCCTTGAGTTAGAAACCCAGCGCATCGAGAGCGCTCGTCTGACGTCTCGCGGCTAACCTTGAGTTGGGGGCGTCTTACAATACTCATCGTCTGCGCTTATGGCGGCGCGTAATCGGAATCTTACTCCCCAGCGTTCGCGGCGGGGCTTGGATGGTTATGGGTTGGGCGGTGGGCGTTGCGCCGCCGCTGGGGGAGGCGGGGTTGTAGGCGCGTTCGTACCGGTTTGGCGGCGGGTTCGATGAGACGACCGGCGTCGATCCCGGCTTATCCGTCGTCCAATCCGCGGGAGTCGGTGAGGGTTCGAATCCCTCGATCTTGCCGACGGGGATCACCATGTTGATCAGCGATTCGATCTTCGTCAGTTCGTCGCCCTGGTCCTTTGACACGAACATGAACGCCCGGCCCGATGCGCCCATGCGCGCGGTGCGGCCGACGCGATGGACGTACGCCTCGGGGTCATCGGGGACGTCATAGTTGATGATGTGGCTGATATCGGCGACGTCGATTCCGCGGCTGGCCAGGTCGGTCGCCACCAGCACGTCGAACTTACTGTTTCGGAAACCTTTCATCACGCGATCGCGCTTGTTCTGGGCGAGGTTGCCGTGGATTTCGCGGCACTCGATGCCGTCGGCATGCAAGCGCTTGGCAACTTTCTCCGCGCCGCGCTTGGTGCGGCAGAAGACGATCGCCAGGTCGGGATTTTCCTTCTCCAGCAGCGTTCGCAGCAGGCGATATTTATCCCACGGCTCGACGGGCAGGTAAAACTGTGCAACTTCCGCCACGGTCGGGCTGTCATCCGCGCCAGGCGCAATCAACTTCTCCACCGGCTCGCGCATATATTGGCGGCTGAGCTTCTCGATCTCGGGAGAGATTGTGGCCGAGACGAAGATCGTCTGATGCCCGCGCGCACCGGCGTCGCCGTTAGATTGCTGCTGGCTGCTGACGCCTTTGATGCGTGAAAGAATGTTGCGAATGTCGTCGCGGAAGCCGATGTCGAGCATGCGATCGACTTCGTCGAGGATCGCAAAGCGAATATTCGTGAAGTCGATGATCCGCCGATCGAGCAAGTCGATCACGCGGCCGGGCGTTCCGATGATGATTTCCGGGTGATGCTTCAGGAACTTCATCTGCGCCGCGATCTTCTGCCCGCCATAGACGGGTACGGACCGGATCGGCGTGAACTGGCCGAGGCGTTTGAACTCGGCGTCCACCTGTACCGCGAGTTCGCGCGTGGGGACGAGCACAATCGCCTGCGTGGGAAGGCCTTTCTCGATTCGGCAGAAGATTGGAATCGCGAAGGCGGCGGTTTTACCCGTCCCGGTGCGGGCCTGGCCCAGCAAATCACCGCCAGCCAGGGCGCGGGGGATGAGCAGGGACTGAATCTCGGACGGCTTTTCAAACTTGGCTTCAGCAAGAGCGCGCAGCACGGACGTGCGGATGCCCAGTGCGGCGAACGCCTCGGGAACGGGGGGGTGATCAGTTTTCAGACTCAAAGAGTGGTCTCGCTTTCGGTTGCGGTTCGCGAGATTTTAGGACCGATTGAACTCTGCCTCAAGACTACGGCTAAGGTTGTTGTCACGGATTTGTCGAATGAAGCTGCTCGCCCGGCAAAACAATCGCTCAATTGCAACGCTTCGTGCCAGCCGATATTGATGAAGCGTTGTTCATGCTCGACGGCGTCTATTTGCAGGGAAATTGTGTGCGCGTTTTACTACTGGCCGAGGCGTGCAATCCGGAGTGGGTGAGTGTGCCGCTGGTCGGCTGGTCACACGCGCAGGCGATAGGCCGCGTCGTTCATACACATCTCGTGACGCAGGTTCGCAATCGCGATGCAATCAAGCGGGCGGGGCTCGTCGAAGGGCGCGATTTCACCGTCATTGATACGGAAGTGATCGCCCGGCGGGCTTATCAGCTTGCTGGGCTACTCGGCGCGAAGGGCAAGAGCTGGACGCTGATGACGGGGCTGATGTCGTTGGCCTATCCGTATTACGAGCAACTCGTCTGGAAGCAATTCGGCAAGCGGATCCGAGCCGGCGAGTTTGACATCGTGCATCGTCTGACGCCAGTGAGTCCGGTGCAACCGAGTCTGCTGGCTAAGCGTTGTGCAGATGCGGGCGTGCCGTTCGTGCTGGGGCCGTTGAATGGCGGGCTTGCCTGGCCGCCAGGGTTTGAGGCCGCCCGGGCGCGAGAGGGGGAGCGAATCTCCATATTGCGTGATTTATATCGGCTGATGCCCGGCTATTACGCCACGCGACGCCACGCGGCTGGCATCCTCATCGCCTCGAAGAATACGCTGTCGCAGCAGCCGCGCGGATATCGGGAAAAGTGCGTCTATATCCCTGAAAATGCGATAGAACCCGGTCGATTTACGGCGCGGCGCACCCGGACGGCCCAGATTCCGGTTCGCGCGGTATTTGTCGGTCGGCTCGTTCCTTACAAGGGCGCGGACATGCTCATCGAAGCCGCCGCTCCGCTGGTACGGGACGGCAAGTTGCTTCTCGACATCGTGGGTGACGGACCGGATATGCCGGTTCTGCGGGAACGGGTGAAGCGGCTGGGGGTCGAGAATGGCGTCACGCTTTCGGGGTGGGTCGATCATGCGAAGGTTCAGGATCGCTTGATTGAAGCCGACTTATTTGCGTTCCCAAGCATTCGTGAATTCGGCGGTGGGGCAGTGCTTGAAGCGATGGCGGTTGGGCTGGCGCCGATGATTGTCGATTACGGTGGGCCGGCTGAGCTTGTGACGCCGGAGACGGCGTTTGTTCTTCCGCTGGGAACACCCGCAGAGCTGGTGCAGCAAATTCGCCAACAGCTTCAGCGGATTGTTGCCGATCCGAAGCAACTTGATCTGAAGGGCGCCGCGGCGCTCGAGCGGGCGCACTCAATTTACACGTGGGATTACAAAGCTCGACGCGTTGTCGACACCTACTGCTGGCTGCTCAACCGACACTTGCCCAGGCCGGCGTTTGAGCCGGCGGCTTAACCTCTGGACACCCGACGAACTCTCAGCTTATTTGACATCCATATGGCCAAATCGTTCCGAACTCGGCTTCTTCGCTGGGCGTCTGTGCTCACGATCGCGCTCTGCATTGCATACGGTGTCGGCGTGGCAGCGGTTTGGGTGCTGATTCGATGCTCCGGCGATCGCTCGTGGCCGGCGACGGTGCTGCTGTTCATGCCGCGATGGATCTGGCCGTCGCCAGCCTTGGGATTGCTCCCGATTACCCTTATCTTTCGGCGGCGATGGGCCTGGTCTCCGTTCGTTTTCGGCTTAGTGGCGTTATTTGCGCTTTCCGGATTTCGCGTTCCATTTGCCCGATCCGCCGCAGGGGCGCAGACCATTCGAATAGTCACCGCGAATCTTCACGGCGGCGAGGCGAGAGGCGCGGTGCTCAACGATTTCCTCGAGAAAACCCAACCTGACATCGTCGCGCTGCAGGAATACGACCGTCACACCAAAATTCCTTACATTCGTCAGCCCGGCTGGTACACCCAACAATTCACGCACATGCTGCTGGCCAGCCGTTGGCCGGTAGCGCTCGGGACCGACGGGCGGGTGCTGGATGATGGCAAAGCTTCCCCGCTCGAGGTGAGTCTGGATACGGAGATTTGGGCGATTGCAGTGCCGTTTGACGTGGCGACGCCGGCCGGCAATGTGCGAATCCTGAGCCTGCACCTTGCGTCGCCGCATCAGGCGCTGGGGTTGATGCGGCATCACACATCCCTGGCAATCGAGCTGTTGAAGGGAAACAGCGCCCGTCGTGGCATTGAGCTTAAAACGCTGCGTGCCGAAGCCGACGACATGGGCGGGCAGGTGATCCTCGTCGGCGATTTTAATACGCCGTCGGATAGTCCGCTGTTTCGCGATGCATTCTTCGGTTACGAAGATGCATTTGACGCGGCGGGCTTCGGCTTCGGCACGTCATACGCCAAACACCACACCTGGCTTCGCATCGATCATGTTCTATATGCCAACGGCTGGAAATGCCGGCGCTGCTATACCGGAAGCGACATCGGCTCCGGCCACCGGCCGCTTTTGGCGGAAATGACGCGCTAACGGCGGAATCCGCGATGGACATCCGGCGTCTTTTGGCCACAATGCCCGCACTTATTCTTAAAACCGAAAGGGACGCGCAATGGCTGAGGATGTAACAACAACGACTGACAGCGGAGCTCCGAACGTTCAACTCATGCTCGACGAGCGTGACATGAAGACGACGTTCACCAACGCCTATCGCATTCACACGACCGCCGAGGAAGTGGTCGTCGACTTCGGCTTCAACATGCTGAACCCCAATCCGCAGACTGGCCAGCAGCAGATGCTGTTCAAGGTTACCGAACGCATGGTCATGAGCTATTCGACGGTGAAGCGTCTGACAGGTTCGCTGACGCAGTTGATTCGCCGCTACGAGCAGCAGTTCGGTGAGATTCAGACGCAGCCACCGGCTGGCTCTACTACGCCGCGCGGTGTGCGGTAGGCTTTTGTCGCTACTGCAATAGACTGGCGGAAACTGGCAAACGGGTGCGAATTGTCCTGGCCGCATTGCGCGCTGACCGAGTGCGAACATCTATGCTGGTAGCGGTAAAATCAGGAGCTTCGTCGAAAGGAATCGACTGGCCATGAATTCGCAATCCGAAACCGTCGTTTCTCTGTCGTCCGGTTCGGAATTCTTTGATTTCCAAGCTGCGGAGCGGATTCTTGAGGAGTTAAGCGCGTTCGCGCGGTGTCCGGTTACGATGTCTCCGCTTCGTCCGGCGAAGGACCAGGAGTTGAGCGATGCCAACGCGTTTGCCTGCGCGGAGCAACTCTGGCACAGGGACGGCACGACGGTCCGACCCGGGATCCAAGCTGGGTTAGTCACCCAGGATGGCCGCTTCCTGTACCTGTTCAAGGACGGCGTCGCTTTTTTGTTGGCGGGGTACGCCATCGACCTTGCCCAGCACGAAACGTCAGCGGACGCGGGTGCTCTGCGATCCGAAAAGCAGAATCTGCAGTCGTTCTACGATGAGTTGGGCTGGGTAAAGGGTTCTGACGGGGACTTCGAAGACGCACTCATCTATGAAGACCTTCGCCCGGTCTCAGCCGACTACATCCGAAAATGCCATCGACGGGTGAAGCGGTTTCTCGCGCAGAAAGGCCGCTACCTTCTTGATGCGGCTTCGGGTCCGGTTCAATACAAAGAGTACCTCGAATACTCCGAAAGCTATCGCCGCCGGGTGTGCGTCGATCTCTCCTTTCGAGCGCTCGTTGAAGCCCGGAAGAAATTAGGAGATCGAGGCCTTTATATCCTGGGCGACATCACCAATCTCCCATTCGTTGATGGGAGCATGGATGGCTTTGTTTCGCTGCATACGATCTATCATGTGCCCGCCGACGAACAGCGGAATGCGTTGCTGGAATTATTCCGAGTCCTCGGCTCGGGACGATCGGGAGTGGTTGTCTACCAACAGCGGAACGGTCTGTTCGGTCGATTATTGATGGCGCCGACTCGTCTTTTTAGAAAGCAGAAGCCGCCGGCAACGCCGGCACGGGGTGACTCCACCGCGACCATCGGCCAGCCGCCGGCCCAATGTCCGCTTCCACGTCGCAAGCCCTATTCGCACTTCCACCCGCGCGAGTGGTTTACAACCCAGAAATGGGAATTCCCGCTTGAATTCAGGGTGTGGCGCAGTGTCAGTGTGCCGGCGCTGAGAATCTGGATTCGGCCCATGCTGGGCGGCCGATTGGTGTTGGGCATTCTATATCGCCTTGAGGATCTGTTTCCGCTTTTCTTCGCGAGGGTCGGCGAATACCAGACACTGGTTATCCGCCGGAAATGATGGCGGCGGTGGAGGGGCGACGTGACCTTATGACGCTTTTCGAGCGGCAAAGCTGTCGCGTTGTTGCAACTGCCACAGCAGGCGGTCGGTCGTGACCGGCACGTTGCCGACTTCCTGCGACTCGATGCTGGCCGCCACCGCGCCGAGGAAAGCCGCTGCCTGAAGTGATCCGCCGGCGGCGAGAGCGAGCGTGGCGGCCGAGAGCAGCGCGTCGCCGCAGCCCAGCGGATCGATCGCGGGGCTGCTGAGAGCCGGCAGGTAATCGCTTTTCAATCGCGACGGCAGCGGGGTTTCGCTTCCGTCGAACGTCACCAGGCCTTGCTTGCCGAGTGTGATGATTGCCTGGCGAGAGCCGGTGGTTCGAAGCAGCTTCCAGACAACGGCGCCGAGGCCGCTGGAGAAATCGTGCAGCGCTTCGCGCGATTCGCGCTCGGTGGGGCAGATCAGGTCGAGATTCTTGAGGTTCAACAGATTGCTGTGCCGGCCGCTGACGTCTCCGGCTATCACCGGGACGCGCTTGCGCAGCTCCGGCAGAATGCGTTCGAGCAAGCCGGCGGTGATCATGCCGTAACCGAAGTCGCCGAGGATGACCGCGTCGGCGCCGTCGGCAGCGCTAAGGATCTTCGCCGCCAGCAATCCTTCGAGTTGTGAATCACCCGGCGTGGACGAGCCGTCGTCCACCTTGAAAAGCTTGTTGTGATCGACGAGGTATCGATGTTTGCAGATCACTTGCCGACGACCGTGCGTGCACTGCACGTCGACGCCGTGGGCGGCCAATCGCATCGCGATCTGCGAAGAGGCTTCGTCATCGGCCAGTGCTGACACCAATGTTGGCTGCGCGCCCAGGCCGGCCAGGTGCAGCGCAATGACCCCCGCGCCGCCGTCGTAGTCGCGCTGTTCGAGAGGCCGCAGGGAGAGCATCGGCCCTTCCCCGGCCACGCCGGTCGCGTCGCAGAAGTGATAGCGATCCAGGATGTAGTCGCCGATAACCACGATGCGTTTACCGCGGGCGCGATGCAGGAGGCCGTGCAGGTTTAGCGTCGTCAGGCCATGTGAGTCGCGGAGCCGCGTGACTTTCTCGTCCTGGAACCGCTGCTGGTTTTCGAGTGATCCGATCAGCGCGGTTGACGAGTAAACGACGTCGCCGCTGGAGAAGACAACCCGACCACCGCCGGCGATCACCGCGTCCTTTTCTGCCAGGAATCGCGGGTCGGCATTTTCCTCGTATTCCCTGCCTTTGACATACACGTCGGGCTGGAGTGCTTGAAGCAGCTCGACCGCCGTTGGCTCAGGATTCACGTAAACGGCATCGACGCACTCCAGCGCCGCCAGGCTTTGGGCGCGAAGCTCGTCGGGAATCAGCGGGCGATCGACGCCCTTGTTCACGTGCGGATCAGCGCTGACGGACACGATCAATAGTTCGCCCATGGATCGCGCAAATTGCAGGTGAGCGATGTGGCCCGGGTGAACAATGTCAAAGCACCCGTGGCAGTGGACGACAGTCGCGCCGCGCTGGCGGGCATCGTCCCGAAGGGTCAGCAAAGCGTCACGCGAAACGATCTTGCGATTGGATAGCACATGCCCAAGATCGGCCAGTACGAACGCGTGGGGTGAATATTTATCGGACGTGCGGGACGACCCGCGCAGGACGCGAATCAATTCGGAAGGAACGCCGATGTGTTCAATTTAGAGTGATTCGCGAGCTTGACGATGTGTGCCTTGCTCAGCGATCGTTTTTTGTGAAGGATTTCGGACGCCGCGCTTTTGCTGCCGATCAGCTTCCCGAACGCCGTGACCGTCATGCCGCTCTCTTCCATGACGTGCTTTAGCACATCGATGGGGTCGGATTTATCAAAAGATGGGTGCCGACGGTCGTAGTCTTCGATGAGAATGATCAACGCATCCAAATAATCCTGCTGCCCAGGTGGCAGCGTCCCCTCATCATAAACGGCGAGTCGCACAATTATCTCACTGGCGCGATCGAAGTCGGCATTCGTGCGAATCTGCCGCAGCGGAAACTTGCGAATTAATTGAAGGTAGTCGTCGGTGATGGGGCGACCATTAACTGTCTTTCTCATAGCTGCCCTACCCATTGATTCTCGTATTCGGCACGTGTCGGGTTATGACGAGCGAGAAACGTCGTTGCGTGCGACTACTCTACTCTGGAAACCGGCTGCTGCTCTTTCCACGAGACGGTTACGTTTCGCTGCCCAGCGAGAAGCTTTTGCAGCGTCTCACCCAGCGCCTGATAGCGCCATCCCTCAAACAGGCGGTTGCCGACGGTCTTCCGTGATATGAGCTGCTGATACAGATCGTTCACCTCCTGCCGGCTGCCGATGACCGCCATATCGATGCCTTGGCCGGCACAGGTGGCTTGGGCGATCGCCCACAGCGCATCGGTGCGGAACTTGTCCGGCGGGGTCTGCTCGGTCTCACGCGGAACGGGCAGCGCGCCTTCAGGAAGCGCGAATGCGTGCTCCGTTGCGGCGACGATCTGTCCGCCGAACTCAACTTCAACCGGCCTCGGCAATCCCCTCACCCGATCCAGCCGATCGACCGATCGAACCGGCGTTCGTGCCAGGTCGATCAGAATCTCGTCCTTGAGCAACGCTCGCGGCGGGACGTCGTGGGCGCGAGCCGCGCCATCGCGCCACGCGGCAAGCTCGCGCAATACGCCGAGGTTTCGAGGCGGTAAATTGCCCACGCCGCGAACGCGCAGATATTGCCGATCGGGCTCCGATTCATAAAACGACGGCTCGCACTGCGCCGCGCATTCTTCCCGCACCCAGGCCGTGTGGCCCAATTCCTCAAGCGTCCGGCCGATCTTCTCACGAGCCAGCAACAGATATCGCACATCGTCGGCGGCGTAGCGAAGCTGCATCGCCGACAGCGGCCGTTGATCCCATCGCGTGAATGTCAGCCCCTTGCCGAGCCGGGCGCCGGTCATCTCATAGACCAGCTTCGATAGCGAAAGCGGATAAGGCAGTCGCACGAAACCGGCGGCGATCTGCGTGTCGAAAACGTTCCGCGGCGCCTGACCAATCGCGCGGATGACGGGCTCCAGGTCCTGCTGGCCGGCGTGAACGATCTTTTCCACGGCCGAATCAGCCAGCAGCTCCCAGAACGGTTTCAGGTCGAGATCCGCCATCGGGTCGATCAGCGCGATCTGCGTTGGCGAAGCGACTTGAATCAGGCAGAGCCGCGGAACATAGGTCAGCTCTCCGATGAATTCGCTGTCGTAACCGAACTGCTTCGCTTGTCGAAGGTGGTCGACCAGCTCAAGCAATTCGGGCTGCGTCGCGATTAGCTTCGGCTCGGCATGGCTGACCAGGGGGTGATCGACGCGCGGGTGGCTGTCGTGGGATTCGGCCGAGTGCGCCGAATCGTGGTTCCGGGCACGGTGAGCGGATCGGTAAGAACTGAATTGAGGCCGTGCCATTGCGAGATCGGATTTAGCCGCGACCGGCGGCGCCTCCTTGCTCGTACATCGTACCGCACCGCTGTCGTTGAAAACAGGGCGGTTCGGCCACGAATGCGAACTTGCCAAAAGCGTAGCGGCCGGACAACAAGTCCGGCCGCCGGCTTTACGCTTGCGACGAACGCTAATCGCACTCGCCTAAGCCGCAGTCGCCTGGACACCGGCCGTGACACCCTGGGCGGTTGCCTTGAAGGTGTTCTGGGCCAGCGTGATTTCTTCAAAAACATCGTTATCCACTACCGCGATGGCGTTCCACTGGCTCGCGGTCATATACCCGTATGGGAAGATCGATCCGGTGACCGCGTTGACCGCGCCCGGGTTCGCGAAATTAGCGCCCGAAGGAGCCGGCCAGATGTTGTCGGCGATCGTGCTGAACCCATTGAGGTTCGCGGCGACGACATACACGCCGCCGTTGCCCGAGACGCCGCTCAGCAGATTGGGTGCTGAGTACAGGTTATGCGTCAACGCGATGCTGCCGGCCGTGGCATCGCCGTAGAGCGCGAGGAACGAACCGGTGGTCCCATTGTTGATGCCGGTGTTGTCGGTGACCGTCACGGCGCCGAGCTTCACGGTCGGGTCAACATCGGTCGTCACCTGAAGCTGCACGTCTGGAATGCCGGTGACGTTAAAGACATTGTCGCGGATCATCGCGTTGTTGACATTGCCCCACAACTGCACCTGCGCCTGGTTGAAGGTGTTGTCTTCGATGACAACATAGGTGTTCATCGCGCCCGGGTTGATGCCGGGGCTGTCAAAGGCCGTGGTACCCTGGCTCAGGATGTTGTTGGCGACATAGACGTACGTGCTGCCACGGAAGTTAATTGTTGTCTTCGGGGTCTCGTCCGGATCAAGCGGGCTGACCAGGTTGGTAAAGTTATTGGCGTCGAACAGCACGCCGACAATCGCCGGATCGTTGCCGCGAACGATGTGCTCGCGGGTCGAGTTGGCGGCGAAGTTGCCCAGAATGCTCCAGTTGTTTCCATCCACCCAGCAGACGTAACCGCGGACGCCGGTCGTCAGCGGAGCCGAGTTATCAAGAACGATAACGCCGGTCGGGTGCATGCTGCCGTTAATCGCGTCGGTCACGTTCAGGAACGTGTTGCCGCGGATGACCAGGTTCGAGCCTTCGGCCCAAATTCCATCGGCGTTGATCTTTGGGGCGATGCCGTTCACCGCCGGCCAAATGGAATCGAAAGTCAGGCCTTGAATCGTCACGTTGGATGAACTGGGCGTGACGAAGATCGTCTGTCCGTCGCCACCATTGCCGCGAAGAAGGATCGGGCTGGCGCCTGTTCCATACGCGCCGATGGCGATGTCATGGCCGTTGAGGAACAGATCCTGAGTGACACTAAACGTCTGGCCGCGAGCGAAGAGGATCTTGGTGTTGCTGCCGAGCATCGAGAACGCCTGGGCGGCGGTCTTCACGGCCGTGTTCGGGGTCGATCCATCATTCGAATCCGAACCCGTATTACTAACATAGATAATGGGGCGATTATCGGACGCCACGGTCACAAGAGAAGTGGCCGTCGAGACGCCTCCAGCGGCGTCTGTTAGCGTTAGCGTGATTGTATAGGCGCCCGGCGTGTCATACACGTGGCCGGCATTCCAGCCCGGCAGTGTGTTGAACTGGCTGTTCGGATCACCAAAGTTCCACTGATATTTCACGATCAGCGGACTGGCTCCATTGAGCTGGCTGGTCAGGGCGTTCACTTCAACGCCTTCGCCGGCAGTGATGTTCGTTTCAAGCTGCGTTATTAGTGCCGTGACGGTGCTGCTGCCCGTCGTAATGCCGCCACTGGGGGGCGGAGTTTGCACGGGCGGCGTCTGAACTGGAGGTGTCTGCACCGGCGGTGTCTGCACCGGCGGGGGCGTCGATGAGGAGGACTTGGGCGGTGTCGAGCTCACCGTCGGCGGGGTGCTCGACACCGTCGCCACTGGATTGGCCGGCGTGGCCGGAGCGGTTCCCTTGGAGATAACGTCACCCTTGCCGGGAATCAGCGTATTGGCGCTGCCCCCGCTGTACAGGACGTTCCCGCCGCCAGCGCCGTAGAGCGTATCGTGGCCCTTGCCGCCGACGAGCGTCGCCTCCGGCGACAGAGCGCACATCTTGGCATTGCCGCCACCCGCGTAGAGGTGATCAGTGCCATAGCCACCGATGATCGTGTCGTTGCCGCTGGCGCCGCCAACGATGGTGTTGTTGCCCGCGCCGCCGACGAGCAGGTCGTTGCCCGTGCCGCCGTAGATCTGGTCGCCCAGGTTGCTTCCCCAGACAGTATCGTTACCCGCGTTGGTGTAGATGATGCCGTGGCCGTAAATGATGTCGTTGCCATCACCGCCATTGATGGTGTCGTAACCGGCGCCGGCCTTGATGGAGTCGTTGCCCGCGCCGCCGGTGATGCTCGCCGGTATGGTGATTCTCGGATCAATATAGATCGCGTCGTTTTTATTGGACCCGACGATGACAATTTTTTTCACCTGGCTGGTCGGGAACTCTTTGAGAACATTGGTGGCGTACGCCGACAGATAATTCGTGTTTGACTCCAACTGCACCTGCATGATGGATGCGGTGTTGGGGTCAGCCTGCAGGGAGAGCACGCCGGCGGTCAGCGTCACAGACGCCGACATGCACTGGCGACCTTCCAGCGACTCGAATACAGCCCGCGCGATCCGTTGCTTTGCGTTCTTGCTCATGCCCTCCGAATCGGGAAGTTCGGAGGGGGCCTGATGCAGTTGCTTGAGTGAAGTTCGGCAATTTTCGCAAGATTTCCTGCCGATCCGTTGCCCGACCGTCGCGACCGGCCCCCCTTCACCCCGATAAAACTCGGCGCATCAGAACTGACATCTTCGATCCGGCTTATTGGACGGGCATCAGCGCGCGCTCGCGGCGCGTTGGCACGATCAGCATCAGCGCCAGCGCCGCGTGGCCTGCCAGGCATGCCAGCGCCACGCCGTGGAACAGGGCCGAGCCGAACATGCTGATGAGGATGCCGTGTGTCACCAAAACACTCACGAGACCCAGGTACCCGATCGCGGGCAGCATCAGCAGCAGGGCCGCGGCACGCTGCCAGAGGCTGCGCATATTCGTCCGTGCCGCGAGGAAGACGCCCCCTTCGAGCGTCAGGAAGAAGAGGGGCAGGAGCAGCATCAACCGGTGAAAATCGGACGACGGCCCCGCCGGCGGCATCGCAAACATCAGGGCGAGCGGAAGCATCACGACCGTCAGAAAGCCCGTTGCGACCGCCACCCCAGGCCGAGCCCACTGCCGCGCATAATCGAACCGGCTGCTCTGAAGCTGCCGAATGACGCCCTTGACGTCTCCGAGCCGGGCTCGTGCCAGCAGGAGCGCTTCCTCCGGATTCAATCGCGCCGCGCCGGTCAGATAACCGTTAAGCGTATCCTCCAGGTGGGCGAAGACTTCCTCCCGTGCCTCATCGCTTAATTGCTCGCGCCGGGCATAACCGTTGCAGATCGACTTCAACTGCTCGGTGAGTTTGGGATCAGTTGACTCAGGCATGGCTCACTCCCGTCAGACGACAAATCATCTCATGAAAGAATTGCCACTGTTTGGTTCCGTCTTCCAAAGCCGCGTGGCCTGCCGAGGTAAGCTGATAATACTTCCGCTTGCGACCGCTGTCGGCGTCGCGCCAGCGCGAGCCGATCAGACCCTGTTTTTCCAGCTTGTGCAGGATGGGATACACCGTTCCCTCCTGCCACAGGAATGCCCCGTCGGCCTGCTCATTGATCTGGCGGACCAGGTCGTAACCGTACGTCGGTCCGCGCCGCAGCACGCCGAGGATCAGTACACTGGTCGACGCGCCAACGAGCTCTTTGTTTGAAGCTTTCACGACTCACTCCTTTAGAGCATCGCGTTTTTTCGTGTAGCCGGTGAGCTTGCTCGCCGCTTTGCAAACACGAGCGGCGAACAAGTTCGCGGGCTACACGAAAAGTTTCGCTGATCTAGCTCACGGCAGCGTCACGTCCCACGCCATGATGCAGTCGCCGAACACGGGAATCCGCTCCGATCCCCGCGCGTTCGGCGTCAGTGACTGCGACTTCCACCATTGCGATCGATCTCATCGCGGCACTCCCATGCGGATGCCACCTTATACCTTGAAGTTCTTGGTATGTCAACGAAAGGGATTCGTGGAGGCGTGTGCTATTTATAGTCTGTCGAAGGATGCATATATATGACTTAAGGTAGCTATTGATGAAGGATTCGCCGTCGACGGATCTGAGTGCCACTTTGGTGTCGCTCGGCGCGGTTGTCCGGAAGCGACGCGAGGCCGTTGGGCTTTCGCAAGATGAACTCGGACATCTGGCGGGCCTTCACAGGACGTATATTGGAAGCGTTGAGCGCGGAGAGCGCAACGTCACCGTAGCCTCATTGATTCTGATTTGCCGAGCGTTGCAGATGCGCCCGCACGAGTTACTCGAGAGGGCGGGGATCTAAGATGATTGATCCCTTTCCGAGCGACCCGAAGCGATGGCCTGAGGTAGCCGCGACGCTCCATCAGAAGTTTCCCTTATCGATGGGCGAGCTGTCCGAGACCGTCCTCTCATCGTGGGAAGACATTTTTCACAGTCGGATCGGCGCGAAGGCTTACGAAATTGGTCGAGATATTTTGCCTGAACCTCAGATTATGGGGTTCTTGCTTCACGAGCTGATACCTTTGAATTTGTCCGCTGCGCATCCCAAGCGATGGCGTCGCGGCGCCGCTGCCACCGAGTGCGACGCGGTTTACGTTCCGAACCCCGACTACTGCTTCGAAATTAAGGCATCGAGCTCTGCGAAAGGCGTCTTCGGAAACCGCAGTTACGCCCATGTGAGCGATACAGCATCCAAACGCCGCGGCTCATTTTTTCTGATCGTTAACTTTGCGAAGTTCTCAGCGGCGAGGCGCCCGGAGATTACGCTGATTCGCTTCGGCTGGTTGAGCGCGACGGACTGGATCGGGCAGAAGTCTCCTTCGGGACAGCGAGCGCGCCTGACCAAGGAAGCGCGGGCGTTCAAGCTGCGAATCATTTACGAGCAGTCAGTCAAATAGGGCTAACTCTTCGTGACGCAAACGCGCAGCGCGCAGGCGCCGTTCGGCGATCGCGCAGTAGTCGGATCTGAGTTCGCTGCCCATCGCTCTTCTTCCGCATTGCGTGCTTGCAACCAGCGAAGATCCCGATCCGGCAAAGGGATCGAATACCACTTCGCCCGGGTTACTGCTGGCCAGAATGATGCGGCGCACGACGGCGAGCGGAAATTGCGCCGGGTGCGGAGTGCGCTCGCGGGAGGCGCGTCCAGACCCCGAAGTCACTTTTGGTATGATCCAAACGTCGCCGGGGTTTTTGCCTTGCGGGTTACATTTCAGCTTTCCATTCTTCTTTTGGTTTGGATATTTGACGTTTGGATCGCGAACCGCATCCAGATTAAAGGTGTATTGGGACGGGTTCTTCACGAACCACAGCCATTTTTCATTCCGCGGCGAAAAGCTCTTGCGCGACGCCACGCCGGCGCCGTAGTGCCAAACCACTTCCTGAAGCAGATAAAACGGGGACTGGTTCCAGAGCAAATAAACAAGTGGAACCGCGCGGCCACGTCCCTCGACCGCGATATAGCCGAGATTCAACCACAACGCCCCCGACGGCTTCGTCACGCGAAAGAGTTCGCCGAGCCAGATTCGGCACCACTCCAGGTACTCCTCGAGCGGTCGGTTCTGCTCGTATTCCTTTCCGATGTTGTACGGCGGCGACGTAACCGTCAGGTCGATCGATTCGTCAGGCATCCCGCGAAGCACTTCGATCGCGTCGCCGCAGAACAACCGGGCTTCAATCATGGTGCTACTTATAGTGTTCATCAATTCTTTTGTCAATGAGCTTGAAAAGAGCGAGATCAGTCCATTCAGCACTGCCGCCGCCAGCGCCGCCAGCGTCGGTTTGGGCTGGGTGTCGAAAGAGGTTGCGTCAGGCTGCGACAAGGGGTTGTCAATCTTCTTAACATTTGCCCGCTTTGCGACGGCTTGGTTATCGTAAACGCGTATCACTCGGGGCCGACATTCGGAGGGCTGCTACGTGAACTTCAGGCGCCTGGGCATCGTGGCGGGGTTCCTTCTGCTTTTAGTTGGCGCGCCGATGGCCAACGCGGGGCCGCCGTTCATTACGGACGATCCGGAGCCGGTCGAGCTTCACCATTGGGAAGTCTATATCTTCTCGCTCTACACGCGCACCCATCACGACGACTTCGCCCAGGTACCGGCCGTCGAGGTCAATTACGGGCCGCTCGAAAATGTGCAACTGCACGTCATCGCACCGCTGACAATCAGTGAAAGCGACGCCGAGCCCGCACACTACGGCTACGGCGACACGGAGCTCGGCCTGAAGTATCGCTTCATCCAGGAAAGTGACTGGCTTCCCCAAGTCGGAACCTTCCCGCTGGTCGAAGTCCCGACAGGTGATTCCGGCCGTGGGCTCGGCAACGGTCAGACGCAGATCTTTGTGCCCGTCTGGCTCCAAAAAAGCTTCGGCAAGGACAAGGAATGGACGAGCTTCGGGGGCGGCGGATTATGGTACAACCCCGGCCCGGACCATCGCAATTTCTGGCGCCTCGGGTGGGAACTCCAACGCGACTTCGGCGAGCATTTCACCTTCGGCGGCGAGGTCTATCACGAAACGCCCAGTGCGCAGTTCCCCAACTCCGCGTCCCTCCCGGGCAGTCTGCCAACCATTGCCGCCCCGGCGGGCGCGCACGGTCACACCGCATTCAATCTCGGCGGCTACATCAACTTCGATGAGCACCATCACCTGCTCTTCTCCGCCGGCCGGGACATCGACGGACCCATCCGCTTCGCCAGCTACCTGGGATTCCAATTCACCTTTTGACGCGATCGCTCAGGAATCGACCTCTGCCGGTTCCTCTCAAATCAGCGAAAAGTTAATGCATTTTTCGGTCCCGCGACGCTGTGGGCACGGCCTATGCTCAAATATGTTGTTTTAAGGAGCTAGCCATGCGTACGCGCGATATACCACACGATCAATGGAAGCCGGTGCTCGACAGCTTTGCCACCCGGCACCGGGGCGATTCGATCCACATTGAAACCGTCGGCGGCGGAGCAGGGCCCCAATCAGTCCTCGACGGCAGCCCGCTCGTCGGCATTGCCGCCACCATTGACGACGGCCGTATCGCGGTCACGACCGGCGGCGCCAACGACGCTCAGACTCACAACATCGGTCATCCCACGCACCTGAGCGTGTCAGAGTCGGACGACGGCAACCCGCTCGGCGTGCAGATCACCGCCGAAGATGGCAGCGTGACGTGCCTGCGATTCGATCCGCCGGGAGTGAGTAAAAAACCGCCGGGCAATTACCTCGGGTGAGTCTTTCCCGATCAATCACCAGCGCGCGCCGGAACGGACGCTTGCGCGGTGGCCGAAGGACCATCATGCCGATCTTCGAGGCTTAGCGCGGCAATGGCTTCCAGGTCCGCAAGGCGCTTCTCCCGCGCAACCCGCAGATTCGCGAGGAGCCGCTGAATCGCAATCAACGAACGCTGGCTATCGAGCAGGTCGAGCAGGGTTGATTGCCCGGCCTCATACGCGGATCGGGCGACGGTGACGACCTGGCGCGCTCGCGGCAAGACGGTGTGCTCGAACAAGTCGAGCTGGCGGTCGGCGTCGCGAAGCGTGCGAATGTCCATCACGACCACTGCGTTCAGGTCATTATGCGTTTGGCGGCGCATCGCTTCCGCGGTCCGCAGATTTGCTTCCGCCTGGGCAATGGCAGCATTGATCGCCTCGTACCTCAGCAGGGGAACGGTTGCGGTGCCGATGAGGCTCTGTGTAATGCCCATCAAGTCGCTGCTGAGCGAAAAATCGAAGTCCGGAACGTACTGGAGTTTCGCGAGTTTGATCCCTTCTTTACGGCCGCGAATCTCGTCGGCCAGCGCCGCCAATTCCGGGTTCTGCTGAGCTGCCAAAGTCAGCAACTGCTCATCGCTCTCCGCAATGCGCGTGACAGGAGGGACTTGGGTAGGGACCGGGATCGGCGCGTCCGGTGGGCGGCTCAGGAGCGCGTTGAGCGCGGCCAACTCGGCCGGTAGCTGCGCCTGCATGGCGTCGATGTCGTTGCGAGACAGGTCCAACTCGTTACGGGTCTTGAGCAGGTCCTGCTGCCCGCCGGTGCCCGCGCGGTTTCGCGCCTCGACGACCGTGACCGCGGTCTGCAACAGTTCGGAGTTGGCCTGCTCCAGTCGAATCAATTCCGCGTTGAGAGCGTAATCGTAATAGGCGGTGAGGACCTTGTTTCGCAGGTCGTAGCCCGCCTTGCGGAAACGCATTCCGGCGGCACGGGCATTTTCCAAAGTCCGCTGCGCGGCGGTGGCTACCGTGCCCGGCCAGTGAATGTCGGTCATCGGGTCGTTGAGCGCGGTCAACACGGTGCTGCCGGCGCCGGTGCGGCCCTTGGTGATCGTCGTTCCGCCGGAGAGGGCAAGCGTGCTTGTCTGTGTTCCGTCAATCGGAATCTGCTCAATGGCCGATCGCCACTCCCAGAAGCGCTGCTCCAAGTCTGCGTTGGTCAGCAATGCTTGACGGACCAAGTCGCCTGCCGATGGGTCTTGGGGTAGCGGTGGGATTACACGGTTCTCGATCGGCTTTTGAAAGCGATTGCCGGCGGTAAGCGCGGCCTGTCGCTCTTGCTGCTCTCCCGGTGGATGAATAGTGCAGCCGCCGGCAACGAGAGACATGGCAATGACCAGAATTCGGCCGCATCGGCTAAGCATGGTCGCCCTCCCCGTTCCCATTCTCGTGAGCGTGTGCCGCGGCGGGTGCGGGCAGCATGCGGGTCGGATGGGGTGGCTGATTGGTCTCGTGGCGCATTACGACACCTTTGGCGATGTAGAAGATCACCGGATAGATGAGGAGTTCCATGAGGAAACTCGTGAACAGTCCACCGAGCATCGGGGCGGCGATGCGGCGCATCACGTCCGCGCCGGTGCCGCTCGCCCACATCAAGGGAACCAAGCCGATGAACGCTGCCGCGACCGTCATCGTTTTGGGACGGATGCGCTTCACCGCGCCATCGTGGATGGCGTCGCGCAGGTCCCGGTCGCTTTTCATCCGCCCTTCGGCCCTAAAGCGCTCGAAGCTATTGTCGAGATACAGCAGCATGACGATGCCGGTCTCGGCATCGAGCCCGGCCAGCGCGATCAGCCCGACGATCACCGCGCCTGACCAGTTGTAGCCGAGCAGCCAGAGGAACCACATCGCCCCAACCACGCTGAACGGGACAGCCAGCAGCACGATGACCGTTCGAAGCCAACTTCGCGAGGCGGCGTAGAGCAGCAGGATGATGACGACGAGCGCGATCAACCCCGCGACTTTCCACCGGGTCGCGTTCTGCTGAATGATCTCGTACTGTCCGGACCAGTCGAGCGTGTACCCGTTGGGCAGTTGGAGTTGCTCGGAAATCGCCTTTTGGGCGTCGACCATGTACGAGCCAAGATCCCTGCCGGCCATGTCCACGAACACCCATGCCGACTGCCTCGTGTTCTCGCTACGGACCATTGGGGGGCCCGGCTGCAGGGTTACATCGGCAAGTTGCCCGATGGGTATCTGCGCGCCAGTCGGTGTGGGGACCAGAATCTGCTTAATCTGATAAGGATCATTGCGCAGGTCGCGGGCGTAGCGCACGTTGACTGGGTATCGCTCCAGTCCCTCAACGGTGGTGCTGATGCGCATCCCGCCGATCGCCGTCTCGATCACGTCCTGGACGTCGCCGGTGTTGAGCCCGTAACGGGAGATCTGCTCGGGCTTGGGATCGATGTCGAGATAGTAGCCACCCAGCGTGCGCTCGGCATAGGCGCTGGTGGTGCCGGAGACCGAGTGCATGATTACCGACGCTTTCTCGGCCAGGTCCGAGAGCGTTTTCAGGTCCGGCCCCATGATCTTGATGCCGACCGGCGTTTTGATGCCCGTCGAGAGCATGTTCGTGCGGTTCTCGATCGGCATGGGCCAGGCGTTGGCCACGCCGGGGAAACCGACCACGCTGTTCATGCCTTCGTGGGTCGTACCGTCGGCATCGGACCAGCCATACACCAGTTCGTCCATGGTGATGGGCCGCTGTTCGGGCCAGACGGTGTGATGGAGAGGCCAGGTCATCCAGTTGGGCGCCCTGTCGAACCAGTAGTGCATCTTCCGCTTGCGCCACTTGGCCGGGTCCGTCTGGAGCCGGACGACCGTTTCCACCATGTCGAGGGGAGCCGGGTCAGTCGCCGTTTCCGCGCGCCCGATCTTCCCGTCCACGCTGATTACCTCGGGAAATGTTTTGATCAGCTTGTCGGTCTGCTGGAGGATCTGCCGGGCAGTGGTGACGCTAATGCTCGGATCGGTGGTCGGCATGTAGAGAAGGTCCCCCTCGTCCAGCCGGGGCATCAACTCGCTGCCGATGTGCATGTAGGGCCACGCCGCCGATGCCACGAACAGGACGGCCAGGATCAGAACGGGCCAACGGAACTTCATCGCTCCCCAGAAGAACGGGTTGTACGCTTTCTGAAAAGCATGGCTGATCGGGTTCTTCTCCTCGTGGATGACCTTCTGCGGGAGCAGCAGCATCGTCAGGAGCACCGTCCAGCCACCCGCCATCCACCAGCGGTACGGAGACAGCGCCGGGAATGCCTTCGGGAGGAACAGCAGCCCCACCGCCGGAAGGACGATCACGGCCAACGTGATCGCGAGGTTCGTTCGCCATCCCCACTTTTTTGGTAGCACCCGCGCGCTGATGAAGTAGCTCATCAGCACCGGAATAATGGTGATGGACAGCACCGAGGCGGCGCCGATGGCGAAGGTCTTGGTGAACGCCAGCGGCCGGAATAGCCGGCCCTCCTCGCCGACGAGCACGAAGATCGGCAGGAAGCTGACGGTGATAATGAGCAGGCTGAAAAACAGGCTGGGGCCGACTTCCTTGGCGGCCTCGATGATGACGTCGATCTGCGGCCGCGGCTCACCGCCTCCCTGCACCCGCTCCTCCTCGTGCGCCAGGTGCTTGTGTGCGTTCTCCACCATCACGATGGCGCTGTCCACGACCACGCCGATGGCGATCGCGATTCCTCCCAGGCTCATGATGTTCGCGTTGATATCCAACTGGTACATCATCAGCATGCTGACGAGCATGCTGCTGGGGATCACGAAGATCGCGACCAGCGCGCTACGGCCGTGCAAGAGGAAGAAGATGCACACCAGCGAGACAACGATCATCTCTTCCAGCAGCGTGTGCTTGAGGGTGTGGATCGACCGTTCGATCAGGTCGGAGCGGTCGTAGGCGGTCTTGATCGAGACGCCCGGCGGAAGTCCGTCCTCGAGCTCCGCGAGCTTCGCCTTGGCGTCGTGGATCACTTGGTAAGCGTTGGCGCCGTAGCGGCCAATGATGACTCCGCCGACCGCCTCTCCCTTGCCGTCCCATTCGCCTACGCCACGCCGCTCCTCGCCAGCGATTTGGAGGATGGCCACGTCTTTCAGGAGGATCGGCGTTCCCCCTTCGGGGTCAACGCCGACTGTGACTCGGCCCAGATCGTTGATCGCATTGCCCGGCTTGCCACCGTGGGGCGTGCCGAAGTACCCGCGGCTGCGGACCATGTATTCATTCTCGCTCATCTCCACGACCGACCCGCCCACATCGTTGTTCGACCGCTGGATCGCCGAGACGATGTCCTTAACCGGGAGCTTGTAGGCCAGCAACCGCTGCGGCTTGAGAACGACCTGGTACTCCTTGACGAATCCGCCGATCGACGCCACTTCCGAGACGTTCGGTACCGCCGTGAGGGGGTAACGCAGATACCAGTCCTGGAGGCTGCGCAAGGAGGCCAGGTTCTGGTTGGATGAAACCAATGGCTTGCCGTCCAGCGGCGAGGCGCCGGGGTGATCGAATGCCCGCACCTTCATCAGTTTGGCCTGCCGGTCGGCCGGGGCTTGGCCTGGTTGAGCGTACCACTTGTCGTTCTCCTCATCGTGCCAGATCCCCTTGGGGTGGTCCGAGTCGTAGTAGCCGGGATTGAGGACGTACTGGTAAACCCACCCGACACCGGTGGCATCCGGCCCCAGCCGCGGCTCCACGCCCGCCGGCAACTGGCTGCGCACCGAGTTCAGATACTCGAGCACGCGACTCCGCGCCCAGTACAGGTCGGTGCCGTCCTCAAAGATAATGTAGACGAACGAGAGCTCGAACATGCTCTGGCCGCGGACGACCTTCGCCTTGGGAATACCCATCATCTTGGTCGTCAGCGGATAGGTGACCTGGTTCTCCACCACGTCCGGGGCTTGGCCCGGGTAATCCGTGACGATGATGACCTGCACGTCCGACAGGTCGGGAATGGCGTCCAGGCCGATGTGGACTGTGGCCCAGATGCCGGCGGCGACCAGAAACACGGTGAGCAACAGCACGATCAGGCGGTTGCGTACCGACAACTCGATGATTTTGGCGATCATGATTTTTTAGCCGGAACGAGGTTGCGGTTAGCTGCTCTTCTGCTGCTTAAGCAGTGGAATGAGGGCCTCGCTTACCGCCTTGAATTGCTGCCGAGCCGGCTCAAGCTCCTTGGCCCCCACGAGCTTGTCGATGGCATCACGAAGCTTATCGTAAGCGTTTCCCTGAAGTTGAGCGGCGGCTGCCTTCAATTGCGACGCGGCCATCGAGTCGATCCGATCACTGGTCAGACCTTTCGCGTATGCCAAATACGCGGTAGTCACCTTGGATAGAGCCGAATCCGCGGGCGGCGACTGCACCTGTTTCGTGACGCTCCCGCACTGCCGCATTTCCGGGCGCATATACGGGTTGGCGGTCTCGCCGGGCTGCTGGACCCAGTCGGCCTTGGCCATCGGACAATGGATGACCGAAAGATCCTTGTTCGCGGGCGCCTCCAGCGCCATCGGTGGGACCGAGGATTGCGAACCTGCGGAAGATGGCATCGACATCGGCGGCATTGCTCCGGGTTGTGTCGTCGGCTGTGAGGCTGCTGCTGCCGGCATGGGCGCTGACGGCGCGGCCGAGGGCGAACCGCCGGTGAGCTTGGCGATCGCTTCATTGGTCCGGCTCTCAACGTCCATCAGGAATTGTCCGCTGGTTACGACCATCTCGCCGACTGCGAGCCCCTCGACAATCTGCAAGCGGTCATCATCGCCTCGGATTCCCATTCGTACGGTTCGAGGGCTGAAGCGCCCGCCGCCCTCGGCGAGAAACACGATCTGCCTGGTCCCGGTATCGATTACCGCCTCTTGCGGCACCTGCAACGCATCCGGCAGCGGCTCGGTGATAACGTTCGCATCGGCGTACATGCCGGGCTTCAACTCGAAATCCGGGTTGTCGAACGTTGCCCGCACCATCAGCGTGCGGGTCATATGCTCGACGTGCGGATAGATGAACGTCACTTTCCCGGTAAATGTTTTTCCCGGGATCGCGTCGAGCATTGCCTCGACCGTTTGCCCCATCTTGACGAGTGGGATTTGCTCCTCGTAAATCTCAGAGTCCAGCCACATCTTCGTGTGATCGGCGATGCGCAGCAGCTTCATGCCCGGCTGGACCGCCGATCCCTGGACGATCATTTTCTCTTCCAGATGGCCAGTCGCGGGGCTGTAGAAGACAACATCACGCGGTGGGCGGTCGGCCTTCGCGATCGCATCAATTTCCTGCTCGTCTACGTCCCAAAGTTGCAGCTTTCGGCGTGCTGAATCGATCAAATTCTGCGCCTCTTTCCGTAGCGTCGGGCTGGCCTCGGATCCCAGCGACCGCTGCGACTGGACCGCAGAGATCAGCTCTTGTTCGGCGACCTGTAGCTCCTGGCTATAGAGGGCGAACAGCGGCTCGCCTTTGGCGACGTGCATCCCTTCCTGATCGGCCTCGAGTTTGTCGATCCACCCGCCGACCTTAAGGCTGATGTCGTGCAATCCCGGCTCGGGCAGCTTGAACACGCCGACAGCCCGGATCGTCTTGTGGAGCGGCCCGCGCGTGACGGCGGCGGTTTGCACGCCCATGTTCTGCACGACCGCCGGATCGATCGTCACTTCGGATCCGCCGCCGGTGTGCCCCTTATAAGGCACCATGTCCATCCCCATCGCGCTCTTGCCCGGATGATCGCTGATCGAAGAGGGGCCGAGCATTGGGTCCCACCAAAGCTGCTTGCCGTCTTTTGGGGGATCACCCGAATCGGTTGATTTCATCGGCGTCAGCGGCATGTGGCAGATGGGGCAGTTGCCGGGATGATCCTGAATCACCTGGGGATGCATCCCGCAGTGCCAGAGTTGCTTGGTGTTGGAGCCGGCGTGAGAGGCCGGGTCGCTTCGCCGTTCACAGCCAACCAGCACAATCGCTGAAATCAAAACCACCGCGGCCAGCAGGCCGCCGATCCATCGCAAACGCATATGAACTTCCTTTCGGAAGCGACGAAAACAGAAGCAGGAGGGGGAGCGCCGCGTACAACGTCAGCGGTCCTCGCGCACTGCGATAGATAACGAGAGAGACCGACCAAACGGTTCAATCCCTTTTCACGCCTGTCGGATCGGGACAATTGCGCGCGAAATGGGCATGCCGGGAGTGCGGACATCGGGAATGTCCGCCAATTGGGCAAGATCAGGGATGGTTTGCATGTTGGCACTGATATTGTTCAGAGCTTGGACGTGCTTCGGGCTGTTGGCATCACTGTTGTAATCATCGCCAGCTTTGCAATGCTCGGGTGCGCGAGCACCGCAAGCCAATTGACTTGGGTGCGCGCTCAAGGTGGGATCGTCCAAGATGCCCGCCTTGAGCGGGCGCAGGCGGCTTGCTCGCTCGTCGGGCAGGCCGCAGACAGAACGGTGCATGTTAACGTCCTGGACAGCGATGCGGTCGGCGCCTATGGATGGCCCGATGGCAATCTTTTTGTCACGCGCGGCTTGGTGGACTTGGTGAGCGATCAAGAATTGGCCGCGGCTATCGCCCACGAGATGGGTCATCTGCTGAACGACGGTCACCTGCACACAGTCGTTAGTCTGCGAGGATGTTGCGTCAGCCCCGACGCCGAAGCGCGGGCCGATTCCATCGGGGTGCGACTCCTCGACGAGCGCGGAATTGGTCGCGGCGCGATGATCTCAATGTTAAACAAAGTGAGATCGTCGCCCGGCGTGCCGCCTTCGTGCCAGCAGGGCATCGGGCGGCGGATAGAGCTTCTCACCGAGCGCCCCGAACCCAACCGCTAAATTGTTGGCCGCTTAGAATTTCACCTGGGCGGCAACATCCATCAGATGATCGGCGGACACCTGGCCGATGAGGCACAGCCATTTGCCATTCTGCTCGGTCATCACCATGTTAAGGTCGCCGAACTTTTGGACGCGATAATCAATCCCTTTCCGCTTCATCACTGGCGCCGGCGCCAGCTTCATGTCCGCCGCGCTGGCCACCGCCAGCGTGATTGGAACGCCCTCGTCCCTGAGCAGCACGCATGCCATCTTCTTGTTATGCACCGATTTCATGCAGCAGGCCATCACGTGTGATTCAGGCATTTGTGGCAGCGTTGGCGCGCCCGGCGACTGCGCGTTGAGCATCTTGTTGGCCGCCTCGATGGAAGCCACCTGCATCACCGGGATACGGCCGGAAACAATGTCCTGGTGGACCTGCGCCATCTGCGCCGGCTCGGCCAGTGCGGGGCCACTGGAGGCGCTGAGCATGATGGCCGCGGCAATGGCCGACACCAGAACCATACTGGCGGCCAGCGCCCGTAACGGTCGAAATGAGAGGATGCGCCACTCGCGCCGCGACGACGGGATCGTCGCCCGAAGCACTTTGTCCAGGTTCGAAGTATCCACTGGCATTGTCCTTAGCTTGGCAAGCCGCGCGGACACCGCCTGATCCAAAGCCTCATCCTGTTCGTCTCGATATTCATCGCTCATAGTTCCTCCGCACGGAGGTCTGTCTCTTTTGGGGACTTCACTTCTTCGGTTACCAGCCGTAGCTCCCGCGCCAGCGGAAGCAATGATTCACGCAACATCGCCCGGCCTCGGTGGGCGCGCGATTTAATCGTTCCGCTCGGCACCTGAAGGATGTCGGCCGCTTCCTGTACGCCGATGCCTTCAACGTCCACGAGCAGCAGCGTCCAGCGGATTTCCTCCGGCAACGTTTTCATCGCTTCGATGACCTGCTGATCGGAGAACGCATCCATCAGCGTTTGCGGGTCTTTCCAGAATTCCGCGGCGTCCTCGCCGGCCGCCGACCGGGCCTCCGGTTCCTCAGTCAGCGCCTCCAGGCCCATTTCCGCATGGGTCGCTCGTAACCGATCCTTCCAAGTATTCCGCAGGATCACCAACAGCCAGGGTTTTAAGTCCCTTGTCGCAGTCGCAGCGCCACCCAAAGCGCGGAACGCTTTTAGCAACGTCTCCTGTGCGAGGTCTTCGGCCACTGAGCTATCGCGACACAGGAATTGCGCAACGCGCAGGACATCACTCCGGTGAGGCCAGACGAGGGCATAGAACTGCTTGGTTACCTGATCCTGATCCAACCGCACCTCGCCGCCGCTGTCGGCCTGCGCAAGAGTAAACGAGCGCGACTCGTCAAATGGTTCAATCCTATTGCCGAATTCTCTGTCCGCACGTTTTTTAGCTCCGGATTGAACCTTTTGGCCTTTATCCCTCGTCTACTGCTCCGAGCGGCGGTTTGGCCGACGGTCGGCTGCCGCCGCGGGAACCAATTGTGGAGGTCGTCATGCGGAAGCTATTTAGTTTTGTCGTGTTGGCAGCGGTTTCGGCGTCAATGCTGGCCGCGTTCGGTTGCGCTGAAAGCGCGAACAAGCCGTACAATTTGACGGGCGAACAGGGCCTCGCGCTGGATCAGCAACAATGGGTCGACCAGCACTCGATCGACCAAAAGGGCCATTTCAATCCGGTCCTGCACGATCAGGCGCTGAGTCAGATGAAATTGGCCAATCAAGGCCAATCGGCCAACCAAGGCGGTTTGCGATAAGCAGCCGCATCCGGTTCGTGCTGGAGGCTGCCCATGCCATTAGCGATGATTCGTTATCCGAGAATTGATCCCGACGCCCTGCGCCTCGGCGTTTTTCACATCCGGTGGTATGGCCTGGCTTACCTGCTTGGCTTTGTGCTCGCCTTTGCGGCCCTGCGCCACATGAGCCGCAAAGGCATCCTTCGTCTTCCCGCCGATGCCATTGGTGATCTGGTCTCTTGGCTCGCAATGGGCGTCGTGCTCGGCGGCCGTCTCGGATGGTGGCTGTTCTATCATCGCAACGAGGGCGCTATCGAGCCGTGGTACGAGCCGATCGCGATCTGGCACGGTGGCATGAGTTTTCACGGCGGGTTGATCGGTGTGCTTGTCGCGCTGTTGATCTGGTCATGGAAACGGCGCGCGCCGTTCTGGAATCTGGCTGACTGCCTGGCGCTTGTCGCTCCCCTCGGCCTGTTCTTCGGGAGAATCGCCAATTTCATCAACGCCGAACTGGTGGGCCGGCCGACCACGGCGCCATGGGGCATGATCTTCCCCGGCGATTCGATCCCGCGGCATCCTTCACAACTATATGAAGCGCTCTTGGAAGGTCCCGCGCTCCTGCTGATCCTCTGGACAGTCTTTCGCTTGCGCCAGCCGAAAGACGGACGAATCGCCGCGCTGTTCCTTATGTTCTATGGCGTGTTCCGCTTCGTCGTGGAATTCACGCGCCAGCCGGACTCGCAGCTTGGCTTTATTGCGTTCGGCTGGCTGACGATGGGACAACTGCTCAGTGCCGTGTTGATTTTTGTCGGCATTGTCCTTTGGCTGGCTCTCAACAGAAGATCCGCTACGGCCGATTTCATTACAGAGTCTCCAAAGAGCAAACTGCATCGTGATGATCGGATAGACCATACCCATGCCGGTATTTTACATTATACCCAGCAGGGTATACAATTCGCGGTTTCCAGCCGCTAGTTTACATCCTCGTTCGAGGAAGGAGCTCTTTTCATGCGTCGAATTCTGCTTTCGTCTCTTGGCGTGGCGTTACTGCTGGCGGTCGCGGGTTGTAAGAGCAGCAGCGGCGATTCAATGGGTTCGATGGAGATGAACAGCGACAGCTCGATGAGCACGTCGCAACCGGCGACGATGCCTGCAACCATGCCGATGAAGTGATGTACTCCGGCAAATGGTCAAAAGCGCGGGATGGAGCTGGTCCCGAGAACGTTGATCTTTCTTAAGTCACTCCCCCGCGCGGCTGATGTCGGCCGCGCGGGGTGCATCAGCGCGTCCACTCTGACGTTTCCCATGCGATCTTTGCGGAGGGCAAAACCTATGGCGAAGAACAACGGTAAGAAGGCCGCGCCGCCTCACAAGGATGAGTGCGATCGCAAGGCGCTCGCGGTTGATCCGGAACTCAAGGCCGCGAACCTCGCGCGACTGCGGCGCATTGAAGGCCAGGTCCGCGGCGTTCACCAGATGGTTGAACGGGATTGTTATTGCGCCGACGTGCTGCGACAGCTCTCGGCCGTCCAACAAGCGCTTCGCGCGGTGGGACGCGAACTAATCCGCAATCACGTTCGGCACTGCGCCACGCGCGCCATCCATGCGGGCGGTGCGGACGCCGCCGCGATGTACGACGAGCTTGTGGACCTGTTTCATCAGAACGCGCGGTGACCGACGCTGTCCGAGAGTCGACGGGTCGAGGCGGCAGCGTGCGCTGGTCAAGGGATTTGGGTCGTCATTGCTGTTTACGACGCGCCATCAGAGGTGCACCGCCGAAATCAGAAGGACGAAGCCGGCGATGCCGAGTCCGATGATCGTCCAGATTGCGATCCCCAACCAGGCAGCATTGGTTATGCGATACTCGGGTTCCGCTTGCGCGGGGGCGATAGCATGGCCGCATTCGGGGCAGCCGGCGCTGCTCGCTCGAAGGTCGTAACCGCATTTCACGCAGACGCGGGCGCGCTTTTCCCATTTGGCTTTGATCGCCGCGCGATTCGAATGCCGAATTGCTGCCAATAGCAGCAACGCGGCAATCATCGTGACGCCGGTCAATGTGCAAATGAATGTCGCCGCCTGATCCATCGCCTCGCCGACGTTTGCGAGCTCGAGTGATTGAAAGTGAACGGTCATCGAAAGTGTCCTTCTGTGAGGATAGACGTCTGCGGTTTCATCTCATTGCTCCATTAATGCAGAAAAGGGGATAAGGACATTTTCTTGATAAATGTCCTTATCCCCTTTTCGGATTGAAGGCGCGTCGCCATTACGCTCTACTCGCGGATCATCTTCACCCGAGGTGTCACATGAGGAGATTGCGGATCTTAGCCGTCGTCGGTCTGCTGACGTTGGCGGTGCATCGAATCACGACAGCCGCCGACATCGTCCCCACGCCAGTGACGGCGCCGATCGCATCGGAGCATCCGCTTTATCTGAACCCCGATGCGCCGCTCGACGATCGCGTGCACGATCTGATCAGTCGCCTGTCGCTTGAAGAGAAAGGCATCCTCCTCAACCATCGCGGCCCAACGATCGCGCGCCTCGGCATTCGCTCCGACAACTGGAACCAATGCCTGCACGGCGTCTCGTGGGACGGCGAGGCCACCACGCTCTTTCCCATTCCCACCGGCATGGCCGCGTCGTGGGATCCGCAGCTCGTGCACGATGTTGCCGACGCGACGAGCGACGAAGCCCGCGCCATCTACAACGACTGGCACACCAACCCCAACTTCAAAGGGACGCAGAAGGGGCTCATCTATCGCTCGCCGGTGATCAACATCCTGCGCAACCCGTACTGGGGCCGCGATGGCGAGGCCTGGAGCGAAGACCCCATGCTCTGCGGCCGGATGGCGGTCGCGTTTGTGCAGGGCCTGCAAGGTAATGATCCGCATTACCTCAAGCTCGCCGCGACGCTCAAGCACTTTGCCGTCAACAATGTCGAAGCCGATCGGCAGAAACTCAGCGCCACCGTCTCCGAGCGCATGCTTCATGAATATTGGCTCCCACATTTCAAGGAAGCGGTCGAAGAGGGCCACGCCCAATCGCTGATGGCTTCCTACAATGCGATCAACGGAACGCCCAACAACATCAACCACTGGCTCCTCACCGAAGTTCTCAAGGGAGACTGGCATCACGAAGGATTCGTCGTCTCCGACCTCGGCGGGGTGCACTCGATGATGGTCGGCCACGAGCAGGGCCGGATGGGGCCGGAAGAAGCAGTTTCCAAATCGCTGCTGGCCGGTTGCGATTTCTCCGACAAGGAATTCCAGGACAACATTCCCGGCGCGGTGAAGGACGGCCTGCTTCCCGAAGCCCGCCTGAATGACGCCGTCTTCCGCGTGCTGAAAGTCCGCTTCCGCCTGGGCGAGTTTGATCCGGCTGATCGAAATCCCTATCGCAAGATTCCCATCAGCGTGCTGAATTCGCCAGAGCATCAGGCGCTGTCGCTGAAGGCCTCACGCGAATCGATCGTGCTCTTGAAGAATCAGGACAATCTGCTGCCGCTCGATCGCGCGAAATTGAAAAAGATCGCGATCGTCGGCCCGCTCGCCGAGCAGTTCGTCGCGGGAGATCCGAGCTACATCGGCAGCTTTAAGCGCAACGTCATCACTATTGCCGCGGGTTTGAAGGATCGCGCGCCCAATATTGAATTCACCGTCGCGACCGGCGCACAAGTCGCGCCGCCGCGCCGCGCGCGAAACGCCCCGGCTCCCAAGCCGTTCGACACCGAAGCTGAACTTCAAAAAGCGGTGGACGCAGCGAAGGCATCGGATGTCGCGATCATCTGCGTCGGCACCAACATGCAGATCGAATCCGAAGGCCATGATCGCACGAGCCTGGGTCTTCCTGGCAATCAGGAGCAGCTCGTCGAGCAAGTCGTGGCCGCCAACCCCAAATCAATCGTCGTGCTGGTGAACGCCGGCCCATTGACGGTTCCCTGGATCAAGGAGCACGCACCGGCGATCATGGTTGCCTGGCACAGCGGCCAGGAACAAGGCCACGCCGTCGCCGACGTCCTGTTTGGAGACTACAACCCGGCAGGCCGACTCCCGTACACGGTCTACGCGAGCGAATCCCAGGTTCCCCCGCAAAGCGAGTACGACATCTCCAAGGGTTTCACGTACATGTATGTGAAGGGTGAGCCGCTCTTCTCTTTCGGCGAAGGGATGAGCTACACGAATTTCAAATATTCAAATCTCAAATTAGTTGATTCAAGCATCAAGCCCGACGGCACCGTGATAGCCAGCGTAGACATCCAAAACGCGGGCGCCCGAGAAGGCGACGAAGTCGTTCAACTCTACACCCACGCCACCAAGTCCAGCGTCATCACGCCACAAAAGGCGCTCCGCGCCTTCAAACGCATCGCTCTGAACCCCGGCGAAACCCAAACCGTGACGCTGACATTCCCCGTCAGCAAGCTCGCCTATTGGGATGAAGCGAAACATGCGTTTGTGGTTGAGCCGGGGGAGTATGGGGTGATGGTGGGGACGGGGTCCGCTGATCTTCGGACCAGCTCAAGGCTGACGGTTACAAACTGAGAGGCGTTGCAATTGTCATGCAGCCAGCGGTAGGCGACATCATTCGGGCAAAGGTCTTTAAGACCGCGCATTTTGGTGTCTTCTTTCAGCATGCCGAACACTACCTGTTGGTTCTGATACCTGAAACGTCCTGGACCACGTGTTATGCGAACTGTGATCAACTCGGGGAGCCAAGCGATGAATTCGATATCATCGTGACTCATGACGGCGGCGAAGGTCGCTTCGCGGCAAGCCTGAAGGCAGTGCATCCTGAGAGTGACCCTTGGTCGGGCGCCTGGAAGGTCTCAGTAGGAGATCGACTCACCGCGAAGGTCGCGCGCGTCGTGGACGCCGCCGATCGATGCAACGGCGGCAAAGGATATCTGCTCGAGCTTAAGCCTGCGGCATACGCGATGCTCTGTGCCGACGCAAAGTTCGAACTGCAAAAAGGTCAGATCTGCGAAGTGGTTGTAATCCAAGTTGATGACTCGCGGCATGCGATTCACGTGCAACTGGTGCAATCATCTATCGCTCGCTGACGATGGAAACGTCCCCGACAGCAACTGAATCAGTGGTTCCCCCGCTCGCCGATCGCGTCGTATGCGTCGCACGCCGACGGGAGCTGCGCGTCGTGCTCCAGCGGCCGCTTCGTTCGTAGCGGCTTGAGAAATGCTTCGAATCTTGTTCGTTGCGCGTCCAAAACTGATCCTCAGGGTAGGTCTGATTCGATTTCGTGTCGCCAGTTCTGCGCAGAATGGAAAATATGTGACACGTTCAGAAACTTCTCATCGGCGGAGTAGATCGCGATGTGAGCATGGCCCTTCGACTTTCGACGAATCACATAATAGCGGACGCCGGGTCGTGACTCGACTGGCTTGCCGCGGTTCGGATGCTTGGCGAGCGCGTCAACGCCCGTCTGCAAGAATTCGATATAGCCATCGGCATGAGCTTCGCCGTACTGCGCGAAGTTCCAGTCCCAGATTTCATTGAGCTGGCGCCTTGCTCTCGCGCTATAAACGACCTCTAACGCTTGCCATTTTGTCGATCCCATTCCGCCCGCTTTTGTTTGAAGTGTTCGCGAACTTCTTCAGCAGTAAAAGAGTTTCCGGCCTGAATTTCTGCAAATCCAGCATCGATCTCCGCCAGTCGCTCCGGCGTGAAAAGATGCTGCAAGTCTGGTTGCTCGGCATCGAGGCCTTCAACCAGATCCTGGCTCACTATCTCCGCCACGTATTCGTCAACGCTGGCGAAACCCGCCTCGGCGGCGCGCTGCTGGGCTTTCTGAAACAGACGATCATCCAGTTGAACGTTCATGCGAATAACCTCACGAGCTTTTAATTATACCGTTCGAGCTCGTACTCGTCTCGGATTTGTGGGCGCGGCATTCTCCGCTCTGACTCGTGCTCCTCGCTCTATCACCCTGAGCTACCACCCCGCCCCCTTGGTCTTGGTCTTGATCCTCAGCAGAAAATAATCCGCGGTGATGTAGAGCGTTGATCCGTCGTCGCCCCAGTTGCAGTTGCTGGTTTGCTCGCCGGTGTAGAGTCGGCCGAGGAGTTTGCCGGCGGGGGAGATGACCACGATGCCGCCGAGGGCGCCGGACCAGATGTTGCCGTGCTGGTCGGCTTTGATGCCGTCGCACATGCCGGGGTATTTGGGATCGACGTACGGCTTCTCATCGAAAAACGTTCGACGGTTGGCGATCGTTCCATCCTCCTTCACGTCATACGCCGCGATGATCGGCAGGGCCGCATCGGTGTTGGCGATGTAGAGCGTTTTTTCATCGGGGGAGAAAGCGATGCCGTTGGGATCTTTGAACTCTTTGGTGAGCAACGTGACGGCGCCATCGGGGGTGACGCGATAGACGCCGCTGAAGGGGAGTTCCTTTAACTTGGAATCGTCGTTCCCCTCGAGTCCGTATGCGGGGTCGGTGAAATAAACGTCGCCGTTGCTTTTCACGCAGACGTCGTTGGGGCTGTTGAAGCGTTTGCCGTCGTAGTGATCCGCGATGACGGTGAAGGAGCCTTGCTCGAAGCGGACCACGCGGCGTTCGCCATGCTGGCAGATGACGAGATTGCCGCTGGCGTCGCGGGTCATCCCGTTGCTGCCGCGCTCGCGGAAGCCGGGGGCGTTGGTCAGCAGCCCGCTGGGTCGAAGGAAGACCTGGGCATGATCCCATCCCTCCTGCCAGCGGTAAGACGTGTTGGCCAACACATCGGAGAAGACGATCCCCTGAAACACCACCTTGCCGGCGGCATTTTTCTCGACGTACCAACAAGGCCCTTCCGCCCAGCGCGTCCCCTCGGAGAGCTTCTCGAGTTTAGCGTCCGGCGCCAGCACCTGATCGAGCGCGGGATCCAGCCGCTCAATCCGGCTTACGAATGGATGCGGCTCCCGGTCAAACCCGAAACACGCAACAGCACCCAGCAAGAGAAGTGTTGGAACGAGGCGCTTTTGGTTCATGGACGAAATGCTAAATCGAGGGTGCGCGATGTCAACGTGAAACCGTTTTTGCCGCGAAGAGAGCTCCCCGCGCTTCATCCCGAGTTTCCCGGTAACTCACGGACGACCGGTTGCTGGGGTCCGCGAGTGCTCTATATAGCACTCGCCTTCGGCTGCTTGGGCGTGGTCCTCGTTGGGAGTGTCCGCGCCATACGATCAGTGGCGCGAGCTCGATTGGGCGCGTCACTTGTCCTTTTCGATCGGCCGGTATCTCGCGCCGACGCCTAGACGACCGCCGGATTGCGTCGACGCCTCAGCAGGAGCATCTCGCCGAAGGCCAACAGACTTGCTGCAATCGGCTCCGGGACGTCGGCGGCGGTGACGTTGATCGTCCCGCCGAGGACTCCGGTGGAGAACAGGACAAGCGGGGCGGTTTGCCCGTATGGGATGTCGGCGGCGGGGGCGTTGGTGATGCCGGCCGTGAAGGCGCTGTCGGCTACGCCGTTATCCAGGAATTGGGTAACCAAGTCCGCTTCGGTGTGCAGGTTGCCGTCGTTGTAGGCGGCATCGACGTTGGTTTGAAAGAGCTGGTCAAACGATTCGCCGGCCGCGGTTGAGTAGGCGGCGTTATTGATTGCGACGGCAATGCCGTAGCTGATTGGGCCGTTTGTCCCTACTTGCACCGACTTACCCTGTTGCATCGAACGAACCTGAACAAGCGTCCTGCCGCATCGATTCGTGAAAAATGCCCGAAAAACACGGGCGATCATTCACCAACGACGAGAAAAGGCGCGACCGAACAAGGTTCTAGTCTCGCCATTCTGGAACGGCGACCTGCAAATAGCAATTTTGCGAAATGATGTCGTTCTTGTGATGCCTTAATGAAGGGCAGGCTCAACCCTTTGCCTGCGTCAGCCCCGCGATCGCATCGGCGTTGTCTGGCTCGATCGCCAGGACGGCTTGCCAGATCTGCCTGGCCTGGGCCAGCGCGCCCTGCGACGCCAGCACCGTTGCCAATCGGCATTGGGTGATGGGCACGGGCATGGCGTTGGCGGCGGCCTGGCACAATTGCAATCCTTCAGCGCCGCGACCTTGCTGGGCCAGCACCAATCCCAAGTTGCTGGCGATGTTTACGTCGTGCGGGGCCAGAAGTCGGGCTTCCCGGAGCGCGTTCTCGGCTTCGGGCAGGCGGTTCAGACGCCGATAGAGTTCACCTAAGTGGGAATGGTATTCAGCCGATCGCGGTTGGGCGGCGACGGCTTTGGTGATCAGCTCCAGCGCCAACATTGGAAGTCCCGTGCAAGCCGCCACGATGCCCAGCCGGCACATCGCTTCTGAATTGGTCGGATCCCGCTCCAGGATATGCACATAAATCTGCCGGGCATCGGCGTATTTCTCTGCTCGAAAGTATTCAAGGCCGATCTCCAGGCACCGCGCGATCGGCTTATCTGAAGGCAGCTTCCCAATCCGGCGCTGCACACCCTCATTCACGGCCGCATTCACAGCGGCCAATCCTTCGCGGTCGTAGGTGCGGGCGAGCATTTTGTAGTGATCGCTGAATGCGTAACCGGCGGAATTGCGCCAGACGTTGCGGGCGATGTGCTCCGAAGACGTTAGGATTCCATTCTCAAGGTGTCTGCGGGCGGCTTCTTCCTGGCCGGTCATTCGCGTGGGTTCATAATCCATCTTCCGCGGCACAAACAGAATCTGGGCGTAAGCCTCTCCCTTGCGGAAGATATGCCGCTGTCCCGGCGGTGGGGCCTTGAAGACGATGAAGAACTTCTTGGGCCACCATTCGGTCTGCACGTGGCCGATCATCGCGATGGGGGCCGTGCCGGTTTCGTCGGTGAAGAACCGCGGGTGCGGCTCAGTGCGAATGACGTATCCCGCCGGGCATTGCAGGTCCATCGCGCAGTTGAAGAGATAGAAGCGGGAGTTGGCCTTGGGAAAGAAACTGACAAACTCGCCGCCGGTGAGCTTTTCGCCGGTCTCGGCGGCGAAGTCCCATTCGAACCGAATGACGCCGTTGTCGTTCAGGACTTGGCATTCGGTGTCATACTGATAGACCAATTCGAGGCCATAGGTCGATCCCTCGACAAACGGCAGGCAATGCCATGGCTGCGGCTCGGAGCCGTCCACCATCTTCTGGCTTTCCCCGCCCCAGCCCGGGTTTTTGACGCGAACCGGCCTGGGTGGCAAAGCCTTGCCATATAGGGCGTATTTGAACGTCAACGGCTCCATATGTGATCCAGCCCCATCCAGCCACCGGGCGACCGCAGCCTACCGGCTCGGCATCGTTCGGTAAATCGGCGTTTACTCCTCTTTACGCGGCTAAAGCCCGCTCGGGATCTACTGTGGCGGTGAGGCCGGCGCCGCGGGTGAAGTTTTGCAGCAGCGTTTGATTCTCGGCTGTTCGCACCAGTGTCTTTGCCACGGCCGCTTCCAGGCGCCGCGGGTCGCTCGGACAGAAATTGGCCAATTCACTGTACTTCATCCAACCTCAGATGCCCTCAACCGGATTCAGATCCGGACAGTACGGGGGAAACTGCTCGAGCATTGACTGCCGAACGCCGAGCAATCTCAATTGGCCTGCCCCAGTTTCAGCCAAAACTCCGGCGAGCATCAGCCAGCCGATGCACGGGCAACACCGATCCCGCGTTGCGCCTCGCACCACGTTTGCCAGGTTCTTTTGAATGCGGATTCGACGTCGCGTGTAAAGCCCTTGGCATCCATCAGCGGCGAGGCGTCTATTTGGGCGCGCAACTTGGATCGCATTTTGGTCAGCCGACCGATGTCACCGGCGGCGTCCGACGCGATGTGGACGAATTGTTCCGGCGTTTCCGCGGCGAAATCGCCAAGTCCGGCGCTGGCCAGCAGGCTGCGCCCAATTATTGATACGCCGGTCTGTCCGGCCAGGGTGACTACCGGCACGCCCATCCAGAGGGCGTCGATCGATGTCAGGGCCGAGTTCCACGGGGCGGTATCCAGGCAGATGTCGATTGCATTCCAGAATGTCAATCGCTCGCCGGTTGACAGGGGATCGCGCAGTTCGATTCCTTCGGCCGCGATTCCGCGTGCGCCAAGGTCGGCCAGCAGTTGCTCGCGCGCCGTGCCGTGAGGAGTCGCAATGATCATTCGCGAGCGATCGATCTTCCCCAGCACGCCGGCCCACAAGTCGAGCGTCGTTCGCGTGACGCGCGCGTAATCACCGGCCCAGCCGAAGGTGATGAATCCGTTGCGCGTTGCGGGAAGCGCGCCGATCGCGACGTCCACCGGGGGACGATCAACGCAGAAAGCGCTTCGATTCAAAATGATCGGGCTTTCGCAATAGAACGCGCCGTTTGACGAGGGTGCTTCGAGCCGTGCATCGGTGATGCGATAGTCCACTGTCTCCAGGCCGCTGGTGCCTGGATAGGCAAATCCGGTGACCTGAATCGGCGTCGGTTTTCGCATGAACAACGTCAGCCGATTCTGCGGCCCGTGCGAGTCGAGATCGACCAGGATGTCGATCTTATCCGCCGTCACCAGCTCCGCGGCCTGTGCGTCGGTGATCATGGCAATGTCGCGCCACCCATCGACCTGCGCGAGAAATTTCTCAGTGACCGTATTCGGCTCGCGCTGGTTCGAATAGCAGAACACTTCAAAGGCGGCCCGATCGCGGTTTGCCAGCAGGGGCAGAATCCGGCAGGCCTGCTCGTGCTCGCGGAAGTCGCCGGAGACATATCCAATGCGAAGCCGTCGCGTCGGCGTTGGGTCATTTCGATGGATCGGCACCTGCACCGTAATCGTCTCAGTGCGCGTTTGCGTCCAGCGAAGTGCGGCCTCGTAGAGCCGCTTCGGCGTCGCATCCGGATGCAGATGCAGCGCGTAAACAAGCCGGCTGGCAAAGCGAGAATCCGTATTCACCGTCATCGCGCGACGATAACAGGCAATCGCATCATCCAGCTTGCCGACATCGAGCAGCGCGTCGCCGAGATTCACGTGCGAATCGGCAAGCGTGGGGCGGACTTTGATCGCCTGGCGAAATGTCGCAATCGCGTCATCGAAGTTCCCCTGCGACTTCAGCGCCTTTGCGAGGTTGTTAATGACTTCCGGCCAATCCGGCTTCATCGCCAGCGCCGCGCGAAATTCCCTGACAGCCGCGTCAACCTGCTGCTGCGCGGCCAGCGCCGCGGCCAAGTTCGCCCTGAAATCCGGAGCATTGGGATTCAGCGAAATCGCGATGCCAAATGCTTCAATCGCTTCAACCTTGCGACCAAGCTGCGAAAGCACGATCCCCAGCATGTGAAAGGCATCGGCATGGCCCGGCTGCGCGCCGACAATCTGGCGATAGAGCGATTCGGCTTCGGAAAGCCGCCCCTCCTGGTGCTGCTGAACAGCAATTTGAAACGCTTGCTGAATGGATACGGGTCGATTCATCTGATTTGCCGGGACCGAAAAATTTCAATTTGGTGGGGAAGCATCAATGATGCCCGCTGCCTGCTTTTTATAACCCTCTACCGGATCGCGTTGCAAACGCACCGGGCTCGGGTAATCTACCTTTATCATTTCCTGGAGAACAGGTGTCCCAGCTAGCCGAGCCGACGCGACAACGGAGCGACCGCGAACTTGCCGAATTGCTAAGATTGGATCCGCCGCGATTCGCACGATTGTCGGCAAGTCTGGCCCGGCAGTTCCGCGATGCTGATCCGTTTCCGCACATCGCGATTGACGGGTTGTTCGACGATGCGCTACTGCGGAGCATCGTTAAGGAGATTCCACCCATTGAGAGCGAATTGTGGCGGGTGTGGGGCTCGGGTGAGCCCACCGATTTTGAGCAGCCGTCGAGTCTGAAACGCGGCATCTCTGAAGAAGCCCTCATGGGGCCGCTCACGTGCGCGTTCCTGCACTGCCTGAACTCGATCACGTTTCTGAAGTTTCTTGAGGGGCTGGCTGGAATCACCGGGCTGGTTGCCGATCCAACATTCGGCGGCGGGGGGCTGCACTGCACGGGCCGCGGCGCCCGGCTGCTGGTGCATGTTGATCGCGATCGCCATCCGCTGGGCAATCCATTCAATCAGATGATCAACTGCATCCTTTATCTGAATGAAGACTGGGACGAAAGCTACGGCGGCCATATCGAGCTCTGGTCGCGCGACAGCAAGCAGCGCGTGCAGCGAATTGCTCCTCTTTTTAATCGCCTGGTCATCTTCCAATCGGGATCAACTTCCTACCACGGCCATCCTGAGCCTCTGACCTGTCCACCGGGGCGGCCCCGCTTGTCGATTGCGACCTATTACTACAGCGTGAACCGCGCTACCTCGGCCGATTACTCGGGGCGCATGAAAAATGTCCAGTGGGTGAATCCAGCTGCCGCGCGGTAAACCTCGAGCGTTAACTGCGGATTGTCCTTAAGCGCCTGACGAATCTGCGGCCCGCGGCGCATGTTGCCACGATCCCACACGATCATCGATTCTGCCGGAAGTTCCGATTGTTCCGGGTTCAAGTTATCCGCCCCGTCCAGTTAGCCGATGAGATTCCTGATGAACACGGCCCCGCCGGCCGCGTAAAAATGATGCCCGAATGACGCGAGCGACGCACGCTCTGGCAAGCGCCGCAAATGACGTTAAGATGTGTCGGGCAATTCGTTACGATTCGGGATGGGCACGTGGAGCCTGCGGACGTCACCCGATCCGCCGGCGGAGGCTCCGCAGTGGCAGTTCTCGCAATGACACAGTTGCATTTCACCCCAGCGAAGTCGGATTCGGAGATGTTCTACGCCCTCGTGGCCAGCGCCGACCGCCGTCGCGATTCGCGACAGCCATCGGGCGAACCCGCCACGGCGTCCCGCCTCATCGGCGGCCGCGAACTCGACAAATATGACGTGCTCGTCAGCGACGTCTCCCGCAGAGGCGTTGGATTGCGCTCCAGCGTCCCCTTGGAAAAAGGGTGCGAATACCGCCTGCAAATCCTCGGCGAAAAAGCCTCCCTCATCCGAGTCGTCCGCTCCCGCAAACGCGGCGATGGGGCGTTCGATGTGGGCGCGGTGCATTTGTAAGCGATTGACCCGAGGGACGCGAAATGGTGCGGGCGGTTCTCTCGGACGTCACCGGTTTTCGCGGGGAGAAGATCGTCGAGCTTTGCCTTACTGATTACACCGCATTCGAATCGCCCCTTTTCCAACCCGCCTTCCTCGGTGAGAAGTGGCCGACAACTGACTTTCTAGTCGAGCTGGCCGGCGTGCCGCGGAAGAAGCCATTCTTCTTCTGCCAGGTTAAGTCCACGACATCAAATGCGCTCGGTGCAAAAGGTGGTGTCAAGATCGCATGCTCGAAGCGTGACGTCTTGCAACTGCTTCAGTTGCCGGGCCCGACATACGTTTTCGGAGTGCATGAGCCTTCCAGACGCGTCTTTGTGAGGTCGATTCACCAAGGCGTCGTCGCCGGAGCGATCACTCGGATCGATTCTAGAAATGAATTGACGGCGGCAAACCTGCGTTTGCTATACAATGAGGTAAGAGATTACTGGGCAGCGGTAGCGCATAAACCTGTTAACTCTGTGTTCTCATGAGCCAGACACTTAAATCAACTATCGAACGGCGTGCGGAACTAATGGCGGAACTTCTGTTCCAAGAAATGAATCCGGATCTTCTATCGCAAATGTTCCCACACGATTTCGGTTACGATCTGCTGGTCGGATTCAACAACGCCTGCGGGGGTCTAAATACGTTTGCCGTGCAGGTAAAGTCGACTCAAACAGCGCCGCTGGGTGGCTTTCCGGTCGCGAGGGCGGAGTTCGACAAGTTACGATTTTCGAATATCCCAACGCTCCTCCTTGTGGCCGACGTTAAGGCGAACCAGCTCTATTACGCGTGGATGAACGCCATCGCCGCGAAAGCTCGCGGGCGCAACGTGTTGGTCCCGGTGACATTGCTCGATGATCGACGTCGGCGTCAATTACGCGCCGAGCTGTCGGCTGCCAATGGTGGGAAGGCGGCTGGTTAGCACTTCCGATCGCATTCAGCGCCGCGATCCTCGGATATCACTGGGGCGTCAGCGACGGAAATTAGCACTCACAAATGACCGCGAACCGGAGCCGCGTTGAGTCACCGGGCCGCCCTGTAGCATCCCACCATATGGTCATCGACCAACCCGACGGCCTGCATATACGCATACATAATCATCGAGCCGACGAAGCTCATGCCGCGTTTTTTCAGGTCTTTGGATAGCGCGTCGGATTCTGTCGTGCGCGCGGGAACGGCTTTCATACTTTTCGGAAGATTGACCTTCGGCTTGCCGTCAACGAACCGCCAGACGTAGGCGTCGAACGAGCCGAATTCTTTTTGGATGGCGAGGAACGCCTGCGCGTTTTTCCGCGTGGAGAAGACCTTCAGGCGGTTGCGGATGATGTCACCCTTGGCCAATACCTTTTCCAGTTCGGCGTCGGTCATCGTTGACACTTTCACCGGATCGAAATTCCTGAACGCCTTTCGATATCCTTCACGGTGTTTGAGAATCGTATACCAGCTCAACCCCGCCTGTGCGCCTTCGAGAATGAGCATCTCGAAGAGCCGCTGGTCGTCATGCACCGGCTTGCCCCATTCGGTGTCGTGGTAATGAACATAATCGGGCTTGTCGTCCGGCACCCAGGCGCAGCGCGGGTGGGGCTTCATCGATTGTCTCCGGAAGTGCCGTGGCAGCAGCGATGCGTTTGCGGAGCTTGCGTCCAGGACGGCTGGCCAGCCGAGCGTGTTGCGCGAGCGTCCATCGTCGTCTTAGATCGATATCATTTGCCGGCGGTAAAGAATTCTCTCGCCTTGGCCAGCAATTGAGCTTCTGTCAGGTGGTGCTCGTCCACGGCCACAGTTCCGACAATACGCTCGGCGATGTCGTGATGATTGTGCTTCAAGTCGGCCACGAGCGCTTCCATCGCGCTGCTCGCGCCGGTACCGGTTCCAAACATCAGAATCTGCTTTGCGCCGCGCAACGTCTTGGCGACTGCTTCATAGAAGCTCTTTTGCTCCGGCTTGCGCTGGCCGTTGGAATCGTCCTGGTTGTAGTGCAGATCCCGTCCATAGCCGAATGGATCGTAGGGCGCGATCCGTTGCGGCTGGGTGCCATGCAATTCGGCGCTGTATATCCGCGCCTCTCGGTGATCGATGACCACCAGCAGGTTAGTCCCCGCGGCGGCGGCCGTTGGCACCGGCCCCTCCGACCGTTCCAAAAAGTGGCGGATCTGCATCAACTCTTTTTTGTCGGCCAGGTCTTTGCCGCGAGGACGATGCAACGTCAGCGTTTGCCCATTTCGCGTCACCTTGAGGTTCCCGTTGGCTTCTTCAACCGCCGTTGCGTCCTTCATCGCGTTGAGCATCGACCAGACTTCTCGCCACTCCAGATTGTGGGGCATCGGATGCTGGAAGATGTGTTGATAGACTTTTTGATGAGGGCCAGATAATTGAGTTTGCATGTTGATTTTCCGTTGCGGGTTATCGCATTGGTGAACGACAAGTCAAGGTGATGCATGACGCCATCTTCATGTTTCAAAAGCGTTTGAGGCCAGCCGCGTAAAAATGGTACTCATGCAATAGTGCGACCGCGAGGAGGGGAATCCGCCCCTCATCCGACGAAGGCCAGCATCGCGTCCGACAAAAATTCGGTCATCAAATCTGTTAGCGAGGGTCTGATTTCTGCCGCCATATGCCAGGCCACGGCGGCCGATTAATGGCTCAACACGGCTCTTGTCTCAGCCGATTCAACATCGCGGCCTCCGAGGGAAATCCGCCGCGGTTCGGGCTAATCACGTCACTCGAATCACTTTAACGTGAGCAAAACAGGAGATCTTACGATGCGGACCAAGAGCAGAACCCGTGCACGGATTGAGCAGCTTGAGAATCGCCGGCTTCTGGCGGCGCACGTCTGGAGCGGCGCCGTCAGCGGCAATTGGTCTGTCGCCGGCAACTGGGCTTCCGGGGGCGTGCCGGTCGCTGCTGAGAGCAATCTCACCCTCGACTTCCCCGCCAACGGTGTGAGAACCACGACCACGAATGACATCACCGGCCTGACCATCCAGGCCATGACTTTTGAGCAGGCGTATTCCCTCAGTGGCGATGCCTTTACGCTCGCGGGGTCAATCACCAGCTCCGGATCAGGCTCGGCCAGCATCGCGAACAACGTCACCCTTGGGTCGAACCTGACATTGAATCCCGTGGGCCAACTCAATCTGTCGGGCAACATCTCCGGCTCCTACGGGATCACGACCAACAGCGGACAGCCCTTGATGAGCGGAGCCAACACCTACAACGGCGCCACGACTATTGCCGGCGGAACGCTCGCGCTGAACGCTGCGCATACCGTCGTGCCGGGCAATATCGAGATCTCCGGCGGAATTGTGGATGAACAAGCCAGCGCGACAATCGCCAGCAGCGCGGCCCTCACGATTGATGCCAGTGGCACACTCCAACTGGATAGCAGTGTTACCCAGACTGTGGGCTCGCTCGCCGGCTCGGGGATCATTGACGGCTCGGGCACGTTCACCGACGGTACCACCGCGACGGATCATTTCGAAGGCCAGCTCAACGGTTCAGTTTCGCTCAGCGTTGGGACGTCGACCAGCTGGCTGATTCTGGACGGATCGACCCCCGGCAACACCACCGGAACCATCACCGTTTCGAACGGGCGGCTGAGCCTCAATGGCAGCCTGCCCAGCGCCACGCTGAGCCTGACTCATGGAGAATTGTTCGGCGGTGGAACCGTCGGAACTCTGAACACACCCGGCGGCGTCATGCAGCCCGGACCGTTCAATCCCGGCACGCTCACCGTCGACGGCAATATTGACCTAGCCTCGGGCTCTGAATACGCCTGGGTCGCGGTCAACGACTCTACCTATGCGGCGTTCGCCGCCACTGGCAACGTAACGCTTGGCGGGAGTTTCTACCTCGCCAACATCGGATTCGGCTATACGCCGGCGGTGGGCAAGGCCTTCACCGTCGTCAACAACGAGGGCAGCCAGCCGGTCTCCGGCACTTTCTCGGGTATGCCTGAAGGCCAGGTCTTTCAGTTCAATAACGCTGACTGGAAAATGAGCTACGTCGGCGGCGATGGGAACGATGTAACGGTTACATACCTGGGATTGCCCACCACGGTATCGCTCAGCACGGTTTCATCTTCCGCCGCGTTTGGACAGGCAACGTTGCACGCCACTGTCATCCCGACCACCAGCAGCTCTACCGTCCCGACCGGAACGGTTACCTTCAAGCAAGGCACCACCGTGTTGGGCACCACCAACGTTGCTAATACCGGCGTCGCAACGTTCCAGGCCGGCTCGCTGGCCGTGGGCGGCTACACCATCACCGCTACCTACAGCGGCGACACGATCTTTGAAGCCAGCCCGGCATCCTCGGGGGTTTCGCAGACGGTCACGCAGGCCCCAACAACAACCGCCGTCGCCGCATCGGCCGGCACGATTGCCGCCGGCGGTTCGATTACGCTGACCGCAACCATCACCGAATCCGACAGCCTTGTCGCCCCAACCGGCAGCGTCACCTTCTCAGTCAATGGGACGCAGCTCGGCGCCAGTAACCTCAACAACGCCGGCCACGCCACATTGCCGGTCAGCAGTCTTCCGGCAGGGGCAGACCAGATCACTGCCGTCTACGGCGGCGATACCGAATACCAGGCAAGCACCTCACCGACGCCGGCGGGCGTGACCGTCGTTCCGACCTTGTCCGTTGGAAACGTGACGATGACCGAGGCAACTTCCGGAACGACCAACGCCGCGTTCACCGTCACGCTTTCCGCGGCGTCGAATGAGATCGTAACCGTCAACTATGCCACCACGGATGGCACCGCGATCGCCGGTACTGATTACAATGCGACGTCCGGCCTGTTGACCTTCGCGCCGGGCGCCACCAGCAAGACGATCAACGTTCCCGTCATCGGCAGCACCGCGTATAAGCCAACCGAAGCTTTTCATCTCACCCTGACCAATCCGGTCAGCGCCACCATCGCCGCGGGCGCTGTGACGGGAACGATTCAAAACACCAATGACGGCATGCCCAAAGCTGGACTCGTGACCGATCCATTCGATCTCGCCGAGACAGACCTCGTCGTGTATGGAACGGCCGGCAGCAACAATATCCAGCTCAAGTCGACGAAGATTCACGGCCAGGTCATGGTGATGGTCAATAAGACGCTGACCGGACCTTTCACGCCGACGGGGCGCGTAATCGTGTACGGAACTGGGTCGAATAATAAGATCACCGCCGATCCGCGCCTGACTGTCCGAATGATCCTGTTCGGTGGCCCGGGCAGCAGCACGATCACCGCCGGGAGCGGCAACAACATCCTCATCGGCGGCGCTGGCAAGTCGACGATCACCGATAGCGCGGGAATGAACCTGCTGATCGGCGGAACCGGAGCGGCCCACCTCACCGGAAGCCGATCGGGCAACGCGGTGGTCGGCGGAGCTACGACCTACGATGCGGGTTTGTTCTCAAATGTGTACGCGCTCGAGTCGCTGCTAAGCCAATGGGCATCGGGAGGGTCGTACGCGGCCCGCACCGCTGCCATGACCAGCGGCGTCGGCATCCTTAACGCGAACCTTGGAACGGCCGTCAGCGGACTCAATGCGGCCGACCATATAACCGGCGCCAACACGCACGATTGGGTGATTACTTCCAAGCTCAAGCACGCCGCTCATCCGGCGCCTCGGCACACGCTGTCGGCAAAGCGGGCTCGCTGACCCGCCACTTATCAGTTTGCCGCGCCTCGGTGGACTGCTGCCGATGATCCGCAAGAAATAAACGTGACGCAGGCCTGTGCAAGGTCTGCGTCACGTTTGATTTGAAATTGCGGTATTGGCGCGGGTTACTTGCCCACGACCACGATCGTAAACGAATCCGGCACCATCTGACCGCGCCCGCCTCGTCGGCGGCCTCCATCGGCTGGCGCTGCCGCTCCTGGGGCCGGCGTCGCGTACTCGGCGGTGATCAGCATAATCTGATTCGTCTTGCTGTCGGGCGTGCACGTCTTGGCGCCGACCGGGGTTTTCACGTTCTGCTCGACCGCGAAACTCGTCGGGCTGTTTTCCTTGATGATGGTGAGCGTGCCGTCGCCTTGCGAGCTGAATGCTTCCATCGTGTTCGGGTTGAATCCGCCGGCGTCGACCCCGCGGCCGATCGGCAGGCTCGTGATGATCTTGCCGTCATCGGCGTTTAGAATGACGCATGTCTGCGGATCGTGGCAGAACGCGAAGAGAATGTGATTCTTCGCATCCAGCCCAAGCCCGGCCGGCCCGGCACCTTTGCCGCCCAGGTCATAGTGGGCCGTCACCTTCATCGTGTTGGCATCGACGGCCGCGACGTTATCCTTATCTTCGATATCGATATAAACATGCCCGGCTCCGTCGCTCTGCCCCTGCTCCGGCGCGCCATCCAGATCGATCGTGCCGACGATCGATCCATCCTTTCCGTCGAGAACCGAAACATTCGGCGTCCGGTGACTGAGCACGTAAACCCGCTCCGTCAACGGCTCAAAGAAGATCCCGTCCGGGTTCCCTTTGACGGCGATGGTTTTGATCGTCGCCAGCGTCTTGGTGTCGAACATCACCACCGGGTTGCTGCTGGAAAAGCCATGTCCCGACTTGGGATCGACGGCCACGCCATGCACGCCATTGGTGTCAGGAATCTCGCCCAGGGGCGCCAGCGTATCCAGATCGAAAACCGTCACGCGCGACTTGGCGTTCCCGCCCCGCCCCGATCGCGGAATGTAAAGCTTCCGTCCGTCGGCGTCGGCAAACACATAATCAAACCCGCCCGCTCCGCCCACCTTGGCCGTCTTCACGACTTTGTAGCCGGCGTCGTCAGTCGCCGCATGTCCCCACGCTGAAACTGCAAGCACAGATAACCCCGCCACGATGAGAATGCCCGAGAGCCGCATAAGAGACCTCCGCAAGAGCCGCCATGAATTCGAAAATCAAGCGTCCACTGTAACGTCTCAAGATGACGCCGCGATGATGATCGAGACGATTTTCGACCGCCGCGTCCAACGTTCGGCGTCAAAAACGGTCGTTCGCCAGCGACGTATTTCACCCGTCGCACCCTTCAAAGCTGGGAAGTTGCAAAGTTTAACGCTGCCGAAAAAAGTGGACGGGGACTTCACCCACGAAGTCACCCGTCCGGGCACAACAGATCCGTTGAAGGGCGACATCATGCGCCAATCGAAAAGCTCGTCTGGCTAACGCGCTGCGCCCAACTCGAAAAGTATGACGCTTCGATTGCCAGCGTGATGGTTCCAGCTAAGTGAGTATCGGCGTTCGTCTGGCCGGTCGCGTCGGGGTAGTAGTCGTCATTTCGTCCCGAGGGGCCCATCCAGCCAATGGTGTTGCCGTACGACTGGTTGTTTTTAAACAGCGAGTCGTTCGCAAGATTCATGATGTAGATACCTACATTCTGCGATGCAATCCTGGTACCGTCCGGCAGCAGTCCCGAGGCGATGACGATGTTGTTGGTAATGAGATCGTCGTGGCCGGAACTGATCGCGATGCCATAGTTGGTCGTGGCGGTCACGACGTTGTTATATGCATCAACATATCCGGGATCAGTTGCCGCCGAGCCCGTAGCGCCGTCCGAAAGCATGATCCCGCCGCCGGAATACGAAGTATCGGTGGCGGGGCTAACGGGGAAAGCGCCATCGATATTGTTATCGTGAATCAATATCGGACTGGCGCTGGCGCCGCTGCTCTCATAGATCGAAATGTTGTCCTCGACCCGGCTCAGTCCCGGCTGGTTGACGACTTGATTCCAGGCGATCTGCACCCCGCTGAGATTGTTGCAGGCATTGAGCTGCACAAACTGCACATAATCGTTGTCGTTCGGCCCGGTGAGAAATCCACCCGCTCCATCGCTGTGCCGGCCATCGATGTTCAGGGCGTTGTTGTACTCAACGGTGATCGTCTGACTCGGTGTACCATTGCCGGCGTAATACCCCAGCTCCATGCCAGACGTGCCAACCATCGAGTTGTTCTCGACGTCGATGTTGTCGAAGTTGCTCGCGTCGAGAAATCGCCCGGGCGACATTCCGTATACGTCCGGATTAAGGCCCCAGCCGCTGGTGCCCTTGACCGTGATATTCGCGTGGGTTGTCGACGACTCGATTAGCGTGCCCATGCTTTGAATATTCGAGTTTAAAATCGTCACCGGCTGGCTTGTTTCAATGGTGACGGCCGGGGTGTCGGCCGACAGGCTCTGCCAATTGCCGGTGTACGTGCCACCCTGCGTGATGACGACAGGGCTCTGCCAGACCGTACCGGCCGGCGCCTGCGCTGATACCGGATTAATCCCCCCGACGCCCTGCAGGTAGTGTTGCGTCAGTATCATGAAGTCGGTGAAATTAACGGCCCCGTCGCCGTCGAAATCGCCGTCCGCCCAGGTTGCGCCGGTGGTCATGCCGTAGTGCGCGGAGAGAATCGCAAAGTCAGTGGCGTCAACACGCCCGTCAAGATTTGCATCGCCTGGGATCGGCGTTGTGCTCGCCGGGGTGACCGCCGAAGAACCGGCGCCCATGCTGACTGCCGGGGTTGGAATCATCGCGACCCGCGCCGCCCGGTGACTTGCCGCCGCCGAATGGTGCGCGGTCGGCGTCGCGCTGAGCAACACGCGATTCTCCAGCAATTCAATCAATCCGCTCGTGGCGGCGCCGCGCGCGCGGCGCGTCCGCCGCGAATCAAAGGGTGTCAATACAAGGTTGCGTCGCGGTGTACCGCCCAGTGGCATTTAGTGGCTCCACGAAGTCCCTCGCAGGCGGTTTCCCTGCCTGCCGGACCGTATTCAATTGGGGAAAGCCATGGGGCTTCGTAGAGCGGAACGTCGCAGCAGATGATCGAGCAGTCAGGCAGATAACGCCTGCAACCCGGTCCCGCCGACATGCTCATATTTATGCGGTGAAGCGTGCCTTGCAGATACCCGGCGGACGCCGGTCGCATTCTGGCTGCTTTACCGCTTGCCGCCGGGAATCCCTCTGATTCCCACGGCCGAAGCCACGTCCGCCACGTGGCGAACGCAACGCGACTATAAGCCCAGGGCCTCTCCCCTCAACCGCAAAACTCTCGAAAAACGAAAATTTTTTCCGGATCGGAATGTCAAGTGTTTATTATTTTAATTCGCGACCGTCAATTCGTATCGCCAGCCGCCAAACGGACCGAATGGCGCCGGCGGCGTTGCAACGATTGTTGCCGACTGTCTACCGCTCAACAGACTCACGAAAACGCGTTGAACGATATCTTCCGCATCCGAAGCAGCGACCAACTGCCGTGCATAAAGCATCAGTGCCGGCCCGTGCTGGTTGAACCACTCTCCGACAAGCTCGGCCCGGTTTCGCCGCGCCATTCGTCCTAATGACGCCGCCGCCGGGCCTTTTTTCGGAAGCCGGCAGAATTATCGTAAACCAGACGAGGACATTCACTCGGGCCGCGACTATTGCCGCATCGAACCGCGGCCATCAGAATGGAGTTTCACCAAATAGGGAGACGCCGGCAGCGAATCGCAGCGATGCGGTCAATCGGACGGTCAGCGCGTCAAAGCGCCAGCGAGCCAGGAAATTCTATACGACTGCAAGTCGTGGTGACATAATGCGGTGAAATGATGAAGCTCATCGCTCTTTTGATCGCTCTATTCTCATCCCTCGCGCTCGCTCAGGCCACACAACCCGCTACGCAGGCGACCCCGATTCCCGCGCCGATCGCCGTCCAGCTTCCGCCGACGCCGGATATGTCGCGAATGCTGCAAGCGGCGGTTAGCCGTGTTCCACTCAACAACGGCACGCTGAATATCGCGCCGGGTGATTACTGGCTCAACCATCGCGTCGTCGTCGCCAACTTCAAAAATCTGACTATCAACGCAGCAGGCGCGACATGGCACGCGCTGCCGACAATGTCGATCGCGTCGCACGATGGAGTTCTGCTCGATTGCGAAAACTTCAACGGCCTCACGATTAAGGGGCTGAAGTTTGACGGAAATGGCAAAGTTCGCGGCTTCGCGGGGGCGCCGGTGTCCATTTACTGCTACAGCGGCAGGAACTTGATTATCGATGGGTGCGGATTTGCCAATGACGCCTGCGACGGTGTTTTCGTTTGGGGCGGCGCGCCGGCTGCGCTCCGGCAGCTTTGCCAGCGCGTCGAGATCGTCAATTGCACGTTTGACTCACCCAATCGCAACGCGATCAGCATCGTCGGCGCGCAGCATGTTTTGATCCATCACAATCGGTTTGCCAACATCAGCGCGAACGATCCAAAAGCAGGCGTGGATATAGAGCCCAACGCAGGTGACCCGCCCGGATCGACGATGGACGTGGTGGTTGAAAACAACACGTTCACGAACTGCTACCAGGCGTGGACTGCAAAGCAAACGGCGCGACCGACGAATCTCACATTCGCGCACAACTCCATCAGCGGCGGTCAATTTGGAGCCAACAACGAAGCGGCGAATGTGAATATCATTGGCAATACCTTCATCGGCACGGCGAAATGGGCAATCGGCAGCGACAACGGCGGGAGTGCCGTGATTTCCGGCAATACGCTTGCCGGCTGTGGGCTGGCGATCTATGTCGAGCCGGGGAACACCGTTGGGGCGAATACGATTAAGTGATTTGTGCGATATGCCTGAAATGACTCGTCAGCAAGTCATCGATCTGGTCAACAAAGACGAGATAGGCTCGAAAATGCCAAGCGACGAAACCGTGTGTAACCCCCTGCAAGATAAGGAATTGAGCACGCTGGGACTCGAACCCAGGACCTACGGATTAAAAGTCCGTTGCTCTACCAACTGAGCTACGTGCTCGGACTTGTAAGTTCCTTGTTCTCGCGGAACTTACATCAATCGTCAATCTCCCTGAAGCGGGACTGTCCCGGCCACATTGGCTGTTCCGGCCACACGTCAGCCACACTCTTCCGGCCGGACATTAGTGATTTTGTGTTAGGGGTTCAAGCTCATGCGACCAGATCAACCTGTATCAATTGTTCTTCCAGCTAACCCGGATCACGCGTGACAAGGGGGCGTTAGCGAACGATGACCGGCTCGACGCTCTGGCTATGGCCGTGGCGTATTGGGCCAAAGCCCTGTCCGTGGAGACGGACAAGTTGGTTCAGAGCAACCGCGACAAGCTGATGAAGCAAGAGCTTGAGCGGTACATGGCTCACGCGATTGGAGCGAAGCCGCGAGGCTTCATCTACGCCCCGACGAGTCACCGCTGAAACGAAGGAAGCCCTCGACCTGTTCACTCAGGCCGGGGGCTTTTGTCATGAAATGCGATGGATGACGCTCCGTCTTAACGACGAGTAGTGTATCACGTGATACGATCAGTCGTGTCTAGCAATTGTAATCCCAGCCGGGAGGAGCCTTGAAATCTCACGCATCTCGCCACGCGTTCACCCTGATCGAACTCTTGGTCGTCATTGCGGTTGTGGTGATTATGGCTTCATTGATCCTTGGTGCGATCGTGATGGTGCGGCAGTACGCACTCCGTACCGAGTGTGCCTCAAACCTGCGTCAACTGGGGGTGGCAATTCATGCCTACGCCTCGGATAACAACGGCGAAATACCGGCAATGTATGGGCCTAATCGACAACAGGGCCGACCAATTTCGTGGTTCAATGTCGGTATGGATAAGGACGGGAATGGCTACGGTGGGATGTGGTTGCTTATCAAGGAGCCGCTGGGTTTAGGGACCCAGTCGTATTTACCTGACACTAATTTCTTCTTCTGCCCGGGTGATTCAATCGGTCCCGCAAGAATACCCGTGCAGTCGATGAGCTATTGTTACAGTTACGTGCCCAAAGGCGGCGGGTCATATTTGCCCATGGGTTTTCATCCCAGCGTTCCGCCGCCAACGTCGGCGTACCAATGGCAGGACGGAGCGTTATCCGGGCTTGAACGGCACAACATCAAAGGAGTGAACGCCGCCACGACGGCAATACTGGTTGAGGGAACGGCGATGCATCGGATTGGCCACCCTTGGTTCAAGTTTCACGGCCAAGGCGGAAACATCCTCAGTCTGGACGGTCACGTCACCTATGCTCGCATAGAAATGACCGACAACGAGTGGGGGGATGCAGATTTCTGCATCGCAGCCGCCGACAAAGCGGTCGCGGGTGATTGAGCGGTACATGGCTCACGCGATTGGAGCGAAGCTGAGAGACTTCATCTACGCCCCGACGAGTCACCGCTGAAACGAAAGAAGCCCTCGACCTGTTCACTCAGGCCGGGGGCTTTTACTTCGAAAGCATTGTGGCAATGCTCTGGCCAAGTGGAAAGGCGGTCAGGCGAACAGCCAAGGTCGATGAAAGCCAACTCGCAAGATGGAGGCGGTGGGCCGGCGTGCAGAATCGACAGAACAAGCCCCTTCGCAAGCGGAAAGTAGGCGTCGTCAGCCGAGAATACGACCTGCACGTTAGCCATGTGCCTGAGCGACCAATATAGCCGCACAAGACCACCGCTCAAACGAAAGAAGCCCCACGTCGGTCATTCACTTGGGAAGCGAAACATGAAGCGTCGGCAAGTAGATGTGAACGGGGTTATCTTCCTGCGTGGGATTATTCAACGCGGCTTTAACCTGTTCCGCAAGCTCCCGCTTAGAAGCGGTTTCAGAACCGGATAATAGACTCATTTAAGCGACTTTCCTTTGTTCGGTGAGATGCTGGAGTTTGTTCACGCAGATCACACAGCAGGCGAGTTCGTTGAATGCCTGCCAG
>Ga0182024_10001746_pt1 | contig 55175 bp, 50 predicted proteins | sample P32metaG_FD_120480 | JGI IMG/M metagenome (GOLD analysis project Ga0182024, IMG submission 120480) | Permafrost microbial communities from Stordalen Mire, Sweden - P3-2 metaG (Illumina Assembly) | ecosystem: Environmental > Terrestrial > Soil > Wetlands > Permafrost | place: Sweden: Stordalen...
CAAAGGCGACGCGCAGCTCAAAGCCGAGACGATGAAGACTCTCTGGGTGCCCGGCGTGAACAATCTCACGCAATTCGGCCGCTGGGCCTTCGAAGAATTCACCGACGTGTTCGAAATCGAAGCCGCGTTCGCGAGGCTTATGGAGCGTGTGCTACACGAGAAAAAGCCAGAAGAGGCTTCAATTTCTACGTAGAGGGACAATGAGGGAAGAATGACGAAAATCTATTTTCCGAGCGAAGGTCTTGCCGGTTGGCAGCGCCTTCTCGCCGATCCCGAAAAACATTGGCGAGCAGGTTATTCGGCGATGACCCTAGCGAGATGCTGGGAGGCGGCGCTTGGTCTGCCGCCGGAAATCGCTGCCATGCTTGCGGAGCTTGGCCCCACTCCCGAATTGCTGCTTGCACTGCCGGAGCACAAGGTTCCGCTTCGGGGATCGAACCGCGGCGACAGCCAGAGCGACGTCTTCGCCTTGGTCCGGACAGGCGAACGAACGATCGCAGTTACCGTCGAGGGCAAAGTCGATGAGGCGTTCGACAGGCCTGTCGGCGAATGGCTGGCGGATGCCTCCGATGGCAAAAGGGAACGGCTCGCTTCCATCTGCGATTTGCTCGATCTGACTCAACCGCTTCCTGGCGATGTGTACTACCAGCTTCTCCACCGCACGGCGGCTGCGATCATTGAAGCCCGTCGCTTCAAGACCGACGCGGCGTGCATGATCGTCCATTCCTTCTCGCCAACGGGAAAATGGTTTGATGCTTTCGAGAGATTCGTGGCGCTGTTCGGTCTCAAAGCCGAGAAAGGCCGTTTGATGGCCGTGCGGCCGAACGGCTCACCTCCTCTCTATGTCGGCTGGGCAACCGGCGATCCGCAGTTTCTGGTGGCGCCGGCGTGAACCGCCACGCGCAACAAAGGCCTACCTGATGACGACACCAGCACGCGCGTCCCTTTCCTCCCCTATCGTGGGGGAGGAAAACAGTCCGCGCCTCCGCGTCTCCGCGTGCAATCCCTTGCGTGCAGTCTGCAACGGTGAACGCGCATTTCATCTTGTGAACGGCGGAGAGGCCTCCTCACCCCAGCTCTCTTCCCCAAAAATCGGGGAGAAGGAGTGATATGGCGAAGGGCGGAAAAAAGAACCCCGGTCGCACGCGGATCATCACGGCTCTGCGGCATGAGGAGGCGAAGCGGAAGAACATCCCGACGGCCGAGATGCAATCGATAGCCGAGCGAGCGGAGGAAATGCGCCCGCGCGCGCCGGTGCATTTCCCGCGCGCCACGCCGCTCCCGAAAGGCGAAAGCCGCCCGCGCAACGCCGACCTCGACCCGCAGCTCATATGGAACGGCGCGCGCATTCGGCTGACGAAGGAGCAATTCCGCGCGCTGGAAGAGAAAGGCGAGATCGAGATCGGGTCTGCCCAGCTCGTATGGCGCGGCAAGGACAATCAGGACTGGTCCGACCTCGTGGTGCAGGCGCCGCCGCTTTACATCCAGGAGAAGCTCCACCCCAAGGTCATCATCGACGATCTCGTGCGCCGCACGAAGGTGAAGGTGCAGGAGACGACCGACGCGCCGGACCTGTTCGCCGATTTCAACGGCCTCGATCCAGAAGCGCGCATCGAGTTCTACCAGCACGACCAGCACTGGTCGAACCGCATGATCCTGGGCGATTCGCTTCAGGTGATGGCGAGCCTCGTGGAGCGCGAGGGCCTGCGAGGTAAGGTGCAGTGCATTTATATCGATCCGCCTTACGGCATCAAATTCAATTCCAATTGGCAGGTCTCCACGCTCTCGCGCGACGTGAAGGACGGCAAGCGCGAGGACATCTCGCGCGAGCCTGAGCAGGTGAAAGCGTTTCGCGATACGTGGAGGGACGGGATCCACTCGTATCTCACGTATTTGCGCGATCGGCTAAGCGTGGCGAGGGAACTACTGAACGAGTCCGGCTCCATTTTCGTACAAATTGGTGACGCGAATGTTCACTTGGTACGGGCTGTAGTCGACGAGGTATTTAGCGCGGACCAGTTCATAGCACTGATTGGTTACAACACCACTTCATCTCAAACGTCGAGAATTCTTGCGAATCCTAAGGACTACATACTCTGGTACGCAAAGGACATTCAGAGCGTCAAGTTCAGGCAAATCTATAGTTCAAAGCGGCTTTACATCGATGGGAAAAGCCAGTGGAGCCACGTGGAGGAGAACTATTCAAGGCGACCATTGACGATCGGCGAGGCAACCGCGCTCGATCGCCTACCCGCGGCATTACGCGTGTTCCGATTAGGGGATGCCACATCTCAAAGGCAAGGGCGGCCTTCGGGTGAAAGTTCGGCAATGGGATTTCCTTATAACCTTTTTGGCAGCGAGTATCGTCCCGCTGGAACACGGGGCTGGAGCACGACTCACGAGGGCATGGCTCGCCTAGGGCGAGCTGATCGATTGACTCCAGTCGGAAAGAATATTCGCATTGTAAGGTACTTCGAGGATTTCCCCGTCACTCCCATCACGTCGTCATGGGATGACACTGGCATTGCTGGTTTTGCATCGGAGAAAGTTTATGTCGTCCAAACCAATGAGAAGGTTGTTGAGCGCTGTCTGTCGATGTCAACGGACCCAGGCGATCTCGTGCTCGATCCAACCTGCGGCTCTGGCACAACTGCCTACGTCGCCGAACTCTGGGGACGTCGCTGGATTACAATTGATACGTCGCGCGTGGCGCTAGCGCTGGCTCGCGCGCGCATCATGGGCGCGCGATATTCCTACTATATTCTCTCCGACAGTCCGGAAGGCCACGCCAAGGAGCAGGAGGTGACCGGCAAAGTGCAGCCGAGCGCGGACGCATGGCGACATCCGCCAGGGCTTCGTCTATGAGCGCGCGCCCCACGTCACGCTGAAATCCATCGCCAACAACGCCGAGATCGATGTGATCTGGGAAGAAGCGCAGAAGACGCTCGAGCCCCTGCGCGCGCAATTGAACGCGGCGCTGGGCACGAAATGCGAAGAATGGCAAATCCCGCGCGATGCCGATCCGAAATGGAGCGACAAAGCTAAAGCGCTGCATGCCGCATGGTGGGAAGCGCACATTGCGCGGCAGAAGAAGATCGACGAGTCGATCGCGAAGAACGCCGAGGTCGAATTCCTTTACGACCGCCCCTATGAGGACAGATCGCGTGTGCGGGTGGCGGGGCCGTTCACGGTGGAGAGCCTCTCGCCGCACCGCGTCGTGCCAGCTGACGAAGAGGAACTGCTCCACACGCTGAATGCGGACAAGGGCAGGCGCCGCCGCATGAAGCTGGTTACGCCGCCGACTGACTTCGCCGATATCGTGATCGAGCATCTGAAGACCGCGGGCGTGCAGCAGAGCAAGAAGCAGGATAAGCTCACCTTCACGACGCTCGCGCCCTGGCCCGGCGAATATGTGAACGCCGAGGGCCAGTTTCTCGAAGGCAACACGCCGCGCCGCGCCGCCATCTTCATCGGCCCGGAATTCGGCGCCGTCTCTCGCGTTGATCTCGTCGCCGCCGCGCGCGAGGCGACGGACGCGCGCTTCGACGTGCTGATCGCCTGCGCCTTCAATTTCGACGCCCATTCGAGCGAGCTGGCGCGGCTTGGGCCGCTGCAAATTCTCAAGGTGCGGATGAATCCCGACCTGCACATGGCCGACGATCTCAAGAACACCGGCAAGGGCAATCTCTTCGTGGTATTCGGCGAGCCCGACATCGACATCCGCCATATGGACGGCGGCAAGATCGAGGTGCAGGTGAAGGGCGTGGACGTCTTCGATCCCAACACCGGCGAAATCCGCTCGGGCGACACGAAGGACATCGCCGCCTGGTTCATCGACACCGACTACAACGAAGAAAGCTTCTTCGTTCGCCATGCCTATTTTCTGGGCGCTCACGACCCCTACAAGAGCCTCAAGACCACGCTTAAGGCCGAGATCGACGCGTACGCCTGGCAAACCCTCTACCGCGACACCTCCCGCCCGTTCCCTCGCCCGTCAACAGGGCGGATCGCGGTCAAGGTGATCAACCACTTCGGGGATGAGGTGATGAAGGTGTTTGGGGTGTAATGTTGGTTCGCTTGGCTCGCCGAGGGTGACGGCAGTTTGTCGCGCCTGAATCTTTTTCGCGCTTGGCGGCTCACCGCACTTCGCGACAGCGCAGCACGTGTTATATATTCCTAAGGAGTTTGCTGGCTGGATCCAGCCAGGAATGGGAGAAAGTTCAATGGCTGCACGGAAATCGTTTCTTGGCCCACCGCCGAATCACCCGGAGCTCGACCGCTTGCTGGAGCAGGCGCAGAAGGTGAACGTCACCGATGAGCAGCTGAAGGAACAGCGAGTCAGTTTCGCGTTCGGCAACGCGCCCGAATCGTCCCGAATCACAAAGGAGTCGGTTCGGGCTGCCTCCAGAGGCATTCGGATCACGGGACGCTAAAAAGGAGCGAGGCTGGCGCTGCCGGCTGTCTTTGGCATGCTGGTCTTGGAAGGGGACGATCCAGAACTATTCACGCGGCTCCAAGAAAAAAATCTTCTTCGGCAATACGATCTCCTGACGAACTGCATTGAAATCGGCCTGGAGCAAGGGCCGACCGCCTTCGACAAGTACATGTTGTGGGCGCTGAACCACGTGGCGGTTGTTGGCATCTCACAGTTCGGCGGCCGTTTTCGGGAAGAGCCGATTTATGTCGGCAACCACCTGCCTCCTCATTTCCGCGACGTACCGGAATTGATGGATCGATTTGTCTCCTTCGTGCTTGAAAACTGGCACCACGCCTCGCCCCCCCAATTGGCAGCCTATGGTCTATGGCGGTTGAACTGGATTCATCCGTTCATCGAAGGAAACGGGCGGACAGCGAGAGCAACTTGCTATTATCTACTAGGCGTGCGTGCGGGGAAACTTTTGCACGGGCGCAAAATTGTACCGGAGCGAATCCGTGAAACCCGAGGGCCTTATGTTGCAGCGCTTCGAGCTGCCGACACCGCTTGGGACAACGGCAATCTCGATGTCTCGGTCATGGAAGCCTATTTGGCGGGATTGCTAGGGGCGCAGCTGACAGAGGATGGCTCGGCCGGTCCGGTCGAACACGCAGCAGATGAGACTGGTCCGGTCGCCACGTGAGCGCTCGAACAGTATAGTTTTGCGCCGGGACACGAACCGATGCTGCACGTAAAACCTGAAATCCTCCGTTTGGCGGGCGAGTTGACCAGCTTCTCGCTGCAGAAATAGTAGCTAATGGCGGTTCTCGTTGAAGCGATCTCGGCAATCATTCGCGTGCGAACGATCGAGGAAATTTACCCTGGCCAATGGCCGGCCTTCGTCAAGGCGGTGCCCAACCAAACGCTGTGCAGCGACAACGAACTGGCGCGCGTGGGGTTTATGACCCCGGACGATTGCAAGCATTTCGTGACAGGGCTGGAAAGTCTCGGGTTCACATACCTGAGCAACGGCGACCCCCGAGACATCGTGGTCGCCGATCAAATGAGAGGGTTCTTGGCCAAATGCGATTGGGCGAATTTCGGCCGAATTGAATTAACGCCTGGACAAATAGTCTCGGCGGCACAGCTGAAGGGCACGACGAGCCGGCGGATATTCTGTCCTGACGGTTGGACGTACGAAGACTCGCTCAGCCAATCCTACGGCTTCGTGCCCAGCGCCGAAACTGAAAAATCGTTGAAATTTCTGCGCCACGAAGACGGCCTGGACGTGTATCTCAACGTGCTGACCGGCGAAGAAGCCTACATTGGTCGAACAGGTCATTGGACGGTTCATTGATCTTCGTGATGCCAGTCCTCTTCCTTTAACGAATTCAGAAAGTTGGTAATGGATAGGAGTACACCGTGATCGGCGGCCCAGCGAAGGTGCAATTCCAACCTGTCGCGTTTTTCCCGATCGTTTGAATACCACCATCCGCCGAGGATCAGCGGCACCGGAGGTTCCCAGCCGAAGCCACGGCGGTGCCTGTCGGGCAACAGCTCGTGGAGTTCCTGCCACTTCATTGGCTGAGGACACAAGCGATTGCCCTCACGCGCCCAGCTGCACACCCTCGAATGCGGCGGCCACCTTCGGAAACTCATCCCATGTGCGGCCGCGGTAGGTACGGCCGGCAGCTTTCTTGTTCTTGCCGCCCCACTGCTTGAAAAAGAATGCCGTACCGGACTGTTGGCATTGGTCGCGAATTTCCTCCACCCATTCAGGGTTCATCGCGCGCGAACGCGGACCTGATTCACCGCCCACGATCGCCCAGTGAACACCTTCGAGATTTGTTCGCCCCACGCGGCCAATGAGAGGTTCGAACGAAACGAAGCGAACGCTTGAAGGTACCTTGCGCAGAGTGGTGACTCTGCTCTTGTACGCCGAATTCTCGACGGAGGTCCCAAGCCAGACGTTCGGCAAAACCGCCAATCGGCTCTGAAGGACGATCCGAAGCATGTTCTCCGGACGCTTAGTCAGGATCTGGAAGATGTGCCAGTTCGCGCGTTCCATCGTGCTCCACACGCGTACGACGAATTCGTCGGGCACGCCGTCCTGGAACAGGTCGGACATGGAATTGACGAAAATCTTGCGTGGCTGTCGCCAGCGCAGAGGGATTTCGAGCGCGCCGTCGTTCAGATGCAGCGTACCTGTCCAAACCGGACGGCCGCCACTCGTGCGCGTGGTGCCGGCGTAAGCGGCGTGACCCATTGATTGCAGCCGCGCCGCCATCCGCATCGCGTAGCAGTTCGTGCAGCCGGGTGAGAGTACCTTGCAACCCGAGATCGGGTTCCAGGTCGCGTCCGTCCACTCGATGTCGCTAAGCCCGGCCATTCAGTTCTCCACTAGAGATCAAATCTCCGTTGTGCGGTAACATTTCGGATTTCGTTCCAGAACTGATGAGCAAGGTCATGCCGTGCGACAAACACCAACCAGTATAACCGCTGGTTTCGAGATCCCGAAACCAGTTCGATGCCCTCCGAAGGAGCCATGTTGAGCGCCCGAATCAAGCGCAGCCAATGTTCCAAGATATTTTTGCGCACCAATTCGTCCCGTTCGCGTGCGTCGACCGCAGCTCTCCACCCAGGCGCCAATCGATCAAGCGGGCCATCAGGCTGATCGATATAGCGTCGAAGATTTCGCTGCAGGTCCTGCAAACTCACGTGGATCAGCATATCCATCCGCTGGAATTGAGCGAAAGTCCTGATGATATCGAAGTGCAGTTCCCCGAGGTTAAATGGATCGAGAAACGCGAAATGCAGAGCATTTCTGTTCAGCTGATGAGCAATGAGAGTTGCATTCACCTCCGCGGGTCCGCAGAAATAACTGCTTGCAACGCCGCGGCTCTGGAGCCGCGATGAGCATGCCTGCACGCACGCGGCATCAGTGTCCCCCACAAACACATTCGTAAATTCGGACTTCCCGTCCCTCGCTGCCGTTGCCGCAACAAGCGGGCTGCCATCGACGACGTGCCCGGTTTCTTTGATTCTAGACCGCCCGGGCCCACAGAACAGGTCAATATACGAAGCACCGGCACCCGAAATGAATTTCCTCCTGACTGCTCGCGAAATTCCAACATATTTTCGCAACCGATCGTGTTTTTCGAGAGACCATTCGCCAATTTCGGAAATCGGCAAGCCGTCATCCGCTACAGCGTCACTCATAAAAGAAGCCCATGGAATTCGAACCGGAACATAACATGAACATGTATGCAGGGGAAGCAAATTATTTGCAATGAAGGTGATATGTAATTGCCTCTGACCGGGTCGCTCTGAATGCAATTTCACATCGCTGACACATTTACCGATGCGCTCGCGCGGTTGCCCGCGCAGGAGCAGAAGGCGGCGAAGACGAGCGCATTCGACCTTCAGCTCGATCCGTCGGCGCCGGGGCTGCAGTTTCATCGCGTCGACAAGTCAAAGGACTCGAACTTCTGGTCCATTCGCGTCAATCGCGATCTGCGCATCATCGTCCATCGCACGCGCGAGAGCATGCTGCTCGCCTATGTCGATCATCATGACAAGGCCTATGGCTGGGCGGAGCGGCGGCGCATTGAGACGCATCCGAAGACGGGCGCCATCCAGATCGTGGAAGTGCGAGAGCGCGTCGAAGAGATCGCGCCGCGCCTGCCGTTCGAAACCGCGGCGCCTGAACCCGTTGCAGAGCCTATCCGCAAGGCAAAGCCCTGCTTCGACGGGCTGTCGCGTGACCAGCTTTTGACCGTTGGCGTGCCGGTCGACTGGATCGACGACGTCCTTGCCGCCGACGAGGACAGGTTCCTCATGCTCTCGGATCATCTGCCTGCTGAAGCTTCAGAAGTGCTGCTGGAATATGCGTCCACCGGGCTGCTGCCAGTTGAGCTGGCGCCAGTGGACATGATGGCTCACAGCTTCCGCACGCGAAGCGCTGCGCAACAAATCAGCCGCAGTCCAGCGGAGATGTTTCAGATCGAACAGCGGGCATACTTGCATCCCGATACGCTTCGCCGCATCCGCCCCATCGAAAATGCAGATGACCTCAGGCTTGCGCTCGAATATGCGTGGGACAGATGGATGGTCTATCTCCATCCTTCCCAGCGCGAGACGATCGAGAAAAGCTTCCAAGGTCCCGCACGCGTCGCCGGTTCGGCCGGTACGGGCAAGACGGTGGTGGCGCTGCATCGCGCGGCGCGGATCGCGAAGGATCTGCCCCAGGCGCGCGTGCTGCTGACGACCTTTTCCCGGCCGCTGGCGCAGATGCTCGAACGCAAGCTCAGTATGCTCGCCGGCGAGGCACCGTCTGTCGTGCCGCGCATCACGGTGACGGCGTTCCACGGCGTCGCGGAAGAGCTTTATCTGCTGCTGCACGGGCGAAAGCCGCCGATTGCTTCTGCCGCGCTGGTCCGCAGCCTGCTCGAGAAGGCGGCCAATGCAAATGGCCCGTCGGAATTTCCGCTGCGCTTTCTCGTCTCCGAGTGGACCAATGTCATCGATGCGTGGCAGCTCGACAGCGAAGAGGCATACGCCAACGTGCCGCGTCTCGGGCGCAAAAACCGGCTGGGCGCAAAACAGCGCGCTCGACTGTGGCCGATCTTTGAAGCGGCGCGTGAAGCGCTAGCCCAGAAGGGCGCCGCGACATGGGCGCAGGTGCTGGGCGAACTGACGGCGCACTATTCTTCGAAGGCGGACAAACCGTTCACGCATATCGTCGTGGATGAGGCGCAGGATCTGGGCGTCGCCGAGCTGCGGTTCCTCGCCGCCATAGCGCCCAAATCTGCCGACGCGTTGTTCTTCGCGGGCGATCTCGGCCAGCGCATTTTCCAGCAGCCGTTTTCCTGGCTGACGCTCGGCGTGGATGTGCGCGGGCGATCGCAGACGTTGAAAGTCAACTATCGGACCTCGCACCAGATTCGCGCCGCAGCAGACCGGTTGCTGCCGCAGGTGTTGCGCGATGTAGATGGTCTGGAGGAGCGGCGCACGGGCACCGTATCGGCGTTCAACGGGCCGGAGCCGACGATCGCGCGCTACGACGATGCCACGGCGGAAATCGCCGCCGTCGGCGAATGGATCGCTGCGGCGCTGAAGGACGGCTTCGCGCCATCGGAGATCGGCGTCTTCGTCCGCGATCACGAACACCTCGACCGCGCCCGCTCCGCCGTCAAGGCCGCCGGTCAGAACGCGTTCATCCTCTCCGAACGCGACGAAGACGCGGGCGAGCGGATTTCAGTGGGCACAATGCACCTCGCCAAAGGGCTGGAGTTCAAGGCCGTGGCAGTGATGGCCTGCGACGACGAGGTGCTTCCGCTCAAGGCGCGTGTCGAAGCTGTCGCCGACGAAGTGGAGCTCGACGATGTCTACGAAACCGAGCGCCAGCTCTTCTACGTCGCCTGCACCCGCGCCCGCGACCGGCTGCTTGTCACGGGCGTGAAACCGGCCTCGGAGTTTCTCAATGATTTGCAATCCGGCTAGTCGCCGGCCTGCAACAATGTGCCAAGCTTAAAACGTCCATTGACGTGATGTACCTCGCGTGGTACAGCTGGCAAGGATGAAAGCCGTCGCAGTTCCGAAGAAGAGAGTTCCGGCGATCTTCTTCCGGACGGAGGCCGGAAATGAGCCGTTGCGCGAATGGCTGAAAGCGATGAATGCGGAGGATCGGCGGCGCATCGGGGAAGACATAAAGACCGTCGAATATGGGTGGCCCGTGGGAATGCCGGTTTGCAGGCCGATGGGCGATGGCCTTCACGAGGTGCGAACGGATCTGGAGGGGAATCGGATCGCGCGCATCTTCTTCAATGTCGACCGGTTGCAGCGCATGGTCCTCCTGCACGGCATCGTCAAGAAGACACGGAAAACGCCGCAACAGGACATAACGATCGCTCGCGCCAACAAGCGAAAGCACCAAAGGGAACTCCCATGAAGAAGAAACCAGCGCCCCGCAGCCACAACAGGCACAGCGGTTCGAGTTTCGACAGCTTTCTCGAAGAAGAAGGTATTCTCGAAGAGGTTGAAGCCGTCGCAATCAAGCGGGTAATCGCCTGGCAATTGTCGGAAGCCATGAAGAAGAAAGGCATCACCAAGAATGCGATGGCCACACGGCTCAAGACCAGCCGATCGCAACTCGACCGCCTGCTCGATCCCGACAACGCCGCCGTGCAGCTCAAAACGATCACGCGCGCCGCCAGAGCGCTCGGCAAACGCGTTTCGCTGGTGCTGAAGGATGCGGCGTAGCAAGCGGAATGGGCTCATCCGCGCGGGGTAGAGCGATCCCCCTCGCGGCCGGGCTCCAGACATTGGGCTTTGAACCGCGAGCGAAAACCCTGCACCTTCGCGGTGGCGACAAATGGCGGCACAAGCTCGAAACATGAAGACCACCAAGCTGCAGCACTTCGAACTCGCTGCGCTGCGCGACGTGGCCGGCGAGAAAGTGTTCTCGCGCGGGGAAGCCTATCATCGCGACGGCTTGGTGGAGATTCTTGTCATGGAGGCTCTCCGCGTGGTGGCGCAGGTCGCGGGCACGGAAGATTATCGCAGCGAGCTCACAGGCCGCGGCAAGACGTTTAACGGCCATTGTTCCTGCTCCGCATTCGAAGATTGGGGATTTTGCAAGCACCTGGTGGCCACGGCCCTCACCACCAATGCCATGAGTGACGCAACGGAACCTGGCGAACATGGAGAGCTTGGCGCGCTTGCCCGAATACGTGCGTACCTGAGAGAAAAGAATGCGGACTCTCTTGCCACAATGATTCTGGATATCGCCGAACGCGATCCGGCCCTGTTCCGCAAGCTCGATGCGGCGGCAACAGCGATGCATGGGGATGACAAGACACTTGAGAGCGGCTTGCGCAGGGCCATCGATGCCGCAACGCGAACGAGGGGCCTCGTTGAGTATCGCGAGGCGCGCGCCTGGACTGCGAACGTGGATGGATCGCTCGACCTCCTCCAGGAGCTGGTGACCGGAGGTCGCGCCGAGGTGGCGCGAAGGCTCGCCGAGCACGCTCTGGACCGGATTGTCATGGCTCTCGGAAGCATCGACGATTCCGACGGCCACTGCGGCGCTCTGCTGGAACGCGCGCGCGACATCCATCTCGCCGCTGCCCGCGCAACGCGCCCGGAACCTGTGCAGTTGGCGCGCAATCTGTTCGCGCGCGAAATCCATGGAGAATACGATACGTTCCATGGCGCGGCGGCGCTCTATTCAAAAGTGCTCGGCAAGAAAGGCCTCGCCGAATATCGCCGCCTCGCCGCAGAAGCATGGGGGAAGCTGCCGCCGCGGTCGAAAAAACATCGGGAGGCCGGTCAATTCGACCCTCGTTACGGCACCCTCAGAGACATTCTCGATTTCTTCGCGGAGCGCGACCACGATGTCGAGGCCCGCATCGCGCTCAGGACCAAGGATCTGACGTCGCCCTGGAACTATTTTCAGCTCGCGGAATTCTGCCGTTCGCAGGGCCGCGAGCAAGACGCTCTGCGCTGGGCGGAGGACGGGTTGTGGCTGTTCGAGGACGACCAGCTCGATGAGCGACTTGTGTTCTTCGCGGCCGACTTGTTCCTCGAGACTACCCGCAAAAACGACGCAGTCGCCTTGTTGTGGCGGGCATTCGAAAAGGCGCCCAGCCTCGAGATCTTCGCCCGGCTCCGCGAACTCGGCGGCGCATCCTCGCGCGATCGGGCGATCGGTCTCCTGGAGCGGCGGTGCGCTGGCAAACAGCGCGCCACCAGCCATCGGCCTTCCGAACTTCTCGTCGAGCTGCTGATGCGCGAGAAGATGTTCGACGAAGCCTGGACGGCGGTGCGCGGATACGGCGCGTCGCTGAGTATCCAGGAAGCGCTTTCCAAACAGAGCGAGGCAACGCATCCGCGCGAAGCTCTCGAATTTTATGCGAGGCAGATCGAGCACCTCGCGGAATTGGGCGGAAGTTCTGCCTATGCGGAAGCCGCCCAACTCGTCGCCCGCATGGGCGGCCTGCAAAGCCGGACTGAGCATGATTCCTACGTGGCGTCGCTGAAAGCGCGTTTCGGCCGCAGGCGGACCTTCATCAAACTCTTCGGGTGAATTCATGCGCCGCGCGCAAATCGAAGAGTAGAACCGTTACTTGCTCGCGCAACAGCATCAGTTCCGCATGGCCGCCGATATCGCGACCGAAGCATGGATGGCGTTCGCCGAAATCGAGGCCGTCGCCGTGATCGGCTCGGTGGCCAAAGCCTTGTGGAAGGAGGTCCCCCGGTTTCGCGAATTCCGGCGCGAGCGCATCAAGGTCTGGCACGAATGCGGGGACCTCGATCTGGCCCTGTGGATCGATTCCCAGGAGCGGCTGCGCGAATTGCGGCGTGCCGCCGAGCGGGCGCTGCGCGAATCCTGCGCCGCGGGAACGGGCGTCAGCGTCGCCGGCAATCAGCTCGATATCTTTTTGATCGAACCCGGATCGGATCGCTACCTGGGCAGGCTCTGCAAGTTCAACGCCTGCCCCAAGGGCAAGCAGGACTGTCTTGTTCCCGGCTGCGGAACGGTCCCGTTCAACAAGCGCTTCGAGGATTTCGTGCCGCACGCCGATCTTCTCGCTGCGGCCGGATATGCGACGTTGTACAAACGCGGAAGGGGGCGGCTGCGCAGCGCTCTCGAACTGCCAGCGGCCGGCCTCGACGAGGTGTTGCCCGTAGCCTGAAAAAATGAAGCAGACGCGAGCGAGGTTCTGAGCCCGAATTCTCGCTGACCTCGAATTTACAACCGGTTTGGAAAGTGCCTGAGTTGGACGCGCTTCCCCGCGTCACGGCTCTGCGCATAGAGGTAAGAACGTCTCGCGCAACACTTTCCTCCCCCAAATTGGGGGAGGTGCCGAGCGGAGCGAGGCGGAGGGGGGAGTGGCGCGCGCGCCGCGCGCGGACTCCCCCCTCCGGTTTGCTCCGCTTCGCTCCGCAAACCACCTCCCCCAATTTGGGGGAGGAAAGTCGAGTGCGAGTCCCGCAAAAAAAATGCATCTGCCGTCTCTCGCGGTGTCGATTCCGCGACCCCTCGAACGACATCATGTCGGCACCGGCGATGATCGCGCGGCGCCGCAACCAAAGGAGACCCAGATGAAATACATGTTTCTTCTCTACGCCGACGAAATGGGCTTTACCCGGCTCACGCCGAAGGAGCAGAGCGAGGGGATGGCGGCGTACCAGGCTTACACCGCTGCGCTCACCAAGGCGGGCGCGCTCGTTGCCAGCAATCGGCTGCGGCCGGTCGCGACGGCAACGACCGTTCGCGCGAACGGCAGCGATTTCCAGGTGGTCGACGGTCCCTACGCCGAAACCAAGGAGGAGCTGGGCGGCTTCTATATGGTCGACGTTCCGGATCTGGACGCGGCGCTCAACTGGGCGAAACAATGTCCCGGCGCGCGGCACGGTATCGTTGAAGTGCGCCCCATCTGGGAGATGTGATCGTGGTTCGACAAGCTCACCATGAGGACCTTATGGCTCACCATGAGGACCTCATCCTGAGCCTGTCGTGGTTCGACAAGCTCACCATGAGGACGTTATGGCTCACTCATGAGGACCTTATGGCTCACCATGAGGACCTCATCCTGAGCCTGTCGAAGGATGCGGCCCGAGTGAGGTATCAGCTTTAGATGATACTTGGCGGTGATGCCCATCGTGCGGCGGAACACGCAGCGCGTGAACACTACAGCCGGCTCCTGGCATCCCTGGCGGCGCGCTTTCGCGACGTAAGCGCCGCCGAGGATGCTCTGGCCGATTCGCTGGTCGCCGCGCTCGCGCAATGGCCGGTATCCGGCGTGCCCGACGAGCCCGCCGCATGGCTTCTCACCGTCGCACGGCGGCGGCATTCCGATCGTCTGCGTCGGCAGACGACCGCACGAGCGGCTCTGGATCAGCTGGCCTTCGACCCGCACAGCGCAAATGGCTCACCGATGAACGACAGACGTCTCGATCTCCTGTTCGCCTGCGCGCATCCCGCCATCAACGAGAACATGCGCGCGCCTTTGATGCTGCAGGTCGTGTTCGGGCTCGACGCGGGTGAGATCGCGGGCCTCTTCCTGGTTGCGCCGGCAGCGATGGCGCAGCGTCTGGTCCGCGCGAAGCAGAAGATTCGCCACGCGCACATTCCCTTTCACGTTCCCGGGCCCGATGCCTATCCTGAGCGGCTCGACTTCGTGCTTCAGGCGATCTACGCGCTGTTCACTCGCGACGGCGCGCTCTGGCACGAAGCAACCGGCAACCGCGACAGCCTGGCGGAGGAAGCGATCTGGCTCGGCGATCTGGTCGTGGGATTGAGCCACCGGCATCCAGAAGCGCTGGGGCTCCTCGCCCTGATGCTGTTCGTGGAATCCCGCCGCGGCGCCCGACGCGACGCGCAAGGACGCTACGTGCCGCTCTCCCGGCAATCCGTTGCGCTCTGGGATTTGGCGATGATCGGCCGGGCCGAAAATCTGTTGCGCGAAGCCGCGGCCATGAGCGTGATGGGTAAATTCCAACTCGAAGCCGCCATTCAATCCGTCCATTGCGCGCGCGCAAAAACCGGAACGATCGATTGGCCCGCCATCCGGGCGCTCTACGAGGGAATTCTTGCGCTGGGCCCGACGCTGGTTGCCGAGATCAACCGCGCGGTGACCATCTTGCATGTGAATGGCGCGGAAGCCGCGCTCTCCGCACTGGACCAAATTTCCTCCGACCGCATCACCGCCTATCAGCCTTACTGGGCCGCACGCGCGCACATTCTCGAGGAATGCGGCCACCGCGACGATGCGATCACGTCTTGCGATCGCGCCATCGCGCTCAAGCCCGACGAGGCGGCGAAAGATTTCCTGAGGCACAGACTGCAAGCGCTCGGGTGAGGAGATACCGCAACCGGACCCAATCTGCGATAACTGGCGGCGTCAGCCTGTCGCGGGCCCGGAATGATCTATTCGAAGCAGAACGATTTTCTCTTCATCAAGGGCGGGAAAGTTGCCGGCACCAGTGTCGAGATGGCGTTGTCCACGGTCTGCGGTCCGGAAGATATCATCACTCCTATCACGCCGGCGGACGAGCTGGAACGCCTCCGGCTCGGCGGAAGAGGCGCTCAAAACTATTCCCACGAGCCTGAAGGCGAACGGGCCTACCTTGAAAATCTGCTCTCGATGGGCCCCACGAAGGAGGCCAGGCGAGTTCGGCCGCGTAGCGTCTACAGGAATCACATGTCGCTGCGGGAATTCGTGGAATGTTACGGAAGTCTGCCGAGCGAGCGGATATTCTGTGTGGAACGCAGCCCCTACGCAAAGATCATCTCGGGCGGGAATATGAGCCTCAATATCCGGGGGTACAAATATGGAGGCGGGAAGATGGAATCCAACCTTGATGCGCTCAGGCAAGCCGTGGCCACGGAGTTCGAGCGCATGCGCTGGCAGCCCAACATCGACGGGTACAGAAACGCGGATGGCAAACTGAATATTCGCGTGCTGCGCTTCGAAGCGTTGACCGACGACTTCGCGCAGCTGATGAGGGACTACGGGATCTCGCCGGCGCCCACATTGCCGCACGCCAAGCAAGGGATGAATTCCAACGGGATCGACCCGCGCGAGGTCTTTACCAGGACTCAGCTCGACAAGATCAACGAAATCTTTGCGGAAGAGTTCGACACCTTCGGCTACCAGAAATTGTGACGGCGCGAGCCTTGTGGATTCAGTATTGCGCCGCCCCTCTGCGCGGTTCAATAATTCCATCTTGACCGAGCGCCTCTGGGCGTGGTGCTCGCGATGACGGGTTCCAGGCGATGTCCCGATTTCATCTGCATCGGCGCAAAAAAAGGCCGGGATGACCTGGCTATACAAGGCCCTATCGCAGCATCTTGATTCGCTGTTGACGCGTCTGGGCGCACCTTGGTACCATTCTGGATGCTCATGGTAGAATGGTACCCAATGAGCCTGAACATCAAGAATCCCGAGACGCACCGGCTGGCGCGGGAGCTCGCAGAACTGACGGGCGAGAGCATGGCCACGGCGGTGACGGAGGCCGTGCGCGAGCGCCTTGCGCGCCAGCGCCGCAAAGGCCTTGCCCGGAAGCTGATGGAAATCGGGCGCGACTGTTCCGCCCGGATGAGCACGAAGACCAAAAGGACAGACCACGGCGATCTGCTCTACGACGAGCGCGGGCTCCCAAAGTGATCGTCGATACCTCCGCGGTTCTCGCCATTCTGAAGAACGAGAAGGACGCTGCCGCCTTCGCCGAAGCGATCGAAGCAAATCCCGAGTGCCGGATGAGCGTGGTGAACTATGTCGAAGCGGCGATCGTTCTCGACCGGGACCCCGACCCTGTTGTCGGCCGCAAGCTCGACGCGTTGCGCGATCGCGCAGCAATCACGCTCGTCCCCGTCGAAGAAAGGCAGGCGCATCTCGCGCGCGAAGCCTGGCGCGATTTCGGCAAGGGAAGCGGTCATCCCGCAAAGCTCAATTTCGGCGACTGTTTCGCCTATGCACTCGCCAAGGCCACCGGCGAGCCGCTCCTGTTCAAAGGCGACGATTTCTCCCACACCGACGCCGGCAGCGCCCTGCCGCAGTGAGCACAGCATTTACGCCAACCAACGAGCGCGACAGCCGTGCGGTTCATGTGGAATCCCTTAGCTTCTGTCTGGTCGAGCAGCCTGCCTTTCCTCAGGAAGCTGAAGCGAGCCGTCGAGCAAATGCGCCTCGCATTGCGAGGGCCTGCAAGCCGCGCCACCGTCGCTCTTCCCGCAGGCAAATCGCTCGATCCGGCGAAATACCTTGAGCTAAGATTGAGATTGCTCCCCGAAAAGCCGGAGCGTTTACTGCCCGACGGGGACGGTGTCCTATACTTCAATGTCGCGGGCTTTCGCGGTTTGACGCGGCGCAGATCGCGCGCGGCCGTTCGCGCCGCGTTCGCACATGCGCAAATAATTGCCGCAAATGCCGGTAAAATTCTGGTTCGAAATTTCGACATCAAATCGTTCAACGATGACCTGCTGGCGCTCATCGACCATCCGGACTTTGGCGGCGACGTGCTCGACCAGCTGCTCTACGCCATTTCGAACTATCGTTCCTCTCCGGAATCAGCAGGCAGCGCCGAGATTTGGACGTCTCAAAGCACTTATGCTGCCTATGACATCGCGAAGCACCACGCCGCGGTCCGCTACGGAAGCGTCGAGCTTCGCGTCGTCGAGGATTATTTGACTGATCCTCGCGCGTTGCGCCGGGCGCTCGAGGGCATTTTGCGTATCGCGCATAACGAGAAGAAAATGTACGCGGAAACGAAGGCGCCGCACGGCGACCTTTCAACAACCGACCCGGAATGGAATTTGCGCCGGCTCATGACCAATTCCGGATTCTACTTCGAAGGGAATTTGGCTTCGGCATGGGAAACCCTGGAAGAATGGGCGAACCGGTATATTTCGGCGTTGCAACATTCCCACCTGATTTGGCATGGAAAGCACGCCCGCTATTACTGGAAAATTCAACGCAATTTGCACGAGCGGTTCGGTGTCGTGCCTCGTTATATTCGCCAACCGGGCGTTTATGACTTTTACGAGAGCGTCCAGAACAAGGAAGTGCTCTTCGCCTCGCCGCTTGCGCAACTCGTGCGGGAGCAGGCCGCATCCGGCCGGCTGCAGAAATTGTACAAGGACTTTGAAGTGCCGCTGTTTTCGGTGCGCACTGTTCAGGCCTGGATATCTACATGGCCGAACCGTCCTCACTCCAGCTGGTCCGACACGTTTGGACGCTTGTGCGAAGCGATCGAACAGGAATATCGTGCAAAGCCTTTTGAAGTATTCGTCGCGTCTTGCGGCTGCTATGGCCTGCCGCTTTGCGATTTCGTCCGCAATCGATACGGTTGCTCCGTTCTCTATATCGGGCATTTCTCACACGTTGCGTTCGGCGTAGGGGTGCGAGTCGCGCTGGGGCCAATGCGCGCACGCCCCAATCCCGAAAATTGGGTTCACAGCGATCTGGGCCGCTATCCAAATATGGATCGCATTGATCGCGGCCGGTACGTCTGAAAGGCCGCCTCGCTTTGTCCAACACGCCCCTCAGACGAAGGCAAAGAGGAGGTTGCAGCCGCGCGCCTGCTTCGTGTAGCCAGGAGCGTGAAACGAGAGAGCTCCGGACCAGAACACTAAATTGAACTCTAAGCTAATGACTCTGGCTCCTTTTCTCCTTACGGGCTCCGCGGCTTCGGAGGACAAGCGACAGACCCGCCAAAGCCTCTGGCGAAGGCGCGCTAAGGGGGAGAAGGAAGGTTCGCCTACCCGCGATAGATTGATTCGTGATTGCCCGTGAACCGGTCTTGGTTTAATCTTCCGGCGTCACCGCACATTCGAGCCGTGCTTTAGCGATGCAATAATGTTTCGTCCGAGGAGGAACAGCCATGCCGCTCGCGCGAGGTCTCACTGCACTGACATCGGATGGGAACAACCGCCTGCTGGTGGTTTGCATGTTGTTGATGGTGTTCGCAGCCACTCCGCTGCGCGCCCAGTCCTACACCGATTTGCGTGATTTCGACTGCAGCACCGGATGCACGCCGTACGACGGGGGCCGGCTGACGCAGGGTGCCGATGGATACCTCTATGGAACGACCGGTTACGGAGGTACGGCGAACAAAGGAACAATTTTCAAGGTCAACACCGCCGGAACGTCATACAACGTCGTCTGGAATTTCGACGGAACGAATTCGGGCGAATTGCCGACTGCGGCTCTGACCCTCGCGACGGACGGAAACTTCTACGGCACGACCGCAGGCGGAGGAACATCGAACTACGGCACGTTGTTCAGCTTCAACCCCAAGACGCTCGCGCTCAACGTCCTGCACGACTTCTCGAGCGCGGAAAGCAGCTCCGATGCTCCTCCCATCGAGGCCACGAACAAGGTTCTTCACGGCGTTCTTTACGGCACCACGCAGTCCGGCGAGGTCTACACTTTCAATCTCAAGACGCAGACCTTCCAGCCGCTGCCATACAAGACACCCGGTGACCCCAATGCGTCCCTGGTTCAGGCCTCGGATGGATATTTGTACGGCGTGTCGCAAGTCGGGGGAAAAGACAACGCCGGCACCATATTCCGCGTGAGTCTGGCGGGAAAGGTTAAAATCCTTTACGCCTTCACAGCGGGAACGGACGGCGCCTCACCGACGGGCCCGCTCGTTGAAGGGAAAGGCGGACTTTTCGGAACTACATATTACGCCGGCAGCAGCACGCATGACGCCGGGGTTGTCTTCATGCTGGCATTGTCGTCGCTGCAGTTCACGACGCTGCATATCTTTGTCGGAACCGATGGCAGCAGGCCTGCGGCAGGTCTCAAAGCCGCAACGGATGGCAGCTTCTACGGAACAACCGCATATGGCGGGGCCAACGGCGTCGGCACGATATTCCAGATCACGCCGAGCGGGACATTCACCCATCTCTTCGATTTTACGGGGATGGGAGGCTCAGTGAGCGGCAACGGTCCGGGGACCACGCTCATGGAGGACACCAACGGCATTCTCTATGGGCTCACAACCTACGGCGGCGCCAACGGGACGGGAGAGGGAGACGGCGTCTTCTACAGCCTTACCCTTCCCGACATTACTCCTAACATCATATTGTGTTGCAATTGGTGGGTTATCCTCGACCAGCCAGTGCTCATATTTGGCGACAATCTGGAAGGCGTCGTAAGCGTCGACTTCGGCTCGGTACCCGCGCAGTTCCGGCTGGGTTCCAACACATATCTGACGGCGTTCGTGCCAAGCAACGCGATCGACAGCCTGATCACCGTGACGCTTGCATCGGGCGGGCAGCTTCAAAGCCAGCAGATCGTTCACATTCTGCCGAAAATCACCAATCTCGATCCGTCAAGCGGCCCGGTGGGCACGCAGGTGCGTATCGTGGGAGGCGGGTTTGCGGGAGCCAGGGCCGTGACGTTCGGCGGCGTGGCAGCGAGCTTCAATGTGCGCACGCCCGCCGAGATCGAGGCCACCGTGCCGACCGGTGCAGTGACCGGCAAGGTCGACGTCACCACGCCCAATGGCGTCGCCCACAGCAAACAGACATTCACGGTCAACTAGGGGCAGGCTTCGATTGCGGAGAATGCGGGTTAAGAGCAACAGCGAGCGCCCCCTGAGAGGGAAGAAGGCAATCCCGCTATCAATAGCGGTGTTCGGGAGCGGAGCGTTCAACACGCAAACCTTCAACGACACCGGCATGGACGTGCGCAATATGTATTTTGTAATCCGTGATGCGATAGAGTTCATCAGAAAGCAAGTCGGAATTACGGTTGAAGCGCGGTAGCGGTGCGCGGCACCATTGGATTAGAAGACAACCGACTAAGAATGTCGCGGCAATCGTTCCCCGCTTCAGCTTGATCGATGGAATACGACCGCGACCGGCCCCGGCCTGAAAGCAGGGTTTGTGCAATGCATCAAACCGACCGGAGGAGTGTGTCTGAATGTCGAGAAAATCGAGCTGAACCAGCTTCTTGGGCGCGATTTCCCCGTGCCAGCGCGCTGGCGGCATCGCATGCGGCGTCCGGCGCTTCAACCGGCCTCAAAAAAACGCTATTATCCGCTCCAACCCGGGGTCATCTGGGGAATGTCCGCTAAGACAGAATGGGCGCCGTTTCACTCTCTTGCATTCCATCTGCCCAGCAGGCGATGACGTGGAGATCATCCGTCATCGCCACGAGATTGGCGCGGGCGCCGGGATCAACGTGCCGTTTGTATCAGCCCGCGGCCGCCTGGATTCACGGCGGGAAATTGAGCCGACGTTCGATGTCGGCGAACTCCGGCGTTGCGCGTATGGGATCCAGGAGGGGATCGACCTTCAGCATGACAAGTCCGGTGTCGCGCAGCCTGTAGGCGGTATTCAGCCATGCAAGTGCGTCGTTGCGGTCGCCCCATTGGGCGTAGATTTGGGCATATTGATAAGCGCCCCTGTCGCCAAGCGACTGGTGCAGGCTGGCGAGTTGGGCTTTCGCCTCAGCGGTGTGGCCGAGCTGGTATGCGGCGATGGCTAGACACTCCGATTGCTGCCAGTTCCGGTTCGGGGCGCACGCGTCGTGCGTAGCTTTAGGCTCTTTGAGCGCCAGCCAGGCGAGCGCCGATATCGCCTGATCGCCCGGCGGTTCCGTTGTAGTCAGCGCGGCGGCGTGGCGCGACGCAGTCAGAGAGTCTCGAAAGCGGCGGTCGAGATAGAACACCGACGCCTGCTCCCAATAGCCAGAGGCCTCGGTGGGATAGCGCGCGACCACGCGCGCGGCCGCTGCTTCCGCGGCCGCGGGATGATCCAGGCAGGATTCCAGATAGGCGTAAGAGCGGTCCACGCGGACATCGTTCGGAGCGAGGGTCCGCGCCTGCGACTGTTCACGTTCCGCGCCCGCAAAATCGAGCAGCGTCATCAGGACCGAGCCCCGCGCCGCATGGGCTGGGCCCCAGCCCGGCGCGAGCACGACGGCGCGGTTCGCCGCGTCCAGCGCCTGGGCTTCGGTCTCCCGCAGTGAAGGCCGGTCGCTCGCCGTGCCGACACTTGCGATGAGCATCAGTACAATTGCGCGCATGTTCTGGGCGCCCGCGTAGCGCGGATCGAGACGCACGGCTTCGTCGAAAGCCGCCAGAGCCGACCGGTAGGAGGGCTCGTCGCGGCCGTTCATGAATCGTAGGCCGCGCAGAAACGCATCGAAAGCACCGCTGTTGGTGGTGCCGCCCATCGTCAGTCGTTCGGTATCCCCGGCGTTCAGCGTCACCTGCAGCGATTGCGTGACTTTTTCCGCGATCTCGGTCTGCAGCTTCAGAACATCGCCGAAGTCGCGATCGTAATTATGTGACCAGAAGTGATATCCGGTCGTGGCATTGATCAGTTGTACAGTGATGCGCAGACGCTGGCCTTCGCGGCGAACGCTGCCCTCCAATACGGCGCCGACATTCAATTGCCGCGCGATGTCCGCGATGGTGGCCGGGTGGCTCTTGAAGAAAAATGCGGAGGTGCGGGCGGCCACGTGCAGCGCGTCCACCCGGCTGAGCACGTTGATCAGCTCTTCGGAAAAGCCGTCGGCCAAATAGTCCTGGCTGCGGTCGCCGCTCATATTGGTGAACGCCAGCACGGCCACCGACCGCGGCGGCGGATTGAACGCGGCGTGCACGCCAGGTGGCGCGCGTTCGGATGCCCATCGCTGCACAAGGGCGAGCGAAATCACACCGGCAAGGAGAAGCGCCGCCGCGATCAACGCAGCGTTGCCCGTCCGCCACCAGGCGCGTGAGGGTTCGGACGCGCCTTGCTCTGTCGCCGGCGGCTCGAAATGCGCTGCCGGCCCGGCCTCCTGCAAGGCAGTGGATGCGCCGACCGTCGCCCCCGATTCGGTTCCCCGCCGCACCGTGGCGACAAACCTGTAACCATGCCCGGGAACCGTGACGATGAAGTCGGCGGTCGTCTCGTCGGACTGCAAGATGCGGCGCAGCAAGAACACCGTCTGGGTCAGGTTGGCTTCCTCGACGAAACGGCCATCCCACACGGCGGTGAGCAACTCGTCCTTCTCCACCACCCGGCCGGCGTTTTCGACCAGATAGAGCAGCGTATCGAAGAGTTTTGGCGGCAGCTTCAGCGGCACGCCATCCCGCGCCAGGCAGCGGCGCACTGCGTCCATCCGGAACGCACCGAACCCGAAAATCCCCTTTTCGCGGACCGAAACATCCATCGGCGGGCCATCTTGAGAAAAATTGAGGCCGATCTTGAGGATATCACGAACCCGCCGAATTCAATGTGTGCAGATTACAGAGGAGCAATCACATGACCCGCATCTCATACGCGGCATCGCTCGCGCTCTCCGCGGCGGTCCTGGCATCTCTTACACTCCCCGTGGAAGCGGCCACATACAGCACCTTGTATAACTTTCAGCACCTCTGTTGCGGTAATCCGGACGGCCGCCTCCTCCTCCGGTCCGGGTCGCTGTTCGGCACGGGTCAGGGGGGGGTGGGTGGCTACCATGGACAAGTCTTTAAGTTGACCCCATCCGGCGGTTCCTGGAAGGAGAAGACGCTTTTTCGGTTTGACGGCACTGATGGGTCCAACCCGTATGCGGGGTTGATTCAGGATTCGACCGGTGCCCTCTATGGCACGACTGGAGTCGGCGGCGCATACGGCAACGGCACCGTATTCAAACTGGCCAAATCCGGCGGCATGTGGACCGAAACCGTTCTTTGGAGCTTTGGCAGCGGCAGCGATGGCCAAGAACCTAGTTGCGACCTCGTGAGGGATTCATCGACGGGTACGCTCTACGGCACAACCTACAGTGGCGGCGTATACGGCCTTGGAACCGTATTCGATTTGACCTACTCGGGCGGTGTTTGGACTGAGAACGTGCTGCACAGCTTTGGCAGCATCGGTGGCGATGGCATCAATCCCGAAGCCGGACTCCACAGGGACACGGCAGGTGCCCTCTATGGCACCACCGAGGAGGGCGGTACACACGGCGTGGGTACTGTATTCGAGCTGGCGCTATCCGACGGCGTGTGGACCGAAACCGTTCTTTGGAACTTTGGCAGCATCGGTGGCGACGGCCAAGGTCCGGAGGGAGAGTTGGTCGAGGGTTCGAAAGGTGTGTTCTATGGTACGACTTTGGATGGCGGCGTATACGGCCTTGGAACCGTATTCAAGCTGGCCAAGTCCGGCGGCGTGTGGACCGACACAGTGCTTTGGAACTTCGAGGGCGGCGGCAGCCGCGATGGTGCGTACCCCTTCGCCGGGCTCCATTTGGACTCGACGGGCAACCTCTATGGCACGACTTATTCAGGTGGCGACTATGGCTACGGCACCGTATTCGAGCTGACTTACTCCGGCGGCTGGATCGAGACCGTGTTCCACAGCTTTGGCGGCAGCGGCGACGGACAGAGCCCCGGCCTTGGCACCGTTATCGAAGACTCGGCGGGCAACGTCTATGGCACGGCGTATGTTGGCGGCACATACGGCTATGGAACGGTCTGGGAGGTCACGCCGTAGCGGCCGGGCTTTGCGGGCCGCGCGCGGAACCGCGGTTTAATTCTACGTGTACGGATTACAGAGGAGCAATCACATGACCCGCATCTCATACGCGGCATCGCTCGCGCTCTCCGCGGCGATCCTGGCATCTCTTACACTCCCCGCCGCGGCGGCGACGGAGAAAGTGTTGTGGAACTTCCAGGGGGCGAAACTGGGTAGCCCAGTAGGGCGTCTCCTGCTCCGGAAGAGCACCGGCGCGCTCTTCGGCACGGGTTCCAGCGCCGACAACGGCTACGGTCAGGTTTTCAGACTGACACCGTCGGGAGGGATCTGGAAAATCAAAACGCTTGTCAAGTTCACCGGCTCCAACGGGGCCAATCCCGAGGCGGGTCTGATTTCGGATTCCACGGGTGCGCTTTACGGCACGACGCATGACGGCGGCGCATATGGCTATGGGACCGTATTCAAGCTGTCGGTGTCGGGCGGCATCTGGACCGAGACAGTCCTTTACAACTTCACGGGCAGCAGCGACGGCGCGAATCCCTACTGCGACCTCGTCATGGATTCATCGGGCGCGCTCTATGGCACAACCGAGAACGGCGGCTCCAACGGCTGGGGGACGGTATTCGAGCTTGCGCGATCGGGCGGCACTTGGACAGAGACGGTGCTTCACAGCTTTAACAGTTTCTACGGCGACGGCGCCACTCCTGTAGCCGGCCTTCACAGGGACGCCGCCAGCGGCATTCTCTATGGCACAACATCCAGCAGCGATCAGGGCGGTACCGTATTCGCCCTGTCCCAATCCGGCGGTGTTTGGCTCTACGAGGTCATCTACGACTTCACCGGCGGAGCCGATGGCGCTGGCCCTAACGCCGGCGTGATCGAGGGTCCGAAACACAATCTCTACGGCACGACGTATGCGGGCGGAGCATACGGATATGGAACCGTGTTCGAGCTCGTCTCCGGCTTCGACTGGACCGAGAAGGTCCTGTACAGCTTCACGGGCGGCAGCGATGGATCAAACCCCTTGGCAGCGCTCCACCTGGACACGTCGGGAGCGCTTTACGGCACCACTTACGTCGGCGGCACAAATGGCGCGGGTGTTGTATTCAAGCTCACGCAGTCCGGCGGCGTGTGGACGGAGAGCGTGCTTCACGACTTCGACGATCCCATAAGCGATGGAGACTTGCCGGAAGCGGGCGTCATCGCAGACTCGGCGGGCAATCTCTACGGGACGACTTATGATGGGGTCGACTTCGGAACCGTGTATGAGATAACGCCGTAGCGGCCGGGCTTTGCGCGCCACGCCGTTCGGGTGCGCGTGCCAGCGGTGAAGTTTGTCCGTGTACGGATTACACAGAGGAGCAATCACATGACCCGTATCTCATACGCGGCATCGCTCGCGCTCTCCGCGGCGATCCTGGCCTCTCTTACATTCCCCGCGGAAGCGGTCACATACAGCACCTTGTATAGCTTTCAGCACCCCTGTTGCGGTGGTCCGTTCGGCCGCCTCCTCCTCCGGTCGGGGTCGCTGTTCGGCACGGACGCGGGGTACACGAGTAGCGACAATGGACAAGTCTTTGAGTTGACCCCATCCGGCGGTTCCTGGAAGGAGAAGACGCTTCTTAGGTTTGACGGCACTGATGGGGCCAACCCGACCGCAGGGTTGATTCAGAATTCGACCGGTGCCCTCTATGGTACGACCAACGACGCTGGCGCATACAGCTACGGCACCGTATTCAAACTGGCCAAATCCGGCGGCGTGTGGACCGAAACCGCGCTTTGGAACTTCGAGGGCGGCAGCAACCGAGATGGCGCGTACCCCTACGACGAGCTCGTCAGGGACACGACGGGCGCGCTCTACGGCACGACATTTGATGGGGGCGATAATGGCTTGGGCACCGTATTCGAGCTGTCCCAATCCGGCGGCGGCTGGATCGAGACTGTGCTCCACGGCTTTGGCGGCAGCGGCGACGGCACGAATCCCTACGCCGGGCTTCACAGGGACACGGCAGGTGCCTTCTATGGCACGACTTATGAAGGCGGCGCACACGGCTACGGCACCGTATTCAAGCTGGTCCAATCCGGCGGCGTGTGGACCGAAACCGTTCTTTGGAGCTTTGGCAGCATCAGTGGCGACGGCCAATATCCGCAGGGAGTCTTGGTCGAGGGTTCGAAAGGTGCGTTCTATGGCACGACTAATGCGGGCGGCGCATACGGCTACGGCACCGTATTCAAACTGGCCAAATCCGGCGGCGTGTGGACCGAAACCGCGCTTTGGAACTTCGAGGGCGGCAGCGAACGTGATGGCGCGACCCCCTATGCCGGGCTCCATTTGGACTCGACGGGGGCGCTCTATGGCACGACTGAATTCGGCGGCGACAATGGCTACGGCACCGTATTCGAGCTGACTTATTCCGGCGGCGGCTGGGTCGAGACCGTGCTCCACAGCTTCGGCGGCAGCGGCGACGGACAGAACCCCCTTGGCGCTGTTATCGAAGACTCGGCGGGCAACCTCTATGGTACGGCGTCGCTCGGTGGCGCATACGGCTACGGAACCGTGTTCCAGATAACGCCGTAGCGATTCCTGCTCTCCCCCGCGCCGCTATCGCGTCGGCAATGATACGTTTTCGTGGTAATTACCAAACCTCGTCATGGCCGGGCCACCCCGGTCCGCGCGAGAGCGCGGCCGGAGTGTAAACTGTCCCGGCCACCCATGAATACAGCCTCAAGTGAGGAGCGCAACGAACGGGTCGTTCCAACGGGGTTTGTCCCGTTCGATGAGGTTGATCTTCCGGTGGCGTTCAGCGGGGGACCATGGCCGGCTACGGTTTTCATGGGTGGCCGGGACAACGGCCCGGCCATGACGGGAATTATAAGAGCGAGCCGGGACCGTGAACGAATTCCGTAAGGCCGCCTGGATTCACGGTGGGAAATTGAGCCGGCGTTCGATGTCGGCGAACTCCGGCGTTGCGCGGATGGGATCCAGCAGCGGATCGGTTCTCAGCATCACGAGGCCCGTGTCGCGCAATTTGTAAGCTGCCTTCAGCCAGACGAGCGCGTTGGTCCCGTCGCCCCATTGCGCGTAGATCTCGGCATAATCATAGGCTCCGGTATCGCCCATCGCTGCGCGGAACTTGGCCAGGTGGGCCTTCGCTTCCGCCAGCCGACCGAGTTGGTGCGTGGCGATAGCCAGACACAGGGTCTGCCCGGCGTTCTGATCCAACGCACATTTTTGGCGCGCCATCTCCGGCTTCCCCTGAGCAAGGTAGACCAGCGCAGACGTCAGTTGATCGCGCGGGGGCTCGGCCTCAGCGAGAGCGTGGGCGTGCCGCAACGCAGCCAGGGAATCGTCGTAGCGCCGGTTCTGGTAGAGAATTTCCGCCTGATCGGCGTAGCTGTCGGCTTCCAGCGGATAACGCGCAACCACGCGCGCGGCAGCAGCCTCCGCCGCCGCGCGGTGGCCGAGATAAGCTTCCAAATAGGCGTAGGGTCGGTCCACTGCGACGTCGCCGGGCGCCTCAGCCCGCGCACGCGACAATTCGCGTTCGGCTCCGCCAAAGTCGAGAAGCTGCAGCAGGATCGCGCCGCGTGCCGCGTGCGCTTGGGCCCAATCGGGCGCCAGAGCGACGGCCCGATCCGCCGCACCCATGGCCTGGGCCATCGTCGCGCGCACGCGCGCGAGATCGTTTGTCGTATCGAAATTGGCGATGAACATCAGAACGTAAGCGCGCTTGGTCTGAGCGGCTGCGTAGTGCGGATCGAGACGCACAGCCTCGTTAAATGCCGCCAGGGCGGACCGATAGGAAGCTTCGTCCCGGCCATGCATCGACCGCATGCCCTGCAGAAACGCATCGAAAGCAGCGCTGTTGCCGGTGCCGCCCATCGTCAGTCGTGCGGCATCCCCGGCGTTCAGCGTCACCTGCAGCGATTGCGTGACTTTTTCCGCGATCTCTGTCTGCAGCTTCAGGACATCGCCGAAGTCGCGATCGTAATTATGTGACCAGAAGTGATATCCGGTCGCGGCATTGATCAGCTGCACAGTGATGCGCAGACGCTGGCCTTCGCGGCGAACGCTGCCCTCCAATACCGCCCCCACATTCAATTGCCGCGCGATGTCGGCGATGGTGGCCGGGTGGCTCTTGAAGAAAAAGGGGAGGTGCGGGCGGCCACGTGCAGCGCGTCCACCCGGCTGAGCACGTTGATCAGCTCTTCGGAAAAGCCGTCGGCCAGATAGTCCTGGCTGCGGTCGCCGCTCATATTGGTGAAGGCCAGCACGGCCACCGACCGCGGCGGCGGGTTGAACGCGGCATGCACGCCCTGCGGCGCGCGTTCGGATGCCCATCGCTGCACAAGGGCGAGTGAAATCACACCGGCAACGAGAAGCGCCGCCGCGATGAACGCAGCGTTGCCCGGCCGCCACCAGGCGCGCGAGGGTTCGGACGCGCCTTGCTCTGTCGCCGGCGGTTCGAAGCGCGCTGCCGGCGCGGCCTCCCGCAAGGCGGTGGATGCGCCGGCCGGTGCCCCCGATTCGGTCTCCCGCCGCACCGGAGCGACAAACCTGTACCCATGCCCGGGAACGGTGACGATGAAGTCGGCGGTCGTCTCGTCAGACTGCAAGATGCGGCGGAGCAAGAACACCGTCTGGGTCAGGCTGGCTTCCTCGACGAAACGGCCATCCCACACTGCGGTGAGCAACTCGTCCTTCTCCACCACCCGGCCGGCATGTTCGACCAGGTAGAGCAGCGTATCGAAGAGTTTTGGCGGCAGCTTCAGCGGCGCGCCATCCCGCGCCAGGCAGCGGCGCACCGCGTCCATCCGGAACGCCCCGAACCCGAAAATCCCCTTGTCGCGGACCAAAATATCCACCGGCGGGCCGCCGTGAGAAAAAATGAGGCCGATCGTGAGGATATCACGAACCTGCCGACGGTACAGAATCGGATCGCTGAATTAGGGGGAACACCCATGCATCGAATGAGCCATGGACTAAGGCTTGCGGCGCTCGTCACCGCCGCCGCCTGGCTTGGCGGCGCGTCCGGCGCATGGGCTACCGGTCCCGCAATTGCCCTGAGCCCGAACGAAAACCACCCCAACAGCACGGTTCAGGTGTTAGGCAACGGTTTCAGCCCCTACGCGGCGGTGGACATCTATTTCGATAGCACCGACGAGGCGCTTGCGATCGCCAACAGCGCCGGCAAGTTCGCGAAAATTCCCGTCCCTGTCTCGGCGGCCGCGCTTCCCGGCACGCATTACATCTCGGCCGTCCAGCGCAGCAACGGCGAGGGGGCCCAGAAGGCTTTCACCGTCAACACCGACTGGGCACAATTCCATTTCGGCGTGCAGAAGAAGGGAAACAACCCCTACGAAAACGTCATCGACACCGGCAACGCCGCCGATCTCGATGTTGCCTGGAGCGCGGCAACACAAAACGCAATCTTCTCTTCTCCAGCAGTAGCGAGCGGAAACGTCTATGTCGGCTCGACCGACGACAAGCTCTATGCCTTCAACGCCACCACCGGCGCCTTGCTCTCCGGCTGGCCGGTGACGACGAGCAACGAAATCTACTCCTCTCCCGCGGTGGCGAACGGCGTCGTCTATGTCGGCAACACTGATTTCAACCTCTATGCCTTCAACGCCACCAGCGGCGCCTTGCTCTCCGGCTGGCCGGTGACGACGGGCGGCGAAATCACCTCCTCTCCCGCGGTGGCGAACGGCGTCGTCTATGTTGGCTCTTACGACGACAAGCTCTATGCCTTCAACGCCACCAGCGGCGCGCTGCTCTCCGGCTGGCCGGTGACGACGGGCGGTTTCATCGAATCCTCTCCTGCGGTAGCGAACGGCGTAGTCTATGTCGGCTCTTACGACGACAAGCTCTATGCCTTCAACGCCACTAGCGGCGCGCTGCTCTCCGGCTGGCCGGTGACGACGGGCAACGAAATCTACTCCTCTCCCGCGGTGGCGAACGGCGTGGTCTATGTCGGCTCGGACGACAACAAGCTCTATGCCTTCAACGCCATAACCGGCGGACTGCTCTCCGGCTGGCCGGTGACGACGGGTAGCTCCATCCAATCCTCTCCCGCGGTGGCGAGCGGCGCGGTCTTTGTCGGCTCGGCCGACGACAAGCTCTATGCCTTCAACGCCAGGAGCGGTGCGTTGCTTTGGACGGCAACGACGGGATCCTTCGTCTACTCCTCTCCCGCTGTGGCGAATGGCGTCGTCTATGTCGGCTCTTTCGACGACAATCTCTACGCCTTCAACGCCACCAGCGGCGCCATGCTGTGGACGGCAACGACCGGCGGCGAAATCGACGACCTCGGACCGGCGGTCGCGAACGGCATGGTCTATGTCGGCTCGGGCGATCACAGCCTCTATGCCTACGCGCTCAACGGCGGCAACGACGGCCGCTATCGCAGCAAGCGCAAGCCGCCAGCCATTTCGTCGCTGCATCCCGATTGGAGCCTGAAACCCGCGAACTGACACAAGTCTCGCGAGACAGCGAGCTTTCGGAGGGGAAACCCATGCGTCGATCGGGATTTGGACTGCGGCTTGCGGCGCTCGCCGCGGCCGCAGCGTCGGCTGCGGGCGCCTCCGGCGCGTGGGCTGCGGGTCCGAAAATTGCCATGAGCCCGGCCGAGAACCACCCCAACAGCAACACCCAGGTCAACGGCAACTCATTCGGCGCCGATGAAGCGGTAGACATCTACTTCGATACGACGGACGAGGCGCTCGCATTCACCAACAGCAATGGCGTGTTCGGGAAAACACCAGTCCCCGTGCCCGCTAGCGCCCTTCCCGGCACGCATTACATCACGGCCGTCCAGCGCAGCAATGGCGAGGGCGCCCAGAAGGCCTTCACCGTCAATACCGATTGGCCGCAGTTTCATTTCAACGAGAAGCACAAAGGACTGAACGCCTGGGAAAACGTCCTCGCGCCCAACAACGTCGCCGGCCTCGATGTCGCCTGGACGGCGGCTGTTGGCGAAACCTACTCTTCGCCCGCCGTGGTAGATGGCGTCGTCTATGAAGCCTCCATTCCCGGCGCGCTCTACGCCTTCAACGCCGGCAGTGGCGCCCTGCTCTGGTCGGCAACAACGGGCAGTTCCATCCTTTACTCGTCACCCTCAGTGGCGAATGGCGTCGTCTATGTGGGCTGCGAGGACGACAACCTTTACGCCTTCAACGCGACCACCGGCGCCCTGCTCTGGACGGCAGCGACGGGGAGCGCCATCGTCTCCTCTCCCGCCGTGGTAAATGGCGTCGTCTATGTGGGCTCCCTTGACCACAAGCTCTACGCCTTCGACGCCAGCAGCGGCTCCCTGCTCTGGACGGCAACGACGGGAAACATAATCTACTCCTCGCCCGCTGTTGCGAAGGGCGTCGTCTATGCGGGCTCCTTTGACCACAAGCTCTACGCCTTCGACGCCACGAACGGCGCCGTGCTCTGGACGGCAACGACGGGCAATGCCATCCAATCCTCGCCCGCCGTGGCGAATGGCGTCGTCTATGTCGGCTCCTATGACGACAAGCTCTACGCGTTCAACGCCGCTACAGGCGCCGTGCTCTGGACGGCAGCGACGGGCGCCGTGATCGAAGGCTGTCCCGCTGTGGCGAGTGGCGTCGTCTATGTCGGCTCCTATGACGACAATCTCTACGCCTTCAACGCCGCCAGCGGCGCCCTGCTGTGGTCGGCACCGACGGGCAATTCCATCTTCTCCTCGCCCGCCGTGGCGAATGGCGTCGTCTATGTGGGCTCCTATGACCACAATCTCTACGCCTTCGACGCCAGCAGCGGGGCCTCGCTCTGGACGGCAGCGACGGGCTCCCTGGTTGAAGGCTCTCCCGCCGTGTCGAACGGCATGGTCTATGCCGGGTCCTACGATGGCAATCTTTATGCCTATGCGCTCAATGGCGGGAACGACGCCGTCTATCGCGGCAAGCGCAAGCCGCCCGCGCTCTCGTCCCTGCAACCCGACTGGAGCCTGAAGCCGGCGAAGAATTGATCGCGTCACCGAAATACAGGACTATATCGAAGCGGCAGCCCTTCTCGACCGGGACCCCAACCCTGTTGTCGGCCGCAAGCTCGACGCCTTGCGCGATCGCGCAGCAATCAAGCTCGTTCCCGTCGATGAAAGGCAGGCGCATCTCGCGCGCGAAGCCTGGCGCGATTTCGGCAAGGGAAGCGGTCATCCCGCGAAGCTCAATCTCGGCGATTGCTTCGCCTCGGTTTTCATGGGTGGCTGGGACAACAGCCCGGCCACATGTGGCCGCGGCCAAGACCCGGCCATGACGGATTTGGTTTCGCGGTCAGAGTCCGAATATCAGCTTCACGGCGCTCTGGACTCATTTTCTTCCATTCCATCCACCCAGCGCGCGATGATGGTGAGGTCGCCTGTCATCGCCACGAGATCGGCGCGGGCGCCGGCGGTCAACGCACCGCGCTCGTGCTCAAGGCCGAGGAAACGCGCCGGAGTCGAAGAGGCGGAGTCAACGGTCCACCACCCGGCCGGCGTTTACGACCAAGTAGAGCCGCGTATCGAAGAGTTTTGGCGGCAGCTTCAGCGGCGCGCCATCCCGCGCCAGGCGGCGGCGCACTGCGTCCATCCGGAACACACCGACCCGGAAAATCCCCTTGTCGCGGACCGAAATATCCATCGGCGGGCCGCCGTGAGAAAAAATGAGGCCGATCTTGAGGATATCACGAAGCTGCCGACCGTATAGAGGGGCCAAGTCTTCGCCATCTTGGCGTGCGGGGCCCTCCCGCCGCGCGATGGCGCAACCGTAAGGGGAGAAATCATGACCAACTGTCGTTCATCTTCCGACACCCGCAGCAACCGCCGTGTCGTCTCAATGCTTATTCTGGCCGGTGTCGGAGCATTGAGTTGCGCTATCGCCGGCGAAGCCCAAGCCGCCGCTGGCTGGCAAGCTCCAGCCGTCGTAACCATCACAGCCGGTCAGGTCAGCGAGTTCATTCACTATGGCTGCCCCTCGAGCTTACCGGTCGCCCAGAACGGCTCCTTCGAGTTCAACTCCGTCGGCCAGGAGGACGATGTCTATCTCGGCTATAACGGGCCACGCTACGACGAGAGTCCGCCGGACTACAGCACCTGGGGATGGCATTTTTACTGGCCGTCCGGCGCGAAGTCGGGCGAAACGGTCGACCTCAACATCATGTGCGAGGCCAAAGAGTCGAAGTAATCCCGAAACTTGCCGGAATCCGATGCTTCTGAAGTCGGCGCAGCCGACTATCGGTTGCACAAGGCACCAAGATAAAATTCCGGTCCGCCGGCTGGTCGCCGGTCGTTGCGCGGCGGCATGAGTTTTGACACTCATGCCGCCGCCTCCGTAACCCTCTCGTCTTCTGGTTTTTGGCGAATCTGGCACGCCTAGCGATGCCGGCCGTTCGATGGAGCGAAGCAGCCCCCGTTACCGCCGGCCAGGGTGACGCCGTAGAGATTGCCGTTGTCGAGGAGCACGGTGCCCTCCAGCGTTGCGCCGTCGGTGCCCCCCACGAAGCTGTAGAGCACCGTTTCGGTCCAGCCGCCGTTCTGCGGCGCAAGTTCGTACACGACGCCGAGATTGTTTTGTCCGCCGGCTTCCGTGAGGCCGTAAAAATAGCCGTCCGTGCTCAAGACTGCCGCCGCCGCCGGCGTTTCGCCATCGGCGTTCGACCCCTCGGGATCAACATATACGATTGCCTTGACCATCAATACCAAGGGCGCGATCGCGGGAAACTACGCAGGTAGCTGTTGTGAAGGTTTCGTGCGCGCCGCCGATGGAACGATCACGACATTCGACCCGTCGGGATCAATTGACACCAGTGTCCAGAGTATCAATGCCGGGGGCGCGTTCGCGGGAAACTACTATGATAGCACCGGCATTTGGCACGGCTTCGTCCGGGCCGCCGATGCAACGATGACGGCGTTCGACGCTTCGGGATCGACAACCTACACCGTTGCCGACAGCATCAATGCCAATGGCGCGATCACGGGATACTACCAGGATAGCAGCACGTCTGGCATGCCTACGTGCGCGCGCCCGATGGCACGATCACGGCGTTCGATCCTGCAGGATCGGTCGACAGCCAAGCGTACAGCATCAATGGCGGACGCGCGATTACGGGGTTCTACCGGGATAGCAACAACGTTTGGCACGGTTTCGTGCGTGCTGCCGATGGAACGATCAGGGCATTCGATCCTCCGGGATCAATCTACACGATTGGCGCCAGTATCAATGGCAACGGCGCGATTGCGGGAAGCTACGAGGATAGCGGCGGCACGTTTCACGGCTTTTTGCGAAGCCGGTAGGGTGGGCCTTGTGCGACCGGCGCTCTGACGGGCATCAAAACTCGATCTGCGCCAAAGCTTTCGCCGTGACAAATAAGCGACGTGAAATGCGCTTCCCTCAGAGCGCGGGGGCCGCTCAAGAGCCCTGGTTATCTCGCCAATTCACCCCTCTTTTCCTCCCCCAACGTGGGGAAGAAAATGTAAAGCCCAACGTTGATGCGCCCACGTTATAGCGTGGTTCGGGTCGACTCGCCCTCTTCCAGGCCATCAACCCAGCAGGCGACGACGGCGAGGTCGCCTGTCAGCGCAACGAGATCGGCGCGGGCGCCAGGAATAAGAGCGCCGCGCTCCTGCTCGAGGCCGAGGGACCGCGCCGGCGTCGAAGACGCGGCGCGCAGCGCATCCTCGAGGGGAATGCCGCACAGCGTCACCGCGTTCCTTACCGCCGTCGCCAGGTCGAGATGGGCGCCCGCGAGCGTGCCTTCGGCAGTCGCAAGCCGTCCGTTGCGCAGTGAAATCGTCCTGCTCATCAGCTGAAATGTTTCCATGCTCGCGCCGACCGTTGGCATCGCATCGGTGACGAGCGCGATTCCGTCGGCGCCTTTCGCGGCGAATGCCGCGCGCACCGACACGGGATCGACATGAATGCCGTCGACGATCAGGCCGGCAATGAGGCGAGGCTCAGCGAGCGTGGCGCCGACGAGGCCGGGCGCGCGGCCCTGCAATGGCGGCATTGCATTGAACAGATGCGTGACGCCGGTCATGCCTTCGTCCAGCGCGCGCATGACGATCTCGGCCGATGCTTCGCTGTGCCCCGCAGAAGCGCGAATGCCGCATTCGACCAGTGCGCGGATGAAGCCCGCCGGCACGCATTCCGGCGCCAGCGTGATCAGCGAACGTCCTGCGTGACCGAGCTCGCGCAGCCATTCGAGATCGCACATCTCGGCCCGCACGATGCGGTCGTGCGAATGAACGCCCGCGCGCGCGGGATTGATGAACGGACCTTCCAAATGCAGGCCGAGCACACCGTCCTTCCCGGCAACCGCGTGTGCTGCCGAAATGGCCGCGTCCATCTTTTCCCACGTGTCGGTAATAAGCGTCGGAAGCAGAGCGGTTGTCCCGAAGCGCCTATGGGCGCGGGCGATCGCGCGCATCGCTTCCGCCGACGGATCGTCGTTGAGCAGCACCCCGCCGCCGCCATTGACCTGCAGATCGATGAAGCCGGGCGCTACGAAGCTGCCGGCTGGCAACCGAAGCTGCCGGTAGTCGGGCGGAACTTCGCCCCGGGCGGCGATCCCGCGTACAGTGCGTCCGTCGATCAGAACCGCTGCTTCGGCGTGCCAGCCCCGCCCATCGAAAACACGGTCGGCCAGAACGGCCTGTTTTTCGTTATCCTCTTGCGGGTTCATTTCTGGACTATATCTGCATGGACGAGAAAAGATTTAACGCAGAGGGCGCGGAGGCAGCGCAGAGGACGCAGGAAAAAGCTGCGCGCGACCCGTCCTCTGCGTTAAAATCTTCCTTGTTCATCGGCATCGATGGCGGCGGCACGGGCACCCGCGCGCGGATTGCAGATGGCGAATGCCGGGTGTTGGGCGCGGGAACCGCAGCACCTGCCGCCGTTCGGCTCGGCATCGATCACGCACTTGCCGCCGTGCATGACGCAGCCCGCGCCGCGGCGGCCGACGCCGGGCTACCGCCAGACGCGATTGCCCATATGGATGCCGTCGTCGGCGTGGCCGGCATCGGCCGCAAAACCGTGCTTGAACAGCTCAATGCGCGGCCGCATCCGTTCCGCTCTGTCGCTTACGTGAACGATGCGACCATCGCCTGTATCGGGGCGCATGGCGACCGCGACGGCGGCATCGTCATCGTCGGCACCGGCAGCGTCGGACTTGCGTTGCTGGGCGGGAAGGAAGTCCGCGTTGGCGGTTACGGTTTCCCGATTTCCGATGAAGGAAGCGGTGCGGATCTGTCCCTGCGCGCCGTCAGGCTGGCTTTGCGCGCCCATGACGGTCGCATAAGCGCGACGAATCTGACGCGGGCGGTGATGGCGCGTTTTGGCGGCGATCCGTTCGAAGCCGTCGCCTGGGCGGACCGCGCGACCGCGACGGATTACGCGGAGCTTGCGCCGCTCGTCATGGACCATGCGGAAACTGGCGACCGCATAGGCCGGCACATCCTTAAATATGCGGCACAGGAGATTGACGGACTGGCGCGCCGGCTGCTCGGGCGCGGCGCGCCGCGCATCGCGCTACTCGGCGGCGTTGCATTGCGAATGGCGCCGTTTCTCGCCGCCGACGTGCGCGAGCGCCTCGTGCCGAGCGAAGGCGACGCCCTGGACGGCGCCCTCACCCTCGCCCGCCGCTCTGAAGAAAAGATTCACAATGAGACAGTGAGACAATGAGAAAAATAGCTCGCGAAGCGCGCAAGCATTCCTCACTGCCTCACTGTCTCCAAAGAAACTTGACCCGCGCCATCTTTTCCTCCCCCACCGTGGGGGAGGTGGCCCGAAGGGCCGGAGGGGGATGTGGCAGCGCGCGACGCCCCCCTCCGCCTCGCTGCGCTCGGCACCTCCCCCACGATGGGGGGGGAAACGTTCGGCAGTGCTCACTTGGTGCTCGACACTTGGAGTGCGGCAATGCAGGTGGATGAAGCGACGATGCTCACGGAGCAGATCGATCCGCGCTATGCCGATCTCGATTCCTGGTCCACGGACCGGATGATCTCGGCGATGTACGAGGGCCAGGTTGCGGCGACGGCGGCAGTCGAGCCGGCTCTCGATGCCATCGCGCGCGCTGTGGATGACGCGGCGCCGGCGCTCAAGCGCGGAGGCCGGATTGTTTATGTGGGCGCGGGTACTTCGGGCCGCATCGGCGTGCAGGACGGCGCAGAGCTCACGCCGACATTCGACTGGCCGGCTGATCGCGTCGTGTTTCTGATGGCGGGAGGACCGGCTGCGCTGCTCCGAAGCGCGGAGGCGGCAGAAGACAGCGAAGACGGAGGCGCGCGCGCGGTTGCCGGGGCGAAGATCGGTCCCGACGACGTCGTCATCGCCATCGCAGCGAGCGGCGCCACACCTTATACTGTCGGTGCATTGCGCGCGGCGGGGATCGCCGGCGCGGTGACCATCGCGATCGCGAACAATCCCGGGGCGCCGCTGCTCAAGCTCGCGCGACATCCCATCCTGGTCGAGACCGGAAGCGAGATCATCGCCGGTTCCACGCGCATGAAGGCCGGCACCGCGCACAAGATCGTGCTGAACCTGTTCTCGACCACGCTGATGGTGAAGCTTGGCCGTATCTATCGCGGAATGATGGTGCACATGCGCGCCACCAACGCGAAGCTCAGGCGCCGCGCCGAAGCCATCGTGGGCGAGATTGCTGGCTGCGCTCCAACCGACGCGGCGCGTTATGTCGACGAGGGCGGCGGTGATGTGAAGATCGCCATCCTGCTTGCATTTGGGCTCAGCACGACCGACGCCGCGAAACTGCTCGAACAGTACGACGGATATCTCCGTGCGGTGATCGATTCCCTGAAACGGAGCTGACATCATGGCGACAAGAAGAGGGCACGCGGAGACGCGGAGACGCGGAGTCAAAAAGATTCACAATGAGGCAGCGAGAACAGTGAGAATGGATTTTGCGCGCCTTCGGCGCGCGATGTCTTCCTCACTGAACTCACTGCCTCATTGTAAAAATTCTTCTCCGCGTCTCCGCGTGCAAACCTTTTCGCGTCGCGAACTCGGGCGGAACATGCAATGAAAATTGAATCTGCGATGGCGCGCGAGATCGCGGAAATTCCCGCGGCGGCCGAACGCCTTCTCTCGCGCGTGGACACGATTGCGACGATCGCGGACTGGATTCGCGCGTGGCAGCCCAGGGTCATGGTCTTTTGCGGCCGCGGCAGTTCGGGTCACGTGGGCGTCTATCTGCGCTACCTGTTCGAGGCACGGCTCGGCATGCTCGCCTGCGCGGCTGCGCCGTCCGTGATGACGGCCTATGACGCGCGCCCCGACATGCGAGGCGCGCTGTTCGTCGTCGTCTCGCAGTCCGGCCGCAGTCCCGACCTCATCGCCACAACGAAGCGGGCGCGCATGCAGGGCGCGCTGACGCTCGCAATCGTCAACGACGCAACCGCGCCGCTGGCGCAGGAATCGGAGCTCGTCATCCCGATCGATGCAGGCCCCGAACAGGCAGTGGCCGCCACCAAGACGGTTGTGCTTTCGCTGATCGCAGGCGCGCGCCTCGTCGCGATGCTGGCGAAGGACGAGGTCCTCGCCCGGGCCATCGAACGCCTGCCCGGCCGTCTTGCGCAAGCGTTGGCGTGCGACTGGTCCGTCTGGACGGGCAGTCTTCGCTCCGCACAGGCCGCGTTCGTCACCGCGCGCGGCTACGCGATGGCGCCGGCGCGCGAGATTGCACTCAAGCTGACGGAATCGCTGCGGCTGCCGGCGCTGGGCTACAGCGCCGCCGAGCTGCGCCACGGTCCGCGCGCGGCGATCACGCCGGCGACTCCCGTGCTCGTGTTGCGGCAGGACGACGAAACAGCCGCTTCGGTGGACGATCTTGTTCGCGATCTTCGCGAATCGGGCGAGATCCTTTTTGTCGCCGGAGGCCCGTCGGGCACGCTATCCTGGATCGGCGACGATCATCCGGTCTGCGATCCCGTCGCGATGCTCGTGCCCGCCTATCGCGCCATCGAAGCGGCCGTACGCGCGCGCGGCTGGGACCCCGACAATCCGCCCCACCTCGCCAAGGTGACGCGGACGCTGTGAGCACACGACGGCATTCCAAACCTCGTCATGGCCGGCCCGTTGTCCCGGCCACCCATGAACACCGCTTCAGGAAACGACCGCTATGAACAGGACGTTCCAATGGGCATTGTTCCGTTCAATATAGAACGTGTCGTGCTTCCTGTTGCTCGTGATGTAAACGGCGATGAAGACGTCGCGGGGAACCATGGCCGGCACGGTGTTCTTGGGTGGCCGGGACAACGGGCCGGCCATGACGAAGGTATGAGGAGTTGCGGATTCGCGCTATTTCGCGCACTCCGCGTGCATCCTCTTGGCGTCCCGGCGAATTATAATTGGCGACGTGGGACTTGTCCGTCGGCATTTGACCGCTAGCCCGGGCTTCCGCAACGAAAATTGTGCTTCGCATCCTTCAGCACCGCGATCCGATAACCTGCAACGAAGGCCATCTCGCAAACCGGATAAGTCGCGCGCACGTCATTGAATGTCAGGCCGGTTTTGTTGTCGTCCTGCCAGATGACGAATTGCGGCGCCTGCGCAAACCAGCGCCTGTCTTCGACCCAGACATAGGGAACCAGCCTGCCGGCAAGAGGCGCCACGGAGCGAACCTGCACCGCGTCGCCGGACATCGCCGAGACAAGGTTGGACGACCAATACTCACCTACGCCTTCAACCAATCCGTGCTGTTCCAGCCAGCGCGCGGCCGCTTCCGGCGGATTGTTCGCGATCCAGCGCGGCTGCGTTTCAACATCTCGGGGTAGCCATCCACCCGCGATCGCGCTGAGCGCCGCAAGCAATACGAGCACACCGAAAGCGGCATTCCGCACCCGCGGAGTCGGCAACGCAGCGAGCAACTCCGGGACTTGCCGTCCGGCAAGCACCGCGCCGAACAGAACGGCCGGCACGAGGTAGCGCATGGGCGGTCCGCCCGTCCATATGGATTGCGGCGTGATCCCCTTGCCAAACTGCGCGCTGAACGCGCAGGCCGCGAGCAGGCTCAGGATACCGGCACAGAGTATCCGGTCGAACAGATTTGCCTGGCGCCGGCCGAACAGACGTCGCGCAATACGGATGAACGCGGCGACAACGATCACCAGGGCGGCGCCGTGCAAAGCAAACAGGAAAGCCGTGCGAAATCCGAACTCCATTCCGAACGGATTGACGCCGAAAAGAGTCAGCGCGCCGGACAGCAGCGCGAGCAGATTGCGGACAAACAGAGGTGCGGCGACAAGGCGGGTCAGGACATCGCTTTCGATCGTAAAGCCGCCTACCCGCGCGATCGCCCATGGCAGCAGCAATCCCAGTGCGATCCCGGAGCCAAGCCAGAGGGGCGCGACGCGAAGGTTTCGCGCGGCGGGATGAAGGACGGCGTCGACTACCAGCACGGCCAGCGCCGGTCCGAATGCGAACGCCAGGCTGAAGGGGTCGCTGGCGAGCGTCGCCGACGTGACCAGCAACAGTGCCACGCCGGCGCCGGCTTCGAGCCACGCGTTGGGCTGCCCGGTGTGTGCAATTCTCGCGCACAGCGCGAGCGCGACGAGAGCGCCCAGCACCGTGGCAACATGCATGCCGGACAAAAGCACCGGGTCCCAGCTGCCAACCCAGGCGGGCGCGGCCAACCCGAGCGCAACGGCCGCGCCTGACTCGAGATTCGGGATCAGCGGCCGTGACGGCCGGATGCAGGCGAGGAGGGCGGCCAGCACAAACAGCGCGTAGGTGAGTGCAGGCACCAGCACCAGCAGAAAGGGGCGCGGCCCCACGAACCATTCCAGCGCCCCGTAGGGAATTGTGTCGGTGAAATAATAATCGTTGAGCGGCAAATGCCAGCCGGAGAGGAGCGCATTTCCGCGCACGACCGCATGGCCCGCAACCAGGCTCTGCGCGCTATCGGAGGTCTGGGCGAGACGGGACGCCAGATCCAGCGCGTGAAACAACGCTGCGGCCGTGACGCCCGCAACGAAGAGCACGAGACCCAACCGCGCCCCGACTCGCTGCGCCGGGAGCGCGCGTTCCAGTGCCATCACGGCCGCGGTGTTCATGGCTGAAGGATTATTACCACCAAGTATGGGCAACGCGGAGCCGCGGAGGACGCGGAGAAAGGAAAAAAGAGAACCGCCAAGACGCCAAGGTGCCAAGAGAAAGTTGCGCGCGAAGCGCGCGATTCTGTCTTGGCTGTCTTGGCGTTCTTGGCGACTTAGCGGTTAGATTCTTCTCCGCGTTCGGAACCTGTCAACGCGGATTGCCACGGTCTGTTCGCCTTTTGGTTGCTCTGCAAAATAGCGCTGGCGTGTTTTGATCGGTGCTGGCCTGTTTTGCCATCGTTTGCGGGCAAGTGGCCGGTTTCGATTTTTGAGTGGCCGGTTTTCATTCCTTGCCTCCCTTGATGACGGTGAACCGCCCCTTGAATTGGCCGTGATGGCGCGTCGATTGGATCGCGTCTGATGGATTAAGGTTCGTGGGGTTTTCGGTTGTCGTTCCCGTAGGCAATTCTCCGTCAAGCGCCGCGTCGATTAGCTCGCCGATGCTCCAAATGTGGTCCGTCACGCCAAGCTGCATCGCTGGCGTGATCCGGAGCGTCTGGTGCACGCGGCAGAAATTGTACCAAGCCGCATAGAGCGCGAATGCCGCGACGTGATGCTCGAATTTCTTGCTGAATGCGTTTGTCAGCCGCGTGAAGCGGCGTTGCTGCATCCGGATCGTAAGGTTCTGGCGTTCGATGAAAGACGTTGAGATTTCGCGCGGATCGCCAGCGACCTTGCGATATTCGATGGAAACGACTTCGCCCGGAGAATAGCGGTGATGGGCGTCGGTGCCAGCGTGCATCGCCGCAAATTCTTTCACGACAACGCCGTGGCTGCATTCGGTCTTAAATGCCTCCTCAATCGCCACAGGATAGGCGTTGAGGCCGTCCGTGGAAATTTCCGGAGCACCTAGCACCCGCGCGCGAACGTCTTTCGCAAAGGCCCCAGCGGCTTCATGGGTGCGCTTGCCGGTGTAGTAGGAGATAATCGCCTTGGATGACCCGCCCAGCGCCACGAACGTATATTGATCGCCAACCGTGGCAGGATCGCCAGCGCGAACGGCTTTCCGTTTCTTGCCAACAAACTGCCAGATTTCATCAAACTCCAAGCGGCTCACGTTCAAATCGCGCATAAGGCGACCGTGAACCTTGGCGCATCCCATCCCGACGCGGGCACCTAGCTTCATCACCGTTTCCCGGTTGACGCCCGTAAGCCTTTCCGTTGCCCGGATGCTCACGCCCTCGCAGAGTGCGGCGATCACCGCAATCTGCTTTTCCCTCGGAAGCACGTTCGCCATTGACCTATCCCGTAACCAGCCTCTAGTTCTCATATATGAGAACACATGGGGGCTAGTCAAGCGGAAAGTTCTCGTATATGAGACTTTTCTTTTAGGAGTAGGAACCATGGCAGGAAAGCAGAAAAAGCCTAGCTGGGAAGACCGGGTGTCCCGGCACTTGAAGGCCGAACTAAAGCGGTCAGGGGTGACATACGACGAATTGGCAGAAAAGCTGAAAAAGCACGACCACGGCGAAACCAAGGCGTCTATCGCGAACAAGCTGAATCGGGGTACGTTTCCAGCGACATTCTTTGTCGCTTCCCTTACGGCTCTGGGCGTCGAAAACGTGAGGTTAGGGGACATCTGAGCGGCAATCGGCGTGCGAGACGCAGATCGCAGACTCGTCTGGGCCGCCGTTCTAGTCATGGCGGTTATCGCTGTTGAACTTGGATGGATTATCGCGACGGGTAATCCACATGATCATGGCACCCATGCCAATGCCAGCCAGGTATCCCCCGACGAAAATCCATGGCGATGGTTCATCTCGGCCGCGTTCTGGAGTACCGTTTTTGCTGGCCTTTTGACGGTCTTCAATGTTGGTCTGTGGCGGCAGACTCGAAATTTGGCGGGGCTCACCAGAGAGTCGATTGACAAGGCCGAAGCATCGTCTGCTCAACAAGCCATGGACATGGATGCGAGTTTGGGTGTCGCAAGAGAGGCCAATCGCATCGCCGCTAGCACACTCGCAGCTAGTCAAGATAACGTCGTCAAAACTAGACGTGCTTACGTGGTGATGGGAGGGACGCAAGCCGTCCGTATTGCAGGTCCGCTTGATCCCGCTACTGGCGGTAAGCCAATTCCGATTAGTAGGTTCTATTTCCATTGGCAGAACGGCGGCCAGACCCCGGCAATTCTGGTCTATTTTCATACTGAGAAAGCGTGGTATGCGTCGGAAGAAAGGGTCGTGTTTCCAGATTTCAACAGCGTCCCAGAGAAGCGGGTCGGGGTTATTGGGGCCGGAACAACTGCTACGGCAGCCCACATTGATTTCACCAACGAAGAACTCGCAGCCATATTCAGGGGTGAGAGAAGGTGCGTGATGCGATTGGGTGTCGAATACTCGGATATTTTTGAGCCATTGGTTGCGAGGCGCACTCAAGCAGTTCTCCAGCTTCATTACGGTGCCGATCCATTTGTGGCGAATCGGCTGCACCTCGATGTGCTGGGCCGATGGGACACCGTAGCCCCCAAACTGAACTTCATGACTTGAGATAATTAACGCAGTTACCGCCGCTGCTACCGCGCTCAATGCGTGGCACTCCAAATGGAAATAGAGAATGCTAAAGATAGCAACACTGATCCTGATTGCGGTGACCGCGACCGTTCCGACTCCGGGCGCCAAACGAGCATCACAGCCACCAGTTCCAAGTCGAACGGAACAAAGTAGCCCCGTACAACAGCCATCCAAAGGCGGGCAGCAAAACACTAGCGAAAATGCTCGCACCTCCGCCAATGGGGCGCCCGCTCTCAACACACCAAATACCAAAGATAGCGAACAAAAAACCGAGTGGCAGGATGATTATCAACAGCGTGAGGCGACGGCGAAAGACGCTAGAGTAATCGGCGTTACGTCCATCGTCGTTGGTGCTTTGCAGACTATTGCTTTGTTCGTGACGTTTTTGATAATCGCCTTTGTTGCTGTAAGGCAACTGCGAGCTTACGTGAGCGTCAATCCGAAGCGCGCTGACCTGATTGAGACGAAACCATTTACAATCTCTATAACTAAGACCGGAAATTGGATTGCCGATTTTGAAGTAAAAAATGTCGGGCAGACACCGGCGTTCAAGGTGATCGGAGAAGGCTTTTTGGACATTTTGCCGGAACCGTTGCCAGAACGGTTTCCATTTCACTATCCAGTCAACAAACTCATAAAGAGTGAAACCGTCCTCTTTCCTCAACAGACGGTGAACATTGTGGCGCGGACTCATACTCCGTTCAGCCGACAGCAGATAGCCGACATTCAGCGGGACGATAGCGGCAAGGCTTTGTATGGCTATGGGATTGTAAATTACCGAGATGCGTTCGGGTTCAACCGAAAAACGCGATATAGCGTCGTCATTGCGCAACTGGACATGATGGTGGCTATCGCCTCTGCGCGTGGCCCCTATAAAATGGACGTTGTTACTGTCTCGCTCACAGCAAGCCATAACGACGCTACTTGACGCCCGCGCACCTCCCGCCAGCACAAATAGGAACGCGACACCGAAAAACGCCGCTAAGACGACAGTGGCCGGATTTGAAAAACCACTGGCCTGATTTGACCTAAACAGGCCAGTACCTTTTGATCAAATGCGCTATCGAACTTGTCACGTTGGAATGATGCGCCCGGCGCTCGCAAGAGCGGCCGGGTTTTTCATTGGCGCGAGCGCCGGCCGAAGTCGGCGTTGCCGCGAAGACAATCACAACACAGGGACATGATGAGCGACGAATCGAACGGCGGCGGAGCCGTCGGCTACAAGCGCCCGCCCAGGGAGCATTGCTGGAAGAAGGGCCAGTCGGGCAATCCCAAAGGCCGTCCGCCCGGGTTCCGCAATTTCCGCGCCGCCGTGACCGCCGTTCTCCACGAGCAGGTCAGCGTCAGGGTCGATGGCGAAGAAAGAAACATGACGCGGCTTGAATCGGTCGCTCGCCAGCTTGTCGGCAAAGCGGAGGCAGGCGATCCCCGCATCATGCAGCAGCTGCTCGCGGAGATTCACAAGAACGAAGCGAAGGACGAACGCGACGCCTCCGCGCAGCCGCTCGCCGATGTGGACCGGCAGGTGATGGAGGCGTTCCTGGCGCGCATTGCCCGCGAAGGCGCGGGGATTGGCTTGGCCAAGCCCATCGACCACGCCGCCAACGAGGGCACACCTCCCAACGAGCCGGCCGGTGCGGACCAGCCCGACGGAGGCGCTCCCCCCGCTACTGAATTCCCTTGACGAGCGTCACGGTGCGGTCGCCGCCCTGCCACGTGTCGCCGACCTTGTGCGCGGCAACGGTCACGCAGAACGGATTGGACATGCCGGGCACCGCGGTCGTGAAGGTCAGGCAAAGTTCGGTGTTGGCGATTTTCCATGTCCTCTTGAAACTCATGTCACCTTGTTTGCCGGTCAAGGTGCCGTCGGCGCCGTAGTACAGTTTCGTCTGCACACCCTTCGAGTCGGTGGCGATGGTGGTGTTGCCGTAGCGCGAGGTCATGACGTCGTCGGCCCAGGCAAGCGAAACGGAAAGCGCTGCAAAGGTTGCAGCGAGAATCATCGTCCGCATGGTGTCCCCTTCCGGATTTTGAGAGATGGATTACGCGACGGACGCAGGCCCGGCGGGCGGCCGGCTCATGGAGACGAGCCTAGCTCTTGTGAATGAGAAAGTACAGGTGGCGGCCGACGCGGGGATGCCCAAGCGCGCGCCGGCCGCCAATCCCCCGAGCCCCCTGACACAGACGAAGCTTAGGAATGGCGGCTATTAGGAATGGCGGATAAAGGAATCGTTAGAAAATAGATTCATCGTCTAGCGCAGCGCAGGCGGTACGTTTTCATCCTTCGACAAGCTCAGGATGAGGGTGTTTTTTCTCGCTCTGAGCCTGTCGAAGCATGAACTTATCGCCCTTCGATAAGCTCAGGGCGAGAGATACGGAGGAAACCCTCATCCTGAGCTTGTCGAAGGATGCGGCGAGCATGACCGCCTCTCTTCCGTGCACAAGGAATCCCCCACATGACTGCGATCGCTTCCGGGGCAGGGAATGAGATCTCGCCCCTCACGCCGGAGGAATACCGGCTGCTGCTGCAGAACGATTTCCATACTTTCCTGCATCGCTGCTTCTGCGAGCACAATCCGCGCACACCGTTTCTCGACAACTGGCACATCGCGGTGCTGGCGGCGAAACTCGAAAACGTGCGGCTGGGCAGGACGAAGCGGCTGATCGTCAACCTGCCGCCCCGCTATCTGAAATCCCACGCCGCGTCCATCGCCTTTCCCGCCTGGTGGCTCGCGCACGATCCCGCGGCGCAGCTTCTCTGCGTGAGCTACGGGCAGGAGCTTTCCGACAAGCTGTCCCGCGATTGCCGCACGCTGATGACGAGCGCCTTCTACGAGAGTCATTTCCCGACGCGGCTGTCGCCCACGCGCGCCGCGGTCGAGGAATTCGCGACGACCGGCCAGGGTTTCCGCCTCGCCACCAGCGTGGGCGGCGTGGTGACGGGCCGCGGCGGTGAGGCCATCATCATCGACGATCCGCTGAAGCCCGAGGAAGCGGTGAGCGACAACGCGCGGGCGCGGCTCAACGACTGGTACGACAACACGCTTTACTCCCGCCTCAACAACCGTCGCAAAGGCGCCATCGTCATCATCATGCAGCGCCTGCACGAGGACGATCTCGTCGGCCACGTGATGCGGCAGGAGGAATGGGACGTCGTTTCCTTTCCGGCGATCGCCGAAGCGGACGAGAGCCATCTCGTCGAGACGTGGCGGGGCAAGCGCGTCTTCGGGCGCAAAGCGGGCGAGCCGCTTCACGAAGCGCGCGAACCGATTGACGAACTCGAACGGCTGAAGCGCGCGCTTGGCGGCTACAATTTCGCCGGCCAATACCAGCAGACGCCCTCGCCGGCCGGCGGCGGGATGGTAAAGCGCGACTGGTTTCTGTATTACGACGCGGCGCCCGAGCGTTTCGAGCGCATCGTGCAAAGCTGGGACACCGCCAACAAGGCGACCGAGCTTGCCGATTACAGCGTCTGCACCACCTGGGGCGTGAAGAAGAAGCACTACTATCTCGTCAAGGTGCTGCGGCAGAAGCTCAACTACCCCGAACTGAAACGCGCGGTGCGCGCCGAAGCGGAGCTGTTCAGGCCCGAAACGGTGCTGATCGAGGATCGCGCGTCGGGCACGCAGCTCATCCAGGAACTGATCAACGACGGTCTCTACCAGGTGAAGAAGGTCGCGCCCGAGGGCGACAAGGTCATGCGCCTGCACGCGCAGACCGCCGCGATCGAGAACGGCTTCGTGCATTTGCCGCGCGAAGCGCCGTGGCTTGAGACCTATCTCGCCGAGATGATGGCGTTTCCGCGCGGCCGGCACGACGACCAGGTCGATTCCACCGCCCAGGCGCTCGCCTGGTTCGCCAATCCCGGCCCGGGCGAGGGCTGGCTCGAATATGCGCGGCAAAAACTCGAGGAAATGGGAGAGGCTGCCTGCAACGTACCGCCTGCGCCAAAACCGCCGCGCCAGCTCGTCGAAACAAAGACGCGCGACCCGGTGACGGGCGAAGAACGCACGTTCCTGGTTTGGATGTGACGGCTCCCACGAACAAATCCACGCGCCCTCTTTCCTCCCTTCTTTTCCTCCCCCAACGTGGGGAGGTGCCGAGCGCAGCGAGGCGGAGGGGGAAGTGGCGCGCGCCGCGCGCGGACTCCCCCCCTCCGGTTTGCTCCGCTTCGCTCCGCAAACCACCTCCCCCATGTTGGGGGAGGAAAATAAGAGCGATTGGTCAGCGCCGACTGGAACATTAAATGATGTGCGCTCGCGTTAGCCCTCGTGAGGAAGAAAGGTGTGCGCTGCACACGTCTTTGTTTCATCCGCCGAAGCGCGAGAGCAGTCTAACAAATGTCTCGACGCGGAATATCTGGCGATTGATGTCCTGTTTTGAACATCGCGGCTACTTCGGCGGCTGTACATTTTCCGACGATCCATGGAGCCCGTGAGTCATGCCGGAGCGCATCCCTTCAAGTGAATTTTGCCATCGAGCAAGTCAGGTCAGGACGATTGCAGAGGGTCTATTCGATAAGACAGAGAGGCAACTTGTGCTGCTGTTTGTGGACGACTGCGAAACGCGGTTCGCAATTCATGAACGGGATGAGGCTATTCCGTGATCTCCCAATTCAGCATCTGCCCCCGACCGGGGGACAAATCTGGATGCACGGCTGTAGGGCGTCGCCCGATGGCCACCAAACGCGGTTAACGTCAGTATCGTGGCGACGGGGCGATAGCGGATCGTTGACCCCTCCTGAAGAGCCGCCGGCTATATTGCCCTGTCATTTTGCGGCGGTTCTACAATCTCCCAATTGAGCATGTCGCCAGCGCCGGGCGTGGATTTGAGATAGCCGCCAGTGGCCCAAGCACGTGACCGTTAGCCCATTCGCGCGGACCCTACAAGCATTGAACCGCTGATGTGAACGCGCGTCCCGCTGCGCGAGAGCGGAGCAATCAATACGCCACGCGCACGCCGATCGAGAAGAAACGCCCCACGATCCCCGCCTGCGCGAAGGTCGGGTTGTAGTTCACGCCCGCATAATCGGCCGGATCGACCGGCGGCGTCGCGTCGAAGAGATTCCTGATCGAACCGAACAGTTCGATATTGTCGGTGAACTTGTAGCTGCCGGTGAGATCGAAATCCCAGAATTCCGGCATGTGGCAATTGTCGGGCGCGTTGGGATAGATGCAGTTGGCCGGCGCGGTGCCCGGCCCAAACGCGTCGACGCCGAATTCGCCAAGCCCGCTCGTGTAATAAAGGATGCCGGTGACCGTCGCCGCCTCGTAAGTGAACGAATTCGACCACGAGCCGCGCCAGCGCGGCGTGCCGGCGCCCGACGACAGGATGTAGGGGCTTTGCAGCCCGACATAGGAGAGCGGCGCCCCGCCCGGGAAGGTAAAGGTGTAGTCGAAAATATTGGTGACGTTGAGATCGCTCGTCAAGGAGATGTCGTAGGGAAGCGCCGCGGTCGCCGACACCTCGACATCCAGCCCGTCGGTCTTCAGCGAATCCGCGTTGATGTAGGGCGAAGAAATGACCAGCGGGCGCGGCGGCGCGTTGGGGAATTTGGGATCGGGATTGTCGAGGATGATGGCATATCCGGGCGGCAGAGGAATTCCTGCGAAATAATCGTTGATCGCGACAGAAGGATCGGCCTGCGCGATCACGCTGCTCTTTTCGATGTTGTAGTAGTCGACCGAGACAGTGACCGAATTGTCGGAAAGTGGCTTGACCACGCTGCCCAGCGTGAAGCTGCGCGACGTCTCGGGCTTGATGTCAGGGTTTGCCGATGAAAGCAGCCCCAGCGAATAGGGCTGCACATAGCCGTCATTGTTGTGCTCGTTGATGAAGGACTGCGGGGGGGAGAAGGTGATGAAGCCCTCCGACGCGCTCGAACCGTTCTCCGCGAAGCTCGGCGCGCGGAAGCCTTCCGAATAGGTGCCGCGAAGCGTGATCGGATCGATCGGCGTCCATTTCACGCCCACCTTGGGATCGAAATTGCCGCCGAAATCGGAATAATGGTCGTAGCGCCCCGAAACATCGAGTTCGAGAGACGGCAGAACCGGCGCGAGGATCTCGCCATAGGCCGAAAAAACCGTGTGATGCCCGATCGTGTGCGCAACGCCGAGACCCTGGTACATCATATTGGGATTGAGATCGGGATCGAACGTGGCTTCGTAACGTCCTTCCACGCCGATGCCGACTCCGACGGGGCCGCCGGGCAGATCGAATACGTCGCGCGTGACATTGAGAACCGCCTCGTCGAGATCCGTGGTCGAAGTCTTGACGGCGGGCGGTGAAAGGGCCGCGCGGGTCGCCGCGCTGTTCTTCGACGGATCGATGAAATTGTAGGTGCCGTTGGTAACGTCGGAGATCAGCTGAGGATAGGAGACGAATCCGGTCAGCGTGCTGTCGAGCCAGCTATGCGCGGCGACCAGGTTCGCGTTGTAGTCCCAATCCCACAGCGATCCCTTGAGGCCCGCCACCGCGCGGACGACGTGGTTGTTCTCGTAAGTGAAGGACGGGATGTCGCCGAATGCGTAATTGATGAGCGCAGCCTCGCCCAGAGAGGCGAACGGGTCGTTGGGATTGAGCGAGCCGTCCGGCAGGGTCGCTGGCAGGGCGATATTGTCGGTGTTGTGCGGCGTTCCGTTCTGAATCTGAGTCGGCTGGCCGCTCGCCGTTACGTCGTTCTGGAAATAGCTTGCGTCGAGCCAGGCGGTCGTCTTCGCGTTCGGCTCGATAGTGAAGCGGGTATAGACGCCGAAACGGCTCTCGTAGGGCTGATCGTCGCCGTAAAGAGTCAGATTCTGCTCGCAAAAGACGTTGCCGCTCGAATCCGTCTTCTGCGTCGATTTGGGCCCGCAGGGCTGGAGCGGGTGCGATACCGCACCTGGCAGCGGCACGCCGCTGGTCACGTCGCCAGGATTGGTGAGAATCCCCGGTGTGACCGAGCCATAGATCGAACCCAAATTCAGGCCCGGGTCGCCGGCATTGAGGTCCTCCCCGCCGATCGAGGTGAGGTCGTTGGTGTTGAAGGGAAAGCCGCGCTGCCCGACTTGGATCGCGTCGTCGCGCTCATATTCGAAATTGATGTACGCGTTGTAGTGGTCGGACGATAGGTCGCCCGTGCCGAAGGTCGCCGTCGCGCGCGCCATCGTGCCGCCGCCATGCTGCGAGGTTCCAAATTCCGCTTCGCCCGATTCGCCCTGGTAGTCGTTCTTGAGGATGATGTTCACGACGCCTGCGATCGCGTCGGTGCCATACAGCGAGGACGCGCCGTCCTTCAGCACTTCGACGTGATCGACGGCGTCGAGGGGAATCGTGTTGAGGTCGACGAAGCCGCGCTGCCCGTCATCGGCGAGTGCATAGTTGGTTGTGCGAAGACCATCGATCAGCACCAGCGTCGAATTGACCGTGAGCCCCCGAAGCGCCACGCCTGAAGCGCCCACGGCAAAGCCGCCGGTGAAGGCCGTCGGAATTGTGCCGCTGTTGTCGGCGCTGATCGCGCGGATGACGTCGGTGATCGAGGTCAGGCTGCTCTGGTCGATTTGCTCACGCGAGATGACGGTCACCGGCGAGGGCGTCACCGTCTGGTGGAGCATGGTGCCGGTGACGACCACCGTTTCGACCTGGTTCTGGTCGTCGGCGAGAGCCGGAATGCCAAACGAAGCGGCAAGCGCGCACGCGGTGCAAAACAGGACCTGGCGCAAAGAGACGCGTTTGGAGATGCGAAGTGACATAGCCTGAATCCCCCTTCAGCCCAGCATGGACGCGTGACGTTCCCCCTCACGCATCCGCCCGCGACGCTGATCGTCGCGGAATCGGCAGTCCCTCAGCCTACCCCGGCATGGCCATTTTGTACCAACTGTTTTGGTCTTTGGTTCCCCCGTGGTGGTGATGCTCTGGGACACCATGCACGGCATGCGGGCCGCCCCGAAGCGATTGGATGTTAGCGTGAAAGATTATTGTCCGGGTTTTCTGAGACGCCGGTCGTACCAGTCCAGAATCCGTCCGAACATGTCGATGTTGTAGGCCCCGCTCTTCGGCGCGTGACCGCGGTGATCGGCCGAAGGACCACCCGCGGCACCATACCCGCCCATGATCGCGTCAACGGTCTTGGGGAATCACCAGTATTATGGCGCAAACGCCCCAAGAAATCTGACGGTCGCAGACCTGCCTTTCGGGAATGACCGACCATGCCATGGTGGCACCGCGCAAAAGGCGCGAAGAGATTGCCGGCCAAGTCCACGATGCGGAGAAGCGGGTCACAAAGCTTCATGCCGCGTTGGCGAACCTGGACGCGGCCATAGCCACCCTCTCTCCGGAGCACCCCGATTTCATCGCTCACCGCCGAAGCTAAAGTCGGGGTGCCCATTCTACGCGGGACGAGCTGGCCCGTCTTGTCCGCGAGACGATCCGGGACGCCCAAAATCCCTTGCCGCTGGCGAGATCACGGCGCCCATCGTCGCGCCCAAGGGCTTCCCGAACGCCGCCCATCTGGCCGTCACGAAAATGATTGTAGCAAGGCTTGGGGCCATGACGCGGCGCGGAGAGATCACAAAGGAGGGCTAGACACGGAATCCCAAATGGGCGGTCGCCAATGTTGATTCATCGCTCCACCGCATCCATGGATGACTCCCGAAATGATCAATGCAGCTCAGATTACGTGAGTGTCTTAAAGTAACCTCGCGCCAACTGGGATTGACCCCCTTGATTGGTTGACCGAGGCCGGGCGCCTAGATACCGCCCGGCTTTTTTCATTGCGCCGCTTTGACATGGCGCTCCAGATCGGGCGAAGCGGCCCGGACCGGCAAGACATGTGTTGCGCGGTGGACCATTGCAAGCATACAAATTTTTCTGCTCAGGAAGTGATGAGCAAAAAAACGTCAACCTCGGCTACTAATCCTATGCCATGCATCCTGTTGCCAATTGATCCTGTTTTAGCTCCTACACTTGAAATCGGGCTATCGTCGCCGTTGTCTGTCGTAGCGGCGGGAGCCGCGCGACCGCAGATTCATTGGGCTAAAGTAATCGCAGATGCAGGATGTTCGCATACATCGATTCCTGCGGATATTGTGCCGGCTTGCGGTCTAAAGGTTCTCGGAAAAGGCTCAAGCAATACGGCCGGTTTGGTGCCGTGCAATATTTATCACGGCGACCTTTCTTAAAAGTTCCGCTCAGAGACAGGCAGGTATACGAATATTTGTGCAAAGATCGCGGATTCCGTCAGCTGGTGAGCAAGCCGCCCACGTTTGATGCTTTGTTCGGAATGGACAATCCCTTGGATTGCGCTCAATCTTAGTGCACGTTACGAAATCTTGGCATCGGTCCTGGGCAACGAATTCGGTGCGGTCGGCTAAATTCGACGGGAGTACAGATGTTGCGAGTCCCAGTGCTCGAGAAAACCCCTCAGGGGTTGGCTCTCTACATCGACGACGCAACCCATTTCGTCTTTTGCGGCAAAAAACCGATGAGATGGTTGGGGGGACGTTGCGCAAACGGCTATCACGAGCCGATCATGTCGCAACTCCTGATCGAGTATTTGCGGGCCCACCCAACTGCCGTCTTTTTCGACGTGGGCGCATTGTTTGGTTATTTTGGTCTCCTCGCCCTTGCAGTATCAAAGGGCGAAGCAAAAATCTTTGAATTTGAAATGAACCCTCGAGCTTTTGCCGCCCTCAATGAAAATTTCGCGGCAAACACGCATCTCCGGCGCGAAGCAATAGTCGCCTTTCAGGGCGCCGTTGGCGATATCGAAGCGACACAGCAAATGACCAAGTACAAGGGAATGACCGTGGATTCGACTGATACGCGCGCTCGTCAGGTCCCAATGGACTTCTTAACCCTGGACGGTTTTTGCCGGAGGCAGCACATCTCACCCGACCTGATGAAGATTGACGTCGAAGGGTATGAAGGCAAGATTCTCAACGGAGCTCGACGCGTCATGCGCGAGTCCGACACTGTCACCATGTTGGAATTGCACAGCAACAGCAAGCTGAAGGCAAGCGGCATCACGCGATGCGAACTATTGGAAAATTTGTTGGGTGACGGCTGGGGCCTATATTATTTTGGCAGGCACCGCTACGAGAGTAGCGTGCCTGTTCGCCGACTATCGCGGGAATACTTAAACGCGAACCGGACATATTTCGATTCGAGGGGTGACGACCTGGTCGTCATTTCGAAAAAAGATATCAGAACGCACTGGCCGCAACTTGAGTTTGTTGAGTCTTAATTGATCGTGAGGTTGTCCGAAGTACTCCAAAATGTGACGAGCCCAATTGGTCTGAATGAAAACGATCCTCGCGTACCTCCATCATTCGTAAGGATCGTCGATCCACCGTAACGGTTTTTTGCGCAATGGCTGCGACTTTGGCCGGGTAACAACTGGAGGGGCGTCGCGAATAATCATCAATTCAAGAATCAAAACGCGTGTGCGTGCTCCTCAATGTGCTCCATGCTCACGGCCGGACCAATAGCCCGTTAGTACGGTCCGCTGGCGATGGTGGCGCCGGGCATGTTCCACAGATCCTCGCGACTCAGATTCGTGTAGAGCATGCGATACTGCGGATCGAAGCGGAGATCACCGGGCCTCACCCACACCGACACGCGCCGGTTGAGCGCGATCTCGATGCGCGCAGGCCGCCCGTCGGGTGCGATGTCGACATTGCGCACGCGCCCGACCCATCGTCCGCCCGGACCTTCGACCGGGAGTTGCGCGAGCTGCTGGCTCGGCTCTGCGATCAGATAGAGCGGCTGCAAGCCGTGTTCGTCGCCGTAGCGATAGGCGTAAGGCCGCGGGTAGTACCACGCATATTGCGCCTGGTCCCAGTCGTGCAAATTCCGCGCATAGGTGTCGCGGTCATCGCGGTAGCGGCCCTGCGCATTGCGGTATTGCTGCATCTGGTCCTGGTACTGCTGCTGCTGCGCGTCGTACTGCGTCCGGCTCATGGACTGGGACTGCGTATCCGGTGCAGGACCTTCATCGTTGACGGGACCGTTCTGCGGCGCGGCCTGCTCGGGCGCGGCCGGCGATTGCGTGGCCCCGCTTACGCCCTGCTGATTGAGCTGGTCCGTCTGCTGCGTTTCCGATGGCGTCGATTCGGACGGCCCATTGCCGTAGCGGCCGTCGCCATTACCGGATTGTGCGAATGCGCCTCCCGCCGCGAAAACAAGCATCGCCGCGC
>Ga0182024_10001747_pt1 | contig 55135 bp, 51 predicted proteins | sample P32metaG_FD_120480 | JGI IMG/M metagenome (GOLD analysis project Ga0182024, IMG submission 120480) | Permafrost microbial communities from Stordalen Mire, Sweden - P3-2 metaG (Illumina Assembly) | ecosystem: Environmental > Terrestrial > Soil > Wetlands > Permafrost | place: Sweden: Stordalen...
CGAAGATGCAAGAGCCTGGTTCAGGCTCCCATTCTCTGCTCTACAGCAATAGGAGAAATGCTCTAGCGCGAGTCCTCAACCGGGGCCTGCGCTGCCGGGGCGCGCTGGTCGATGACGCGGTAGTCCGCCGGAGCCTTGTATCTGTCGGGGTCGGAGGCGGTCAGCGATACATTCGTGAGCCACAGCGTCTGGTCGCCATCGCGCGGGTCGTCGCGCTTGACCTGCACGTTCACTCCGAGAGCCGGCGAGTACCAGTATTCGACTGTGCGCAGGATGGTCTTGGTGTTGCCGACAGACTCTCTGTAGATGGTGAATGTTTCGCGCGACCTTTGAACATCCAGGCCGGCAAACGTGTCAGTGCCCAGGTCTTCGCGGGTCAGGAAAGTGGTTCTGTCGGGTTGCAAGCCGGCCGGCACGAGGGCATCGGTCACCGGCGCATAGAAGCCGAAGAGCTCGCAGACTTTGGGACCGGTGTCGCAGTGATAGTGTGTGTGCTCGACGGGGTCGGTGTAATCGGTGGCATGGACCCAGGATTGGTGCGTTCCGTCATTGGGCACGGGCACAAACGTAACGCGCTCCTGGAAGATGCGGCCCTCTGCGTCGCGGGTGACAAGGCGCGCATTCTCAGTGGTCACGGTGGATCCGTCAGGCAGCGTACGGACCCATACCGTCCTTGCCGCGGCGGTAAAGGGAGCGCCGGGTTTGGGCGAAAAATATAGAGGCGAGATGAACTGCTGGGCACGTCCGTCGGGTGCGTGCGCCGGGCCGGCGTCTTGCGACCTCAGGCCCGCGGACGCTGAGAGAAGCAGTAAAGCCGCGGAAACGGCAGGAGCGAAACTCCGCATAACCCAACCTCCGCCTTGCCCCTGATTATGCCAGAACTCGAGCGCCGAAGGCCACACCTACGCATAGCAGACAGCATCCCAATTTACTGCTTAGGCTTGGGATCGGGCGGCTTGTCGGGCGCGGTAATATCCTGGCCGTCGTAAATGATCTTGGTCGTCGAACCGAACCGCTTGTAATCGGAATACTTTACCGTGTCGCGCATGTGCACATCCTGCGCCAGATAGCCGCTCCCGCCGGCAAAGTGCAGCATTCCCTCACCCTTGGTGTAGACCGGGAACCAATAGTGCCCGTCCACCTGCTGCCGCCAGGTCATGAAGGGCGGATGCAGATCTTCGCTTCCTTTCCGTGTGTCGTCGGGGACCATCCGCCCGTTGGTGACCACGATTTGCAGATCCGTCGTGTCTACCCAGATGCGGCCCAGCAGGTAACGCTTCTTCTTCTCGATCACCTTGGGGCTTACGTCGAAAACGTAGCAGTCGATCTCGTCAACCTTTTGCCGGCCCACGTACTTGACGTCATACTGGCCGATATCTTCCGCGGTCAGCACAAAGGGATATCCGCGCTGGATGTCCTGAAGGTCGGAAGGCGACATCATGACCCGCTGCAGCGTATTCTCCGGCGCAAACACAACCTTCTCCGTTCGCTTGCCTGAGGGGTCGAAGATCACGTCGTCGACTTCGTAATACTCGCCGTCCACTTTGTTGTCGTCGTCGATGGTTTGTACCTTGGCAATGCGGCGATACGTATAGTGATTCAATGCCTGCTGGAACTCGCTCTCCTTGGCCGCGAACTGGCGAATTATCTCTTCCGGGGCCGTTGCCGGCGGAGTGAGGTCCATCCGGCCGAAGCCCGAATCCAGCGCCATGGGCGTGAATGTGTCTTTACTTTGGGCACCGGCGGACAGGGAGCCTGCCGCAGCCATTACAATCGATGTCCACCATCCGATTCGCACGCTGATTTCACTCCTCTTTAGCGTCCATATTAATAGGCCGGGGACAATAGGCCGGGCCGTCTGGCTGGGGACGCGGTTTCTCCCGCAGTTCTACAACGTTAGACGCATGGACTCGACCGCAGGATCGGGCCATTATTAAACGGGTCTGATCCTCGGCGGAGGTTTGTACCGTGGACCTCCCTCCCGTGGTGCGATTGTCTGGACCTGGTGAACGTCGCCGTGTTCTGCTTGGGTCCCGTGGAGCAGTTCCCCGGCTTGCCCTTCATGCGCAGGATAGCCGGTCGATGCCGGCAAGAGTCAAGCCAGATGGCTTTGCCATCAAGAGAACAGAAGGAGATTCACGGCTTTCATGCCCGACTACTACCAGGCACCAGCTCTCATCCTGACTGCGCTCCTGCTGCCTGCATTCGGGTATCTTTATCTGCGCTTCCGTGACACCCGGACCTTGCTCTGGTTTCTGGGCTTCCTCTTCGCTGTTTTCAGGATGGCTTTGCTTTACAGGCTGGGAAGCTGGGATTTTCAGGATGGCGCCCATCCCTGGATGCTTGCGGCCGGCGAAACTTCGATGCAGATCAGTTCGGCCATGTTTCTGGGTTCCCTGTCGCCGCTTCGCTTCCGTGTTGGCCGCTTCAATGTCCTCTACGTCATCCCCTTCACAATTCCGCTGGTTGTTTATTCGATCCTCTTTCACGGAGTTCTTCACGGCAGACCGCCAACGGGGCCGCTGTTCTTCGTGTTTCCCGTTCTGGGGACTCTCTCGCTCGTAGTGGGCTTCTACTGGAGCGTCGCGAAGGGCAGCATGCCTACCTGGCTGGGGTTGGCATTGTGCGTTGTGGGCGGCGTTCTGGCCCTGGCGATCTGGTATGAAACAGGCCCCGGAGCCCCCCTCACTTTCGTTGAGTGCTGGAATCACATTCTGACCGCCTTACTGCTGATTTACGTGTTCCGACGTTTATCTTCGGGCATGATTCTGGGCGTGCTTGGTTTTCTGCTCTGGTCGGGAGCTGTCCTGCTGTTGCTGCCGGCGGTTTTCCACTCGCCAGTGCTTGATCTGGCGCTCACCCGCGCCGTCATTCTGGCCAAGGTCATTGCGGCGATGGGCATGATTTTGCTGGCGCTCGAAGACCAGTTGGCCATCAACCAGGCAGCTCAGGAGCGGGAACGCAGGGCTCGGCGCGAACTTGAGGCCTATACCAACCTCATCCTCTCTCGCCGGCGCATCGAGGACTTCGACCGCCAGGCGCCGGAAATCTGCGAAACCGTCACCACCCACAGCCGATTTGCCCAGGCCGCGCTGCTACTACAGTCCGCGGGACGCTATCGCCTTGCCGGGTATGCCGGCCTCGATCCGGCGGTTGCCGCTGCCCTCAATGAGCTGGCCGAGCGGATTCCGGTCGAGGGCTTCCTGGCACCCGGCTCTGCTCCATCCGCTGTCGAGAGGAGCCACACGCTCGCACTCGACCTCAATCCCTGGCTTCGTCCCGGGGACGATCTCAAGCGCCTGCACTTTACCTCGGTCCTTGCTGTGCCAGTGGCCGGCCGCTCGGTCACTGAGGGTGCCTTGCTGCTGGCCGGCATGCGCAAATCCCCCGCACGCGCCCAACAGGACAACTTTTCAAATCCCCACCTGGAAGCCCTTCGCCCCGACGACCTGCTGCCCATAGAAATGCTGACCGCACGACTGCAAGCCTCTCGCAGCCAGACCATGATGCTTGAAAAGCTCATCGACTCGGAGAAATACGCCGGCCTCGGCCAGTTAGCCAGTAATGTGACAGAGCAGTTGAACAATCCGCTCACTGTCATCCTGGGTTATGCATCGCTTCTCGAAGAGAGGCCTTCTTTCGACCCTCAGGAGCGTAGAGGCATCGAGTCCATCCTTACTGAGGCGCGTCGAATGAGGGGCACACTGGAGAGCCTGACCCGCATCTCACGCCCTCAAAGCGGCCAGCTCGCCGCTGTCTCCGTTTCCGAGATGTTGACGGACATGGAGCACCTGCACCGATCGGAGTTTCTGCAGCGCTCCATCGAGTTCCGCCTCAGCATTTCTCCCGGCCTGCCCATGGTTCTTTGCCATGCGCAGCAATTGCGCCAGGCGGTGCTGCATTGCCTGCAATTTGCCATTGAATCGGTCGAGACCCAGAACATCGCAGCGGCCACAGAGGAGCTAAAAAGCGTCCGTCTGGAGGCCACAGTCGAAGGCAAGATGGTGCAGATTCTTATTGCCCACTCCGGCCGCGGTTTCCTCCATCCCGACCGCGCCTTCGACCCGTTTGTTCCCGCCCAGGCTTCTGGGGGAACCGCCGGACTGGGGTTGAGCCTTTGCGCCAGCATCCTTCGCGATCACAACGGCCGCACCTCTGCCGTCAACCTGGAGCCCCGAGGCGCCGCTATTCTGCTCGAATTGCAGGCGGCCTGAGGGGCGAGCGTAGCCTCTTCCATCGATTCATCGATTCGATCCCTTCCCCACAATCCTGTCATCCTGCCGGCAGTTAGAATTGCTACAGATGGCATTTACCGAACAATACGATGTCGTGGTCGTCGGCGCTGGGCACGCCGGTTGCGAGGCGGCCATGGCAGCCGCGCGCATGGGGCTCAAGACGGCGCTCATCACCATGAACATGGACCTGATTGCGCAGATGAGTTGCAATCCGGCCGTAGGCGGTGTGGCCAAGGGCCACCTGGTGCGCGAGGTCGACGCTCTGGGCGGCATCATGGGCGAGGTGGCAGACGCGGTGGGAATTCAGTTCCGGCTGCTGAATACTTCCCGAGGCCCAGCGGTCTGGAGTCCGCGCGCCCAATGCGACAAGCAGCTCTATCGAGTGAAGATGCGCGAGGTGCTGGAGTCGCAGCCGGGACTGCACATTCGGCAGGCTGAGGTGGTGGACCTGGTGGTTGAAGAAGGGACAGGGAATAGGGACGAGGGACTAGGGACTAGAGCGCGGCGGCGCATGCTCGGCCTCAAGCTCCGCGATGGCCGCCGGTTGCTGGCCGGAGCCACCATCATCACTACCGGCACTTTTCTCAACGGCCTGATTCACTGCGGCGAAGAGCGCTACCCCGCTGGCCGCAGCGGTGAACCTGCCAGCGTGCTGCTGGGAGAGGCTCTCCGCGCACTCGGCCTTCGCACCTGCAGGCTGAAGACCGGCACGCCGCCGCGGCTTGATGGTAGGACCATTCGCTGGGACGCATTCGAGGAGCAGCCAGGCGACGTGGACCCCACGCCGTTCAGCTTCCGGACCCGGAGAATTGTCCAGCCGCAGATCAGTTGCCACATTGCGTTCACCACTCCGCAGACCCTGCGTATCATTCGCGATAATGTGGGCCGCTCAGCCATGTACTCCGGCCAGATCGAGGGCATTGGTCCGCGCTACTGCCCGTCGATCGAAGACAAGATCGTCAAATTTCCCGACAAGACGCAGCACCAGTTCTTCCTCGAACCGGAAGGCTTGAACACCCATGAGGTCTACGTCAACGGCATGTCGACCTCGCTGCCCATGGAGGTTCAGTTTCAAATCGTCCGCTCCATTCCGGGCCTTGAAGCGGCAGAGATGCTGCGCCCCGGCTACGCCATCGAGTACGACTCAGTGGACGCCACTGAACTCGACCGCACCCTGCGCGTAAAGAGCATGCAAGGCCTCTATCTTGCGGGACAAATTAATGGAACCAGCGGATACGAGGAGGCTGCCTGCCAGGGCATCATGGCCGGCATCAATGCCGCGCTTTGGCTCAAGGGCCAGGCTCCCTTCACGATGGACCGGACTGAGGGCTATACCGGCATCCTGATTGACGACCTCATTTCGAAGGGGACCAACGAGCCATACAGGATGTTCACCTCGCGCGCCGAGTTCCGCCTGCACCTGCGCATCGACAACGCCGACCGCCGCCTCACCCCGCACGGCCGCCGCCTGGGCCTCATCGACGATGAAGCCTGGGCGGAGTACGAGCAGAAGCAGGCGCGCATGGCCGCGCTCGCCAGGCTGCTGACCACGGGCAAGGTAGACAGCGAACGCCTGGCTGCTGCCGGGTTCTCCGCGCTCCCGGCAACCGCCGGCCTTACCTGGGCGCAACTGCTCAAGCGCCCAGAAGTGACTATCGAGCCGGTGCTGGCCGCACTTCAACCATCGCTTGCGCAGGAGCCGCTGCTTGCGGACCTGTCAGCTGCGATTTGCGGGAAGGATCCAAACCAGAACACGCGATTCGGAACGGCCGTCCTGCGCAACGAAGCCCGCGCCGTCGAGACCGAGATCAAGTTTGCCGGCTATCTGGATCAGCAGAAAAAGTCGATTGAGAAGCTTAAAGCCGCCGAGTCCGTCACCATTCCCGACTGGATCGAGTACCGGACGATCAGCGGCCTCTCCCGCGAGATGCTTGAGACGCTGGAGCGCGTCCGGCCCATAACCATTGGCCAGGCCAGCCGCATTCCAGGCGTTACACCCGCCGCGATCTCGCTGGTTCACGTGTCCATCCGCCTACAGGGCGCGAAGCGGCTGGCCAGTTAGAAGCGGTTGACACAGGTTATGTGCGCACATATACTGTGTTCATGAACATTACGCTCTCCATCGACGAGCAGCTTGTTGAGCGGGCGCGGGAGAAGCTTCGCGCCACGGGCAAGACGATCAATCAGGAGATTCGAGAGCACCTGCAACACATCGCCGGGGACGACGAAATGGAGCGCGCCATCGAACTCTTTTTGAAAACTTCGGGCCAGGGAAGGTCCGAACCCGGCTGGAAGTGGAATCGGGATGAGATTTACGAGGAACGATTGAAGTGGCCGCGGAATTGAGCCTGGGCGGGAAGGGTTCGCGCTCATTCCTGGATTCCAACGTCCTCGTCTATTCTGACGATCCCAGAGACCCGAAGAAACAGCTCACGGCTGTAACCCTCATTACAGAACACTTGCGCCTCCGGACCGGAGTCGTTTCGCTTCAGGTGCTCCAAGAGTATTTCGTCTCGGCCATGGGGAAACTAAAGCTCAGCTCGGAATTGGCAAAGCAAAGGGTTGAGGTCCTCGCGAAGTTTCACGTTGTCGAACCCAGAGTGAGCGACATTCTCGCCGCAATCGATCTTCATCGCCTGCGTGGCTTCTCCTATTGGGACTCACTCATTGTTCACTGCGCCAGGCAGGCTGGCTGCACCGTGCTGCTGACGGAAGACATGCAGCACGGGCAGGTGATTGATGGGGTGAGGATCGTCAATCCCTTCCTCTAGAATCTGCATTTCGCGTTAGAATAGACACAGGAGCCATGGTTCTCCATCAGCCCATCCCGGCACTCCTCTAGCGGCGCCCGCCGCCAAATCTGTTCTGCGTCCAATTTCCGCGAAAACCCAAACCAAAAGTCCGCCGCCCGCAGGGCACCGGAGGGGCCATGATTGACCGTTTGCAACAGATGGAGCAACGCTACGACGAGCTTTCCGCGCAGCTTGGGCTTCCCGAAGTCATTACCGACCACGACAAGTATCAAAAAGCGGGCCGCGCGCTGCGAGAGATTGAAGCGCCGGTGCTTAAATTTCGCGAGCTGAAGCAGGTGCGTCAGAGCTTGGCCGAGGCGCGCGCAATGCTCGCTGAGCCCGACTTGCTGCGTGGGCCCGCCGGGCCCAAACCCGGCCGCGAACAAGCCCGCGAGATGCTCGTCGCCGAGGCCGACCCCGAAATGCGCGCCATGATCGAGGAAGAGATTGCCGCACTTGCGCCGCGCGAACCGATGCTGGAAGAAGAGATCAAGGTGCTGCTGCTGCCCAAGGACCCCAACGACGAGAAGAATGTGATTCTGGAAATTCGCGCCGGGACGGGCGGCGATGAGGCCTCGCTGTTTGCAGCTGAGATTTTCCGCATGTATACGCGCTTCGCGGAGCAGCACAAGTGGAAGGTTGAAGTGCTGTCGATGTCCGAGTCGGGCGTGGGCGGGTACAAGGAAGTCATCGCGATTATCGAAGGCGAGCGGGTGTACTCGCAGATGAAGTGGGAGAGCGGCGTGCATCGCGTGCAGCGGGTTCCAGCGACGGAGACGCAGGGGCGGGTGCACACCTCGGCGGTGACGGTGGCAGTGTTGCCGGAGGCCGAGGATGTAGACATCAAGATCGAGGCCAAGGACCTGCGCATCGACACGTTCTGTTCGTCGGGGCCGGGTGGGCAGTCAGTGAATACAACCTACTCCGCGGTGCGCATCACGCACATTCCGACCAACACGGTGGTTAGCTGCCAGGATGAGAAGTCGCAGATCAAGAATCGCGACAAGGGAATGCGCGTGCTGCGTTCGCGTTTGTATGAAATGGAAATGGATAAGCAAAATGCGGAGCTGGCGAAAACACGCAAGGAGCAAGTCGGAACCGGCGACCGCAGCGAGAAGATTCGGACATATAACTTCCCGCAGAACCGGATGACCGACCACCGCATCGGGCTCACGCTGCATCAGCTTGACCTGGTGATGGAAGGCCGCCTGCAGCCGATTGTGGATGCGCTGATTACGCACTACCAGGCGGAGCAGTTGAAGGGCGAAACCGGTCAGGCGGCGTAGTTGCGATGCTGCGATCTCGACCCGACCAACGCACTGTCGCTGACCTGATTGACGGGGCCATGTTTCGTCTTTCCGTTGGCGCTCATCCTGAACGCGCACACGAGGATGCCGATCGGCTCCTGCTCCACATCGTCCAGCAACACGACCCGAAAAGAAGCAAGGCCTGGCTGATGACAAATCGGGCCTCTTTGCTACTTCCGCGAACAGAGGCTCGATTCGATGCTTTAGTCGATCGGCGGGCGATCGGCGAGCCAATTCAATACATCGTCGGCGAGACAGAATTCTATGGCCTGCCGTTTCGCGTGACGCCGGATGTGCTGATTCCCCGGCCGGAAACCGAACACCTGGTTGAGAAAGCTCTTGAACTGGCCGGCGGATTTCCGCAGCCGCGCATCGTGGATGTGGGTACGGGATCGGGGGCGATTGCCGTGGCTCTGGCGCACAACCTGCCCCACGCACAGATCACGGCTCTCGACATCTCTCGACCGGCGCTGGAGATCGCGCGCGAGAATGCGGGGCGCAATGGCGTTTCCGGCCGCATCCGGTTCCTGCAGAGCGATCTGCTGGCGAGCGTTGCAGACGAAAGGTTCGAGATGGTTGTCTCCAATCCCCCGTATGTGCCGACGGTAGATCGCGACTCATTGTCCGTTGAAGTGCGGGAACATGAACCCGCGTCGGCCTTGTTTGCCGGCGCTGATGGGCTCGATGTGTACCGAAGGCTGATTCCGGCCGCTTTTTCTCTACTCGAAGCAGGTGGATTCCTGGCGCTCGAAATCGGCTGTGGACAATCGGATGCGGTTGCTGCTTTGCTGACGAAGTCCGGGTTCGGGTGGGTCGAAATTATGCCCGATCTGCAGGGCATTGCGCGGGTCGTCAGCGGGCAGCGACTGTGAAGCCTTTGAGCGGCTGCTCACGCAGGATGTGCATTACCGGCTGGTTATGGATACGAATTCGCTGAGATAGAAGGTTGGTCGAGCTTTGAATCGGGCCGTCCGGTCTTCGTCAGCTCCCGATAAAAGCCAAGATCGCGGCCGCTCAGGCTCTTTGCGATGTAGGCGATTTGTCCGTAGTGCAGGCCGAAATGCTCGACGACCTGGTAGACGGCTTCGAGGCCGCTGACGTCGTAGCCCTGAATCTCGAAGGGCGCAATCAGATCGGCCTCGGTGAGTCGCGCAAGCACCTTGACCGCGTCGTTCATCGTCGCTCCAAGGCGCTCCAGTAGCTGAGATGCTGTCAGCCCACTTTCTGCCGCGAATTCGGTGGGCCGATCGCGATCGTCTTCCCAGCGGTTGAATGAGACCACGAGCCACTGGCGCACGTTGCCGTTCAGATGCAGGATGAGATTGCCGATGCTGTTGCTGGCGGCGTTGGGGCGCCACCACACTTGCTCGACGGTGAGCGATTCAACGCATGTGCGCAGGCGGGGCCAGTAATGCTCCATCAGCTTGCGACGCGAGAATTCGAGAAACAGCGACGACACATCCGCGTTGGGGCCGGTCATGGGAGGGACAGTCTCCTTTGGGAAGCATTCCCTTGAGTAGAGTACGCGAGATTTCTCCCGATTGGCTTGATGGAAAAATCGGCTTTGCGCATCGGGTTTGGAATCTGGAAATCCGGTGATTGCCGAAAGTTGGGTTGCGGGCATAGAATGCCGTCTGAAATCGTTTCCAAAGAGGAATGAACTATGCGCATCTTCGCTTCGCTCTCACTCGTTGTTCTTGCATTGGCTTTTGTTCTGGCCGCACCAACATCTGCCCAGGCCCAGACAGCAGCACCAACGCCGCCCATGGGGTGGAACAGTTGGAACTTCTTTGCCGAGAAGGTTACGGACAAGGACATTCGCGCGGCTGCGGATAACCTGGTGGCGACGGGCATGAAGGATGCCGGCTACATCTACGTGAACATTGACGACACGTGGGAGGATAAGCGCGACGCCACCGGCCTGCTGCATACCAATTCGAAGTTCCCCGACATGAAGGCGCTGGCCGATTACGTGCATTCGAAGGGGCTGAAGATTGGGATCTACTCCGGGCCGGGCACCAAAACTTGTGGCGGCTTTGCAGCCTCATTGGGCCACGAGGAGCAGGACGCCAAGATGTATGCCGACTGGGGTATCGACTATCTGAAGTACGACATGTGCAGCTTTATTCCTGATGTAATGGAGAAGCAGGAGCCGAACGACAAGGCCGCGCAGATGCGGCTGATGATTGCCGCCTACACCAAAATGGGGAAGGCTCTGAAGGCCACGGGGCGACCCATTGTCTTCTCGCTTTGCCAATACGGGTGGGACGCGGTATGGGAGTGGGCGCCCGCGCTGGGCGGCAACCTGTGGCGGACGACGGGGGACATTTCACCCGACTGGGACCGCATCTACGCGATCCTGAGCCAGCAGGATGGACTGGCGAAATACGCGGGGCCCGGCCACTGGAACGACCCTGACATGCTCGAAGTGGGCAACGGCAAGCTCACGCTGGGGGAAAACCGCTCTCACTTCTCAATGTGGGCCATGCTTGCAGCGCCGCTTCTTGCCGGCAACGACCTGCCCAACATGACGCCTGAGGTGAAGGCAATCCTGACCAACCGCGATGTGATTGCCATCAATCAGGATAAGCTTGGCAAACAGGGAATGCGCGCCTATTCGGATGGAGAAGTTGAGGTGTGGACGCGGCACCTTTCAGGCGGGGCGATGGCTGTTGCCGTGCTGGCCGCGGGGGACAACCGCTTCTCGACGCATCCGTTCCATCTGAATCTGGCCAGGCTGGGACTGCACGGGCCGCAGGAAGGCAAGGATCTATGGACCGGGAAGGCGATTACGCTGACCGATCAGATGCCGATCGAGATTGCCAGCCACGACCTTCTGCTGGTGCGGATTGAGGCGCCGAAGTAGACGACGAGCCGCTTGTGGCATTTTCAGGATTGCTGTGCCTTGGTGCTGAAAGGCGCGCCGTATGGCTCGACCGTTGCTGGCAAAGCAAGAGACAGAGCAGTGCTCCCGGGCCGTATTTTGGTCTCAAAATCGCCCGTTTTAGCCCTAAAACCGGGGTTTTTCGAGGGGTTCTGTTTACTACTAAGGCAATAGATCTGCCTCCAGTCTAGTCCTTCAAGCATTTGATTCAAGACGACTTACATCTCTTCCGCGACCTGGCGCACTTCCCCAAAAGGGGTGTTTTCGCGAATTTTTTTTGAAAAAAGGTAAGTGGGGGCCGATTTCAGCACCGTCATTTTGCCGTGTTCAAGACCATTGTGCGCCGATGGAGGGTAATTCTATGCAATCGCCTAACGAGGGCCAAGAATTCGGTTTGCTCGCAGGTGAACTACTTAGGCAAATTGATAGAAGGAAAGCTTCAAACGAGTTCAGCGAGTTGGCCCCGCTTTGCGGGTTAGCGGGTTAGCGGGCGGCATTGGTCGGGTTTACTGGACGCGGGCTAGGCAGACGGCGAACCAGTCGCGGGCATCGGTCCAGGTGGCCTCAGGCGCAAGACCGGCCTTGGCTAGCATCGATTCCGCCTGCCCCGGGGCGTACTTGTAGCTATTCTCGGTGTGAATTCGCTCGCCTTTGGCGAAGGTCACTTCGAGATCGAGCAGCGGGAGCTTGACGCGCTGGGCGACCCGGCTCTCCAAATGCATTTCAATGCGCGACGTGGCGTGGTTCCAGACGCCGCGGTGGGTGAATGCGTCGAGATCGAAGTCTGCATCGAGCTCGCGGTTGAGGCGGGCAAGCAGGTTGAGGTTGAATTGGGCAGTAACGCCGGCGGCATCGTCGTAAGCGGCCAATAGAGTCGACTCTTCTTTGATCAGGTCGACACCCAGCAGGAGCGCGTCGCCGGGCTCAAGGCCGGCTCGAATGCCCTCGAGCAACTGGTTAGCCTGGTGCGGCTCAAAGTTGCCGATGCTGGAGCCGATGTAGAGGACGAGGCGGCGCTCGCCGGGCGCAGCGGGTTCGAGGTCCAAACCGTGCGTGTAGTCGGCGACGCGTGGGATGACTTCGACGGCAGGAATCTCCCGTTCGATTCGCTCGCGCGCAGCTTCCAGGGCGCTGGCGGAGACATCAACTGGCTCGTAGATCACCGTGCTCTGGCGCTGAGCTGCGGCATTCAGAAGCAGGCGCGTCTTGTCGGCTGAACCAGCACCGAGCTCCGTGATGCGCAGGCACGTTGAGTTATTTCCTTCCGGCTCGTTTCCCGCTTGGTGCGCCGCCAAGGCGATCATCTCCGCAGCATGAGAGACGAATATCGCCCGCTCGGTGCGGGTGAGATAGTACTCCGGAAGCTCGGTGATTTGCTCGAAAAGATCGGAGCCGGCGTCATCGTAAAAAAGCCACGAAGGCAGCGTTTTGGGCCGGCAGTTTAGGCCGTCGCGGACGGCTGACGCGACACGAAGTTCAGTCTGTGGAGTAATCTGGGGAAATGCGATCGTAGTCATTGGGTCCCTTGGATGCTGCGGTCTCGATGGTCGAACCATCGACCTTTTTGAAATCGTTCATTGAATTTACCTCATCCAGGTCACCGTTAGGTGAAATTCTTCACGAGGCCAGCCGAATGCCGGAAAACTGCCAGCGGGTTTCCGGGGGAAAGAAATTGCGATAGCTGGCGCGGATGTGGGCCGCAGGCGTGACGCAGGATCCGCCGCGCAGCACCATCTGGCCGCTCATGAACTTGCCGTTGTACTCACCCAGAGCGCCGGCCAGCGGCTTGAAGCCGGGATAGCCCAGATAGGCGCTGGAGGTCCACTCCCAGCAATCGCCGAAGAACTGGCTTGGGCTCTCCAAAGACTCGGTTGGATCCTGGCTCTGAAGGGTTTCAGGCGCCGGGGCTGGCAGCAGGCGGCCTGAGTCCAGCAGGTTGCCGGCCACGGCTTGTGTCCCGGCTGCGGTTTCCCACTCGAATTCGGTGAGCATGCGAAGGCGAGCCCAGCGGGCGTATGCGTCTGCCTCAAAGTAGCTGACGTGGCTGACGGGCAAATTCTCCAGGCTGGCGAGGGGCAGTTCTCCGCGCAAGGTGAAGATGCGCCAGGCACCGTCGGCTTCAGTCCAGTAGAGGGGCGCGCGCCAGCCGTTGGCCTTCACGGCGTCCCAACCGGCCGAGAGCCAGAGTTCCGGCCGGCGGTAGCCCCCATCTGCCATGAAGGCGGCAAACTCCGAGCAGGTGACCAGCCGATTGGCCACTCGGTAGGGGTCGAGCCAGACGCGGTGGCGCGGCCGCTCATTGTCAAAGCAAAAAACGGGGCCGTGATTTCCGGCTTCGCAAAGGCCGCCGGGAAAGCTGTGGAAGCCAAGTGCAGGGATCGTTCCGATGCTTGAGGCGCTGCAGGGATTAGCGACTTCGGTGTTTGTGCTTTCCCAGGTTTCAAACTCGAGGCTTTTCGACAGGCTCAGCGCAGGCCCACCACCCCACGGACCTGGACCATCCATCTTCCGGGGTGATGGCCGGTAGGCGGGGCGCAGAGGGTTAGTGAAGAAGGCGTGAAGAATGTCGGTGAGCAGCAGTTCCTGATGTTGCTCCTCGTGGTTCACACCGAGCTCGATCCGCTTGAGCGCCTCGGACGCAGCAATCCCATCGAGGCGGCGCTCCAGCGCCCGTTCGAGCAATGTCTCCATCCCCTGGTCCACATGCTCACGGTAGCGCAGCACCTGCTCAATGGCAGGGCGCGAAAACGAGGCTCGCAGCCGCTTCTCAGGGAATGCGGCGAAACTTTGGTAATAGCTGTTGAAGAGCCAGGGAAAATCCTCGTTGAAGAGCCGGTACCCGGGCAGGAACTCGCGCAGAATGAAGGACTCAAAGAACCATGCGGTGTGGGCCAGATGCCACTTGGCCGGGGAAGCCTCGGCACAGGACTGAACCATCATGTCCTCAGGTGTCAGCGGCACGCACAGAGCGAGCGTCCGCTGCCGCGTGGCTTTGAACCGAGCGGCCAGCGCATCTGTTGCATTACATTCCCCTATAGCACTCACGGCGTTGCCTCCATCATCAAAAGAAGTCTATCCCGAAAATGACCACTTTCCGTCATTTTGCCCGACCATTCTAGAATCGCTCAATTTTAGACTGCGCGGTACCATGTTTTGGTGGTCTAATGTGTGATGTTCTGATGCTGGCGAGCGATGTGATTAGTCGATCGCCCCAATTCCTTCGCAAGGAGGGAATTATGTGTCGGCTCTTTCAGCACCGCTGGCTGCCCGGGCTCGCAGTCTTCGCAGCCCTAGTACCCGGGGTTTCCGCCGTCTTTAGTCAGACTCCCGCTGAGCCCGCGCCTCAAATTCCAATTCAGATTCCCGCACAGAATTCGACGCAGACTCTCGACCTAGCGGCGCCGGCCTCGACCCCCGCAACTGAAGCTCAACCGGTTGGGGCCGCGCCGCAGCCTCCGCCGACGCCGGAGGAGCTGGGCGACTCGCTGATGACCCACCAGCGCTTCCAGGCAGCCATTGAGGCATACAAGAAGGCACCGAGCAACTCAGCGGACGTATGGAACAAGATGGGCATTGCCTACCAACTGATGTTCAACCGGGAGGAGGCGTCCCACTGCTACCAGACATCGCTCCGGCTGGAGCCCAGAAATGCCCGGGTGATGAACAATCTTGGCACCATCTACGACTCGCAGAAGGAATACGGCAATGCGGAGCGGATGTACCGCAAGGCGCTCAAGCTGGATCCCAATTCGGCGTTGATCTACAAGAACCTGGGGACGAATCTTCTCTCGCAGCATAAGTACAAGAAGGGCTGGGAAGTTTATAAGACGGCGCTAGAGCTCGATCCGCATATATTCCAGAACAGCGCCAGTCCGCGAGTGCAAAACCCGGCCACCGTGGAGGAGCGCGGGGCCATGAACTACTACATGGCCAAGGGGTGCCTGCGTGCGGGGATGAACGAATGCGCCATCAATTACCTGCGCATGGCCCTGAATGAAGGGTTCACCAACCCTAAGAAGATTGAGGCCGACAGCGAGTTCGCCGGACTGCGGGGGATTCCGGCATTCGAGCAGTTGCTGGCGTCGCAGAAGCAGCAATAGATTTCTGTTGAACTGACAAACGTGAGCAGCGGCCAACTGTGTGGGCGAAGTGTCGCCGGCGCAATCCCCATTGAGTTTCGAGGCTTTCCCCCTTGCGCCAGAAAAAAAGCGCAAGGATGGGGCACGGGGGGCCGCAGCGGGTTAGTGGGAATGGCCGTGGTGATGGGCATGCTCGTGGGCGGCCATTTCTTCGATGGGGACTACACAGCCTTCCACTTCTCCGCAGCCGATATGCTCGAACTGGATGGTCGTGTGGGCGATCTGGAAGTGGTCCTTTAGGACATGGTTGAGCTTGACCAGGATGCAGGCGCTCTCTGATGGCGGAATGTCGGCGATGCAGACGTGGCAGGCCAGGGCGCGAGACTGCGAACCGAGGCTCCAAACGTGCAGATCGTGGACGTTCATGACGCCTTCGACGGCCTGCATACCAGCTCGAATATCAGGGAGCGAGCAATCGCGCGGAGTGCCTTCAAGAAGGATGTTGAGGGTTTCGCGCACGATGCCGATGCTGGACCAGAGAATGAGCGCGGCAATCAACAGCGAGAGAACGGGGTCGATCCAGTTCTGTCCGGTGAGCAGGATGCCAGCGCCGCCTGCGATGACCGCAGCGGTTGAGAGCGTGTCGCCGGCCATGTGGAGGAAAGCGGAGCGCATGTTGACGTCGCGCGCCACGCCCCAGAGCAGCGCGGCTATCACGCCGTTCATTAACACGCCGGCCGCCGCAACGATAATCATCAGGCGCGGCTGCACGGCGACAGGCGCCGAGAGGCGATGGACGGCTTCAAACCCGATCCACAAGGAAATGACAATGAGCGTAGCGGCGTTGATGAAGGCGGCCAGAACGCCGGCACGCTGATAGCCGAAGGTCTTGGAGTTGCTGGCGGGACGCGTCTGGAAGTAAACGGCGGCAAAGCTGAGCAGCAGGGCCAGGAAATCCGAGGCGTTGTGCCCGGCCTCGGAGAGCAGGGCAAGGGAGTGGGCGCGGAGACCGGCTACAAAGGTGACGACAACGTAGGCGAGCGTGGCCACGAGCGAGAAACGAAGAACGGATTTTGTTCGGTTAGCGCCGGAGCCGGAAGGCGCTGCGTGGACATGCATGGCAATAGTATACCGGGGGTGGGTATCGGACGCAAAGCCACCTGCGGTGGGGCAGACGCTCGCTCTTCGCTCGCAAAGGCTTTATTGCTTCCCATCCTGATGCCAGAAAAAAGGCGCAAGGACGGGGCACCGGGTTATTTGCTGTTCGGGAATCGTGGCATGGAGGGGTCGTGGTGGCCCATCCTCGCGACAAAGGTCAGCTGCGGCGGACCTCACGGGGTTGGCTAGCCCCTGCCAGGGCGCAGGTGGCTGAGGTCTATGGGGTCGGGGTCGTCGTATGGGGGGATTTGCGGCAGGCCGGCGCGGAGGCCGGACCACTGCTCGGCCACGACAATGGAGTTTTGCGGGTTGCCTGGCTGGTAGCGGACCGAGCAGGGGATGCCGGCCTGGACCTCGGCGGCGTTGACCACGTCGCGCATGTCCGTGATGTCCTGGGTGCACTCGTAGTCCACACCGCCAATGCGGTAATGAAAAAGGAGCATGGTGAGGGTACGCCCATCCTCCACTTCGACCTCGCATACATCGAGCAGCATGCCGTCGACGATGCGCCCGGATTGCACCATGAGTTGCCGGCGTGCCCGCTCCAGTTCCTCGGGCGTGGGACGCTTGCGGAGGGCACGCCAAAGCACAAGACCAGTGAGGGCGGCCAGACCGATGATGCCACCGCCGATACCCCATGGATTGACATTTTGGAGAGTCATGGAAAGTTGGGACCCCGCCCGAGTGGTCCCAAGTAGAGGATACCGCAGCGGGAATCCAAGCTTCCCGCATGGAGGAGGGTGCGGGCCCGGTTTCCCGCTGCGATATACTCGTGACTGCATCTTCGATGAGTTCCTTCCCTGCCGGCGGCTTTATTTTCGGAGGTTTTTCCTTGATTTTGGGTACGAGTTCCGTGGTGGCACAGGATTCCCGAAAGCGGCGCGGCATACGCTCGACCACTGTGATCTGCGTCCGGCGCAACGGCGAGGTGGTGATGGCCGCCGACGGCCAGGTGACGCTGGGCGATCACGTGCTGAAACACTCGGCCAGGAAGATCAGACGGCTCTATCAGGATAAGATTCTGGCTGGATTTGCCGGCTCGACGGCGGACGCGTTCAGTTTGTTTTCGCGCTTCGAAACCAAGCTCGAGCAGTATGCAGGGAACCTGAACCGTTCGGCCGTGGAACTGGCCAAGGACTGGCGCACCGACAAGATGCTGCGCAATCTGGAGGCCCTGCTGCTGGTGGCCGACAAAGGCCAGACGTTTTTGATCTCGGGGTCGGGTGACGTCATCGATCCTGACGAACCGCTGGCGGCGATCGGCTCGGGTGGAAGTTACGCGACGGCCGCCGCAAGGGCGCTGCTTGAGAACACCGATCTCTCAGCGCGCGAGATTGCCGAGAAGGCGATGAAGATTGCCGGCGAGATCTGCATTTACACCAATGACCGCATCACGATTGAGGAGTTGAAGGGCTAGCACGTCTATGCGGCAAACTGGCGCTGATGGCGCATGGTTTCTCAGGCTGGGGAGATGAACACGAGTTTTGTAACAGGGCACGACTTTAGTCGTGCCGAAAGTGGGCAGAGCAGGTCACCGGGCTTTAGCCCCTGAGGGTCGTGCGATGCTTTTCGAATGCGAGCGTAGTTCCGCAGGGGCTAAAGCCCTTTATTTTTTATGCCATCATCGGCACGACTAAAGTCGTGCCCTGTTACAAGGCCAGAAGCGTCTGGATGCAATCCTGGCGCTGCCTGACACAAAGCCTGGAGCTTTCGGAAACAAAAAATGGCCATTTATTTACCCGCATCCGCTGAAGAACAGGATCTCTCGCTGGACGAGATGACGCCGCGCGAGATTGTTACCGAGCTCGACAAACACGTCGTGGGCCAGAAAGCCGCCAAACGCGCCGTTGCTATCGCCCTGCGCAATCGCCAGCGCAGGCAGAAGCTTCCCCCCGACATTGCCGACGACATCATGCCCAAGAACATCATCATGATTGGGCCAACGGGCGTGGGCAAGACGGAGATTGCGCGGCGCCTGGCCAAACTGACGGGTTCGCCGTTTCTAAAAGTCGAGGCCTCGAAGTTTACCGAGGTCGGATATGTGGGCCGCGATGTGGAGTCAATGATTCGCGACCTGGTGGAGATCGCCATCGACATGGTGCGCGAGGAGCGGCTTGAAGAGGTAGAAGACAAGGCGGAGATGAACGCCGAGGAACGGCTGCTCGACGTGCTGCTGCCGCCTCCGCCGCCCACGCCGCCGGCACAGGAAGGGCAACTGACTCTGCCTGGGTCCGATAGCTATCAGCGTTCGCGCGAGAAGATGCGCCAGCAATTTCGCGAGGGCAAGCTCGATGAGCGGCAGGTAGAGCTGGATGTGCGCGAGCGCAATACGCCGCAGTTTGGCATCATCAGCAACCAGAGCCTTGAGGATATGGAGATGAACCTCAAGGATATGTTGCCCAACATCTTTGGCGGGGGATCGAAGAAGCGCAAGATGAAGGTGGGCGACGCGTTCGACTACCTGGTGCAGGAAGAAGAAGGCCGCCTGATCGACATGGATCAGGTGAACCGCGTGGCCGTGGAAAAAGTAGAGTCGAGCGGGATCATTTTTCTGGACGAGATTGACAAGATTGCCGGGCGCGAGGGCGGGCATGGGCCGGATGTTTCGCGCGAGGGCGTGCAGAGGGACATTCTGCCCATTGTGGAAGGGACGACGGTGAACACGCGCTACGGCATGGTGCGCACTGATCACATACTCTTCATTGCCGCGGGCGCGTTCCATGTTTCCAAGCCCAGCGATCTGATTCCGGAGTTGCAGGGGCGCTTTCCCATTCGGGTGGAGTTGCATTCACTGACGGTGGAAGACTTTCTACGCATTCTCACCGAACCGAAGGCGTCGCTGACCAAGCAGTATTCGGCGTTGTTGGAGACTGAAGGCGTGCGCCTGGAGTTTGCTCCCGAGGCGCTGCGCGAGATGGCAGCGTTTGCCTTCAAGGTGAATGAGCAGACAGAGAATATTGGCGCGCGCAGGCTGCACACCATCATGGAGCGGGTGCTTGAAGATGTGAGCTTCCTGGCGCCGGATGTGGCGCGCCGTGCGCCGAATGACGAGGCTGCCGTCGTGCTGTCGGATGCCATCAAGGCAGAGTCTTCAACGCCGCTGCCTTACCAGGAGCGGATGACGGCTTCGGGTCCGGAGAAGGTGTTTCTGATCGACGCTGAGTATGTGAAGCAGATGGTGGCTTCGGTGGTCAAGGATCACGATCTGAGCCGGTACATTCTGTAGCGAGCAACAATTTTTGCAATTGCATATCGCGCGGACTTCTGATACGTTTTTCTCGTACCTCGCGAGTCCGCGCGCTGGAACGAAAATGAGCGGGCTCTACCTGCACTCTCCGGCTTCTGAGGGAATGTGGATGGGGGCGCACTTCAGAAGCACGCCTAGCCAGGTGTTCCTGGGTAAGGTGTGCCCGCGCGCTTCCGAATCCGATTCTGGAGTCCGCAACCGCCTTTCCCTCGCCTCCACGCGCATCAGAACACAAGAGCATTTTCGAAAATAGTGAAGCCGTGAGTTTTGTTGGTATCCCACCCTTTCCGCATAATCCGCCGCGGCGGACGGAAAGGATGGGGCACGGAGGGCGACAGTAAAAGCGAAAATGCCCTAAAGGAGAGAAGCGATGAGCGACGCAGGAAATCACCACAAGATCAATTACATTGAGTTCCACTCGACCGACATCGAGCAGACCAAGAAGTTCTATGCGGCGGTATTCGGATGGAGCTTCGTGGACTATGGACCGGATTACGTCAGCTTTCAGGGCGCCGGCATTGATGGAGGGTTCATCAGGCGTGAGCCGGGAGACGGGCCGGGGAAGTTTGCGCCGCTGGTGGTGCTCTACTCCTCTGATCTCGCGGCCACAGAGATCGCAGTCCGGCTGGAGGGCGGCGGCGTGGTTGTGCCGACGTTCGAGTTTCCGGGCGGGCGGCGGTTCCATTTCTCGGATGGAGTGGGGAACGTGCTGGCTGTCTGGTCGGAGTAAGTGTTTGAGCTGAAAATGGCTGGGTAAGCGCTGTGGCTTTTCAGGTCTCGTCCGCGTCGGCGGGCGAGGCCTTGACGGCCTGTGGCAAAAGTTGAAGGTTCGAAAAATACATCCCTCAGGGGCTAAAGCCCACGCTGATTTTTCGGCGCTTGCGGCACGACTAAAGTCATGCCCTGTTACAAAGCCCTAAAGAATTCGCTGCCAAGTGAGCTTTTGCGCGACCTGTAAAGTCGTGCCCTTTCAAAGCCTGACTTCTGCCACAAACCGTCAAGCCCAGCTAAACCCGCTCTTCTGCAGTGGCAGCGTGCGAATCCGCTTTCCTGTCGCAGCGAAGATGGCGTTGGTCACCGCGGGCAGAATTGGCGGCAGGGTTGGCTCGCCCAAGCCGGTTGGGGCATAGTCGGTCTTGCGCCAGTAGACATCGATGGGCGGCACTTGCTTCATACGCAAAATCGGATGGTTATGGAAGTTCGATTGCTCCACGCCACGGCCTTCAGAAAGCGTGATTTCCTGCGCCAGTTCGCTCATGCCGTCGATCACGCCGCCGAAGCCCATGCTCTCTGCCGCGCGCGGGTTGATGATCTGGCTGCCCACGTCGCCCGCGGCCCATACGTGGTTGACGGTAACCTTGTTGTTGGCATCCACGCTCACGTCGGCCACTTCGGCAAAATAGCCCAGGTGGCAGAACCAGGCGGCGATGCCGAATCCGCGGCCCGGTTCCTTGGAACGTTTTGCCCAGCCGGATTTCTCTGCCACCAACTCAAGCACACCCTTGTAGCGCTCGGGGATAAGAACTGATTGTCCCGTCGGCTCGTGGTCTCCCACGGCGTCGAGTTGGCTCTCCGACCACGATGATTGCTTGTTGCTGAGGAGTTCGAGTTGGAACTCTAATGGATCGCGTCCGGCCGCATGGGCCATCTCGTCGAGGAACGACTGCGACACCCAGCAGTAGGCATTGTCGCCGGGGGCGCGGAGCGCTCCTGTGCGCTGCATGAGCGGCTGCATGGAGGTGTAAAGGGCGTAGGCCGGCGGGAAGCCAGCGGGGTAGGAGTCCGCACCGATGCCGCCACCGGAGGTCGAGTGCTTTCCATCGCCAAAGGTGACGAAATGATGCCGCCAGGCAGCGAGCTTGCCCTGCGCATCGATACCGCCCTTCAAGCCGACTGTTGCACCGGGACGGAAGGGGTCGTGAGCGATATCGTCTTCGCGAGACCAGAGCAGCTTGACGGGCGCGCCGGTTTGCTTTGAGATCCACGCAGCCTCGACCTCGTAGTCGTTCTGGAGCCGGCGGCCAAAGCTGCCGCCTCCGCGCACCATGTGCGTCGTGATGTCGTCTTCCTTGATGCCGAGCGTCCTGGCCACCAAACCGCGGCCATCGCCGGGCAGGGTACTGGTGGTCCACATCTCGAGCTTGCCGTCTTTCCAGTGGGCGGTGCAGCCCTGGGGCTCCATTGTTGCGTGCGCGATAAACGGGAACTCGTATGTGGCCTCAACCACTTTGGCTGAAGACTTGAGCGCGGCGTCCACGTCGCCATATTTGCGAATTGTGGTTGCGGGCTGGGCCTGCAGCAGTTCGGCGGCGCGCTTCACGAAGCCCTCACTGCTTTGCGACGCAGCCGGACCAAGGTCCCACTGGACATCGAGTTGTTTGCGGGCCTGCTGCGCCTGCCACCAGGTGTCTGCAACGATGGCGATACCCGGCTCCATGCCTGGCTCCCAGGGCGTATACGCGGCGGGGGTGATGCCGCCATCGATCACCAGGGCGTAGCGCACGCCGGGAAGCGCCTTGATGTGATCGAGGTTGGCCGTCTTTACCTTTGCGGCGAAGACGGGAGACTTCTCGATGGAGGCGTATAGCATTCCGGGCACCGTTACATCGATGCCGAAGAGGGGCTTGCCGGTGACAATGCCGTGGGTGTCGACGCCCGCCTGCGAGTGGCCGATGATGCGGTAGTCTTTGGGGTCTTTGAGCTTGACGCTTGAGAGCGGGGGCGGGGGCAGCGCAGCGGCTTTGGCGGCCAGCTCGCCGTAACTCGCGGAGCGGCCAGAGGCCGCGTGAAGCACCTGGGCTGAAGCTACCCGGACCACGCGACCTGGGGATGGATCCTGAGAAGAAGCAACCTGAAGCACCCGGCCAGGCTGCGTGGTGCATTCGGCAACCGGCACACCCCAGGTCTGCGCGGCAGCGGTCATGAGCAACTGACGGCCTGCCGCACCCACGCGGCGCATCGGCTCCCAGCCTGTGGGAGTGTTTGCAGAGCCGCCGGAAAACTGCCGGCCGTACTTTTTCTCGTCCAGATCGGCTTGCTGCACGCGGACGTCTTTCCAATTGACGTCCAGTTCCTCGGCAATGAGCATGGGCAGCATGTTACGCATGCCCTGGCCGGTTTCTGAGGCGCGCGCCATGATGGTGACGATGCCATCGGGGGCAATTTTGATGAAGGCCTGCGGAGTGAGTTCGGGCGGGGCGCCAGGACCCTGAGCTTTGCCAAGCGGCGCGGGATAAAGATTCAGTGCAAGGCCACCACCGGCCAGAGCGCTCAATTGAAGAAACGATCTGCGATCAATGCGCATGGGTAGACCCTCCCTAAGACTTTGCGCTGGCAGCGGCGCCCTGATTGGCGCCGGCTGCTTCATGGATAGCCTGGCGGATGCGCGGATACGTTCCGCAGCGGCAGAGGTTGCCGCTCATGGCGCTATCGATCTCCGCATCCGTCGGGTGGGGCGTGCGCGCCAGCAGCGCGGCGGCAGACATGATCTGGCCGGACTGGCAATAGCCGCATTGCGGCACGTCCAGCGCCTCCCACGCCACCTGCACAGGGTGCAGCCCGTCGGGAGAAAGCCCTTCGATGGTGGTGATGGGCTTGCCTTCCGCGGAGCTCACACGGGTCATGCAGGAGCGAGTCGCTTTGCCGTCCAAAAGCACAGTACACGCGCCGCACAGGCCCATGCCGCAACCATACTTGGTACCTTTGTAGTTGAGAACATCCCGCAGCACCCATAAAAGCGGCGTGTCGGGGGAAACGTCCACTGTCGAGTCGACGTTGTTGACTGTAAGTTTCAGCGGCATGTCCGCACCCCACTGTTGGCTGGAAAATCAATTGCCAATGGAAAGAGCTTACCGCCATCTCGGTGTGCCCGCAAGAAGGCAAAGGGGAAATGGAGTTTTCCCAGGCCGCGAAAAGCCGGGTCACCTGCAATATAGACGAAGGCAGGGGACTTCAGGTCTCCAGGCCTGGTGTTAATTTTTGAGGCCGAGGCAAACAAACAAACTAGAGCTGGTTGCATAAATGCTGCCGGACCATAGGGAAAACGTCCCTCAGGGGCTAAAGCCCAGATTTTATGCGCCGGGTGCGGCACGGCTGAAGCCGTGCCCTTTCAAAGCCCGGCTCATGCAAACAGTTCTAACGACCTCACCGGCTGAAGACCACGTAGCGGCGTCCGGAATAGAGTCTGAAGCCGCCGGCCGGGTCGGTTGTGATCTGGAGGGGTGTGGGCCGCTTGAGGCCAGCATCGTTGCCCGAGCTCACTGTCAGCAGGTCGTGTGCGCCCACGTCGGTGACAACAAGCTTGTCTCCGGCGATGAATCCAATTCCATAGACGCCAGCAGGCAAGCTTTGTCCAGCCACCTTAATTGGAACTTCGGTGATGAAGTAGGCCGAGTACTTGGCCTGAATATCGGTGGAGTAGCCGCTCGTATCCACCAGCGTTGACAGCACATAGAACCCATCGGCAAACTTCACGCCGCCGGAGTTGCGCAGCTGAGTGGTGGCCGACTGACCTTTGTAGTAGACGCTGGCGGGCAGAAGCTTTTGCGTATCCGCGGGCTTCAAGACAGTGTCGCCGCCCTGTGCGATTGCCGCCAAGGGCGCTGCCAATACAGCGGTTGCCATGATCCCGACCGCAACAAACTTCAAGGTTGCAGATAAACGCATCGTGAATCCTCCCACTTTCTCTCGCGTAAGCGAGTATATCGCAACGCCCGGTGCGCCTGCCGCCGATTAGGGGAGCTGGTAGTGGGTTCGGCTTCGAAGCGGACATTCCCTCAGGGGCTAAAGCCCACGTCGATTATGCTCCGTTTGCGGCACCCTTCGGCTCCGCTCAGGGCAGGCTTTTAAAGCCGAGCCCTTTCAAAACTGAGGCTTATTCAGGGGGTCCTCAGGGCACGTAAAGATCCACGTATTCGTTCACAGCCATGGACTCCAGCCGTTCCCGGTTGAGCGAAGCGTCGAGAATCATTTGCTGCCGGTCTTCGGTGTAGCGGCCGCGGAGGTTGGTCTTGAACTTGTCCACGAGGAACGGCATCCCTTCCTGACGCCGCCGGCGGTGGCCGAGGGGATACTCGACCGTGTCTTCAAGCACGGTTCCGTCGTTCAGTTCCACGCGCAACGAGTTGGCAATCGACCGCTTCTCGGGATCGTGATAGTCCCGCGTGAAGGCCGGCACCTCGACGCATTCCATTTCCGCTCGCAATGTATCAATGCGCGGGCCAAGAACCGGATCGGTCGCAATCCAGTCCTCGTAATCAGCCGCCGTCAGCCTGCCGAAAAGCAGTGGAATGGCTATCATGTACTGCACGCAATGGTCGCGGTCGGCGGGGTTCGAAAGCGGCCCTTTCTTGTCGATGATGCGCATGCAGGCCTCGTGGGTGCGAATGGTAATGCCGGCGATATCTTCGGCGGTCTTGCCCAGCTTATCCAGCTGCAGCCGCAGCGTCATCGCGGCTTCAACCGCCGTCTGCGCATGAAATTCGGCCGGGTAGCTGATCTTGAACAACACATTCTCCATCACGTAACTGCCGTAGGGCCGCTGGAAACGGAACGGCTGCCCCTTGAACGAAACGTCATAGAAGCCCCAGGTGCGGGCGGTCAGCACCGAGGGGTAGCCCATTTCGCCGGCCTGCGCCATCAACGCCAGCCGCACGGCCCGGCTGGTGGCGTCGCCTGCGGCCCAGCTCTTGCGTGAGCCGGTGTTGGGCGCGTGACGATACGTGCGCAGACTCTGCCCATCGACCCACGCCAGGGATAGCGCGCAAATGGTCTGGTCGCGACTCAACCCAAGCAACTGGCTCACAACGGCGGTGGAGGCCACCTTGACCAGCACAACATGATCGAGGCCGACCTTGTTGAATGAATTCTCAAGCGCGATGCAGCCTTGAATCTCGTGGGCTTTGATCATCGCTGTAAGCACTTGCCGCATCGTGAGGGGCTGCTGACCTTTGGCAACTGCGGTGCGCGACAGCCAGTCCGCCGTGGCCAGAATGCCGCCAAGGTTGTCTGACGGGTGGCCCCATTCGGCCGCCAGCCAGGTGTCGTTGAAGTCGAGCCAGCGAATCATGGCGCCAATGTTGAATGCCGCCTGCACCGGATCAAGCTGGTAGGCCGTGCCGGGAACGCGCGCGCCGTTGGGCACCAACGTGCCTGGAACGATGGGGCCAAGCAGCTTGGTGCAGGCTGGGTATTCGAGCGCCTCAAGGCCGCATCCCAGCGTGTCCATGAGGCAGTACTGCGCGGTTGAATAAGCCAGGTCGCTGTCAATTTCAAAGCCAAGAGCATAGTCGGCGATATCGGTTAGGACTTTATCCGGCTCTGGACGCTCATTGCTGATTTCCGAGGACACGTGCTCTCCTTGCTACTTCCGCTCTTCAATCGGAACGAATTCCAGATTCTCCGGACCGGTGTAATTGGCGGATGGGCGAATAATCTTGCCGTCCTGCCGCTGCTCGATCACATGAGCGCACCAGCCGGCGGTGCGCGCAATGACAAACAACGGTGTAAACATGTCGATGGGAATGCACATCTGATGATAAGCAACGGCCGAGTACCAGTCGAGGTTGGGGAACATGCGCTTGGCGTCGCTCATCACGCTCTCAATGCGCTTGGCTATCGAGTAGAGCAGCGTGTCCCGCTCAGCAACCGCCAACTCCCGCGCCACCTCTTTGACCATGTCGCTGCGGGGATCGCTGATGGTGTACACCGGATGGCCAAAGCCGATGATAACTTCGCGCTCCGCCACGCGGCGGCGAATATCGGCCTCGGCTTCATCGGGCGATGAATAGCGCTGCTGGATTTCAAGCGCCACTTCATTGGCCCCGCCATGCTTGGGTCCTTTGAGCGCGCCAATAGCTCCGGCAATGCATGAATACAGGTCCGAGCCGGTTCCGGCGATTACGCGGGCCGTGAAAGTGGAGGCGTTGAACTCATGCTCCGCATACAGAATCAGCGACGTCTGCATGGCCCGCGTCCACTCCGCGCTGGGCTTTTGTCCGTGCAGCAGATGGAGAAAATGCGCCGCGATGGAGTCGTCTTCCGTCTCCACCTGAATGCGTTTTCCATGGCGCGCAAAGTGGTGCCAGTAAAGCAGCATCGATGGTTGCGACGCCAGCAGCGAATCCGCAATGGCCCGCGCTCCCACATCGTCGTGCGCAGCACCCTCAGGCTGGACGCAGCCTAGGACTGAAACTCCGGTGCGCAGTATGTCCATGGGATGCGCTGTGGGCGGAAGCAATTCCAGCGCCTGCTTCACGGCCCCAGGCAAACTGCGCAGCGGCCGCAGGCTGGCCTTGTACGCGGCCAGTTCAGCCGCGGTGGGCAGCTTGCCATGCACCAGCAGGTACGCCACTTCTTCAAACTCGCAACGGCCGGCAAGGTCCTTGATGTCGTAGCCGCGATAGTGCAGATCGTTGCCGCTTCGGCCTACGGTGCATAGTGCCGTATTGCCAGCCGGCGTGCCGGAAAGAGCCACCGATTTCTTGGGCTTGAACGCCGGAGCGGGAGAAAGTACCGACTGTTCGCTCATGAAACACCTCCAAAGAGCAAAGAACTGCGATGAACGGGGCACAGCTTCTCAGGGCTCAGGATGATTCTCCGCAGCGGATGAGCGGGCCACCTTACGCATCACTCTACGCGGACCGCGTCGTAATTCATCTCGGTGTTATGGATGTGATTGTGGTCGATGATTTTGTAGGTCCCCTTGAACGGAGCCTGAGTTGCATTGTCATACTGCAAGCTCAATCGGAAATATTGACGGGAGAGAATTTCGACCTGCCAGTTTCCCGCTTGGGAAACTTTCTCCGCTTGATTGCCAAGCACCTCCATTGCGTAGCCTTCGAACCTGCCATTTTCGAAAAAGTTCGTGGACACCAATCCTGTAACCATGCCGTTCGCCGTGAGGATCTCCCCATTGTTCTGCCAGTGGCCGATGAAGAACTCGCGCGAGGCCACATTGTCATCAACCTGCGTGGGTGTGGAGGCAGATAGGGGTGCGGGTGCGGGAGGCGCGGGCTTGTTGTGATTGAGCCACCATGGCACGGCTCCCCCTGAGAGAATTGCTATTGCAACCGGTACAAGAATTTGGATGAGAAGAGAGCTCTTTTTTCCATCGGCTTTGGTTTCTTCCGCCACGTTTCCGCCTTCCAGAATGGATCCTTCACAAAGATCCTCAGCGCCGACTGCAATCCCGCGAAATCCCGTTTATTTCCGGCGTCTATCTCTTCGCGGCGCGGGGCGCGCGGAAATCCACGACGGTGTTTTCGCAGTATAACTCATGTCGGCAAAGCGAGATAGGGTTTGCCAGAGATTTGGACCCCGAACAAGAATGGCACGGGGGACCAGAAAGATCGTAAGAGTACAGAAGCGGCGAAAAGCGGACGCTTCTCAATTTCGAGCAATCGCCGGGAAGCGATTGAGCCGGAGAAAATTCCGAATGCGATGCTAGGCTTCTGACCGTTTGATTCTGTACCACTCTGGGTGCCCCAGGTCTCGATTTTGAGACCTGGGAACGCAATAACTCAACGCACCAAATGATTTGGTCAGAGGCCTACTCCTTGCCCTTCGCAAATAACTCATCCAGCTTCCTCTCATACGCGTGGTAGTCCAGATATTTGTAGAGGTCGGCGCGCGACTGCATGAGCGGGATGACGCTCTTCTGCGTGCCCTCGGCGCGGATGGTCTCATAGACTTTGAGCGCTGCCGCGTTCATTGCGCGGTAAGCGCCGCAGCAATACAAGATGAGGTCCACTCCCGCAGTCGCCAATTCGTCGCGCGTAAAGAGCGGCGTCTGGCCGAACTCAGTGATATTGGCCAGGATGGGAACACCGACAGCCGCGCGAAATTCCGTGTACTGCGCAAGCTCGGTGACCGCTTCGACAAAAATCATATCCGCGCCGGCGGCAACATAGGCCTGCGCGCGAGCAATGGCTGAGGCAAGCCCCTCGTTGGCCAGCGCATCGGTACGGGCCATCAACACAAACTGCTCGTCGGTGCGCGCGTCCACGGCGGCCTTGATGCGGTCCACCATTTCCGCCGCCGGCACCAGCTCCTTGCCCGGGCGGTGGCCGCAGCGCTTGGCGCCCACCTGATCTTCAATGTGTACGCCTGCGGCGCCGGCCTTGATCATCGACCGGATGGTGCGCGCAATGTTGAATGCGCTGCCCCAGCCGGTGTCGATGTCGACCAACACCGGCAGGCTAGTGGCATCCGTAATCCGGCGCACGTCCGTCAGCACGTCTTCCATGGTGCTGATGCCCAAGTCCGGAATCGCGAGCGAATTGGCCGCCACGCCGCCGCCGGATAGATACAGCGCCTTGAACCCGGTTGCTTCAGCCAGCCGCGCCGTATAAGCGTTGATGGCGCCCGCCACCTGCAGCGGCTTTTCTTTCCGCAGCGCGGCGCGGAATCTCTCGCCAGCCGATACTTGATCGCGTCTCTGCTGCATGCAATGCCTTGCGCCGCATCATAACAGCCTGAAGGCACTCGTTTCCCAGATCGCCTTCCCAGATCGGTTTCCCAACTGGACCGCGCGGTGCGACAATCATTCGGTCGGGTGCGTCCAAACTTAACAGGAACTCCGCCCGAAGGAGAAACATCGCCATGAAACGACTACTCGTCTGTACAGGCCTGCTCATCGTTGCTTCTGCCCTCTCTGCCCAGCAGCAGGGGCCGCCGAAGAGCCCACCAGCTACCGCGTCGGCAACCATCGGCGGTAAAACCGTCACCATTACCTACAGCTCGCCTGGAGTGAAAGGCCGGGAAGGCCACCTCTTCGGCAAAGACGGCCAGATTGGCAAAGACCCCACCTATCCGGTGTGGCGCGCGGGAGCCAACAGCGCCACCAAGTTTCATACCGATGCCGACCTGACCATCGGCGGTCTGGCCGTCCCCAAGGGCGACTACACGCTCTACGTCGACGTTTCAGACCCTGACAACTGGGTGCTGGCGATCAACACCCAAACAGGACAATGGGGCACGGTCTACGACAAGACGAAGGACCTGGGCCGCGTGAAGATGACTATGAGCAAACCGACGAGCATGGTGGAAAACCTTAAGTACACACTGGGGAACCCCGGCGGCACAACCGGCAAGCTCACCCTGGAATGGGAGAACCACTCGGCATCGGTGCTGCTGGCCGCTCATTGATCCCATAGCAAGCCCGGCGGAACCCAAGCGGGAGGGCGGCATTTTGCAGAGAATTGCCGTCCTGCCGATACAATGGGCGGAGTGGGTGATTCTTCCCCGGAGGGATTTGAACCTTGCCGCTGTATGCGTATCGCTGCACCCAGTGCGGCCATCGTTTCGAAAAAATCCAGAACTTCTCGGCCGAGCCGGAGATTGCATGCCCCATGTGCGGCGGCTTGCTGGAGCGGCCGCTGACCGCGCCGCGACTGCACTTCAAGGGCGCAGGCTGGTATGTGAACGACTACGCCGCCAAGAGCTCGGAACCCGCCTCCGAATCCGGTTCCGAATCTGGGTCCGGATCCGGCGCGGCTGACGCCAAGGCCCCCGCTGCCAAAACTGAGTCGACGGCCGCAGCGCCTGCTTCAACGCCGGCGTCACCTCCAGCCTCCGCGCCTGCATCCGGTTCCGGAGGAACTTCTGGGTCCTCGGCGCCAAGTTCGACCTCGTGAGAGGGAACTCTACAAAGCCCCTTCCTGCTTCAGCCTTTCCGATATCACATCCGTGTACTTATTTCCTGAGCCGGTATTGAACAGCACCACGGGGTCATTCGGGGTGAGGAATCCCGTCGCCAGCAAGTGATCGTAAGCCGCTGTGGCGGCAGCTCCCTCCGGCGAAAGCAGCACTCCCTCATGGCGCGCCCAGTCCTTGAGCGAAGCGAAGATCTGGTCGTCGGTCAGCGCCAGAGCAGTCCCGCCTGAAGCACGCACAATCTCCAGGATCAGCGAGTCTCCATAGGGTTTTGGCACGCGCAGCCCGGAGGCAAAAGTGTGCGCGCCCTGCCACGTTGTGCTTACCGGCTCCCCGCGGTCAAACGCGCGGACAACCGGAGCGCAGCCAGCAGCCTGAATGGCAATCATCTTCGGCCGCCGGCCCGCCACCCAGCCCAGTTGCTCCATTTCCTCAAAGGCCTTCCACATGCCGATCAGCCCCACGCCGCCGCCGGTGGGATAAAAGACAGCGTCGGGATACTGCCAGCCCAACTGTTCCACCAGCTCGTAGCCCATGGTCTTCTTGCCTTCCACGCGAAACGGTTCCTTGAGCGATGAAATGTCGAACCAGCCCTCGGCCGCTTTGCGTTCGGCAACAATGCGCCCGCAATCGGAAATCAAACCATTCACAAGTGTCAGATGAGCGCCAAAGGCGAGGCATTCCACCTGATTTGCCTTGGGCACATCCGCAGGCATGAAGATGTGCGCCTCAATGCCTCCCGCTGCCGCATAGGCTGCCAGTGCTCCGCCGGCATTTCCTGCCGAGGGCGCAGCCAGCTTGTTGATTCCGTAATGCCGCGCCATGGTCACGGCCAGCGCCAGGCCACGAGCCTTGAAGGTCCCGGTGGGATTCGCGCCTTCTTCCTTGAGCCAGACATTGGGAAAGCGCCGGCTGCGGAGCATTGGCGTCCATCCCTCGCCCAGCGTGACCGGCTCAACCGCGGGCAGCACCTGGCTGTAACGCCACATCCCGGTCCAAGAGCCGTCTTCGCCGCTCTTGCCTACCAATGCGCGCTGCGTCCGGCCTGCCGCGGCGGACAGATCATAGCGAACATAAAGCGGGCCGGAGCACGCTGTGCAAACGGTTTGCGGGATCGCCGCGTCGAGGTGCAGATGGCAGCGCGAGCACTCGAGAAAAGCAATGGTGGGCATGGCCATAGCATAATGGAGTTCTCGAAACATTAAGGCTCATTGATGACCCAAAGCGTCCGGCGCAGTGAACCAAAATCGTGGCGCTCATTCCCCTCCGCGCTGGCTCTTGCGGCCGGCGCCTTGTTTGTCGCGGGCGTCGCGGCTGGGTTTTTGGATGCGCAGCCCGCACTGGCTTCGGGCCTTCGCTGCGCCGCCATCGCCCTCCTGATTCCCTTTGCCCTGCGCCGGCGATCGCTGCTCGTACGGACCTTTCTTGCCATGCTGGCCGGCGCCGAATTGGGTGTGGACGCACCGGCCTTCGCCAGCCAGACCCACTTCCTGGGCGAGATCTTTCTGCGCCTTATCCGCATGATTGTTGCGCCGTTGATCTTTGGCGGCATTGTCACGGGCATCGCCGGGCACAACGAACTGCGGGGCGTGGGCCGCGTGGCAATCAAGTCGCTCATCTTTTTTGAGGTCGTTACCACATTCGGCCTCATCCTGGGCGCCTGCGCCATCGACCTGACGCAGGCTGGAGCGGGCGTTACGCTGCCAGCCGTCGTCCAAGCCGTTGCGCCGACCGCACATCCGCAAGGCTGGCAGCAGATTCTGCTCAACATCTTTCCCGAGAACATTGCCCAGGCCGTCGCCGAAAACCAGATTCTCCAGGTAGCCATCTTCGCGCTGCTTTTCGGCACGGCGCTGGCCACATTGCCGGAGAAAAAGCGTGTGCCCCTGGTGACGGTGCTCCAGTCGCTCACGGAGACTATGTTTCGCCTGACGCGCATCATCATGGTCGTCGCTCCCATTGCCGCCGGAGCCGCGCTGGCATACACAGTGGGCAGCATGGGGCTTGCCACGCTGCTTCCATTGGCCAAGCTGCTCGCCACCTGCTACGCGGCGCTGGCCATCTTCCTTGTGGTGCTCGCGCTCATTCTGCTGTTCGCGCGCATCCCCATCGGCCGCTTTGCCGCTGCGGTAGCCGAGCCTGCCGCTTTGGGTTTTGCCACAACATCGTCTGAAGCCGCGCTGCCGCTGGCCATGGAGCGCATGGAAGAATTCGGCGTGCCGCGCTGGATGGTGTCATTCGTTATTCCCACCGGCTACAGCTTCAACATGACCGGCTCCAGTATTTACCTCTCGATGGCCGCGCTGTTCGCCGCCCAGGCCGCGGGGCTGCATCTCAGCATAGGTCGGCAGATCGTTCTTCTGGCCACGCTCGTGCTCACCAGCAAAGGCATCGCCGGCGTTCCGCGAGCGACGCTTGTAATCCTGATGGCGACGGCCAGTTCATTCCAGATTCCAGCAACGGCGGTTCTGATGCTGCTGGGCGTGGACACCCTGATGGACATGGGCCGCACCGCCATGAACGTGATCGGCAACTGCCTGGCAGCCGCCGTAGTTGCGCGGTGGGAGGGCGAGCTGAAGCCTGCGAGCAGCTAAGATAGTTGCTGGACATGCCTCTGCTCGATACAATCCCTTCCCCTGTGGAACACGCCGACTATGCCGCTCTCGAGTGGGAGCCGCTGCTGGCCCTCGTTGCTGGTTTTGCGGCCTCGCCCGTGGGTCGCCAGGCAATTCTCGACCTGCGACCCTCCACCGACGAAGACTGGATCGCCAGCCAGCACCAGTTGACCGCCGAACTTCGCCTGGTACTGGCCGAGCAGGTTTCGATCCCCTGCGGCGGCCTCTTTGACCCTACTCAACTTGCCGCCAAGGCGCAGATTCCCGGTGCAGCGCTGGAAGCCAAGGAGCTTCAAGCGGTTGCCCGCCTGGCCAACGATGTTGCCGCGTGGCAAGCGCTGATTCAATCGCCGCCGGCGCGGCTTGTTGGCAAGCTGCCGGGGCTTTCCGGATTATCAGCAGCGTTGACGACCAGCCTGCGGCCGCTTGCTGAGACTATCGAGCGCACCATTCAGCCCGACGGCTCTCTGGCCGACAACGCGTCTCCTGAATTGCACCGAATCCGCCGCGAGCAGGAGCGGCAGCAGCGCGTGATTGAAGAGAGCCTGAGAGCTGCGCTGCGCAAGCTTTCCAGCGACGGCGCAACCCAGGAAGACCTGATCACGATCCGCGGCGACCGCTTCGTCATCCCTGTTCGCGCGGAACTGAAGCGGCGCATCTCGGGCGTGGTCCACGGGGCGAGCTCTTCCGGCCAGACGGTTTACGTGGAGCCTCTGGAAACCATCGAACAGAACAACGAACTGGTGCGCCTGATTGAAGAGGAGCAGGCCGAGATTCATCGCATTTTTGTTGCACTCACGCGCCAGGTTGGCGGCTACGCGCAAGGCCTGGTGGAAGGCGCGCGCGTGCTTGCGCTTGTGGACAGCCTGCAGGCCCGCGCACGCTTTGCGCGCGACTACGACTGCGTGGCCCCGGCCATCACACAGGATCGGCTGAAGCTGGATGCGGCCCGCCATCCGCTGCTTGAGAAGCGCCTGCGCGCGACCGGCGCGCGACCGAACTCGGCCGTCGTGCCGCTCACGCTTGAGCTCACGGCTGCCGCTCGCCAGCTCATCATCAGTGGCCCCAATACCGGCGGCAAAACCGTTACCCTCAAGACGACGGCGCTGCTGGCTATGATGGCCCAGGCGGGGCTGCCTGTACCAGCCGCAGCCGCCACCTTTCCGGTCTTCACTTCTTTTTTGGCCGACATTGGCGACGCGCAATCCATTGAAGCTGCGCTTTCTACCTTCTCCGCGCACATCACCAATCTCGACCGCTTGTCACGCCTGGCTGGGCCGCGCGCGCTAGTGTTGCTCGATGAGCTTGGCTCCTCCACCGATCCTGAGGAAGGCTCGGCCCTGGCTGTGGCGATTGCCAGCCACTTCCTCACTGCCGGCGCATGGTCGCTCATCTCGACGCATCACACTTCTCTGAAGGTTTATGCGGCAAACACTCCGGGCGTGCTGAACGCCGCAGCCGGGGTGGATGAAGTGACGCTCGTGCCCAACTACCAGCTCAGGCTCGGCGTTCCCGGCGCGTCGGCGGGCATCCAGACCGCGGAACGCCTCGGGTTGAACGCCAGCATCGTGGCCGCAGCAAGGCAAAGGCTGGGTTCGCAGCAGGTCGATATTGCCCGCTTCCTCGACAAACTGCACAACGAGCTCACACAGCTCGAAGAAGACCGGAAGCTCGCCCGTGAAGAACAGTACGCGCTCAACCAAGCCCGCGCCAAGCTGGCCCGCGAAGGCGATGTGGAGCTGCGCAACCGCACGCGCGAGCTCGAAACCAAGCTGGGCTCGCTGATCAAGGACTTCGAGTTCCAGATGCGCGAGACGGTGCGCGCCATTGAGGATCGCGCGGCGCAGCAAAAGTTGTCCAAGGAAGCCGAACGCCGCATGATCCGCCTGCGCCGCGAGTTTCAAGAGAGCTTCAACCAGACTGTTGTCGCCCATCGCACCGGAGCCGATCAGGGCGACGCCAACGCGCAGCCGCATCTGCTGAAGCACATTGCTGCCGGTGACCAGGTGCGGATCAAGTCCATGAACAAGATCGCCGTGGTGCAGCGCGAAATCGAGAAAGACCTCTTCGAAGTGGCGCTTGGCCCCATCAAGATGCGCGTCAGACGCGACGAGTGCTCCGCACCTTCAACCCTTGGTGGAGAGTCCGCGGCAGAGAAGCGGCCTGACCCGCTCGCCGCCGCCCGCAAGCAGAAGAACGTCCACGTCACCGTGACCAGCGCCAACTCAGACGACATGCGCACGGAGATCAACCTCATTGGCCGGACTGTGGATGAAGCCACCGGGGAGTTGGAAAAATATTTGGATCGTGCCTTCCTCGCCGGCCTGCCCCGCGTCCGCGTCATTCATGGCCACGGCGCAGGCATCCTCCGCCGCGGGGTGCGGGAATTCCTGAAAGGGCATCCGCACGTAGCCACCATCGCCGAAGCGCCGCAAAACGAGGGCGGCCAGGGGGCTACACTGGTGGAGTTGAGGCAGTAGTTGCAAAATAGCTGCAACGTAGCTACAATTGAGAGCGAAGGTGAAGATTCCAAACTGCCTCCCATGGGCAAGGGCGGGGCTCCAAAACCGCAGACTGCTCACGCAGGGCAGTAAATTGAAAGGTTGGAGAAACCTTGGATCATTCACTTTTCGATTGGGACAGTGCGAACACGGCGCACATCGCAGAGCACGAAGTTACCCCGGAAGAAGCCGAGCAAGTGATCCTCGGCGATCCACTTGAAATGGGATTCGAAACAAGTGGTGATGGAGAAGACCGGTGGAACTACATTGGCGAAACCAGCGAGCAACGGGTCTTACAGGTTCTCTTCACCTTGAGGGACGAGAAGATTCGGGTGGTCACTGCTTTCGAACCGACAAGGCGGGACAAACTGCTCTATTTGGGGACAAAGGCGGAACAACAATGAGTGATCTTACGATTTCCAAGAGTGATCTGAAGATTCCCAAGTTTGCCACAGAGGCCGAAGAAGCCAAGTGGTGGTTCGACAATCGAGAACTGGTTTCGGATGAGTTCCAGAAGGCCGCGAAGGAGGGTCGACTGGGCCGCGGCGGCGTCCGACGTTTATTCGCCGAGAAAGGCATCCCCTTCCCAGAACCGCAAAAGGCCTCAGAGCCCCTGCCGACGACTACCATTCGCCTCGACCCCGACGACATTGCCAAGGCGCGTGTGCAGGCCGCCGAGCGCGGACTCCGCTACCAGACCTACTTGAAGATGATTATTCATGAGGCGCTGCGCAACGCAGAATCCGGCCGCCGATCAACGAAATCCTGATCCGCCATTCGCAGTGACATTTCCGTAACAATTCGTGCAACTCACTCGGGTATGATTTCAGAATGCTTTATGGAGAGGGTTCTATGCGCAAATTGAGTTTCATGATTCTTATGGCATGTGTCGCATGCAGCATTGCAGCGGCGCAGTCGAAGAGCATTTACAACTTCACGATGAAGTCGATTGACGGGCAGCAGGTGAGCCTGGGCAGTTATAGCGGCAAGGTGGTTCTGGTGGTGAACGTGGCCAGCAAGTGCGGATTCACGCCGCAATACGCGGGCCTGGAAGCGCTCTACGAGAAGTACAAGGACCGCGGCCTGGTGATCGTCGGCATTCCGGCCAACAACTTCATGTCGCAGGAACCGGGCACGGATGACGAAATCAAGAAGTTCTGCAGCAACAAGTACAACGTCACCTTCCCCATGATGTCCAAAGTGTCGGTAAAGGGCGACGACAAGGCGCCGCTCTACGCGTTTCTTACAGACACGTCGGCGGACCCGCAGTTCGGCGGAGACATCAAGTGGAACTTCACCAAGTTTCTCTTCGATCGGAGCGGCAAGCCGGTGGCGCGATTTGAGCCGAAAGTCACGCCCGACTCGCCCGAGGTTGCGGCGGCCATTGAATCGGCGCTCGGAAAGTAGCAGGTCATAGAACTTGAGGGTCGAGGCCTCCCACCCTAGCCACAAAAATCCGCCGCGGCGGATGGCGAGGGTGGGGCACCCGTAGTTTTGTTGTGTCAACCAACGGCATCCATCACATCGAAGCCATCAACGAAGCGTTGGTCGCGCTGTGGCACGCGGCTGGATGAGCGCCAACTTTGGCGGCGGTTGTTTTGTTCTCTGCGCCCATGCTGGCTGTGGGCGCGCTCTTCATTTCATGCAGGAGTTTGACGAGGCGCGCGAAGCCTTGTTCACGAGCCGTCTTGTTACCCGGCACAGTGTTGGTCGGATCCTCGCCGGCGCGCATGAATCCGTGCCCTGCGCCATCATATGTGACGGGGTCGTATGCCTTGCCGGCGGCCTTCATGGCCGTCACTGTATCCGGCACGGTGGCTCCAACGCGGGCGTCGTTGCCTGCGTAAAAGCCATACACCGGAGCGGTGATAGTTGAAACGTCCGCAGGGCCTGTGCCGTAGAAGACAAATGCGGCTGAAAGGTCTTTGCGGTGGGCAGCGAGGAGGAAGGACTTGCTGCCGCCCCAGCAAAAGCCTGCCACCGCAATTTTGCCGTCGGCGGCGGGCAGGTGCTTGCCGTAGTCGGCCGCGGCGTCGAGATCGGCATTCACCACATCGGGGTCGAGACCAGAAACAGCTTTGACGGTTGCGTCTTGGCTGGCAAACTCGCTGGAGCCGCCGCCGTTGGGGCCGAAGCCTGTGAGCAAATCCGGCGCGATGACGATGAAGCCCTGCCCAGCAAGCTCATCGGCCATCTCCTTGGCCCAATCGCTGAGGCCGAATATCTCATGAATGAGGATCACGACCGGAGCTTTGGTTTTGACCTCAGGATAAACAACGAAGGCCTGCACCGTGCGGCTGCCGTGCTTGAGCGGGACGTATTCATGGTGGCGCGGGGAAGCATCGAGGCGGGCTTTGGCCCAGTCCTGTGCGCGGAGGGAAACGACGGCCGGCAGGAGAGTCAAAAGAACGGCGACGAAGGAGAGGGGGCGAAGCATCGTCAATTTCATGGCGACAAGTCTAGCCCGGGGGAAGATCAGGTTGCAAGCGGCCTTTTGTGAACCTGCAATTGTTTTTGTGGGGCGGCACTTCTCCGCAAGCCGGCCTTGTTCAAGAAATAGAAGCCGGAGAACCCAACCACGCGAGCGCTCTGGCCGCAAAGCGGCGTCCGCCCCACCGGAGGTGGTTACGCCATTGCTTCTCGCCCCATCGGCTCAAAATGCAACTGGTTCGATTTGCGATCGACATCGATGCGCACATGTGCCCCATGCAGCACCTCGCCGTTGAGGATCTTGATGGCCAGCGGATCCTGCACCATGCGCTGCAAGGCCCTCTTGAGCGGACGCGCCCCATAAGCCGCATCCGAGCCCGAAACCAGAATCAGTTGACGGGCTGGCTCTGTGAGTTCCAGCGAAATTTGCCGGTCTTCCAGCAGCTTGCGCACCTCGTTCAGGCGAAGCTCCAGAATCTGCCCCATCTGCGCCTGGCCCAACGGGCGGAAGATCACCGTGTCGTCCACGCGATTCAGAAACTCCGGCCGGAAGTGTTCGCGCAATACGCGCATCACACTCTCGCGCGCCATGTCGTAATCGTGCTCGGTCTTCAGAGTGTCGGCAACCAGCATCGCCGCGCCGAGGTTCGACGTCATGATCAGCACCGTGTTCTTGAAATCGACAGTGCGGCCCTTGGAGTCGGTCAGGCGTCCGTCGTCCATTACCTGCAACAGGATGTTGAAGACATCAGGATGCGCCTTCTCGATCTCGTCGAATAGGATCACCGAGTAAGGCCGGCGATGCACGGCCTCAGTCAATTGGCCGCCTTCGTCGTAGCCCACATACCCCGGCGGCGCGCCGATCAGCCGAGCCACGGCGTGCTTCTCCATGTACTCGCTCATGTCAATACGCACCATGGCCTGCTCGTCATCGAAGAGAAACTCAGCAAGTGCCCGCGCTGTTTCGGTCTTTCCCACTCCTGTCGGTCCCAGGAAAATGAAGCAACCGATCGGCCGGCGAGGGTCGCTCAATCCAGCGCGCGAACGCCGAATCGCATTGGCCACTATGGTCAACGCCGCATCCTGACCAACCACGCGATCGCGCAATCGCGTCTCCATCTCGACAAGCTTCTTAACTTCGCCCTCAAGCATGCGCGATACGGGAATCCCGGTCCACTTGCTGACGATGCCGGCGATGCCTTCCTCGTCGACTTCGTCCTTGAGCATGCGCGCCACTCCGGCATTGCCTTCCTGCGCGGCGCTCAGCTTCTTCAGCTCGGCCTCGAGCCTGGGCAACTCGCCGTATTGAATCTGCGCCGCCCGCTCCAACTGGCCCTTGCGCGTCTGCTCCTCAGCCTCGAAGCGCAGCGCCTCAATCTTCTTCTTCACGTCGGTGATGCGGCTGCTGGCCTCGCGCTCGTTTGTCCATCGCGCCGAAAGCGCCGTAATCTCTTCGTTCAGCTCGGCTACTTCGCGCTCCACCTCTTTGCGGCGTTCGACGCTGTTGGCGTCAGTCTCGCGCTTCAGCGCCTCGCGCTCTATCTCAAGCGATGTCTTCTCGCGCTCGCGCTGATCGATGACTGTCGGCTTTGAGCCCTTCTGGATGGCCAGCGAAGCCGCGGCCTCGTCCACCAGGTCAATAGCTTTGTCAGGCAGGAAGCGGTCGCTGATGTAACGATGCGAGAGCGTCGCAGCCGCCACGATTGCCGAATCCTTGATGCGCACGTCGTGGTGCGCCTCGTAGCGATCTTTCAGGCCGCGCAGAATGGCGATCGTATCCTCGACGTTGGGCTCGCCCACGTAGACGACCTGGAAGCGCCGCTCCAACGCCGCGTCCTTCTCAATGTATTTGCGGTACTCATTCAGCGTGGTTGCGCCGATGGCCCGCAGTTCGCCGCGCGCCAGAGGCGGCTTGAGCATATTGCTCGCGTCGATGGCGCCCTCAGCCGCCCCGGCTCCAACCAGCGTGTGCAGCTCGTCAATGAAGAGCACAATCTGGCCGTTCGATTCCTCAATCTCTTTCAGCACCGCTTTGAGCCGGTCTTCAAACTCGCCGCGGTACTTTGCGCCGGCCAGCATGGAGCCCAGATCGAGCGAGATGACCCGCTTGTCGCGCAGGCTTTCCGGCACGTCGCCGGAGACAATGCGCCGAGCCAGGCCCTCGACAATGGCGGTCTTGCCCACGCCGGGTTCGCCAATCAGCACCGGGTTATTTTTTGTGCGCCGGCTCAGCACCTGGATCACACGCCGAATCTCTTCGTCGCGCCCGATTACCGGATCCAGCTTGCCGCGGCGCGCCAGTTCAGTAAGATCCTTGGCATACTTCTCCAGCGACTGAAACTTCCCTTCCGGGTTCTGGTCGGTCACTCGCTGCGACCCACGCACCGCGGTCAGCGCCTGCAGGATTGCCTCGTGCGTGGCGCCCAAAGCGAGCAGCGCATCGCGCGAGGGATCGCCTTTCAAGTGCGCGGCGCCCAGCAGCAAATGTTCCGTCGAGACGTAATCGTCTTTGAAGTTTGCGGCCTCGCGGAAGGCCTGTTCCAGCGCCTTGTTGAGCGCCTGGCTCAGGCCCGGCTGGCTGGCAGAACCGGCCACTCGAGGCAGTTTCTCCTCGATCTGGTGCAGATCGTGCTCCAGCCGTTCGGTCGGAACACCAATCTTTTCGAGCACTGACGGAATCACGCCTTCGCGGTCCTCGATGAGCGCCAGCAGCAGGTGCACCGGCTGGACCTCAGGATTGCCCAACTCTGCGGCCCGAGCCTGGGCCTGCTGCATCGCCTGCTGCGACTTGACGGTAAATTTGTCCCAACGTATTGCCATGCAAATCAGCTCCTAGCTGTCAGCTTCTAGCTTGTTCCTGCCAGCTGCCAGCCCCCGTTTCCAAATTGATTCTCTTCCCTGAATACTTGTTGCACAAAAACCGAGCGCCGGGGAAGGAAATTTTCATTCACCCCCGGCGCTTTCAAGCTAAGACCGCAAGTCCACCGCAAAGAGCTAGAAGCTACTCTTACCGCACTCCTGCCAACTCCGGCTCTTCGACCTTTTGGCCGGCCTCCGCCTTCTTCGCGGTGTCGACGTTGATCTTGATCTGCTTGGGCTGCGCTTCAGGCTTCTTGGCCAGTTCCAGCTTCAGCACGCCGGCATTGTAGCTGGCCTGAATGCTGTCGGTGTCCACCGTCGAAGGCAGCGTGAAGGCGCGGAAGAAGCTTCCATAGCGCCGCTCAATGCGATGGAAATTCTGCTCCTTCTCCTCGGCTTCGAACTTGCGCTCGCCCTTCACGGTCAGCGTGTGGTTTTCCACGCGAATGTCCAGGTCCTTCTGGTCGACTCCCGGCACTTCCAGCTTCAGAACGACCTTCTGCGCGTCCTCGTAAATATCGACTGCGGGCGCAAAGCTTGGAGCCGGCGCGGCGTCCTCTCCGTCGTTCAGATCGCGAAAGAGAGAATTGACGCGGTTTTGCAATGCTACGACTTCCCTGAATGGGTCCCAACGATTGATTGGCATAATTGTGTTCCTCCAGATGGATTCTCGATTTGACGGGGCCGAGAGACTAGCTCCCAGCCGCTCAGTCAATATGATGACACTATAGCACAAATGATTCATAAAATATTAGCGTTATACGCTCATATTTTGATAAGCTTAAGTAACTGGTTTTGATTGAGAAACTTGCGCGAGAATGATCCTCTGATGACCTTAAGACTGACACCTGAAAAGCACTGACTGGCAGCTGCCTTTTACAATCGGAGAAACGATGACGCAGTTCTCTGGACTTCTCCATCTCATTGACTGGCATTGGCTCTGGCTCTCCGTGGCTGCATTTTTGGCCGGGGTGCTCAATGCCGTGGCCGGCGGCGGGTCGTTTCTGCTTTTTCCAGCGATGCTGAGCATGAAGATGCTTCCGGTACAGGCCAACGCCACCAACACGGTGGCGCTATGGCCCGGTCAATTGACTTCGATTGCTGCTTACCGTGGCGACATTCGCAAGAATCGTCGCCTTGCGTGGCCCATGGGACTTGCAGGGTTCTTGGGCGGGACTTGCGGCGCACTGGTGCTGCTGAACACGCCGCAAATGACCTTTCTGCACCTGGTGCCCTGGCTGCTGCTGGTGGCCGCCTCAATCTTTGCCGCCACAGGCCCTGTTTCGCGCTGGCTGGCGCGGCGAGCGTCCGCTGCCGGCAATGCGAAGCACCCGCCCCGGCTACTTTATGTGTTTCTGTGCACCATTTTCGTTTGCTTTTACATTGGGTACTTTGGCGCCGGCGCAGGGTTTCTGATCATTACCCTGCTCTCACTTTTCGGCTTCCAGGATCTGCATGAGATCAACGCCCTCAAAGTCGTCTCGACCACTATGGCCAACGGTATTGCCTTTGTCATCTTCGTGGTGGGCCGCCAGGTGGAATGGCGCTACTGCATGCTGGCCATGGTTACCTGCGCCGTCGGCGGCTACACTTCGGCGCGATTCGCGCGCAAAATCCCGCAATCCATTCTTCGCGGCATTGTCATCGCGATCGGCTTTTCCATGGCCGCATGGTTTTTCTGGAGGAACAGGTGACAGATTACAGATGGCAGATGACAGTGAAGGCCCTCTGACCGCAGATGATGAGCTACAGATGACAGATAAAACGCGCTCATTGAGTCCGTCAATCCCCTAAGACGAGTGCGCGGAAACTGTCATCTGCAATCTGTCATCTGTAAACTGTACTTATGAGCCATGAAGGCATTCGCTTTGTCGATAAGGAGCGTGCTGTGCGCGAGTCCGAAGACACCCGCCCGCTGCCCCGCATCGCTGTGACCCCGGAAAAGGTGCGCGTGCTGCTCACCGAAGGCAAGGGGCTGGAGATTGATTGGGCGGACGGGCACCGCAGCGCCTGGACCTTTGCCTGGCTGCGCGACGCCTGCCCTTGCGCCACCTGCAACGATGAGCGCGGCAAAGAAGGGCGCAAGCCGGGCCAGCCTCGGCCGAAGCCAAAAGCCGTGCTGCCCATGTATATCGCGCCGCCCAAGCCCGCCAGCGCCCATGCCGTAGGCCGCTATGCCCTGCAATTCAACTGGCAAGACGGCCACACCGCCGGCATCTACTCCTGGGAATATCTGCGCCGCGTCTGCCAGTGCCGCGAATGCACGTTCGCGGCTGAAGAGACCATCGGCACGCCCAACTAATTGCGTGTTACGCCCACTCATTACTGACCACTTGACGCGCGAGGCGCTACGCGCTACAGTGGAAGCATGATTCAGTCGTTCCGGCACGCAGGCCTGGAGAGGTTTTTCCTGACCGGCAGCAAGACGGGCATTCAACCTGCGCATGAATCGAAGCTTCGCAGACAGCTCTCTCTGCTCAGTACGGCCAAGAATGCGAATCGCATGAACGTTCCAGGTTGGGACTTGCACCCGCTCAAGGGTAAGCTTGCGGATCATTGGTCGATTAAGGTCAATGGGAACTGGCGGATGACGTTCGCGTTTGAGAATGAGAACGCAATCTTCGTGGACTATCAGGATTACCACTGACGGGAGGCAAGTATGGCGATGACGATGTACAACCCAGCCCATCCGGGCGAGATTCTCCGGGAGTATCTCGGCAATGTGCAGGTTGGCGTTGCGGCAAAGAAGCTCCGCGTGGCGCGGTCTACGCTTTCACGCCTGCTCAACGGCCGCGCGTCGTTTACGGCGACCATGGCTTTGCGGCTCGCCGATGCATTTGGAACTGAGCCGGCCATGTGGCTTGATCTGCAGCAGCAGTACGACCTGTGGCACGCCGCCAAGCGCAAGCGGCCCAAAGTTGAGAAGTTCTCCCGCGCGGCGTAGCGTTTTCTCATTCCGGAGTCGAAGCCGGGCCGCCAGGCATTCTCTCACTGGGTCAGAACGCTCTGCACGACGGAGGGTACGACCACGCGCAGGATTTCGGGAACAATCAGGTACGCGATATAACCGGCAAACAGACCGATAGGCAGCGCGAGGGCCAAGATGAACATCGCCCTTGAGTGCCTTTGAGGGTTGACCATGGCGGGGCCTCCTTTTCACTCGTACGCGTCGAACCTCTGAATGGTTCCGAAAATCGCAGAGTGCAAAGCTGGAGACTCGCTTCTCGATCGGTGATCAGGAATTTGCAGCAACCGCCATCGCTACGGCCTGTTTCGCGCTCGCAGCCACACGCAGCAGGCTTCGATTGTTGGGCTTCAGGAATCCGCTGGCGACCGCCGTGTCGAGAAACGCGAGCAGCCCATCCCAATACCCGGCCGTGTTGATGAGGATGCAAGGCTTCGAGTGCAGGCGCAGTTGCGCCCAAGTGACGACCTCCAGCAGCTCTTCGAGCGTCCCGTAGCCGCCGGGCAGAATCAGAAACGCGTCGGCCAGCTCCGCCATGCGCGCTTTCCGCTCGTGCATGGTGGAGACCAGCTCCAGCCGCGCAAGCCCTGCGTGGGCAATCTCCTTATCGGCCAGCACATCGGGCAGCACGCCGATCACCTCGGCGCCGCCGGCCAGCGCTGCATCGGCCACCGCGCCCATCAGCCCCACGGTGGCTCCGCCGTAAACCAGCCCCAGGCCAGCCGCGGCAATCCCGGTGCCCAGAGCACGCGCCTCAGCCAAGAATGCAGGGTTGTTTCCGCTGGCTGATCCGCAGTAAACGGCAACGCGGCGAGCCTGTTTGCTGGCCCAGTTCATGGTGTAAAGGATAGCGGGTTTGCAGCCAACTTTGCTGGAGGCGCGCCGGTCTACTGCCGCGAGCGAGTGAACAGAATTGGCGCCAGTGAACCCTTAGGCTGCCGACGGACTCTCTGGCGTCGCAACGGTGGATTCGCTGGAGACAGAGGGTTTCAGCAGCGGCCATCCCTTGCGGAGCACAAAATCGAGCCAAGCGCCGGCCATCTGGGATGTGAGGACCGCAGCGACGACCAGCGTGGTATAGAACGTTGAGCTGATGATGCCGGCCTCGAACGCCACGCTGGCCAGAACAATGCCGGGACCACCGCGGGCGTTGGTGGTGATGGCCAGATTGATGAGGTCCAGTCCGCGAAATCCCGCGCATCTACCGGCGAGCGAGACAGAGAGAATTTTGATGGCGCAGCTGCCGGCCAGGAACGCGACGATCATCCACAAAGAGACGCCTCGGACCAGGTCAAGCTTCGAACCGACGATGGCGAAGTAGACGGGAATGAAGATGGCGAAGGCCACTTTTCCTATGGCATCCAGCGATTCGGCAAAAAGCCTGCGCTTCTTGTGAACAACTGCGAAACCGGCAAGGAAGGCTGCAAACACCAGGCTGACGTCGAGCGCTCCGGCGATGGCGCAATAGGCCAGAAGCACCGCAATCGCATAGCCGGTTGGGGACTGCTGAGCCAGCACGTTGAAGCGGGCTTTGTTGATTCGTTTAACGATGCGGGGAACGATGGTAAGCCCAAGAACGAAGAACCCAACAGTCGCAAAGAGGTGATAGGACATAGCGCGCGGATTGAGAGCTGCCGTTCCCGCCATGGCCGTCGCAACCGCGAGCGCAAGCCAAAGAACAATGTCCTCCAGAACCGCAACGCCAAGCACCAGCCGCGCGAAGCGAGTGTGGAGTATTTTCAGGTCCGCAAAAATCTTTGAAACAACGGGAACAGATGTCACCGCGACGCCAACGGCGAGAATGATGATCAGCGAAACGCGGTTGCCATTCGGACCTGCCAGCGACGGGCGAATCAGCCACGGGCCAAAGACCAACCCGAGGAGAAATGGAACCCCCGTGCCCACAATGGCCAGCCAGCTTACTTCGCGGCGCTCGTCACGCCGGAACACTTCCTGCGTCTCGGCTCCAGACAAAAACATCAGCAGCAGCAGACCGAGCCAGTAGAGAAAATCCAGAATGCTCCCTTGATGTTTTACGGTCTGCATCAAATGGGAAACAAAGGGCAGGCGGCCGAGCAGAGCGGGGCCAAGAATGACGCCCGCCAGAATCTCGCCGACGACCTTCGGTTGCCGCAGCCTAACGAAGACAAAGCCCATCAACTGGGCGAGCCCCAGAAAAAGCAGGATGACAAACAGAACTGACGTCAAATCAGAGTTGGACACGTTAGCTATTCTCGATGCGATTCAGAATTAGGGGAAGTCGGTTGTTCTCTCTAGTTTAGATGCAGCTTGTTTTGTCCTGGTTGGTTCGGGTCACGCGTCTGAATCGGCCCATGACACCGGTCCTTGACCCAACCGCTGCGCGTGACCCTCGTGCCGGGTACACTGGAAGAAGGAACCTTCCCACCTGGACTTGCGCTGTGCAGCCGCTCATCGACAACCTGAATCCTGAACAGCGCGCCGCCGTTGAGACCACGGAAGGTCCATTGTTGATCCTCGCCGGGGCCGGCTCGGGAAAGACCCGCGTCATCACCAGCCGCATTGCGTGGCTTGTCCGCGAAAAGGGAGTCGCTCCCGACTCCATTCTCGCCGTCACTTTCACCAACAAGGCGGCCAGCGAGATGGCCGAGCGTGTCGATCGTCTGCTCGGTCATTCGTCGCTGGCAAAGCCGCTCATCGCTACTTTTCATTCCATGTGCGTCCGGTTGCTGCGCCGCGACATAGAGGCGCTGAAGGTAGGGAACGAAGGCCTGACGCGGGCCTTTGCGATTTACGACGAGAACGACCAACAGGCCATCGTCAAACAGGTGATGCGGCGCATGGGGCTTGATACCAAGCAATTGACTCCGCGAACCGTGTTAGGCCGCATCAGCTGGGCCAAGAACCACATGGTCGATCCGCAGGAGTATTACCTGGCTTCAAAGGACCCCAACAGCGAGCGCATCGCCCACATCTACCAGAGCTACCGGGCCGAGATGCGCAAGAACAATGCACTTGACTTCGACGACTTGCTTCTCGAAGCCGTCCGCCTGCTCAAGGTCTCGGGAGAAGTCCGCGAACGCTATCAGCGCCGCTACCGCTATCTGCTCGTGGATGAGTACCAGGACACGAACCGTCCGCAGTACGAGTTGATGAAACTGCTGGCCGGAGAAGCCAAGAACGTTTGCGCCGTCGGCGACGAGGACCAGAGCATTTACTCGTGGCGCGGCGCCGATATCCGAAACATTCTGGAATTTGAAAAGGACTTTCCCAACGCCAAGATCGTCAGGCTGGAGCAGAATTACCGGTCGACACAGGTCATATTGGAGGCGGCCGGCGCCGTGGTGGCCAATAACATCCGCCGCAAGGGCAAGAAGCTGTGGACCGATCGTCAGGGCGGTAGCCTGATTGGCTACTACGAGGCTCCCGACGGCGAAAACGAGGCTCTGTTCATCGCTGATCGCATTCAGAAATTCCTGCGCGACGCGGGCGACGATGGTGAACACGCGCATTGCGCGGTCTTGTATCGCACCAACTCCCAGTCGCGGCTGGTTGAGGAGGCGCTGCGGCGCTACAACATCCGCTATACGATGGTCGGCGGCTTCAGCTTTTACGAGCGCGCGGAGATCAAGGACCTGCTCGGGTACCTGCGCCTGGTGCGCAACCCGCACGACTCGATGGCTCTGCAGCGCGTCATCAACACGCCGGCGCGCGGCATCGGCAAGACGACTCTCGAAACACTGGAGCGGTTGGCGCTCGAATCCAACCAGTCGACGTGGGACGCCCTCAGCGCAGCCCTGAAGAACCACCTGATTCCCAATCGAGCCTTGATGGCGCTCGACTCTTTTCACCAGTTGATTCTGGACGCGCAGGCCATGATGGACCCCGACTTCGCCGGAAAGCTCTCAGCCGACGTGGCAGCTATTGCGGAATCGGAAGCCGATACCGATTTCGAATTCGGCACTGCTAGCGCGGATTCAGCAGCAAGCTTCGACTTCGGCGGCAATGAAAACCAGCTGACACTGCTCGACCCGGCGAGTTTCTCGCTGTTCGCCGCCGCAACAAAGCGACCTTTCTTGACCATGCCAAAACAGACGCCGAAGCTCCATTCGCCCACGATCAAACCGAATCGTGTCACTGTTTCCATTCCGGCCCCAAAAACAGTCGGAGTTTCATTCGCGAACAGGCAATGGGAGATAAGCGAAGCGGCCTATAAGAAACTCGAGGTCCGGCTCGAATCCCTCCAAGATAGGGCCGGAGACATCGGCGCAAGCGGGCCAAGGACCGAAACCCTGAGCCGTGATCCGTTGAAGATCGCGATCTTTTTCGATCCACTGCGAATTGGCGGTTGGGAGGAAATCGGAGTCGTCCACAACGTTGGTGGCGAGCACAAAACCGAACAATTCGGCAAAGAAGCGGTGCCTGAGAAGTACTTGCAAGATCCGGAGAATTGCGAACACTGCAAGAAGCGGAGAAAGAGAAATAATACCTTCATCCTCAAACACGAAGACGGAACCTACAAGCAAGTCGGGAGCGACTGCATCCATGAGTTTCTGGGCGATAGGCCAGAGATTCGGAAGTTCGACAAGCCGGAGATCTGGAGGTTTAGCTCGGAATCCAATCGGGAACTTGTGAACGAGCTTGACGAACTAATTAAACGCGACCTTGAGACACCAACTGCTGCGCCATCCGAGTGGATCAGCATGTTAAGAAGTCCCGTTCCGCCGATCTCCATTTTGGAAGAAGAAGCTGTTTCTGCCTTCCGCGCCCCCGGCGACGCCGCCACTTTGCCTGAGCTGATCAAGTTCCTGATTGACCGCACCGGCTACATCAAGGCTCTCGAAACAGAAGGTTCGCCGGAAACCTTCAGCCGCATAGAGAACCTGAAAGAACTGGCCAACGCCGCGCACGACGCCGAAGCCCGCGGCGAAACCCTGGCCGAATTCCTCGACCACGCGGCGCTGGCCTCCGACACCGATCAGTTCGACCCCCAGGCGCGGGTCACGCTCATGACCCTGCACGCCGCCAAGGGGCTGGAATTCCCCCTCGTCTTCCTGGCCGGACTGGAAGAGGGTCTCTTTCCCCACTCGCGCACCCTCAACAATCCCGAGGAGCTCGAAGAAGAGCGCCGCCTTTGTTACGTGGGCATGACGCGGGCCATGAACACGCTGATCCTCACGCGCGCGCGTTACCGGAGACGGTACGGCAACGACGCGCCGGAAATGAGCATTCCGTCGCGGTTTCTTGAGGAAGTCCCCAATCAGTTGGTCGAAAACCTGGGCGGCCGCTCGGCTGCCGAATCGTCGTCATGGTCCTCGGCCGGCTATAGCTCGCGTGCTACGGGATACGGCCCCGGCCGCCGCCCCAGCCAGTTCAACGAGTTTGCCGACCAGCACTACAACTACGAAGATGAGAGCCAGGAATCCCGCGGCCCCGGCGCGGCTGGAAGCAAGGGACTTGGCGCAGCCGCCAGGAACTCGCCGACCAAGCCTTTTGTCGCCCCGTGGATGACGACCAAGGCCAAGACCGCCACATCCATGGCCGAACCCAATCCAACAGGTGAAAGCGCGGGATCGCGGGACGTGCCGCAGGCAGAGCCCTCCATTGACAACATCGCCCGCTTCTTTGCAGGTAAGGCGGGAGGCTTCAAGCCTGGCGCCTTTCCGCGTCAGACATCCTCTCGCCCGTCCATGGAGATCCCCGCCTCCACCGGCGCTGCCAACCTGAAGAAAGGCCAGCGCGTTCGCCACTCGAAGTACGGTGAGGGCATCATCCTGATGCGCGAAGGCGACGGCGAAGATGCCAAGCTGACCGTCCTATTCACCCGCCACGGAATGAAGAAGCTGATGGAAAAGTTCGCCAACCTGCAGAAGATCTAGCGCGCAACTGGTTTCGATTCTCCAATTTGTGCAAATAAACCGCAAGGGAGGCATTCGCAGGCAAACTATCGGGGAGCGGCCATGACCTAATTGAACGAAGTCGAATTTGGCCAACATCGGCGGTTCGGATCAGAGACGAGCATCCTCAGCGGACAAAACGAGCTGCCGGCGAAGTAGCCCAATAGTGGCATAGCGCTCCCGCAGCGAATTTGCGGATTCGTGCTACACTCAATTCAATCGTAGAATTCGATCTGAAGTTCTTGCCTGTTCCGGTTACCGCCATACTCGCAAACTTCCACATTGCGTTCGCGGTAAATCAGTATCGAAGGAGTAACACTCAATGGAACAGGGAACAGTCAAGTGGTTTAATGACGCCAAGGGTTTTGGATTTCTGAGCCGTGAAAACGGCGAAGACGTCTTCGTACATCACACGGCCATTCAGTCGAACGGTTTCCGTTCACTGCAGGAAGGCCAACGCGTCCAGTTCAACGTGACCAAGGGTCCCAAGGGCTGGCAGGCTGAGAACGTTCAGGTTGTCTAAGGCTTAACGCCGGGCAGAATGTTCGGATTCAACAAGAGAGGGACGGCAAAGCTGCCGTCCCTCTCTTGCGTTTATCTCATGAATCAAATCTGCGCGGTAAAGAAATGGGGATCGTTTGCGAAATATCCCTGAAATAGTCCCTACGTCCCTGGTCCCAGGCTAGGCGGCCGGCTTGAGGCTCTTCACGCTGACTTGCGGAATCGCCGGGTGGAGGCTTTCCTTTGGGGTGTCATGTGTGCCCAGGTATTGCAGCACATCGTTAATTGAATCTTCAAAGCGCGAGCCAGTCTTGTGTGTGGCTTTAACGCCCTTGGACACAAGCTGGCAAACTTCAAAACGGTTCATTCCCTGCGCAAGGGCGCGATGTATTTGGTTGGAACGCATTGACGAAGCTCCGGCAAACAAGTTGCTGGTGGATTGATGCGTGGGGTACGGAGCTCGTCAGAAGCTGGTAAAACGGCCGGAGCCGAGCAGGCTGTCTTCTTCACAGATGCGGGTCTGTCTTCATTGTACGCTGGAAATGGGTCCGATGCCGTTGCTGAATGCGGCACATGTGCCGGGCATTCCCAAGGCGGGCGCGGCTTTCGCCCCGGCAAATTCCCTGTTATCCTGTAAGTCACAGACACCCGATGCGCGGGAACCCTGAAAAGATTGCAACGAAAGAGGTTACATGTGGCCGACACCACCAAAGTGGAAGACAAGCTGGAACGAAAGAAGCTGAAACGCGCCGCCCGCAAGAAGGCCGCCCCCAAGGCGAAGCGGACTGGAGCGCGCGGAGAGAAAAAGAAGAAGGTCAAGAAGCTGGCTCGCGGAGTGTCCAAGCGGTAACCTTTCCATACATCGAAGTTCCGGGCTGCCCCCAGCGGCGGCCCGGAGCTAAATCCCCCTACCGACCTGATGACCAGCCGACCTGCTGACCGTCCTCATTCGCATCCTCTGCGAACGGCCTTCTCGTGCACGCAGACCGCACACATGGATGGTCCAAGTTTGAGCACCTTCGGATTTCGGATACCAATGGGGAGTCCTCATCCTGTACACTGCGGCGAAGGCATTCTGAACCGGGCTCGAAACCGGCAACCGGCGGCAGCCCGCAATTGACAGTGCCCCGCAACCTACGGGATTGAGGAGAACTGCCCTGTCCAGTCAACTGCTTGCCCGCAAGTCGATCGATAAGCTGATTCGGGACTCGGAAGAGCCTGAGCACGCGTTGAAAAAGACCCTTGGGCCGTGGTCGCTCACGGCGCTCGGCATTGGGGCTGTGATTGGCTCGGGCATTTTCACAGTCATCGGCACGGCAATCTCCGGCGAAAAGTTCGATACTTCCAGCGTAATCAATACGCCGCTGGCAAATTACATCATCACGCACACCGCTCTTTCCGGCCGGCCGGGCGCTGGGCCTGCGATTGCCGTCTCGCTGGTTCTTGTAGCCTTTGTCTGCGCACTCACCGGACTGTGTTATGCCGAACTTGCGTCCATGATTCCCATTGCCGGTTCGGCTTATACCTACACGTACGCCACGATGGGAGAACTGATCGCCTGGATCATCGGCTGGGATCTGATTCTGGAATACGCCGGCTCAAACATGACGGTGAGCGTGGGCTTTGCAGCCCATGTGGTGGACCTGCTGGACTGGTTCGGCCTGCATCCATCCGCGATGTGGATCTCGCCCGCCTACTTGCCCGGCGGACTGCAGGATCTGGCTGGGAACTGGCTTTATCATCCCGGCTGGCACTTTGGCTTCAATATTCCAGCGTTTCTAATTGTTCTGATTCTGACGGTGATCCTGGTGCGCGGCATTCGCGAGTCGGCCTCGACGAACAACATGATGGTGAGCTTCAAGCTGATTGCAATTCTCATTTTTGTTTTTGCGGTCATCAGCTTCATTCATCCCAGCAACTGGCATCCGTTCATGCCGAACGGCTGGAGCGGCGTGCTGACCGGCGGGTCAATCATTTTTTTCACCTACATCGGTTTCGACTCGGTCTCGACCGCGGCCGAGGAGTGCCGCAATCCGCAGCGCGATCTGCCCATCGGCATCATTGCCACGCTGCTGGTATGCACCGTGCTCTATGTGGCCGTGGCAGTCTGTTTAACCGGGTTGGTTCCCTGGCAGTCGATGGTGGGCGATGCTGCGCCGGTGGTCAACGCGCTCAAGAAGCTCTCCATCTTGCCCGGCGGACACGTACTTCACTGGGTCAGGCTGATCGTGCTGTTCGGCGCGATCATGGGCATGCTCTCGTCCATCCTTGTCTACCAGCTTGGACAATCGCGCGTCTGGTTTTCGATGTCGAGAGATGGCCTGCTGCCCAAGGTTTTCTCGAACGTGCATCCGGTCTTTCGCACGCCGGCATTTTCCACCTGGGTAGCGGGGATTGTGGTGGCCATCCCCTCCGGCCTGTTCGACATCGGCACGCTGGCCGATCTCTCCAACATCGGCACTCTCTTCGCATTCGTGCTGGTGTCCGTGGGAGTGATTGTGTTGCGCTATCGTGAGCCGGAACGCAGGCGTGGATTCAGCGTTCCCTTTGGCCCGATCATTCCCGTCCTCAGCGTTGTTTTCTGCTTCCTGCTCATGGCCGGATTGCCGATCATCACCTGGTTCCGATTCCTTATCTGGCTGGTCATCGGGCTGGTGATTTACTTCTTCTATAGCCGCCACCGGTCGGAGTTCGCCAAACCCCGGTAGGCTCTCGGTAGGCCGGGCACTTCAGCCTTTTGGGGACAACAGGCAATGTGCGCCGCGCGAGCTGAGCGCCTTGTCGAAGGTGATCAGTTGCCCACCAGCGGCCTCGGCCATCGCCAACATCCATGCGTCGGCCCAGACCTTCGGCGAGGCCGTCCGGCCAACGGCTTTCTCGCGGAATCTCTTTGCAACATCGGATGGCTCGGAAACGAAGATGACCCGGTCATCGTCATAAAAACGGTCGTAGACCTGCCAAGCCGCGTCGATTGTCAGCGGCTTGCCATCCATGGCAGCCGCCGTGGTCGTCAGGCGCAGAAAACCAAGCTGGGAAGAGCGGACAAATGCTATACGTCCTTCATGCTGCCGCCACCATCGCTCGGCCAGTGAGTTGTGCGGGTGCTCGGGCGCGGCCAGTGCCATCCAAATATTAATATCCGGGATGCTGAGTCCCGCAGGATCGAGATGAGCGCGCGGGCTACGGGAACTCGATGAGCTCATAGATCTCTTCATTGGTCGCGGGAAGTTTGCGGCCTGCGGGTGGAATCAGCGGCGTCGAAAGGTCGAGCCTTCGCTTCGGCCTCTCTGGCGCGGTATCCTCGACGGCCCGCTCAATGCTTGCCAGGATCAGCTTGCGCGCCGAGCAGCCCTTTCGCGCGGCAGCCTCGTGCAGCTTGCGGTGCAGATCGCGCGGCAGGTCGATGGAGGTGCGAATGGCCGTCTGCTTCATGTCCCATTTTGTGCCCAGCGACTTAAATAAGTCAACTAGCGAACATCGCCGATCCGTCGCCCCAATTAAACTCCTGTCATGGCAGTGATAGAAGACTTCATCCGCCGCCTGCCCAAGGCCGAGTTGCACCTGCACCTCGAGGGCACCATTCTGCCCTCGACACTGGTGGAGCTGAGCGCGCGCCACGATGCGCGACCCATGAAGCTGCGCGAGGCCAAAGCGCTTTACCGGTTCGACGATTTCTCGAGCTTCATCGAGTGCTTCAAAGCCGTTACCCGCCGCCTGATCAACCCTGAAGACTATGAGCTGGTGGCCTGGCGCATGATGGAGCAGCTTGCGCGGCAGGGCGTGGTTCACGCCGAAGTCTACATCTCAGTGGGCGTCATCTACATGTGGCGAAACTTTGACCCGCGTGCCTTCGAGCCCGTCTTTGCGGCCCTGGAGCGTGCCCGCGAACGCGGCGAGCGCGACCTGGGACTCTCGCTCTACTGGATCTTCGACGCGGTGCGCCACTTTACAGTCGAAGAGGCGGTGCGCGTCTTCCGCAAGGCCGCCGAGATGCGCCCGCACTTCCCTTCGATCATCGGCATCGGCCTGGGCGGAGACGAGAGGCAGGCAGGTTCCAAAGCATTTGGTGCACTCTACTCCGAGGCGGCGCAAGCCGGGCTGCGACTCACCAACCACGCCGGCGAAACTACCGGCCCGGAAGCAATTTGGGAGGCGCTTGCCATCGGCTCGGAGAGGATTGGGCATGCGCTCTCTGCCATTCAGGATGCGGATCTGTTGAAGGAGCTGAAAGCGCGCGGCACGCCCTTGGAACTGAACCCAACCTCGAATGTCCGCACCGGGGTGTGCGCGTCCTTTGCCGACCATCCTCTGCGGCGCTATTTCGATGCCGGGCTGCTGGTTACGCTCAACTCCGACGATCCGGCTTTCTTCGGTTCCGACCTGTCCAACGAGTACCTGCTTGCTCACACCCAGCAGGGTTTTACGCGCGAGGAACTTCGGCAATTGGCGAGCAATTCCATTCGCGCCAGCTTTCTTCCCGATTCGGAGAAAGCAGCGTGGCTCACCCGAATCGACTCTGCGCATTGAACAAAAGTGGTAGGCTTACCTTCCGCTTTGCGGGCCGGTCTAACGGAAACTGCTGTATCATGTTCGTGTAGGAGGCTCAAGCCGATGTCCACCGAATCTGAGTTCCTAGCGGCCGCCAATGCGACCGCCACAGAAGAAGCCAGAGAGAGCAATACGCTTCGCTTGATTGGCTGGTTCTCCGTGGGCATGGTTGTGGCCGCGCTGGGCATTTACGTGGGCAACGAGTTGCGCAACCGCTACAAGTTCAAGCGCCGCACCCCCTACGACTTCTATGCCAACGCCGGCGAACAGCAGGCCGGAGAGTTTGGGATGGGCATCTAGAGCACTCTTCCCGATGATTCAGACAGCAAAATGCCGCCCTCTGGCGGCATTTTGTTTTTTGGGTACGCCGTGCATGATTGACAGCTTGGGGGTGTAAGTCCCCTTCCCATCCTGATGGAGGAGAAGTGATAGCGAAGCGCAAGGGCGTCGCCGCGAGGCGGGGTCTGAAGGAAGCGTGGAGCAAA